>OMBQ01002510.1_pt1 | contig 11454 bp, 9 predicted proteins | sample 1674311 | NCBI WGS metagenome assembly OMBQ01 (sample SAMEA103958160, study PRJEB25191) | human gut metagenome | biome: human-associated habitat [ENVO:00009003]; feature: intestine environment [ENVO:2100002]; material: feces | place: Germany | collected 2013/2015 | reverse complement strand
TTGCGAAGAAGGGCAAATCTGGAATGGTAGATTTTCTCATAATCCACATAGCTAAGACTTCCGCCCCAGTCGCACTGCGCGCACTCCTGTGCTGTCAGAAGATCTCTCTGGATAAACTCCTCCAGGTCAATAAAGTAAGGGTTTCCTGCAAATGTGGAAAAGGACTGATACGGGGAATCTCCATATCCGGTAGGTCCAAGTGGCAGAATCTGCCAGAACTTCTGTCCTGCTTCTGCAAGCTGATCTACAAAAGCGTACGCTTCTTTAGAAAAGCATCCAATTCCGTAGTTGGAAGGGATGCTGGATATCGGCAACAAAATACCGCTGGCTCTCATCATGTGTTCCTCCTGTCTGTTACTGTTTTTACAATAACCATTATCTGTTTATTATACAGCTTCCATGCATCCCCGGTCAATATAAATAAACCCGGATTGATAACACACTTTCCCAAAAACGGATGCCTCATCTGCAAAAAATCGCAGGCATCCGGAAAATTCCCGAATGCCTGCTGTATTTTACGTATGCGTAAAACCTTATATTTTCCCTGGATTATTTCTTGGTTGTATAACCGAAGAAGAAGTATCCAAGTGGTGTGTAGTACATACCGTCAATATCCGGATTGAGCATGTATGGCTGTGTATAGAAGTAGATCGGAGCAAGTACGCTGTCCTGTCCAATAAGGAGATCCTCAGCTTCGTGGAATGCTTTCATACGCTCTGCCGGATCGGAGGTAGCTTTTGCTGCATCGATAGCTGCATCATAGTCCGGGTTGGAGTACTGAGCGTCGTTGTTTCCACCGTCTGTGTACCACATATCCAGGAAGGAGCAAGGATCATTGTAGTCTGCAATCCAGCCGTTACGTGCAATCTGGAAGTTTCCATCTTTTCTGTTCTGAAGGAATACGTTCCAGTCCTGGTTGTTCAGATTAACAGTTACGCCAAGCTCTGTCTGCCACATGTTCTGAAGAGCCTCACCGATCTTCTTGTGGTTATCAGCTGTGTTGTACAGATACTCTACAGTCGGGAAGCCTTCGCCGTTCGGATAACCAGCGTCTGCAAGAAGCTGACGGGCCTCTTCGCAGTTAGCCTCATAATCCTCATCGGAAATGCTGTAGTAAGAACCGCCTACTGTACGGAAGTCATCACTACCAGCACCAGCTGCATCATTTACACCGTTCGGTACATATCCGTCAGCCGGAACCTCACCAGCCTGGGAAACGTTCTCTACGATGTAGTTACGGTCGATTACAAGTGAGAACGCTTTACGGATGTTAGGGTCAGAGAAAACTTCGTCCTCTGTGTTGAAGCATACATAGTAGGTTCCAAGATAGTCACCAATCTCAAGCTCGCCAGAAGCAAGGTAGGTCGGGATCTCGTCTACAGGAAGGTTCTCGATGAAATCAAGCTCTCCGTTGTTGTAACCTTTGAGCATTGCGTTGTTGTCATCAAGAAGTGTAAACTTGATAGTATCCGGTCCAAGATTCTCATAGTCATAGTAGTTCTCGTTTTTCTCCATGGAGATGTAAGCATTGTGAGACCACTCTGTCATTTTGTATGGTCCATTGCCAATGTATGTGCTTGGATCAAATGTCCAGTTGTCACTGCTCTCTACCATATCCTGACGAACCGGGAAGGTTGCCGGGAATGCCATGATTTCTTCGAAATACGGGCAGTCATAGGTAAGATCGATCTGAAGAGTCTGATCATCAACTGCTGTAATTCCAAGAGTGCTTGGATCCGCACTTCCGTCAGCAACTGCGTCATATCCCTGAACCATATCGATCATATAGCAGTAATCTGCTGCTGTTTCAGGATTTGCAAGACGCTGCCATGCATAAACAAAATCACCAGCTGTTACATCCCGTCCATCAGACCACTTAATTCCATCACGAAGCTTAACTGTGTAAGTTACAGTACCGTCCTCGTTCTCTGTCTTTTCCCAGGACTCAGCCTGTCCAGGAGCTGTAATGGCATTTCCTTCACCATCATTTACCCATTTAACAAGGCCCTCAAACATATGGTTGCACATAATTGATCCGTCAACAGCAGAGTTCAGTGCCGGGTCAATAGTCTGTGGTTCAGATGCAATGCAAAGATTCAGGTTAAATCCTTCGTCAGCTGCTGTATCCTCAGCGAATACCGGTGTTGCAGCCATGCTTATTACCATAGCTGCTGTAAGTGCCATAGACATAAATTTTCTTCTCATTACATTTCCTCCTTTTTTGCTTTTTCGCGCCGCATGAGAAATGAGAACCGACGCATGTATTAAGCAGTTCTCCTTTATGGAAAACCTAATACCAAAATTATGATTTACTTATCCAGCAGATGACATGCTGCCCAGTGTCCAGGTTCATGCTCTTTGAACTGTGGCATCTCCTCACGGCACTTCTGTGTCGCATATGGACATCTGGTATGGAAACGGCATCCACTCGGCGGGTTCATCGGGCTTGGCACATCTCCCTCAAGGATGATACGCTTTCTGGTACGGCTCAGCTTAGGATCCGGTACCGGAACTGCAGAAAGAAGCGTCTGTGTATATGGATGGATCGGATGACGGTTCAGCTCATAGCTCTCACCAAGTTCTACCAGAGATCCCAGATACATAACACCGATCCTGTTTGAAATATGACGCACAACAGACAAGTCATGAGCGATAAACAGGTAAGTCAGTCCCATTTCTGCCTGCATATCCTCCAGCATGTTTACAACCTGTGACTGGATAGAAACGTCCAATGCGGAAATCGGCTCATCACATACGATAAATTCCGGTTTAACGGCAAGTGCACGGGCAATGCCGACACGCTGCTGCTGTCCGCCGGAGAACTCATGAGGATAACGGTTTGCATGCTCGGTATTTAATCCTACTCTTGCAAGTAGACCTTTGATCATATCCGCACGGTCTTTTTTATTTGCAGCCAGTTTATGAATGTCGATAGCCTCTCCGATAATCTCTCCGACTGTCATACGAGGATCAAGAGATGCGGATGGATCCTGGAAAATAATCTGCATTTTCTTACGGTAAGGAAGCATGTTTACAGATTTCGCTTTGCCAAGTGGTTTGCCGTCTTTGTCCAACGGATTGTCAAAAATTGTCTGACCGTCATAGATAATCTTACCACCGGTCGGCTCATACAATCTGAGAATGGTTCTTCCCAGAGTTGTTTTACCGCATCCGGACTCTCCTACCAGTCCTAATGTCTCACCTTTCTTAATATAGAGGGAAACATCCTGAACTGCCTGAACACCTGGACCGTTTGTTCCCTTGATCGGGAAGTATTTACGTAAATTCTCTATCTCGACAAGTTTCTTTTCTTCATTTGCCATATCAGTTCTCCTCCTTGCCCATCAGTTCCTGAACACACAGCCAGCAGGCTGAACGGTGTTTCTCGCCTACTTCTACATAAGGAGGCATCTTCTTCAGACAGATCTTCATACAATGCTCACAGCGTGGTGCAAAAGGACAGCCTTCCGGCGGATTCAGCATATCGACCGGAGTACCCTCTATCGGGATCAGTCGTTCGTAACTCTCTGCATCTACACGAGGCATAGAACGCAGAAGTCCTTTTGTATACGGATGCGCAGGTTCATAGAAAATATCATCAACAGGGCCCTGTTCAACGATACGGCCTGCATACATAACGGAAACCTTATCGCAGATATCCGCAACAACACCAAGGTTATGAGTGATAAAAATGATTCCCATTTTTGTTTTCTTCTGCAGGTCTTTCATCAGGTCAAGGATCTGTGCCTGGATCGTAACATCCAGAGCTGTAGTCGGCTCATCCGCGATCAGAATGTCCGGCTCACACGAAAGTGCCATCGCGATCATCACTCGCTGACGCATTCCGCCGGAAAGCATATGCGGATATTTTTTCATTGCAGCACGCGCATCCGGCATACCGACTTTCTCTAAGATCGTGACCGCACGCTCTCCTGCTTCTTTTTTTGACAGATGCATATGAATCCGGATGCTCTCCGTGATCTGGCTTCCGATCGTAAACACCGGGTTTAACGATGTTAAAGGATCCTGAAAAATCATCGTCATCTGATTTCCGCGGATCGTATCTAACTGTTTTTCATCCATATCCAGCAGATTTTTGTTTGCAAAGAGGACAGAGCCGTCAACGACAGCTCCGCCCCTTCCTAATAATCCCATAATAGACAGTGATGTCACACTCTTGCCACAGCCGGACTCACCAACGATACAAACCGTCTCTCCTTCTGCGACATCAAAACTGACATGATCCACACTGATTTTTTTCCCAAAATCCCCGGTAAACTCTGTGGTCAGATCATTTACCTGTAATAATTTTGACATTGATTTTCCCGTTCCTTATTTCGTAATTTCCCACTGTTCCACATTGTTAAAGAAACCGTACACACTTGGTGTGGCATTTGAAAGACGTTTGTTGACAGCAGCCTGTGCGCTGACAATATAAGCAGAGAACATCGGAACATCTTCCTGTACCTTCTGATCCACAACGGAGTAAAGCCCTTTGATCTCATCCATATCACTTGTTGTCTGTGTCTTTGCAAGTGCTTCATTGACCCTGTCATCCCCGTATCCGGTCCAGCTGTCCTCGCCGCCTAACAGCCACGCCACATCCGGATATGGATCAACCGGTGCATAGGTGTACTGTACTGCTAAAATATCATAGTCATTGGTGCCTGCGACAGACATCAGTGTTGCAAAATCTACAGTCTGCACTTCCACTTTAATGCCGACTGCAGCCCACTGTGCCACAAATACATTCGCAGCATTTACAAATGCACTGTCACCAGAGTTCACATAAAAGCGTAAGGTCTGTGATCCGTCCCATCCGGCTTCCGCTAACAGTTCTTTTGCTTTCTCTACATCCTGCTCTACCGGAACGATACTGTCATCATAGAAAGGACTTGCAGAAGACAGAAATCCATCTGCAACTTCCCCTTTTCCTTTTAAAAGCTGTTCTAATACCATCTTACGGTCGATTGCATATAACATTGCCTGACGCACACGCACATCCGGAACATTTTTTGTCTGGATAAATACGGACTGGTTGGTCACCGGTTCTCCGTATACAACATTTACATTGGAAAGTGCCTCAACACTATCATAATCTTCCTCCGGGATGACACTCATTGTCGGCTGTGTAATATCAATCTCGCCGGACTGTAATCCTGCATAAAGCTGGCTGCCGCTCACGATCTTGATATTGAGTTTTGCGATCTTCGGTGCACCTTTCCAATAATTTTCGTTTGCTTTATAAGAAATATAATGGTCGACATCGAAATCTGTTACCATATATGGTCCGCTGACGACATCCGGGTGATTGAACCATTCTGCAGTCTTTAACTCTTCTTCCGTGTACTGCTCGATCACATGTTTTGGAAGTGTCATCAGATAACGCGCATAAGAATTCTCAAATGTGGTCAGAGACATCTCCTCTTTTGTGGTGAACTGTACGGTCGCATCATCGATCGCTTTGATACCATCAATGCTCTCTGCTCCCTCTTCCGTAAAGCCGTCATCGCCCACACCCTCAAATACATAATACATCATGGAAGTATTGCCAATGACTGGCGATGTCAGACGCAGTGCCGTATATACGACATCATCTGCCGTGATCTTCTCGCCATCCGACCAGGATGCATTCTCATCGATATGCACGATAAAATTTTTGTTATCTTCCGTCGTAACAGAATCCGCGATTTCTCCCTCAAATTCCAGATTCGAATTTAATTCTACCAGTGGAAGAAACATCAGGCTGGTCGCATATTTATTGGTCTCTCCGCCATCCATCAAAAGCGGATTTAACGTTCCAAGTGTATTGGTCACACCGATATTTACAATATCATCCGAAACCTCTGCTGTCTCTGTTGCCGCCGCATTTTCCCCCTGCGGCTGACTGCCTGTATTGCCGCCGGAAGTTCCACATCCAACAGCCGTAACTCCCATCGCAGCTGCGAGCACCAGTGCTGACAGGACCTTTTTCCATCTTCTTTCTTTTCTCATAATTTCCTCACTTTCTGCGAAAAACTCCCGTATGCCCGCTTTTAGCATATAAAATAGTACTTTTCGCATATTATTTCTAGTAATCCACTAGGAATTAGGTAAATTATATTTTCTATGTTTTAAATTGTCAATCCTTTTTTGTTGAAAGATTGACAAAAAATTCATGGCTGATTATAGTATTGCTTAGAATAAAGAAAAGAGGCAATACACATGAAGAATCTGCTAATTTACCAATCCACCGAATATGACTGCGGTCCGACCACACTGACAAATGCCATCCGCTATCTCTTTGACCGCGAAGAAATTTACCCGGATATCGTCAAATATATTATGCTCTATTGTCTTGATTCTTATAATGAAGCAGGCGAAGTTGGAAAACGCGGTACATCCGCATCTGCCATGATGTTTTTGAGTAACTGGCTCACACAGTTCGGACAGGTAAAAAACTTCCCGATTTCCTGCAATTTTCTCGCTAAGGACGAGGTTGTACTCTCTGAAAACAGCCTCATTGTCGGTGCCTTACAGCAGGGCGGTGCTGTTTTGCTGCGTGTTTACCTGGAAGTTCCTCATTATATTCTCCTGACCGGTATTTCGGGCAGTGATATCTATGTGTTTGATCCTTATTATGAAGAACCGGATGATCCGGAACTCGACAAAGAATTCTTTGAGGAAGGCATCACCTTTATCACAGATCAGCCCAAACGCGCCAACCGCCTGATCTCCATCACACGGCTTTCCTGCACCGGTGTCGGTTTTTATGAAATGGGACCATATGAGGAACGAGAGGCAGTGATCCTGTTCAATACAAACACCCGAAAAACACCGGAAAACAGTATTGAATATATCATATAATAGTATCTAATATCAAAAGACCTTTCTGGATCTCATCTTCAACCAGTCTTCCATAGCCAAGTAAAAGAATCGGTTTATGCGGTACAGTTCCGGCAAAATTGTTTTTTTCACTTTCTATGGAAGCATTTTTATTTCTCACAGTTTCATTACAGCTCTGCTCCGATTTCCGTACAACATATTCACTGATTCCATAGATACGGATTCCTTGTTTTTCCGCCAGATCACATATCTCTGTTTCTTTTTTTTCAGTGTTTACCTGTACTAAAACATGCAGTCCTGCATGATCTCCGTAAATTTTTTCTACCCAGCTTCTCTTTTTTAACTCTGCAAGCAGGAAATCATGTTTTGCACGGTAGATCCCCCTCATCTTATTCAAATGACGTTCAAAATGTCCCTCTTCAATAAAGGCACGCAGTATCTCCTGCTGAATTTTGGGAACGGTCGTAGAATAAAATCCACATTTTTCATGATAACGTTTTAACAATTCCGGTGGAAGCACCATATAACTGATTCGAAGTGACGGCGCAATGCTCTTAGAAAAAGTTCCAATATAAATCACTTTTTCAAAATGATCCACGCTTTGCAGCGACGGGATCGGCTTTCCACGGTAACGGTACTCACTGTCGTGATCGTCCTCGATCAGATAGCGTTCCTCTTTCTCCAATGCCCATTTCAACAATTCCAGCCTTTGTTTTAACGGCATGACCGTTCCAAGAGGGAACTGATGGGAAGGCATGATATAGACAACATCCGGATCATAATTCCTGACCTTTTGTGGATCTATTCCATCTTCTTCCACCGAAACAAGCGTCATCTGATATCCCATATTTAAAAATGTATGATATGCCTGCAAATAAGTTGGATTTTCCATGAGAACCCGCTTATTTCTTCCTAAAATCTGTGTCAGTAAAATCTCAAGATATTCATTTCCTGCTCCGATGATCAGCTGATCGGGCTGACAGTTCACACCTCGCGCCTGATGCAGATATGCTGCAATCGCCTTTCGAAGCCCATAGTCCCCCTGTCCATCCCCGGATAACAGCAATTCTTCCCTGTCATCTAACAGTGCATTTTTGTTTAATTTTCTCCACACATTATATGGGAAATGCATGGTATCGATTGCATATGGGGAAAAATCAATAACATGGCTGCAAGCTGTCTCTTCCTGCTCTTTTTTTCCAAATGTAAATGTATGTTTGAAATCTTTTTCTATATGCCCAAACTCATACAGCTCTGTAATATCACACACAAAAAAACCCCTGCAAGGTTCTGCTTTGATGTATCCCTCTGCAAGGAGCTGTTCATATGCCATTTCGACGGTACTTCTGCTTACCGACAAATGCTTTGCCAAAAGTCTTGTCGACGGAAGCTTTTCCCCAACAGGAATTTTTCCCTCAATGACATCCCGTTTGATATATTCGTATATTTTTTCATAGAGGGGAGCTTTCGCTCCCCCCTGTAAATCAATCATTATTTCAATCATAATAATTTTGCCTATTTGCTGTTTTTGATCTCTGCCACGATCTTTTCTTTTAAATCATATGCACGGTCTTTCATCTTTTTCGATGCAGAAGGTGTAGCCTGGATTCTTGAAATACACTTAGAAGCCACATCATATTTTTTGAAATGATATGCCATTGCCGCAAGAAGATAATCTACGGTACACTGATCCATTCCACACATTGGAAACATCTCTGTAGACATTGCTTTCATAAATCCCTCATATGCCTGCTGGTAAAATGCCTCTTCCTGCTCTTTTGCCTCTTTTTTCTTCTCTAAGGTCTCCGGATCTGTTCCTTTTAACTCCTCTGCCTTCCCACGATACAGCCAGGAAAGTTTTAAACATGAATAGGCCTTCTCACTGGTCTTTCCTTTTTTGACGATCGTATTGAAAAGTGCAAGCTTATAACGCTCGATTGCCTGATCATAGTCTAAGACGGCAGGTTCATCGGAACCTGTTGGTTTGAAATTGGCACAAACCTGTTCCTTGATCAGTTTGATCTGTCCTGATGTCACATGCTCGAAATAACGGTTCATCGCTGTATATCCGCAATACGGGCAGGATGCCACATCATATTTTAAAGTGTCAATGTATTCGAAACGCGGACGCAGATCCAGATCCGGCTCTAAACGTTTGATTCGTCCGTTCTTGATCATTTTTGTCTTAAATACCTTGTCACAAACAGTACAACGGATTGCCTTGTCTAACAGAAAACTGTCCTCTGTCGGAGCAGCCTCTGTTTTTCCACCATCAGCGGATGCTGCCGGCTTTTTTTCATCCTCAAACAGATCCGTTGTGTTATCTGCTTTAATACCAAATTTTTCCAATCCTGCAAATAAATTCATTTGTATTTCATATCCTTTCCTGTTACGCCCGTTTCAGGGCAAAAATGCAAATCATTACAATGCTATGCATTAGGCAGTTTAAATGAGCTCTTAAGTGAAACGATCCGGTTAAATACCAGATGATCTGCGGTCGAATCTTTCGCATCCACACAGAAAAATCCCTGTCTTACGAACTGGAAACTGTCATATGCTTTTGCATCTTTTAAATTTTCCTCAACAACACAGTTTTTTAAAACAGTGAGGGAATTTGGATTCAGATTCAGACTTCCGTCCTCATTATACACTCCTTTTTCCTCATCTACAATGTTTTCATAGAGACGAATTTCAGCCGGAACTGCCTGTGCTGCAGATACCCACTGGATGGTTCCTTTTACTTTTCGTCCGTCCGGGCTGTTTCCACCTTTAGATGCCGGATCATAAGTACAGTGGATCTCCGTCACCACGCCATTTTCATCTTTTACGAAACTGTTGCAGGTCACAAAGTATGCGTTCATCAGACGTACTTCGTTGCCCGGAAACATACGGAAATATTTCTTTGGCGGCTCTTCCATAAAGTCTTCACGGTCAATATAAAGTTCGCGTGAAAATGGAACTTTACGCACACCAAGTTCCTCATTTTCAAGGTTATTGACTACCTCAAGATACTCTGTCTCTCCCTCCGGATAGTTGTCGATCACAACTTTGACCGGATCTAAGATCGCCATCATACGGGGACGTTTCATCTTTAAATCTTCACGGATACAGTACTCTAACATGGCATAATCCACAGAGCTGTTTGCCTTGGAAATACCGCAGAGTTCCACAAACATTTTTAAGGATTCCGGTGTAAATCCTCTTCTGCGGAGTGCCGCAATCGATACAAGGCGTGGATCATCCCATCCGTCTACGATACCTTCCTCCACAAGACGCTTGATATATCTTTTTCCTGTCACTACGTTTGTTAAATATAATTTTGCAAACTCGATCTGTCTCGGCGGCATCTCATCCTTATCCGGAATCATATCTTTGCCAACCTCATCGATCACCCAGTTGTACAGCGGTCTGTGATCCTCAAACTCGAGTGTACAGATCGAATGGGTAATTCCCTCAATGGCATCCTCTAATGGATGTGCAAAATCGTACATCGGATAAATGCACCATTTGTCTCCGGTTCTGTGGTGTGTCATATGCGCCACACGGTAGATGATCGGATCACGCATGTTGATATTCGGCGATGCCATATCAATCTTTGCACGCAGAACTTTCTCTCCATCCTGATACTTTCCGTCTTTCATCTCTTCGAAAAGTCTTAAATTCTCTTCTACCGGACGGTCACGATACGGACTGTTCTTTCCAGGCTCTGTCAGGGTTCCGCGGTATTCACGCATTTCTTCCGCTGTCAGGTCACAGACGAATGCCTTTCCTTTTTTGATCAGCTTTACTGCACACTCATACATCTGGTCAAAATAGTCTGATGCAAAATAAAGATGATCTCCCCAGTCGGCACCCAGCCATTTTACATCTTCTTTAATGGACTCTACGAATTCCATATCTTCTTTCATCGGGTTCGTATCGTCAAATCTTAAATGAAAGGTTCCGTTATATTTCTTTGCAAGTCCTGAATTCAGAAGAATCGACTTCGCATGTCCGATATGCAGATATCCGTTCGGTTCCGGCGGAAATCTCGTACATACTTCACTGTATACTCCTTCTGCAAGATCTTTATCTATTTCCTGTTCAATAAAATTTTTGGAAACTGTTGTTTCTTCTCCCATGGTGTCCTCCTTAGGTTTTAACTATACATTATGCTCATTATCTTATCATAAAAAATATGATGAAACAAGGGAAGATACCTCTTTTACCGGTTTTCGCAGAAAAATGTAAATGCATCCAGAAATTCAGAATTACTTGGGCACTTGATCGCATGGTAACCAAGGATCTCCATCATAAGTTCTTTATCTTCTTTCCAACACTTATCAACGACTACACGTATCCCGCGTTCCACATTATAAAAACTGGTTTCGTGTTTTTCTCCTATCGGGATATATATATCATTCTGTGTCGCAAACGGCTTTTCTTTTGTATGGAATCCACTGATGATATCTGCAGCATCCAACAGATAATAGTATCCTTTATATCCTGATGTGACTTTAAATCTTCTGAGTGTCTGTATCATAATATTCCTATTCATAAATAATCTCCCTTTTTTGGCTCTATCTAAAAAATAAATCACAACATGTCGTTTGTCAATGATTTCGATACCAAAAACCTCTTTTTTTTATT
>OMBQ01002502.1_pt1 | contig 11494 bp, 10 predicted proteins | sample 1674311 | NCBI WGS metagenome assembly OMBQ01 (sample SAMEA103958160, study PRJEB25191) | human gut metagenome | biome: human-associated habitat [ENVO:00009003]; feature: intestine environment [ENVO:2100002]; material: feces | place: Germany | collected 2013/2015 | reverse complement strand
AATTACAAACTTTTAAATCAAGAATCAGAAGATGTTTTCAACTGCTGATTCGCATAAAGTATCAGAATATGCAGATGAGGTAAAAAGCTCCGGTTGCTGAATTTTTCCATGACTGACCGTCGAATAACTGACCACTTTACGTCTGAACATTTCCTGAAAATAGGAGGAATTATTAATCAAAGAAACTTCAATCGTATCCCCATAGCTTCCAAAATCTGTGATATTTTGTGCTATAGTGTCCCTATTTTTCATATTATACTCACTGATTCGTTTTCTGATTTGTTCAATTCCTTTCTTATCTACCATCTTAAACCCAGTATAAGCTACTTTTGTATTTTCATTGAATGATTTATAGATGCGATATTTCCCCGGACGATTGGGCACTTCAGAAGTATAAAGCCTGATTGTCTGCTCATGGGTGGGACAATTCGATGGAAATATCCATAAAACATCATTCCTGATTGGATTGGTCGGCAGCGTTTCCCATGTTTTCTGTTTTTCATTGTAATAGACTAGACTGTAATCTTCGCCACAATCATATTCATAACGGGAGTGGTTGGTTATGATTACTTTTACTTCCGTTGTCGATAACGGATAATAGTCATATTCAACACGCATTGAAAGGGAATCAGGGTTTATGGCTTCCCCTTGCGGAATATCCCGTGGTATAGGACTCAGCACCATAGTTATAGTTCGTCCGAAAAAATCTTCTTTTATCGGAATGATTTCAGGACCGAATGTGATGTCCGACATTATATTGAATTCCAACAACGGAGAATCAAAAACGTCTTTCCTGAATGCCGATTTAAAAACCTCAAAGGAATCTTCCGGTATATTCTGGAAGTCAATGGATATTTTGTCTTTGGTCAGACCTGCTCCTGAACAATGAAAGCGTTGTTGCAGGATACTATCAGATTTAATAATGCCGTCCACATACCGATGTAAAGCGCATAGTTCCTTTTGCAAACGAATGCTGTCTGTTTCGTCCTTCTGTCCTTTCCTGGAAGAATCGGAATGGCAAGAACACAATAGTATCAATGATATGAAAAGTAAATGTTTCATAGCGTTATCTATCAAGTCTGAAAGTTACCGGAACTGTTAATTTCACCTCTACAGCCTTCCCTTTCAATGTTCTGGGTTTCCATCGGGGAAGCGTTTTTATGATACGTAATGCCTCCTTGTCCAAAGAAGAATCGGCACTTCTCATTATATTAGGTTCTATCGCATTCCCATTTTCATCTACAACAAATTGAACAATAACCCTGCCTTGTATTCCTTTCTTCCATGCCTCTGCCGGATATTGTATATTGTCGTTGATGAATTGCAACAGTTTATCCATGCCACCGGAAAATTCAGGCATTTGGTCAATGACTCTAAAGATGGGTTGGCCAACAAGTACTTCGTTCGGTGGTAAAGTATCTTTCTGTTGGTTATCAGAATGCACTTTTAAAAAATCAACAGCATCATTCTGCAATTGGAATTCAGCCATTAAAGTATGTTTTCTATCATTTCTTCTTATTGTAAGAAAAAAGCGATAACGGCCGGGAGTATGCCTGAACAATTCCGCATTATAATAATATGTACTGCCTTGTTGGAGCATGATTTCTTCAGCAAATACAATAAGTTGCATGGGCACATCCCTCCATATTCCTTTTTCATCCTCATAAGTGTAGCTGTAATATCCTCCAAGACCAATATCAGCACCACTATTGTTATCCAATATAAAAGTTATCTGTTTCTTCTTGGTAGAATAGACCGGATATTCGGGATGTAAAGACAATCCAAGTGTATCATTTATTCCGACACTATTGTTTATGGAATTCACAGCCGGATTCTGCCCAGACTTGCTTGTGCATCCGACCATCAAGACACAGGGCAGCATGGTTACAAACACCGTTTTCATGGCATACTTTCATTATTTCGGGTTATTTGACTAGTGGGAGATTCAAACTTTATCGGAAACGCGAACCTTACTTTCAGATTTACCTCATGCTGACTGCCGGGTTTCCATTTGGGCATTATTGAAACAATACGTAATGCTTCCTCACATAAAGCGGCATCAGCACTCAGAACAGGATTGATGCTACGGAGAATTCTGGGCTGTATCACACTTCCATCCTTGTCTATGACAACCTGTACAATAACCCTGCCTTCCAGTTTGCTTTGTCTTGCAGCTTGTGGATACCGGATATTCTGTCTTATAAATTCCATCAGTCCAGGCATACCACCGGGAAACTCAGGCATATTCCGAACAACATCAAATATATCATCCTCGTCTGAAAGTGCCTTATAGTCCAAAGACCGTGCAGGTCCTATAGGAGTAGGTTTGTCCCTGGATGAAACCTGATGAGAGGTATAGGCTTCAAACCATTGATGGATTGTATAATAATATTCCTCATTCTCATTATAGACCCTGATTTTTAAAAGATAATCACCCGGTTGACAGCCATCAGGGAAATCAATACCTATCTCGGCAGTTTTCCCTTTTTCAAGATGCAGGGTGACAGACTCCTTGTTCACGTCTTTACCGGGAATCTTATATAATTGCTTCTGTTTGTCCTCCAGATAGAAATCAGCCTCACCTTTATATATCAGATTATAATTGGAACTGACAATGGAAATATAAACCCTGCTTTCGGAAATACTGATATCATTTACCATGATATCCTCACTTTTTTCACGGTTTATCCGATTGTTATGCCTGTCAAAAGAAGCCTTGAACACTCCTTCTGTATCATCTATCAAATGTCCCCATTTTACAGGCACCTCTTTCTTTACAGGAGAAGTAGCATCTACGGGAGGAATATACTCAATTTCGATGGCTCCTGTATCTTTCGGATCCTGTCTGGGTTCCTCTTCTATTTCTATGGGTTGAATCCGGTTGTTTTCTTTAGGTAATACAGTATAGAGTTCCTGTTCATCTTTTAATATTTCATGACTGCCAGATTCCAGCCATTTATTCCATTCGTTGAACAAATCGGATATGAATAGATGTAAATCTTCTGAAATATGAATTTCTTTACCGGATTTGACATTGAATTTCAGTCTGTCATCCTCTACAGTAAGAAACTTCCTGGCTCTATCCAACGCTTTCAGATAAACAATCTGGTTAAAGGCGTAGTTCTTGTTGAGCCCTTCTCCTGTATACATATCTATTGCGGCATAGGACATTATCCCTCTTGTCCTAAGGAAAGTGGTATCGGTTATGGAAGCCTTATACCTGTTCGCCTCTTTCCATAAATTCTCTCCCTCAAGTTTTATCAGACTGTCCGTTTCATTATCTACAGGAGATATTGCATCAAAGACCGTGTCAGTAACATCAGCGTGGTTCTCTTTATTACTTTTTCCATTGCAACCAACCAGAAAAAGACAACACACTAAAATATATAGCATCTCTGTTTCCATACACCTATAATACTTGTGATACCTGTTGATTCATGAAAACTTTCTCTAAAGATAAAGATATTATCCGAAATTTGAAAGGTATTTGATTCCTATTTCCCGATATCCTGTTCTAAAACACTTCTTTTCCTGACAGACCAAGTTATTATCAGGAGTTTGGCAGGGCCGGAAGTATGAAACGTAAGTGGAATGTATAACATAGCTGAAAGACAAAAGTGTAATAAAAAAGTATGCAAATCAGGTACAAATGCTTAAAGAATAAGTGTCTTGTTAGTTTTTTTATAACATTCTTACGGTTATGTACCATACTCATACTTCCTATGAACTCCCGTCGCTGACTTACCCTTGAAAACGATATTATCCATTCATTACCAAATAAAAACAGAAGGAAACCGGAACATTTTACCAGCCCCAATTTCCCTCCATAACAATACATGCATTTATCCAAAAGTAAAACCAAAATGGCTTTCATCATATACCTCTATCAATCCGTTTACCCGGTGTATGCAAACCTTGTTCTCACGGGCCAGCCATCCGACAGCCAATGCAGTGCTCTCGACACTCAGATTCAATTTCCTGGCCAGTTCGGGGATTGATATTCTTTTCACTTCATTAAGAACGTGCCATACATTACCTGCATTGACACCTACGATTTTTTTTGTCCATACGTCTTATATTTAAATATTCATATTCTGTTGATAATAACCAAGCTATGCACCCTTTATCAAGGTACACAAAAGCAAATCCGGTCACCATAGGGAAACCGATACTGATGATACATAGACACACGATAAGCCTACATATCAATCATATATTGGAAATTTCTTTTCAGTGGAGTTCCAATGTTTGATAATACTTTTTAGGTAAGAGCGAGATTTGTACATGTTTATTCTTGTCATAATATAATCTCTAGGCTTGTGCCCTATATGCAAACCCGTCTAAATTAAAAGCGGAAGGGCATTAACATCATCTATAAGTGAGGGAGTCGAAGCCCTTGGTACAAACAGAAAACGCCCCCGCAAAATATAACAAGCTCTTCTTCTTTTTTATATGGTTTGTAGTATTTCTCAGTAGATCTGTTTAAAAATGTACCGATCCTCACAGACAGGTATATAAGACTACTATCGTTTGTCTAATATAAATACGGAACGCTATCCAATTCAGATAAAACACAAATATCTTGATAATTTCAAGACTACAAATATAGGGATAGCGAATGAATAAAACAAATATATCCTCACTAAAAGCCACCACATGTTTTAAACCGGACAACTCTTTTTTCTCCCATTCCCATATTAAATAAGGTATAATCAGGTTAACCATAGTTCACACAAATGCAGTTCCGAAGCTTAAAAAGCACAGTTTTTACGAGAATCTAATTTTTTTTATAGGAAAAATGCACAACATTTCAATTAAAGATGTATATTTGCACCAAAATAACGTATAACCGACAAGGCTACGGAGTAAAGATTAGAGCGGATGGAATATCTATTTTTAAGACGCAGGAACAAGAGCAGCATATCGGAGAGGCAGAAACATCTTCTCTCAAAGGCTGTTGAGAAGCAATGGAAGGAGGATTTCGTGCGTAAGGGAGTGGAAGGGAGGAAGATGGACTTGGAGATCTACAAATCGCTCCTTTACCAACTGGAAATAAGAATGGTGTTTCTAGACGCTTCACTTTCTCTGAAGAAGCTGAGCACTCTTGTCGGAACGAACCAGACCTATATGTCTAATGTAGTGAACAGGTATTTCGGATGTAACCTGAACGGAGTGATAAACACCTACAGGATCGAATACGCCAAGGAGTTGTTGAGAAGCGGAAAGTGTCTGATAAAGGATATTTCGGAACGATGTGGATTTGTCTCAAAAAGTGCGTTCTACAGTGCTTTTAGGAAAATGACGGGATATAGACCTGTGGAATATGTAAGACGGAACGGTGTGGAGGAAAAGTTTAGAAAAAATAATTAAGTCCTTTTTCATAGCATAAATGAAAACCAATTTTTAGTTTTTTAAATTTATAAATTTAAATTCATTATGAACAAAAAGTTTTTAAGTGCAGTTCTGTTCGGAGCCTTGATGGTTTCTTCGACAGGAACGTTTGTATCTTGTAAAGACTATGATGACGACATCGATCAGATTAACAATACGTTGACAGATCTGAAGTCGCAGATTGCAGCTTTACAAACAGAAGTTGAAGGTGGTAACTGGGTTACTGACCTCGTTGATGTGGAAGGTGGCTTTAAAGTAACTTTCAACAATGGTAAAACTTACACTATCGTTAATGGAAAAGATGGTGATAAGGGTGAAACTGGTGCTGCTGGTGCCGCTGGTGACAAACTGACTATTGACGAAGCCACAGGCGAATGGAAGATTAATGATAAAGCTACAGGCTGGTTCGCCAACAAGAAGGATCAGGCAGCTGAAGTGTATCTTCCAAAGATCGAAGGTGGATATTGGTACTTCTACAATACTGAAAAGAAAGAATACGAACAGTCAGACTACAAAGCTAATGGTGCAGCTTATGCAATAGATGCCAACGGTAAATATACAATGTACCTGCCAACAGAAGATGGTAAGGATATGGTTAAAATAGAATTACCGAAATATGCACTGACCAGCTTGGAGTTAGCAACGACCTATGATGAATATCCTTCTGTGCAGTATGCTGTAGCAAGCAAGGATTTCAAAGATGAGCTGACTGGCGTTTCATATAAAAAAGACGAACTCATTCCTTTGGCAACCGCAGATGGAAAGACTGGTTTTGACGTTCGTGTAGTAGCTAATCCTACTAATACGGATTTGTCTGATTGTCCTTTCTCATTGATCGCATCAGACGGTTCTACTCTCTTTACAGAAGGTGTAGCTAGAAAATATGACGGTGAAATTATACGTTCTGCTGTTGATGGCTTAAAGTTTGTAAATTTCAATTTGGCTGGTGGACTAAAAGCTGATAGTAAAGCATTTGAAAATGTTTCAGACAAAATGAATGACCAAAATGTTTTCATAGGATACCGATTAAGTCGTTTTGCTGTAGCTTCTAATGAAATTTCTACTCAGTATGGCGTAAGTGTGTATATATATCAAAGCTCTGCATCAGTAAACGGAAACGGTACTAGTTGGGTTAAAGTAGGAAAGGAATATTCTATCTTTGGCAAGAATGACAACAAGGCTGCCGGACAAAATGATAACTATAACTTCATGTATGGTAATGCTGTCAGCTACAAACTTGATTTGGATAAAGATTATAAAGACGCTTATAATGTAACTATTTCTGGAGATAAATTTACTGTAGGTACATATACAGACAAGACTTTGCCTTTCATCGTTTCTTATACAACAGAAAAAGGAGAGAAGAAGTCTATTAAGGTAAACGTAAAGGTTATCAAGGATGAAGTTGCCAATGTAACATTGAGCGCATCTCATAAGCTGGATGTAAGCAAGCAACAGGTTTACTTCTCATTGGATAATGTACTGAATGCATTGACTGCTGAACAGAAGATTGCATGGAAACAGGCTAATATAACTTTGAATAAGTTTACATTGGAATCTACTATCACTAATGACAATGGTGATCCGAAGTATATTATTAATTTAGTACCTTCATTTGTTAAGAAAGACAACAGTGGTAATTGGGTAACCGCTACTTCTGCTGACGCTACAGCTTTGGAAATCACTGTGAATCCTGCTACTGCTGGTGTCGTTGCTGACAAGTATACTCAAGCTGTTTATAAGTTCACTTTTGGTACTAATGAATTGAATGCCGCTGTTGACTTAACTCTGGCTAACCCGACTACATTGACTCGTATCGCTTCTCTGTTCGATGGTGACAACGTAGTTGCTTACGGTAAGGGTAATAACGCTAACGGTGAAATATTCGATGTACTGAGCGTTTACGAACAGAACGGTGCTACATTTGATAAAGCAAGCTTCAAAGTTAAAGCCGTTAAGAATGGTGACTTCTCTGATGTAGATGTCGCTAAATGGGTAGCTAACGGTAGCAAGTTTACTATCAGCGATAAGGATCAGTTGTATAAGGAAGTAGCTAAAGTTGAGGTTTCTGCTTCTATCTTTGCAGGTAATATAGATAATATGTTCACGGATGTTATTTATGTAACTGCTAAGAGCCCGGTTAAGGAAGGTACAATTGAAGCGTTGAAGACCACATTGTCATTGAAACAGTCTAAGAGCGCAAGCTTCGGTAAGGCTGACTTCTCCGCAGCAGATGTTTGGGGTACTGCTTACAACCTGTTCGGTTATACTTATGTAGAAAACAAGGTTGAAAAATGGGCTAAACCTGCAACAGATTATATTAAGGATATTAAAGTTACTTCAAGCACTAGCCTTGTAACAACTGAACTGACTTATAATGGAGATACAAAGACTTATGAAAATATGTCAGGTTTCAAAGTAACAGTTGATAACGAAGCTGCATTGCAGTCTGGTGATAAGGTAACTATTACTATCAAGATTACTGATATGTGGGGTATGGAATTCACTAAAGATGTTGAACTTACAGTTGAAAAATAATTTTTAGTGATTAACAATTCGACATAAAATTACAATTCTAGAATAAGTCATTTCTCTAGTGGGAGAAATACTTAGATAATAAAAACTTTAAATTTATAAATTACGATCCCTGGCTTGTGAAAGTCGGGGATTGTTGCTTTTATCCCCTACGTACTTGGATCTTTGGAAATTCAGAACAAGAAATCCACCAGTCTGTGAACAAAGCAGACTGATGGATAAATTAATAACAATAACAAAACTTCCATCAAACTTCATAGCCTGACGGATTGGTAAATATAGAAAAATATGTACTATATTGCAAATATAACACAATTCGGTGAATCTCCGAAATCTCTCATCCACAAAAAAAGAGAAGCACCATACATTACGTACAATACTTCTCTGTGAAAATATGATTCTTACTAATATACCAACTTCACCACCGACATTCCCCTGATCCGGACAGCACCAGATTTCTTTGCCGATCCTAAATTTTTCGGAAGAACAATAGAAATAGTGGCGTTTTCCCTAGGTATCCCACAATTATATCATCAAAATATTCTCTACGCTGCTATAATTCTGCCTCCCTATTGTAGAGCCATTGCATCCGCTATTCTGAGGAAGGTCTTGCTTTTGAGTTTTCTTCTTTCTTCAGGCGATACACCCGAAAAGAATATATCAGTGAACCACTTAGGGGATTTGTTTCCGCTCTTTGAAACATAGATCTCACCTTTCCCGACTATATTTGTAGGTATCAGGAGAGGTAAGTTTTTCAACCATAGACAGGTCTTCTTGCTCGCTTCATGACCAAACTGCCAAGGCTCTATGATCTGGTCAGGTTTTCTCCATCGGCTGCTCATGATACCTACTGGATTTTCTATAGCCAGTTTATTCACTCCTATCTTTGAAACATCTATGAAGAACTGAACTGCATCTTCACGGTCTTTGGCTCTGTCAGGGAACTTCGGATGTGGTCTTCTCTGTTCTATCGGAAGGCTTTTATCGTCGGGGTGATAATACCATCTCGCACCTGAAACAGCAAGATAAGTACAGGGTGGATGGGCTATAACCAAATCCCAACAACTATCAAGGAAATGTTTAGTACCATTCTCCAAAGTTCCACCACGATTGGCTATTACATCAAACATGTCTCCTTTGAAGTGATACTCGGGATGTTCACCGCTGCATTCCTGAAGATCACAACTGAAAGCCTTATGACCCAATCTTTTGAAAGCCAAACAAACGGCCTGACTTTCTTCACATGCTATCAGAACATTCATAAGGATTAAAAGATTATCTGCATTAAAATCCGATCAGAATAGCACCTCAGGCCTATATATTCCACCAGCTGTCCCGTCTCTTCAAACAACTGGAATTTATAGAACCTGATGAAGCTTGTGATTTCGGAATAGAAATTCTTTCCGGCAAAACTCAAGGGATAAATCATCGGGTATCCTCCGACTTGTTGTGGCTGGAAGGCTCCTATTCCCACTCCGCTTATCAAGGCCATGTCAGCGTCAAAAATGATAGGTTGGTTAGGATCATAGTTGAAGTCTCTGACAAAGAACATCCTGACCTCCTTCTCTCTGATTTCCTTTATTTTGAATTGCGCCATTCCGGAAGTGCTTTCATCTAATGATTCCTGTACCCGTAATTCCATTTCTTCAATGCTCATATTTGTATTGAGCACCTCTCCGTTTGCTATAAAATAGTTTTTCATAGTTTAGTCTTTTGTGATTTAATGGTTAGTGTAATTCCCTGTTCTCTTTTTAGATAAGATATAAGTCCTGCATAAGAATCTACTCTCTTACGATCTCTCGGCATAATCGATAAAGCCTCCTGAAGCGTGAGGATAATGCAGACTCCGGTTTTTAAAGCATCCCCATACTTGCTTCGGAGTGATACTACGTTTTTTTTGTATTTCTCAGGGATAGGTCTGTTGCTGTCTTTTGTTACGATAACACTTGGCTCAGCATTATTTTTCAAGCGATTAGAAACAGAAACCTTTTCAGCTCCTAATATCCTACTTATAAAATCGATAAACATTACCGGCTTTTTAGGTACGGGAAAAAGCTATCTGGCATGTGCCCTTGGCCACGAGGCATGCAAAAGGAGGATTCCGTACTTTCTATGCCAATGCACCAAAACTACCTGGCGCACTGAAGGTTGCCAAAGTCAAAGGTACACTTGAGACTGAGCTCAAGAAGATTGAGCGTTGTCAGCTGCTCATCCTTGATGACCTGTTCCTTGTACCTCTTGATGCCAAGGAACGTCCCATCCTGTTCGAAATTATTGAGGACAGGCATGAAAGGAAATCCACTATCATAACCTCGCAGTACCCATCGTCCAACTGGTATGACATGGTTGGTGATCCGACAATAGCCGACGCCATCCTTGACCGAATCATTCATACGGCCCACACCATAGAGTTGTACGGTGAAAGTATGCGCAAGTTAAGATCTAAGAAAAACTAGAGAATTAAAAGGGTAAAATAAAATTAACTCCTATCACCAGGACTTTAAAGGGTCAATCATATTATGGCCAAGGTGGGTAAATTCTGTTTAGCCAAAAGGGTCAAAGTAGAGTGGCTTTTCCAGCAGAGTCTAACTTCAGAAAAATGCTCTGAAATAAATATTATCAACCATATATGTTAAATATCTTGTGTGTAAGCGTCATCAATTTATCCGATTTTAAGAATATAGGCGGGGGGATCTGTAACTTGTAAAATTTACATTACGGACTTTACAATTTTACACTTCAAAATTTTACACTTACCATCCACTGATAAAAATCACGCAATGTCATTCACTTGATTCTTAACAGAATGTAATATATGACTAAGTTAATACCGGCACTCCGGCATAGATTTTTCACTAAAGATGGTATATACTCTTGAAAGTGCGCACAAGAAAGGGTATTTCAGTAATAACCTTTAAAAGACAGGAGAGATACGCCATGATGTATATAGACAATGAAGTGCTTGAGAAGATGATAATGACCATAGTGGAAGGTTTTGACCGCATAGAAAAGAAGCTGGACAGGATGGGGCGTGTGAAGGATTTCATGAACGGGGACGAGCTGCTGGACAATTATGATATAGCCAGGCTGCTCAACGTGTCGCTGCGGACAGTCGCCCGTTACCGGGAAAAGGGGCTGATCCGCTATTACCAGACGGACGATAACGGAAAGAACTTCTACAGAAGCTCGGAAATACAGGAATTCTTGCTGAAACGCGGAAAGAAAAAATGAACGTGGGGGTATCAATATGCGGAAGTTATGCTAACTTTGTTTCATAAACAGTTGTTATGAAGACAAATACCAATTCCAGATATGCCGTTGCGGTCCTTATTGACGGGGATAACGCCTCCTTTGAGAAGATGGAGGATATAATGGGCTTTGTTTCCCGTTATGGGGATGCCGTCGTGAGACGAATTTATGGAGACTGGACGAGGAAAGCGCTTTCCGCGTGGAAGGAAACTGCCCGGGAGCATGGATTCAGGCTTGTACAGGCTTCCTCCCATGCTCCCGGAAAGAACACGACGGATATTGCACTGGTCATAGACGCGATGGACATTCTTCGTGACGG
>OMBQ01002501.1_pt1 | contig 11495 bp, 12 predicted proteins | sample 1674311 | NCBI WGS metagenome assembly OMBQ01 (sample SAMEA103958160, study PRJEB25191) | human gut metagenome | biome: human-associated habitat [ENVO:00009003]; feature: intestine environment [ENVO:2100002]; material: feces | place: Germany | collected 2013/2015 | reverse complement strand
GCTGATCTGGCTTCATCCGTATCTTTTAATTTTGGTATAGTACTGTAAATATGTACCTGTAAACATTTCATGATATTTTTGTTATCGCATTTATCATCAATTACTAATGTTGTCATATCAATTTCCTCACATTCTAATTATCTCTTGATAGCTATATTCCATAACGTTTATTTTCATTTTATATAGATGTATTGTTCAGCAGCTTGTCTGTAAGTCTTTTTGCTCTTGCTTCATCATTTAAAACAGCAGCAGTATATCTGGCTTCTGCAAAAACATATTCTTTTGTGTTACTTTCCACAATTTTATCCAGTTCCAACAATGTTTCTGCACACACTTCCGGGCTAACCATGTCCATAATTTTGTCCAGTACATTTTTGAACCTCTGTTCCTGCCAGAATACCTCTGCAATGTGTAATTTTTCCATCTTATCCATCATAGCCATATCTCCAAACTTACTGATCTGTAACAGCTCCTATATTTGCATCGGGACTGGGAACAAATTTCCAATTTTCAATCCGTTCCATTTCATATTCTTTTTTAGTAGTATTGATTGCATGCTGCTTCTGAATAATACGAGCTTTGATTCCATCAGTTAAATACTCATCATTATAATGACCCCACATAAGCATTTTGCTACAGAAAACAGCTTCTGCATCAGGATCGTAGTTACACAATCCCAAGAACAAATCTTTTATGTTGTTAATAAACAAATCTAACTGCTTACTAAGTTCTTTCGCATCTTCCAGAAAATAATCTTTTTCAATTGTTTCCAAAATTTTAGCTTCCGCATCCTGTTTTGCTTCCATGTATTCCTGCCATGCATCTATTGGTGTTTCCTGCAATTCCATATCCAGCTTTTCATAATCCGGCATTTCGGGTTCGTATTTAACTTCTAATTCCCTGTAATATGATTCCATAAAAGTAAGCCAATCATATATCTGTTTTAATTTTTTGAGCTGAATTTTCAAGTTTTCAGATTCAGAGCAAGATTTATTAGCTATTTCCAGTCTGGCATTAATTTCTTTGATTTTTTCCAATACCACATAAGACTTACAATCAAAGACATTTTCTTCATTACTCTGACATATCCGTCTGTATACTTTTCCATTATCGTAATGGTACGCATACGGATAAATCCCCATCCAGACACCGAGGTTTGGCTTCCATAATTCCATGTAATTCTCTAACTTATCACAAAGACATTTCATAACACCGGGCTTCTTAATTCCAGCAGAAATGTGTTTGGAAATTTCCGGTGCAAAGCCTAATATCTTGCAATCTATTTTGTAGCAGCATTCCGTATCAAGTCGCAATTCAGAAAACCCTGTTGTTAATACCCGTATTGTAAGTTCTGCATCTGGTGTACCGTTACTTTCCAGCACACAGACATCAACAAGATTCTGTAACCAATATCCTAAATTTAATGCCAAAAGCATATTTCCTCTTATTACCACAGTTATACTCCTTGTTTTTCATTATTTGACCCTAACTTTTTATTTATGTAGAGATAGGTTTCGAAACAGCATTCTTTTTAAAGGTTTTATTTAAAGCAAATTCATTTCGTGGTGTGCTTTATTTTTCTTACTTTTCAAGTGCGCAATTTCGATAACGACATAGGAACAGAAGAACTCAGTCATCTGGAAATGGTATCCACTATTGTACATCAGCTTACCCGGGACCTTTCCATGGAGGAAATTGAGAAATCCGGATTCGGACCGTATTATATCGATCACACAGTGGGAGTCTGGCCACAGGCAGCAGGTGGCGTACCATTTAATGCATGTGAATTTCAGAGTAAAGGTGATCCGATCACTGATCTGTTCGAGGATCTTGCTGCAGAGCAAAAAGCCCGTTCTACTTATGACAATATTCTCAGAGTAGTCCGCAATATACCTGAGATTGCGGATCCCATCAAATTCCTGCGTGCCAGAGAAGTTGTTCATTTCCAGAGATTTGGGGAAGCTCTTCAGTCCATTCAGGAAGAACTTGATGCCAAAAACTTCTATGCTTTTACCCCGGGATTTGATAATCCCTGCACTGCATCATGCAACAGCAATAAATAAAGTACGCAGCCAAAACCTGCGACATACTGCGCGAATTTATGCGATTAGCATCGCGAAGCGTGTTACTGAGAACGGAGTGAACAGTAATACGCTCCATCTTAAAAATCACAGAAATTTCATATTTGCTTTACAAATATATCTGGTGGTGCTATAGTATTCTTAGCTTAATAGCCACAAAAGTAATTGCCAAAAATATTGAGCAATTACAAACAAAAATATGATATAAAAGGGGCTGTCTCACATAGATATTATGTGACAGCCCCCTTATTGGAGGAATTATGCAGATAATTATTGTTGGGTGCGGTAAAGTTGGACGTACCCTGGCAGAACAGCTTCAGGAAGAAGAATCCGACATTACTCTTATAGACGTTTCTTCTAATGTGATCACTTCCCTTCAGGATGACATTGATGCCATGGGTATCGTGGGAAACGGTGCAAGTATCAACACGCTGGTGGAAGCAGGTATTGAGAATGCAGATATCCTGATTGCCGTAACCGGCTCTGATGAAATGAATCTCCTCTGCTGCCTGATTGCACAGAAAACCGGCCATTGCCAGACGATTGCCCGTGTCCGCAATCCTATCTATGCCAAAGAGATCAGCTTCATCAAGAAGCGTCTGGGTGTTACTATGATCATTAACCCGGAGCTTGCAGCTGCACAGGAAATTTCCCGTCTCTTACGCTTTCCTTCAGCTATCAAGATTGATACTTTCGCACGTGGTCGTGTGGAAATGCTGAAATTCAAAGTGCTTCCTGAATTTAATCTGGATGGCATGACAATCTCACGCATTACGGAAGCCCTGAAATGCGACGTCTTGTTCTGCGCAGTAGAAAGCCGGGATCATGTATCTATTCCCGGCGGTAATCAGGTGATCCACGACGGAGATATGGTTTCCATTCTTGCTTCCCCGGTGAATGCAGCAGCCTTTTTCAAAAAGATCGGCCTGAAAACCAATCAGGTAAAAAACGCCATTATTGTCGGCGGAGGAACCATTTCCTATTACCTTACAAAAGCCCTGCTTGATATGAACATCTCCGTTAAGATCATCGAACAGAATGAGTCCCGCTGTGAAACCTTAAGTGATCTGCTTCCGGAGGCAACTATCATTAACGGAGACGGAACCAATCGTTCTCTCCTTATGGAAGAGGGACTCTCACGCACAGAGGCTTTTGTATCACTCACAAACATGGATGAGGAAAATGTTTTCCTTTCACTCTTTGCCAAAACAGTTTCCAATGCCAAACTGATTGCCAAGGTAAACCGCCTTGCCTTTGATGATGTCATTGATAACCTTGATATCGGAAGCGTCATTTATCCGAAATATATCACAGCCGACTATATCCTGCAGTATGTACGTGCCATGCAGAACAGCATCGGCAGCAATATTGAAACCCTTTATCATATCCTGGATAATCAGGCAGAAGCTCTGGAATTTGCCATCCGCGAAAATTCACCGGTAACAGGCATTCCATTATCTGAACTGAACCTGAAGAAAAACCTCCTTGTAGGTTACCTGAACCGAAATGGTCAGGTCAAGATTCCCCGAGGCCAGGATACCATTCAGGTCGGAGATACCGTTATCATAGTAACTTCTCAGAAGGGCCTTCGCGATATTACAGATATTCTGGAAAAATAAAGGAGCCGAATTATGAACTATTCCATTATTATCTATATCATCGGAATGATTCTGGAAATTGAAGCTGTATTTATGGCTCTGCCCGCAATTACGGCACTGATCTATCAGGAAACTTCCGGTGTAGCTTTTCTGATCACGATTGCTTTATGCCTGGTCATCGGGCTTCCTCTCACCAGGAAAAAGCCGACAAGAAAGGCTTTCTACACAAAAGAAGGTTTCGTGACTGTAGCATTAAGCTGGATCGTTCTGAGTATCATAGGAGCAATCCCCTTTGTGATCAGCCGAAGCATTCCAAATCCTGTAGATGCATTATTTGAAACAGTTTCGGGTTTTACTACAACAGGAGCCAGCATTCTCAGCGATGTGGAGGCACTTCCTCATTGTATGCTGATGTGGAGAAGCTTCACGCACTGGATCGGCGGAATGGGTGTTCTGGTTTTCATCCTCTCCCTTCTGCCACTTACCGGCGGTTATCATATGAATCTTATGAAAGCGGAGAGTCCCGGACCATCTGTAAGCAAGCTTGCGCCAAAAGTACAGTCAACTGCCAAAATTCTGTATTCTATTTATTTCGTAATGACAGTGATCCAGATCCTGCTTCTTCTGGTCGGTGGTATGCCGCTGTTTGACTCCATATGTACAGCTTTCGGTACTGCAGGTACCGGAGGATTTGGTATTAAAAATGACAGCATGGCCAGTTACAGTACATATCTGCAGGTAGTCATTACTGTATTTATGATTTTATTTGGCGTTAACTTTAATGCTTACTTTTTCATTATCACAAAAAAATTTGCTCAGGCTTTTAAAATGGAAGAAGTGCGGTATTATTTCGGAATCATCGGTATTGCAATTCTTATCATCACCTGCAATATTTACCATATTTTCGGAAGTGCAGCCAAAGCTTTTCAGCAGGCAGCTTTCCAGGTTGGTTCCATTATCACAACAACCGGATATGCAACAACAGATTTTAATACCTGGCCGGAAATTTCGCGGACAATCCTGGTACTGCTGATGTTTATCGGTGCATGTGCCGGAAGTACAGGCGGCGGCATTAAAGTATCCAGAATCCTGATTCTCTGCAAAACAGTCCGCAAGGAGCTTCATATTTTTCTGCATCCAAATGCGGTAAAGAAAATAAAAATGGACGGCAAAGCCATCCCACATGAAGTTGTTCGTTCCACAAATATTTTCTTCATTGTATATATGCTGATTTTTGCATCCTCCATATTCCTGATTGCCTTTGACGATTTCAATCTGATCACGAATTTTACGGCGGTTGCGGCAACCTTTAATAATATCGGACCTGGTCTGGAACTGGTAGGACCTACCGGAAACTTCGGCATGTTCTCCTGGTTTTCAAAGCTTATCCTTACTTTTGATATGCTGGCAGGACGTCTTGAGATTTTCCCGTTACTGATATTGTTTGTAAGGGATACATGGAAGAAATTCTAAAAACATTTTGGTAAAACAAATTTTATTTTTTTACACCATATTCATATTTTATTCATATTTATTGGATATAATGAACTTTAGAAAGATGATGAATCTTTCTTATAAATATTTTTCTTTTTCATACGCGCCGGTACGAAAGTACCGGCCTCCTTCCATTTATGGGAGTTTTTTATTTTATGGCATTTTTCTCACACCTTCATAATCAAACGCAGGAATAAAACTCTCTCTGGCAGTTTCACCATCTTGAAAAAATCCATTTTCAATCCCAAGCTCAAATGCATAGTCCAGAACTTTTTCATATTCTCTTCTGGTTACACAACGATTCAGTTCTGTATATTCTTTCTGCTCAAAAACCGGCGTATACTGATTCATGATACTGATATAAATCTGCTTTCCAAAAGTCTTATGTAAACCTTCTTTGAATTTCTTGTATGCCCCGGCAATATAAGATGTCTCACAATAGTCCCACGTTTCATATATCCCTCTGCATCAAACTGTGGCATTCCTGTCTGGCGTACCATCTCATTAACTGCTTCCATAGCCCTTTCAGGATAATCATTCGCATGTGAAAATTTCACCGCCAATTCGCTCTCCGCATATTTGTAATCCGGAAGATAAATGTCCACATATCCGTCCAGAAGTTTCAATGTCTCTGTGTTCTCATATCCACCACAGTTATAGACAACCGGAATATTAAGCCCATGCTTCTTTGCACAGTCCAAAGCTGCGATGATCTGTGGAATATAATGTGTTCCGGTTACCAGATTGATATTTGCAGCATCCTTTTCCTGCAGTTCCAGGAATATTTCTGCCAGTCTTTCCTCGGTGATCTCAAGGCCACTGTCACCAATGGCAATTTCCCGGTTCTGGCAGAAACAGCATCTCAGATTGCATCCTGTAAAAAAGACTGCCCCAGAACCTCTGGTTCCCGAAATACATGGTTCTTCCCACATATGCAAAGCTGCCCTTGCAATCTTAACCTTCTGATTCATTCCACAGTATCCGGTTTTTCCGGCTGTTCTGTCTACATGGCAATTTCTCGGACATAAACTGCAATCTGCCAGTATGCAGCTTTCTGTATCCTGCCTCAGAGTTTTATCTTTGTTTTTTTCTGTCTGTATTTTATTTAACTTCACTTTTCTCTTCTGTCCTTTTTTCTTTCCCCGACTTGATATCTGTGAATCGCCCACTGCAAAACAGTTCCCACAGTTTGCTTATATTATAACCGTTCAGTGCTTTCACAGTTACAGTCGGATTGCTGAATAGTTACTATCCTTTATATCATTATACTACATTCCCCAATTACGTCTATTCATATTTCACAATTTCCTTTTTCAATCTCTTCATGATCCTTTTTTCCAACCTGGAAATATATGATTGAGAAATTCCCAGAAGGTCTGCAACCTCTTTCTGTGTTTTCTCTGCAGCATTCTCCTTTCCCAGACCAAATCTAAGGCGGATGATCGTCTGCTCACGCGGTGAAAGCTTTCTAATTGCCTTTGATAACAACGAAATCTCCACTTCATCTTCCAGACGTCTTGAAATCACATCCTCATCAGTTCCCAGAATATCAGAAAGCAGGAGTTCATTTCCATCCCAGTCTACGTTCAGCGGTTCGTCTATGGACACTTCCATCTTTGTCTTACTGTTGCGGCGAAGATACATCAGGATCTCATTCTCTATACATCTGGATGCATAAGTGGCAAGCTTGATGTTTTTTACAGGATTAAAGGTATTGATCGCCTTGATCAGCCCAATCGTTCCGATTGAGATCAGATCCTCCACCCCGACTCCTGTGTTATCAAACTTCTTTGCAATATACACCACAAGCCTTAAATTATGTTCGATCAGAACAGACTTCGCTTCTTCTTCCTGCCCTGTTCCAAGCTTCTGCAGTATAAACGCCTCACGCTTCGGCTCCAGTGGTGCCGGCAGCACATCATTTCCACCAATATAAAAAACTTCTCCTGAACGGTTCATCACCATTCTTGACACTACCTGTAATGGATAACAGCTCATAGTCACAACCCCTCCCGTTAAAGTAATCTGGAATTCAAAAGTACCTCGTATTCCTTACCAAAAGCGGATGTTTCAAATGAAAATGCAAATACCGGATTGTCTATGCAGACAACCTCTGCTGGAGTCTGAATGCAGAGTCTCTCAAAAGTAACAGCCAGCATCATCCCCTGTTCTTTTCCTATACTGTGAAAAAAAGTAAAATGTGGATGAAGCCCGGCAGTTCCCGGTTTCCCAGACTCTCCGGGATTTTCTTTCAGGTGTTTTAAACAGCTTACGGTTTCTTCTGAACATATTTCAGATAAAACTTTTTCTGTCCCTACAGATACAGGTTTTCCGTTTACAGAATCCATAAGCAGATTTCCGGAATCATAAAATCCTTGAAAAGAATATCCACATCCTTTATAGTATATGGTTATCGGATAGATATTCTTTGTCCGTATTCTCATGGAATCCATCAGATATGACAACGCTGTAATGCCGGACCACGTTGCTGCTGCAAGGATCAGAAACATTTTGACTGTCAACTTATCACTGACGATCACTTCCCAGAACCCTCCACACAGAAATGCGGCAAAATACAGTGTAAGTATTGCTTTAAGCAGCAGACTTCCCCTTTTCAGATTACATCCGATCACAAGCATTCCTGCAGCACAGCCACCATGCAGCAGGACAAGTGCCGGAAGAAAAATCCCAGACTTCAGAAAAGATTGCAGATAAATGATCCAGCAGGAAAACACCGCACCTGCAGCAGCTCCCAGAAGAGCTCTTTTTCTGCTTCTTCCACATCGGAATAATATTCCTGTAAATCTGATCAATATGTAATCTATCAGGAGATTTGTGAAAAAAACTACATCTATGTATATTTCGTAATGCATTTCCTTCCCTCCGTCTGATACTGCCTCTGACTTCTCCTTCACTTCGGTAAGTGAGATTCATTATACGTGATAAAGTATGCGGATTTTGTCAAAACGGAGGAATTATGTCTTATTATTTGTCGCACTAAATCGACAGTTTTTATCATATAAACCAAAATGAACATGTATTGACATATAATTGAAGTTAGAATAAAATGATAGATAATTTCTATGTTTTAGAAGGGCATCTTCTATACTGTCACAATTCAGACAGTATTTTATGTCTCTGCTACAAAACAGACTGGAGGATTTTAACATGAATAATATTACCGGACACACAGGTCTTACCGCGCTTTTAGGAAGCCCGGTGGCACACAGCATTTCCCCTTTGATGCATAATGAATCATTTCGCCTTCTCGGGCTTGACTATGTATATTTATGTTTTGATGTAAATGAAGAAACTCTTCCTGCAGCAGTTGCAGGATTAAAGACTTGCGGCATTCGCGGTTTCAACCTTACCATGCCGAATAAGAATAAAATTGTAAAATTATTGGATGAGCTTTCCCCTGAAGCCCAACTGATCGGTGCTGTCAATACTGTACTGAACGATAACGGAAAGTTAATTGGATACAATACAGACGGGTACGGTTTTATGCAATCTGTACGTGATGCGGGACATGATATTACCGGTAAAAATATAACTGTCATGGGAGTAGGAGGAGCTTCGATGGCCATCTGTGCACAGTCTGCCCTGGACGGTGCGGCTTCCGTACATATTTTTGCCCGCCGCACCAGCAGATACTGGAATCGCACACAGAAATTCGCTGAGAATCTCTCTGCTAAAACAGGCTGCCAGGTCTGCCTCTTCGACAATGATGATCATACTGCATTGCGAGATTCCATTGCACAGAGTTATCTGCTGATCAATGCAACCTCTGTAGGCATGGTTCCGGATATCGACGATACCATCATCAAAGATACATCTCTGTTCCGTCCTGAGCTTGTAGTGGCAGATGTTGTCTATGAGCCACAGGAAACCCGACTGCTCAGAGAGGCTAAAGCAGCCGGATGCCAGACCTTTAATGGCATGTATATGCTTCTTCATCAGGGGGCTAAAGCTTTCCAGATCTGGACCGGACAGGAAATGCCGGTTTCTGTTATTAAGGAAAAATATTTCTCTGTCAAATAGTGATTCGCATAACAGTCACATATTTCCCATCAGCTTATCTTTGATGATTGCCAGGATTTCTCTTGGAATATATATCAGAAGTCTCCATGAACGGTATCTGGAAGGAATGGGATAAATTTCTCTGCATCCACATTTCTTTCCTATGGCCGTTCCCCGGAAAACATGAAAATTATTGGTGACAATGCCCACCGAATGATTCAGTCCGATCATTCCCAGACTGAACTTCAGATTCTCTGTTGTGTTGGTAGATTTCTCTTCCAGAATCAGTCGTTCTCTGTCAATTCCATGTTCCACAAGATAATTGCACATTGCCTGAGCTTCTGTGATAGATTCTCCGTCCCCTTTTCCTCCGGACAGAACAGCCTTAGTCTCAGGATTCTCTTCCATATACTGTAAAGCCCTCCTGGTACGTTCCAGAAGGGCTTTTGTAAGCCGGGTGCCTTCTACATGGGCACCAAGCACGATAATATATTCCAAATTTGGATGCTTACGCATTCTTACCGCAGCAATATTTATATTTCTTGCCGCTTCCGCAAGGACAAGGATCATTACGTCCGATTTTCTTTGCTTTGACAACTGTTCCTGATTTCTTCTGCTCAAGATAAAGTTCTTTTCTCTTCTCCGGTGTGAAGATCGCATCCCACTGTGGCAGTTCATACAGCCAGTCAGCTCTTGCATCTACCATGTTCTTATAAAGAAGTTCTTTATCAAAGCACAGAGAAACCTTTGTGTTCTCATCCATTGTCTCAATCGGGTTCGGAATCTTCAGACTGTCATTGATTCCATCAAGAAAACCAACCATTGTCAGAACTTCCTGTCCGTATTTCTCAGCCAGTTCCTTAACTGTACCGGTTACTACCTCATCCGGGTTGCTAAGAAGCTGCTCATAAATTCCTTTTTCAATATTAAAATAATTTGCCCAAAATCTCTGAAGTTTATTACGGTCTGCCTGCTGGTCATAGGCAATGGCACGCCACTGCTCTAAAATGGTCTTATCGCTCATTTCTTATTCCTCTTTTCAACAAAATTTCGTAGATATGCCGCTTTACAGCTAAATATCATTATACCATCTTTTTATCCAAAATACAAATCCAAATTTATTCCCGATGATTCTTCTAAAGATTTCATAAAATTTCCTGTTTTTTTCTGTGCGATATGTATAAAAAAAGATTTTTGTGCTGATACTAAGAATGTTCATTGAACCCCCTTCAATGAAACACCACAAAAGAAAAATATTAGATAACTTATATCCTCCCCGAAAGATCCTCAGACCTGGAGCATATTTGAAAAATGCTTTCTGTATGCACAGGTCTGAGGATTTTATCAGTACTTTTTATTTCACGCCCAATTCTTCCAGTTCCCTGGCTGCCTGTTTCAGGTTGTGGAATTCGATGGTGTGGATGCCAAGCTTTCTGGCTGCTTCACAATTTTCCGGGCGATCGTCGATGAATACGCTTTCCTCTGGTTTTAGGCTGAATCTTGACAGAAGAGTCTTATAGATCGGTGGTTCCGGCTTGATCTGCTGTACCTCACAAGAAAAAATAACTCCGTCCATATTTTTCAAAAATGGCATCTGGGTGTCCTTTGTCTGCTCCAGAATATACTCACTGTAATTAGACAAAATATACAGATGATAGCCCTTGCTTTTCAGGTAACCGGTCCAGGTTTCCGCATAGTCTTTTGCTGAAATTGTTTTTCCTGAGCCAGCCAGCACTTTTTTCACATCCTCTTTATACTGTGGAAGTGCTTTTATAAACTGCTCTACATACTCTTCTTCTGAGAAAAGACCTCTGTCTCTCTCATTCCATGTCTGGCTTTTGAACACCTTCTGGGCCATCAGATTCCGCTCTTCTTCCGGAAAGCCAAAGCTATCCAAATATTTTTCCCATTCAAAATCTACCAATACCTTTCCTACATCAAAGATAATATTTTTCACTTCTCCATCCGTCTCCTTGTTTCTCTTGTTTAACAGCCGGTATACCATCCAGAATACGTAAGCCAGTACCGGCACCAGAATTACAACGCCTACTGCAGCCTTAAAGTTTCCCTGGGCATTCTCCCCAGTTCCAAAAGCAAAGATCATAGGCAGACAGCAAACTGCCAGTAAGACTACCACTCCCAGAATGGCAGCTGCACGTTTAAAATTTTTCATTCTTTATTCCTTTATAAAATCCGTTTTCTTTTTTGTCATCTAGAGCATCGAAAATTAAGTTTCTGCTATATTGGCGCAGCAGATAAAAATCAGACAAGTCAATATGGCAGTTACTTAATATTCGATGTA
>OMBQ01002500.1_pt1 | contig 11495 bp, 7 predicted proteins | sample 1674311 | NCBI WGS metagenome assembly OMBQ01 (sample SAMEA103958160, study PRJEB25191) | human gut metagenome | biome: human-associated habitat [ENVO:00009003]; feature: intestine environment [ENVO:2100002]; material: feces | place: Germany | collected 2013/2015 | reverse complement strand
GGGCGGCAAATTCCCCGGCGGTCACGCCGTCCACCCGCGTGTAGCCGTCGCCCTCAAAGCGCGCGGCGCTGCTGCTGTTCAAATCGTGGTTGCCGGGGAGGACAAACACGGGAATGCCCGCGTCGCGGACGCGCGCAAGCCGAAGGGAAAGCGCCTCGTGGCTCTCGCGCGCGCCGTTGAAGGTCAGGTCGCCGGAGAGAATCAGCGCGTCCGGCTTCTCGGCGATCACCTGAGCGACAAACGCCTCGATCAGCGCGTCGCTGTACGCCATCGCCTTGCCGTCGCCCTGCTCGATCAAATCGGTGAAGAACGCGCCGTTGTCCGTCAGCGTCGGGGCGATATAGTGTAAATCCGTCGCCGTAAAGAGCACCGCGCGGGGCTCGCACAGCGCAAGGACGGGGACGAGCAGAAGAGACAGGCACAGAAAGAGACATTTTTTCATAGGTGAGCGTCCTCCCGAAAAAAGATAATCCATTATAGCATACATGCGGGAAAAAACGGGAGTAGGCACTTTGGGGTAACCATGGCGCTTGAATGGGCGGCGGCGCGCGGGGGCGGGGCGGAACTTAAAAGAATGAGGCGGGGCGGGGCTGACGATGGGGCGATTCGAAAGAATTAAAAAATTTTGGAAAGAACGGCCGAATGGGTGTGAATTTTCGCAAATTTTTACGTCTAGGTAAGTGAAACAGGAAATTCGATGGGCGATGGACAAGGCAAGAAGGAGGGACGAGAATGAAAAGATTTGCGGGGATGATGGGGGCGATGCTTCTTGTGCCGACGCTGGCATTGGCAAGCGGCGACATGGTTTCCATTTCCGAACTGAGCCAGCAGGTTGAAGTGATGGGGCGGTGGACAAAGACCTATGACACACCGAACGGAAAAGTGAGCGTGGACATACCCATTATTGTGCCTGAGGTGGAAAATATGCCGATTTTACAGGTAAGCGCGGTAATGGGAAAAGACGTTGCGGAAGAAAAGGGATTGCACAAATCTGTAGATCAGGAGAATGCGGGCGCGGGTATTTTCTATGATGACTTTGATATTCTTTCCAAATTGAACGCGAATGTGGATGACGCCGCGATGATTTTCTGCGCAAATCCGAAGGAAATTGATTTAGCATTTTTACAGGTTTCGCATAATGATCCTAATTCAATGCGCGGGGGAAGCTGGGACTACAGCAGCGACTATTATTATCCGAATGAAATAAATCCAGAAACGTTGTTTGCGGAAGAAAATGAGCAGCCGATGTCAACAGCAAATGATGTGCTGGCAGTTTTGCTGCAAAACTATTATGGAAACGAGAATGCGGATTATGACGTGGATTATGTAGAAGTGCGAGGCAGGGCAAGGAAGCGCGCAGGACGGACAAAGAATGATTTAGGCGCTTACAAAAAGGATTATCCGGAAGGGACTTATTATATCAGCTTCAGGCAGAAGATCGGAGGACTTCCGGTCTATATGGAGATCGGGCAGAAGATGTTGACCACGGATAAAACTCATGTTACACAAGAAGTAGCGCTTAAATGCCAGAGAATCAGAGGGATAGAGACGAACACGTTGGAGTACATGGATGAAACGTCCTTCATCTTGGATACTACATGGATGAGAGAAGAAAAGAGGATTCAGGAGGATGTGCCGCTTGCAACGCTTGAAGACGTGATGCGGGCACTTGAAAAGCGGATCGAGGAAGGTTATATTCGCGATATTTATGCGCTCAGATTGGGGTATGTCTGCTATCTGGATGATACCTCACCGGATATTTACGCGCTTTATCCGGCGTGGATCTGCGATTGTATTTATGCCAATTCGCCGCGTGAACAGATTATGGAAAATATCGTGACCGATGCGTTCAGAGAGAATTTCAGGTATGAGCAGATTCTTGTGGATGCACAGACATGCGATATCCAAGAGGGATGGATAGATCGAGATGAAGGGCTGTATCATACAGAACCGATGACGTGGGGGAAAATACAATGAAGAACATACTGTTTGCACTTTGTGTGCTGATGATTGTCCCGACGCTGGCATTGGCAAGCGGCGACATGGTTTCCATTTCCGAACTGCGTCAGCAGGTTGAGATGATGGGGCGGTGGACAAAGACCTACGAAGCGCATGGGCGGACGATTGAGGTGGATGTGCCGATTCGCGTACCATCAGCGGAAAAAGTTCCGATATTAGAATGTGTCCCATGGAAAATATCAGAGAAAATGACGGATGAAATCAAAAAAGAAACGAAGACAGAAGAATATGACGGGATAATCAATTTTGAGAGCCTAAATAACAAAGATACAGATGCACATTATTTTGGTATTCTCTCAAAAGAACGTTTTGAAGTATATCACAATAGTCCGTCTATGTTACTATCTAGAAAGCCACAAGACTTTCTAAAAACTGAAAAGACTGAAATTCCAATAGATGAAATCAATGAAAATGAAGCCTATGCGGAAGATAATGCGTTGACGGTTTTAGAAGCAAGGCAAGTCTTGACAGATATCCTAAATGCTATGTATGGAGAAAACGCAGAGTATATATTTGATCGGGTTTCGATAGGTAGTCGAGGAAGAAAGACAAAGGGAATGAATGATCTTGAATTGGGAGAAATAGTTGACTATTATCCAAAAGGAACCTATGTGCTGGAGTGCTATCAAACCATACAAGATATTCCAATCCTTATTGAAGCGAAGCAGATATATTATGGTGTAAGAGGTTCGGATGTGGAGATAAAGTGGGCGTCAAGAATAAATGAATTCTCATACACACCGCCGCATTTGTGGATGCAGATTATGTCACCGCAGGAATATGCGGCAGGGGGATGCCTGAAAAAATGTCGGGCAATACGGGAAGAAGATGTTCCGCTTGCAGGATTGGAAAGGATTATTGGCGCAGTCGAGAAAGAAATACAGGGTGGACAAATTCGTAATATATATTCTGTTCAGCTCGGGTATTCAATTTTTCTTGAAGAAGATTCAAATGGAATATATGAGCTGTTTCCGGTATGGCTGGTTGAGTGCCAATATTCCTATCTGCCGGAAAATGAAGCATGGTATGATGAAAACAATGATGATTATAGAAATCAAATGGGATATGGACGTTTTGTAATCAATGCGCAGACAGGAAAACCGTTTGAGCATAAATCGGAAATTCAGAATAAGGATTTAATCTGTCCGGATGTGATAACTTGGGAGGGCGTATAACAAGGCGCGTGATATACTTACTTTTTATGTTATTGTATATACCGGCTTTGACATTGGCAAACACCGACAGGGTGTCCATTTCCGAACTGCGCCAGCAGGTTGAAGCTATGGGGCGGTGGACGCAGACTTATGACACACCGAATGGCGGAGTGAGCGTGGACATACCTGTTATTGTGCCTGAGACCGGCTATGAAAAGTCAAGGGGTTAAGGAGGATAGAAAATGAGAAAAATTACATATGTCGTCATATTCTTCTTGATGTTGCAATTAATTCCATTTCTGGCAACTGGTGATGAAATCGAATCCATAAGAAGCGATGTGCAAAGTGGATCGTATGATATGGAGAAAATCAACCATGCACCTATCTATATACCAGACGTTTCTGAAATAAATGTGATTCGTGCAGAAAAATATGAAGCAAATCCAGAAATTGTTCAAAAATACGAAAATGCAGGGATGATAGCCATAGAGAAAATGAAGATGGCTACATTATTGTATATGGGGGATGAATATGATCAGAAATATGGAGTAGATAGCAGTCTGTTTTCAGAATATCATATAAACTATGCATGGAGATTGGATGACGAAGAATTGGATAATATTTACGCTCAAAAACAACCCATCTCAGCAGGGACGGTAGTGGATAAAATAAAGATGATGGTTCACGAATTATATGATGAATCTATTGATATAGAACTAAGAAGGGTTGATGTAGTAAGTAGTTTTCAAATGGGGAAAATGATATCAAACGAGATGATAAGCATGGGTGACTATGAGTTTGGTGATTTAACTGGAATTGGAGGATATACTATTGAAGCTTATCCAACTTTAGATGGAATTCCGATTATAACGTCAGCAAATTCTGGATATATCGAAACAGGAAAAAACAGGGACGCATTTGATGCTTTGTATTTTTCTCGCCCATGGATAGATACTTCTTATTATAGCGACGATTATATGAATGTTTCATTTTCAAATGTGTTTAAGGTAAAAAAAGTAATCAGTAAAAATGTTGAGTTATGCGGATTTGATCTGATATATAATGTGCTAGAAAACTATATAGATGAAGGGAAAATCAAAAAAATATATAGTATTAATTTGGGATATGTTATCTACTTAGATAAAAATGAAGAATACTCGGATAAGAAAGAGAAGAATGGAAAGCAAAGAGATTATTCAGATTATTTGTTAGTACCAACATGGGTTGTTATGTGTTCATATTCAGAAAACGACTCAAATAATGATAAAGCAAATATTAGTTCCGAAAATGATTGCGAACGACAGGATTTGAACTATCAAAAAATCTTTATAGACGCACAAACCGGAAAGCTTCATGATCCGAAGGAAGTCGGCTCAGAGAGATATTATGCAGACCTACATTGAAAATGAGCAGAAAGAATTCGTGCCACCAGAGCCACAATTCGTGCCAGTTGAAAAATAAAACAGAAAAATCTGCTACAATAAAGCCAGAATTAAAGTGAGCGAAAAAGGAAGATGCACTCCGAAAAAGATTCGGAAATTTTAGAATAAGACTGGCTATGAAAAGTCAAGGGGTTAAGGAGAATGGAATCAGATATTGCAGCTGATTTTTACAGATGGCGAAGTGCTCTATGGACTTCATCCGTACAGCGGCATAGCACAGATGCGGCAAAATAACAAGGTTGAGGAACGGACTTTTGATTCTTCAGTCAAACGCGCTTTCTGCGCGCGCGAAACGCCGTTTTTGAAAATTTTTGTAAGAACAGCCAAATGAATATGAATTTTCGCGATTTTTTACGTCTTGATAAGTGAAGGGAGGATGAAAAAGGGTGACAGGCAATACCTTGGTACCGGGTAAAGCCTTCGAAACGGAACTCTTCCGAATGATGGACGAATACAGCTCGATGCTGGTCGGCATATGCTGCGCTTGAAACGACCAGTCTACAAACTTCACTTTTAGGGGAGCATCCATTACAATGAAAGTGAAAGAAAAAATGATTGGAGGAGTTGCTATGACACAGAATTTGACTTATACCCGTTGTGGTGATTATCTCATCCCTGATATTCGGTTGAGCTATGTAAGCAATAAACCACTTGGGAAGTACGGTAGAATGCGCAGAGTTTTTCTTGCGGAAAATAATCCAATACTCTTAGATGACATGATTCTAACAGAGATATTATTTCCGCATTTATGGGAAATTGACGAAACTGCTCACCGTAGAGTGGAACAGATAATAACTGAACTTCTGGAGAAAAATCCGGCTCCGGATAAGTCAACCCAACAGCTTGCTTGAGTGCAGCACATGAGTAGTCTAAAAGCACAGGCGGAGGAAATCGTTAATGCAGAACTGATTTTTTGCCAACAGAATATAGAATTTTTACTTAGGGCTGACTGTAACAGGTCAGCCTTATTTCTTTGATGGGACAATTCTTGAATTGTGTTTATGGCAGTCTCAGAATTGTGCTTTTGACAATCCAAGAACTGTCAAAAGCACAATGTAACAATACTGATAATAACTATACTGATTATAGTGATACTGATCTGATCCTTTCCTATCCGGAATGGAACAGAAATGATAAGATGTAATATAACTAATATCGAGACTGTGGTCTGCCATTATTGTAGAAAATTTTTTTCGCTATCTCATATAAAAGTGTGATTGATAAGCATTAAATTTTAATGATTTTGTGATTTCGGTTGTAATTTTCATAGATTTCGCATATAATAAAAGTGTGATTATAAAGCATAAAACTCAAATAAAAATGTGAGGAGTGATTCTATGGAACGATTTATCTTAAAAAAGTTGCTGGATTGGAAGAATTCTCCCTACCGCAAGCCTTTAATCTTGAAGGGCGTACGTCAGGTGGGTAAGACTTGGATTCTGAAAGAGTTCGGCAGACGCTGTTATGAAAATACAGCCTACTTTAACTTCGACGAAAACGAAGAATATAAACAATTTTTTGAAACAACCAAGGATGTGGATCGGATTCTACAAAACCTTATGCTGGCAAGCGGTCAAAAGATATTGCCAGAAAAGACCCTCATCATCTTTGACGAGGTACAGGACTACCCGAAAGTCATTAACTCCATGAAATATTTCTGCGAGAACGCACCGCAGTACCATGTTGCCTGCGCCGGTTCTCTGTTAGGTATCGCCTTGGCGAAGCCTTCCTCTTTTCCAGTAGGCAAGGTCAACTTCATGCAGATTGACCCAATGACATTCGCTGAGTTTCTACTTGCCAACGGTGATGAAAATCTGGCGCAGTATCTGGAACAGGTGGATACCTTTGAGCCTATCCCTGACGCCTTCTTTAATCCGCTGTATGAGAAGCTGAAGATGTACTATGTCACCGGTGGTATGCCGGAGTCGGTATTGATGTGGACGGCGGCACGGGATGTTTCTGCCATGCAGGAAGCATTGTCCGGAATCATTGGAGCCTATGAGCGTGATTTTGCCAAGCATCCTAATCTCAGCGAGTTCCCGAAAATCTCAATGATTTGGAAGTCTGTTCCTTCTCAACTGGCAAGGGAGAACAAGAAGTTTATCTATAAGGTGGTCAAGGAAGGCGCACGAGCCCGTGAGTACGAGGATGCTTTGCAATGGCTGGTGGATGCCCGTCTGGTGCATAAGGTCTATCGCAGTTCCGCTCCCGGCCTGCCGATTGCAGCTTACGATGACTTGTCTGCTTTCAAGATTTATCTGGTGGATGTGGGACTGCTTCGCCGTCTGGCACAGTTGGCCCCTACTGCCTTTGGCGAAGGGAACCGCCTATTTACTGAATTCAAAGGAGCATTAACCGAAAACTTTGTGTTGCAGACTTTAATTACTCAGTTTGAAGTCATGCCCCGTTATTGGAGCCAGAACAACCCGCCTTACGAAGTGGATTTCCTCATTCAGCGGGAGAACGACATCTTCCCCGTGGAGGTCAAATCTGAAGCCAACACAACCAGCAAGAGTATGAAGAAGTTCAAGGAACTGTTCCCTGATAAGGTCAAGCTTCGCATTCGTTTCTCATTGGATAATCTGAAACTGGACGATGATGTGCTGAATATCCCGCTGTTCATGGCAGATCAGGCGGATCGATTGATTGGGTTGGCATCGGAAAAGAGGAAGCACTGATGTACATGGCTAAACTATATTAACCTAAATTGAAAAAACATTGAGGCGAATGAAATGAATCAATATAACGAAATTTCTACACTTCAATATATGGGAAGCAAGACGCGGATCATTTGTTCGTGCCGAAGTTATCGGTCACTCTGGTGACCTTGGCGTTGATGTATTAGCGACTAATACCCAAGGAGAGCTTGAACTCATACAGTGCAAGCGTTATCGATCCGGAAATAACATCGGATCAACGCCCATTCAGCGAGTAGATAGTTATATGAGAAGCAGACATGCAAGTCGTGCATGGGTAATTACAACAGCTGATTTTACATCTGACGGCAGAGATGAAGACCGTGTTACTAATGTTATTATAATGAATGGTCAGGATTTGTTGCAGTCCTTGGAATTGTACTATCCCGGAAGGTTTTGCCTGTAATAGCATTTTACAAAGAGTGGTCTCTTAGGCGACACGCATTATCTTGTTGTGTGTCGCCAGAAAGGACAAAATATGCAATTATCAAAAATAAGAATTAGAAATTACAGATTGCTTATTGATGCCGAGTTGGAAGTCGATCCCAAGACAACCTTAATTGTGGGTAGAAACAACACAGCCAAGACATCATGCTTCGTGTGCATTGGTAATGTACTGGAAGGAAAAAATATATCCTTTAATGATTATCCACTGTTAAAGCGGGAAGATTTCTATACTAAAATTGCACTGTTTATGGAGAAAAAACTCTCCTATGAGGACCTTTGCAAACAGGTCGAAGTTATTTCCATTGATTTTTTAGTGGACTACTCATTGGATGACCCGGACGACAACTTGGGGGCTTTGTCGCCATTTATTATCGATGTCGATGTAGATACGACAACCGCTCTGATTCGTGCAGAGTATCGACTAAAAACCGACGAAAAAACATTGTGGGCACTATTGGAAAGCAGCTATTATAAAGACGGCGCTTTTGCTCCGAATGAGGAGGCTCATGATGTGCTTGCTGATAATTTTGGAAAATTGTTCGGATTGACCGTCTATGCTATTAATCCGAACAATTTGGAGGATAAGCAAGTAAAAAGCCAAAAAGAACTACATGATTTGTTCCCATTCCACGCTATTCCCGCAGAACGTGTTCTTGGCGAGGATGATACACAGAATAGTTCTCTTGGTTCGTTAATTTCTGGTTTCTTTGATATGAGCGAAGGAGATTTGGATCCGGAAGTTGCCGAAGAAATAAAGCGATTACGTACAATAGTAGAAAAAGCCAATAAGGATGTTCAGAAGCAAAGTGATGAAATCCTGAGTGCAGTTGTGAACAGTTCTATTGGCTTCGGTTACCCCAATATAGAAGAATTGAAACTTGGAGTCACAACGCAGCTCAGCATTGACGATCAGATAAAAAATCAGACCAAGCTATCGTATATCTCTGGCACAGCAAACGAAAGCTTGCCGAGTTCTTACAATGGCCTGGGTTATAAAAATCTGATTAAAATGGAGTTCCTCCTTGCTGCATTTGCCAAAGATATTGAAAAACGTGGTGTTGCCTGTGTTCCTCTGCTCTTTATTGAAGAACCGGAATCTCATATGCATCCGCAAATGCAGACCGCTTTTGCCACGTATTTAGAAAAGTTTCTTGGCAAGCTCTCTGCTGTCCAAATCCAGACTTTTCTAACCTCGCATTCTGCTCATATAGCAAACACTATGGAGTTTGCAAAGGTTCGCTATGCACAAAAATCTAACGCCGGTGCGATTTACAAGAATTTGAACACCTTTGCTCAGGCCAATTCTGATAATGTGGATTTTATTAGGAAATATTTAACTTTGACCAAATGTGATTTGTTCTTTGCGGATAAAGTGATTTTCGTTGAAGGTGCCTCCGAGCGTTTGTTACTGCCAGATATGATAGAGAAGTGTGAAACGGCTGGGGTGTTCGGTTCTTGCAAATATCCTTTATCTGCACAGTATTATGCGTTAATTGAGATTGGTGGAGCCTATGCCCATAAGTTTATTCCATTTATCGAATTTTTGGGAGTACCATGTCTGATTATTACTGATTTGGATTCTGTAGCAGATCGAATAAATAAAGACGGAAAGGTAGTAAAAAAGTCCGTAGTGGTTAGCGAAGGAGAGACAACATCGAACGAAACAATAAAATGGTGGATCCGTAGAAATAAGGGACTTCCAGAGGACGACACATCAAAAATCGACCTCACAGAAATTATTTCGTTGACTCCGGATAACAAAACCAGAGGGAAATGCCATATTGAGTTCCAAACTGCCGAAAATGGATTGTGTGGACATTCGTTAGAGGAAGCAATTCGTAATGTCAATCGAAAGCACTACGATTTAGGCGACAGCATAAGTGAAGAAGATCTTGAATTTAAGGGCAAAAGCAAAACGGATTTTGCTCTCGATTTTATTTATAAATGCGCTGATTATTGCGTTCCGGCGTACATAAAATCGGGGTTGACATGGCTAAACAACCAACGAGTTCTTGAGTAAGGAGGTGCCAGTTCATGGGCGGAGAGTATACAGGTGCAAACTACGACATTGCAAAAGCTGAAGCTGACAAGGTTGATGAACAGATTGTTGAAACGCTTAAATCCGGACGCAGTTTTCGAGTCGAAGCAGGTGCAGGTTCTGGCAAGACTTACTCTCTGAATCGGGCTATTGAATGGATACAGGCAAATAAATGGTCTGATTACAGCCGAAAAAAACAGAATGTGGTCTGTATCACCTATACAAATGCAGCAGTAGACGTGATTGCAGAGCGACTCGCAAAAGATTCGTTTATTCTCCCTTCCACAATCCACTCGTTTGCTTGGAATGCCATCAAGCAGTATCAAAGCGTTTTGATTGATGCTGTTACAACTAACCCTGATTTTCTACCGGATGAGGGCGATTTTAATAAGGTTACAGAAGTTGCATATACTTTGGGACATCGCTACAAAGAAAATGGTATTCAGTACCTTTATCACGACGATGTTCTAAAACTATTCTGCCTACTTTTAGATAACGCTAAGTTTCGCCGTGTGTTTGCGGACAAGTATCCTTTAATTCTAATTGATGAATATCAGGACTCTTATAAGCCTATTATTGACCGATTTGTTGATTATTTTATTGCAAAGGGTATTGACCCGCAATTCGGTTTTTTCGGTGATGCTTGGCAAACAATCTATCAATCCAATAAGGCTTGTGGCGCAATAGAACATGACAATATCTATGTAATCAAGAAAAGTTCGAATTTTAGATCCTCACCGAGAATAGTACAACTTCTCAATAATATTCGTCCAGACTTACCCCAAAAATCAGCAATAGATGACTTCGAAGGAGAAGTGTTTGTTATTACATGCGAGGATTATACTGGGCCTCGCCGTACGGATCGTAATTTCAAGAATGAATTACCTCCAGAGGAATTAAAAACACGGTTAAACAAAGTTACCGAAAAAATAAAACAAGAAACACCTGTGGATGAAGAATTGAAAGTTCTAATGATTACGCACAAAGTTCTTGCTACACAGCAAGGATACGAAAGACTTCTGGATATTCTGAGTGACGGATTGAGAGACAAAGAAGACCCGTTCCTTTTGTTTTTTATGGAGACCGTTGAACCGATCTATCATGCACTTGACACCTCTGATATGCAGTTGCTTTTTGATACACTTGGAATTAAGCGTTATCCAATTACCAAGAAGGCTGAGAAAAACAAGTGGAAAGAACTACAGCGTCAACTTGATGAGGCACGCAAGAAAAGAGCCATTGATGTTTTTGAAATTATCAACCGGACTAAATTGATTCCTATACCACCCAAATTAGATGGTTGGTATCATTTGTACCAGGATACACCTGAAACAATATATGCTTCTAATACTTCAATTGAAGCGTTCTTGAATCTGGATTACGCGCAGTTTATTGCTGTAAAAGACTTCTTACATCCAGAAGCACAGTATTCTACAGAGCACGGAGTCAAAGGAGAAGAATACGACAATGTGATTTTTGTTATCAGTAAAGGATGGAACCAGTATCAATTTGAAACCTATGCTCCAATGATAACAAAAAAAGCTGTCATACCAAGTGGAAAACAAGCTTCCTTTGAACGTAACCGCAATTTATTTTATGTATGTTGTTCAAGACCAAAGAAAAGGTTGATTTTCTTTGTAACGGTTCCTATTGATTCCACCTTCAAATCGTTTTTGGTTGAACTTGTTGGAGAACAGAA
>OMBQ01002498.1_pt1 | contig 11497 bp, 10 predicted proteins | sample 1674311 | NCBI WGS metagenome assembly OMBQ01 (sample SAMEA103958160, study PRJEB25191) | human gut metagenome | biome: human-associated habitat [ENVO:00009003]; feature: intestine environment [ENVO:2100002]; material: feces | place: Germany | collected 2013/2015 | reverse complement strand
ACCACCGCACCATCGCCGACGAGCACATTCCCGCGGATGAACGCTCCGGGGCGCACCTCGGTTTTTTCACCGATGACGCACGGACCGGCGATGCTGGCCGTCGCCGCGACCGTCGCGGTTTTGGCGATCCACACATCCTCAGCCGGGTGATCGTAATCGCTCAGATCCAGCCCCTGACCGATGGCCAGCACCGTTTCGCCAATTTTAGAGAGCGCTTCCCACGGATATTCGCACGCGGCAAGCATCTTTGCCGCGCGGGTATGCGTCAGGTCAAACAAATCGCAGACTTTAATCGCGTCCATGTCAAGCCAACCCTTCCGCCTTGATAGCCTCGATCATTTCGTTCACGCAGGCCTCAGCCGTGCGCAGTTCCTGCGCCTCTGCCATCACGCGAATCACCGGCTCCGTGCCGCTCTCGCGCAGCAGAACGCGGCCCGTATCGCCCAACCTCTCACCGACAGCCTTCACGACCTGCTGCACATGCGCGTTTTCGCGCACGGCGGCCTTGTCGCTGACGCGAACGTTTTTGAGCACCTGCGGATATACGGCCACCGGCGCGGCCAGACGAGAGAGCGTCTGCTTGCTGTCCAGCATCGCCTCCATCAGCTCGATGGAGGTCAATATGCCGTCGCCCGTCGTCGCGTATTTGCTCAAAATAATATGGCCGGATTGCTCTCCGCCGACGCAATAGCCGTTCTGCGCCATGTTTTCATAAACAAAGCGGTCGCCGACGGCGGTTTTCTCATAACCGACGCCCACTTCGTCGAGCGCCTTATACAAACCGAAATTGCTCATCACGGTGGTGACAACCTTGTTGCCCGCCAGCCTGCCTTCCCGCTTCATCTGGCAGCCGAAGATGTAGATGATCTTGTCCCCATCCACAACCTCGCCGTTTTCATCCACCGCCAGACAGCGATCCGCATCGCCGTCGTAGGCAAAACCGACATCCAGATGGTTTTCCACGACAAACCGCCGCAGCCCGTCGATGTGCGTAGACCCTGCGCCGCGGTTGATGTTCACGCCGTCCGGCTCAGCGTTGATGACAAAGGTTTTCGCGCCCAGCGCTTCAAAGACGGTTTTGGCGATATTCCACGCGCTTCCGTTGGCGCAATCCAGACCGACGCGCATGTTTTTATAAGAATGTGCCGCCAGCGAAATCAGATAGCCGACATAACGGTTGCGGCCGGAAACATAATCCACGATTTCGCCCAGCTCTTCGCGCTTGGCCGACGGCACATCGCCTTCGATCCCCAGTGCGGCCAGATTTCCATCCAAGTACGTCTCGATGTCAGCGATGGTTTCGTCGTCCATTTTCTCACCGCGGCTGTTGATGAGCTTGATGCCGTTGTCATAAAACGGGTTATGCGACGCGGAAATCATCACGCCGCAATCAAAATTATCCACACGGGTGACATATGCGACGCTCGGCGTCGTCGTCACATGAAGCATATACGCATCCGCGCCGGTCGCGGTCAAGCCCGCAACAATCGCATATTCAAACATATAGCTGGAACGGCGGGTATCCTTGCCGATGACCACGCGCGCCTTTCTGCCCTTGCGCGCGCCGTAATACCAGCCGATGAACTTACCGATCCGATACGCATGTTCGCTGGTTAAATCGACATTCGCCTCGCCGCGAAAACCGTCTGTTCCGAAATATTTGCCCATAAATCTGCACCTTTCCCGGCCAGACCGGCCGACCGCTTCGATTCGGTTTTCCCTATTTTATGAACCGATTAGCGTTTCTATTATGAACCAAAGTTTTTCTTTTGTCAACTTTTTACGTCTGCAATCCGTCGATTCCCTGCTCACGCAGGCGTTTTTTTCGTCAAAAAAAAGCGGGCTGACCCCGCTTATTTCGCCAACAGATCATTCGCGCGCTTGCGCAGTTTTTCTCTCGAAACGCGCTGCGCGAGCACCTGCAGGGTCTTCGTTTCGATGAGCGTAATGGAACCGTAAGGCGCAAGCAGCATCCGCTCGATAGCCGTTCGATAGGCGCGCGTTTTGATGATCGCCTTTTCGCAAAGCTGCTGCTCGCTGTCGTCGCCCGCCAGCAGAAACGCGATTTCATCCGCAAATTGCATGTACAGCCGCAGCACCAGCTCCGCCGCCGTTTCGATATCGCTGATAAAAAATTCGCCGCTCCGAACGCCCTCGCTCAGCACCCGCTCCAACACGCCCTTCATTCCGGAAAGCTGACAGGCTTTCATTTTTTCCCGCATCAGCGCCCCGCTCTCGCAATATGCCGCCTGAATCAGCAGCATCACAAAGCCGGGGTTATCGCTCTGCCAGAGCGTCGATGACGCAAGCAGGATGTTGAGCTTTTCGCTCGCGGTCAGATTGGGCTGATCGGCGGCCGTCGTCGCGCTTTGGCAAAGTTCCTCCGCCCGCTGCTGGCAGATTGCCTCCAGCACGGCGAGCTTGCTGTCAAAATGGTGATAAAATCCGCCTTTGGAAAAGCCGACCGCATCCAGAATGTCCTGAACGGAGGTGTTTTCGTAGCCCTTCGTATAGAACAGCTTTTCACTCGCGGCCAACAGCTCGCCGCGCCGCGCATCCCCCTTTTTCAAGCCCGTTCCTCCCGTTTCTCTTTGGTTTATTCGTTCGACGCGGCGCCGGAACCGTCGTTATACAGAATTTCATCCTGCATGGCGCGGTATGTCGTCGTCCAGAGTTTCTTTTTCTCCGTCACGTTGCCGCTTGCATCCTTGTAGACCTTGTAGGTATCGACAACGTAGCCCGTGCGCTTCTTGCGTCCGGCTTTCCTCGTCCCCACGGGCAGCGAAGCATCCAGCGTATAGAGCACCGCGTCGTCCGGCTTAATCGTCTTGATCACTTCGGATTCGAGATCGACCGTCTGCCCGTTCGGCAGAAGCTTGCCGTAAATCTGCACCGTCACCGTCTGGTTCTCATACCACGCGATGACGAACACCGGATAATCCCCGTTGTTGCGGAAAACAAAATCCAGAGACGGCCAGTTGACGGTCGCGTCCTCGCCCTTATTGACATAGGACGACGGCCAGCTATGCGCGCTCCGCTTGACGATTTCCAGATCCGCGCGAACCACGGCGTTGAACAGTGTGGAGGACGTCTGGCATACGCCGCCGCCGGTGTCATCCACCAACACGCCGCCCGCGATTGCACCCGCCTCACGATAGCCCTTTTCGCCCGTTCGCTGGCCAGTGCAGTCGTTGAAGGACATCGTGTCCCCCGGCTTAACCATGCGCCCGTTCAGCGCCGCGGCCGAAATTTCGATGTTGTTGTTGCGATCCTTGTCCTTGGTCGTCGTCGTCGTGAACGAGGAAATTAGGCCAAACTGCCCGACCAACTGGCTTTTCGTGATCGTCGGCTCAACCTGTTCGCCCTTCGGCACAATCACACGATCATATGCGCCTTCATCCAGCGCCGCAAGGATATCCTCCTGAAGCGCCGTTCGGTTCACGCGGTAGCCGGGTTTCGCCTCCGAAAACGTAAATGTGCGCGTCTGCACGTCAAACGCCGCAAGGGTTGCGTCCGTCGCGTCGTATTCAAGGCTGTCGGCGATGATCTTCACCAGCCTGTCAATCGCCGTTCGATCATAGGAAAAGCCCGTTGTAAACGCCGCACCGTTTGTCTTCGCGTCGTCAATCGCCGCAAGCCGCTCTTCCAGTGTGCCATACCGCCCGATGTTGTATGCCTCGTCGAGCACCGTCTGCGCGTCAAACGTCATCGGCACCTCGTCGGAGGTGATGCGCCATTTGCGCTCGCCAGCCTGAACGACCAGCGAAAACGCGCTGCTCGTTTCCTGCTGGCGGCTGCCGAAAAGCGCGCCGGCCTCTTCGCGGGTCATGCCGCCCAGCTCAACGCCATCCACCGTGACACCCGGATAATAGGTGTTTTGCGCCACATTTTGAGTGATGGCGGCATATGATTGATATGCCGCCATGCTTTCCTGATAAATTTTCGCGCCGAAAACCCACAGAGCCGCACACCCTGCGATCACGATCAGCGTCCAAAACGGGAACAGTTTTCTTTCCTCTTTGGTGCGCGGATCAAAAGCCATAAAGCGCTCTCCTTTTCGGTTGATTAGTCGCGCTGTTGCTTGCTCGCGTCAATGGCGGAAAACAGCTCCTTCTCGTTCATGCGATACGAAAGGATGTGCAGGCTGTCGGACAGATGCACGTTGTTGACGGCCACGCCCTCCGGCAGCACCAGATCGACCGGCGCAAAATTCCAGATCGCGCGAACCCCGCCGCGAACCAGCGTATCGCAGGTCGTCTGCGCATAGGCGGACGGAACGGCCAGCACCGCGATATCGACCTTGTGGGTCTCCATCCACGCATCCAGCTTTTCCATCGGCTGCACGAGAATCCCGTGCACATCAATGCCGACCAGCGCGGGCGATACGTCGAACATCGCCTGCACGTTAAAGCCTTCCTTCGCAAAGCCGGTATAATTCGCCACTGCGCGGCCGATGTTGCCCGCGCCGATGATAATGACATGGTATTCGTGGTTCAAGCCCAGAATCTCGCCGATGCGCTCCTTCAGATTGGCCACATGATACCCGTATCCCTGCTGGCCAAAGCCGCCGAAGCAGTTGATATCCTGCCGGATCTGCGAAGCGGTCAGGTTCATGCGCTCGCCCAGCTCTTGGGAGGAAATGCGCACAACGCCCGCCTTTTCAAGCTCACGCAGATGGCGGTAATACATCGGCAACCTACGCACCACAGCGTCAGAAACCCTTGATTTGTAAGCCATGTGTACTCACCTCTTCAATGCAATCAGAAAAACGTAGTCTTTCTTACTTTAGTATATCAGTATTACGCAGCTTGTGCAAGGAAAAGTTGCTCACAACCTGCGTTTTTCAATGCTTTTTATCAATGTTTCCGGACAGTATCAAACGGCTTCCGGCTATCGTTCACCCTTTAGATATCGAACTCCCGTTTGAGGCTGCGCGTGAATAACTGATTCATCTGCTCCTTCGGCTGCGCGCCGTCATAGAGCACCGCGTACACCGCGCGGCCAATCGGCAGATCCACATGATACCTGTCCGCCAGCGCGCAAAGCGCCTTCACCGTGTCATAGCCTTCCGCCAGCTCGGTATACGGCTCACCGCGCACAAACATCTCGCCAAAGCGCCGGTTGTGGCTGTATTGTGAAAAAACCGTCGCTTCGTAATCGCCCAGATGGCAGAGCCCGTAGGCGGAAAACCCGTTGCCGCCCATCGCCGCAATCAGCCGGGAAACCTCCCGCGTGCCGCGGCTCATCAACGCGCCCTTGAGCGAGGAGAGCCCCATGCCGTCCAGCATGCCCGCCGCAATGCCGATCACATTTTTGGCCGCCGCGCCGACCTCGTTGCCGATCAGATCCGTTCCGTAATAGAAGCGAATCAGGCCGCCGGAAAGCTGCGAAATCAGCCGTTCCTTGACCGCCTCGCTGCTCGAATCAATCACCATGCAGTTGGGCACCCCGGCGAGAAATTCCTGCACATGCCCCGGCCCGAGCCACACGGCAACGTCGTTGCTGCCGCCGACGGCCTCCTCCGCAATTTCGGAAAGGCGGCGGAGCGTCGTCACCTCGATGCCTTTCATGCACAGCGCGAACGTCTTCCCGCTCACGCCCTGAGCGGCGATCTGCGCCATCAACTCCGGCAGATTCTGCGAACGGATGGAAATGCAGATCAACTCGCTTTGGAGCGCCTCCCGCAAATCCGTCGTCACACGCACATCCTCTTCCAGCGTCACCAGACCGTTGGAGCGCGTCTGACGAAACTGCTCAATGTGCTTGGAGCCCTCTCTGCCGTACAGCGTCACCTCATGCCCGATTTTGCGCAGATACCACGCGATAAACGAGCCCCAGCGCCCACAGCCGATGACCGTTGCCTTCATCAATCTCGTTCCTTTCCATTTTCATAATCAAATGGATTATATCACGTCATCCGCTCGGATGCAACCCTGCCCTTATGACCGGTTAAAGCCGCGCATGCGGTCGCGTTCCTGCTTTCTTTCGGAGCGCTGCCCGCTTGCCACACGCCCTTTCAGCGGCGTGAGCAGCGTCAGATCAATGTTGCACTGGGTCAGCTCGACGTTCTGCACCTTGACGCGAACCGGCTGACCGAGCGAAAACACCGTGCCGGTGCGTTCGCCGCGCAGCAGCATGCGCCGCTCGTCGAAGCCAAACCAATCCTCCAGCGTGCGCACGGGCACAAAGCCCTCCGCGCCGTTGGACAGCGTGATATACATGCCGTATTCGCTCACGCCGTTGATCGTTCCGTCGTAATCCTCGCCGACATGGTGCGCCATCAGGCGCGCCATCATCAGCTTGTCCGCGGCGCGTTCCGCGTCAATCGCGGCGCGCTCCCGCTCGCTGGAACGAACGGCCGCATCGGCCAGCGCCTCGCCCGTCAGCGGAGCGGGTTGACCGGTCAGCTTCGCCGTCAGCGCACGGCTGACCACCAGATCGGGATAGCGGCGAATCGGCGAGGTGAAGTGGCAGTAATCCGCCATCGCCAAGCCGTAATGCCCCAGCGGCGCAACGTCGTAACGCGCTTTCTGCATGCTGCGCAGCGCCAGCGCGGTGATGACGGAATATTCCGGCCGCTCCTTCGTCTTTTCCAGAATCGCGCGGATATCGCCCGGCGCGGCGTTATGCCGGATGCCCTTGGCATTTACGCCGATGCCATCCAGAAAATCCGCAAACATCGCCAGCTTCTCCGCGTCCGGCTTTTCATGGACGCGATAGAGCAGCGGCAGGCGGTTTTCCCGCGCAAAGCGCGCCACACATTCGTTCGCCGCCAGCATGAAATCCTCGATCATCATCTCCGCCTCGCCGCGCTCACGGGTGATGATTTCCACCGGCTCGCCGTTTTCATCCAGCACAAAGCCCGGTTCCTCGATTTCAAAATCAATGCAGCCCTGTGCCTGCCTGCGCGCGCGCAGTTTCCTGGCCAAAACGCGCATCTGGTGAAGCGTGTCCGCCACGGCGGCCATCGCGTCCGCCTGCTGCTCGCTCCCGTTAAACAGCGCGTTCACATCGTCGTACACCAGCCGCGCCTTGCTGCACGTGATGGTTCGGGCGATGCGCTCGTCCACCACACGCCCCGCGTCGTCGATTTCCATCAGCGCGGTCATCGTAAATTTATCTTCGTTCGGCCGCAGCGAACAAACGCCGTTGCAGAGCTGCTCCGGCAGCATCGGCAGCACGCGCCCCGGCAGATAGACGCTCGTGCCGCGCGCAAACGCTTCGCGATCCAGCGCCGTTCCCGGCCTGACGTAGTGCCCGACGTCCGCGATATGCACGCCGAGGCGCACATGGCCGTTTTCAAGCTGCTCAAGGCTCACAGAGTCGTCGAAGTCCTTTGCATCGCGCCCGTCAATGGTGAACGACAGCAGATGGCGCAGATCCTCGCGCGTCGGGTCGTCCGCCAGATCCGCCGGGCGGCAGGTGTCCGCCTCGTTCAGCACATCCTCCGGAAAATCGGTGCGCAGGCGCATGCTCATCACCAGCGCGTCGAGCGCATAGGTCGCCTGTTCAAAGCTGCCGATGCGTTCCTCGACGCTGACGCACAGGCCGCCTTCATCCTCCCAGCGGGTGACATGGGTGCGGACAATTTCGCCGTCCTCGGCTTCGGCATGCAAGTCGGCGACGGCAATTTCAGCAGGGAGTCTGCGCTCGAGCGGCTGAATCACGCGCACACCGTCGTGCACCCGCAGCACACCCATGATGTTTTCATGCGCATGCGTCAGCACCTTGGCGACAATCACGCGGTCGCGGCCGATGCGTTCCGCCAGGACCGTATCGCCAAAGAGCGCTCCGCGCGCGTTTTCTTTCGCGCAGGTGTAAATCGTTCCGTCCTCGGCCTCCATGCGGATTGCGCCGCGAGCCATGCCGCGAACGGTCAACTGCACCGTTTGTTCCTTTTGTGTGCGCTGGGCGCGCATATCCCGCGCGGGGCGCTCAGAGCGAGCGCTCGGCCTGCGGTTTGAGTAGCGTGTGTCGCTTTTCATATTTCTTCTCCTGCTTTTATCTTGCCTGTTCGGGTCTTCGTTCAATCCATATTTTCAAATTGTTCAAAATTTCAAATTGCTCAAAAAAGAGGCCAAAGCATCTGCTTCAGCCTCTTTCGCTTTCACTTAGCCGATCATCGCAACGATGAGCGCGCAAATGATAAACACACCTGCGGAAACCTTCGTCGCCAGAGCGAGCTTACCCTCCATCGACTTCGCCTTGTTCTTTCCAAAGAACGTCTCGGCGCCGCCCGCAATCGCACCTAGGCCATTGGATTCGCCCGGCTGAAGCAGAACGGTAGCGATGAGGATGAGCGCGGTGATCACAAGCAGCACGGTGACAATACCGTTAAGGATCGCCATATATCTTCGCCTCCTCGACTCGTTAAGCGAATTAACGCTTGGAGAACTGCGGCGCGCGGCGTGCAGCCTTGAGGCCGTACTTCTTGCGCTCCTTCATGCGCGGATCGCGCGTGAGGAAGCCAGCCTTCTTCACCGCCGGACGGAGCTCCGGATCGGCCTTCACGAGCGCGCGGGCAATGCCGTGACGGATCGCACCGGCCTGGCCGGAAAGGCCACCGCCATACACGTTGACCAGCACATCGTAGCGACCCTCCAGATTGGTGAGCGCCAGCGGCTGACGAACGGTCATCTTCAGGGTCTCCAGACCGAAGTAGTTGTCGATATCGCGGCCATTGATGACCACCTTGCCGTCGCCCGGAACGAGGCGAACACGAGCAATGGCCTTTTTGCGGCGGCCGACCGCCTGATACTGAACCTGTGCCATGTTACAAACTCTCCTTCCTGCTAATTACTTCACCAGCTCGAGCACTTCCGGCTTCTGCGCCTCGTGCTCATGCTCGGCGCCGGCATACACGCGCAGCTTGCGAGCCATCTGACGACCCAGCGGGCCCTTGGGCATCATGCCCAGAATCGCGTGCTTCACAGCGAACTCCGGCTTCTCAGCCATCAGCTTGCTGTACTTGGTCTCCTTGAGACCGCCGACATAACCGGAATGATGGTAGTACACCTTCTGGTCGAGCTTCTTGCCGGTCAGAACCACCTTGGCGGCATTGATGACGATCACATGGTCGCCGGTGTCGCAGTGGGGGGTGTAGGTAGGCTTGTTCTTGCCGCGCAGAATCGCGGCGACCTGGCTGGCCAGGCGGCCGAGCGTCATGCCGTCGGCGTCAACAACATACCACTTGCGCTCGACGGTCTGGGCATTTGCCATAAACGTTTTCACGTGAATTCCTCCATTATCCTGAAAATCAGAATCTAAGGTGCATCGCGCTGGTCAGACGCTCTGCTAAAGCGCGCGCAGATTCTCCCGGGGCTAATCAGTCGAACATACGCACTGGCTATTTTAACCGCTTTCTATCCCTTTTGTCAAGGCTTTTTGCTGATTTTATCAAAGAAATTTGACTTCTTTCCCCTTTTCGCCTCCGTCCGCGACATTTTTTTCAAACCACCTTGACAAACGCCCCCGACCCGGCTAGAATAAATGTCAAGTTCACAGCAACGAACCCAAAGATGATGATGGGAAATAATCAGGGGATTTCTTCCGTCAAGAGAGTCGGCGGCTGGTGCAAGCCGAACGGAATGCCTTTTGAGAACTCCTCCCGGAATCGCGCGGATGAAACGCAGTAGTTCGCGACGGATGACCCCGTGATCGGTCAGGCCTTGTCTGAGGCCGTGAGGGCTGAGTCATCAGCCGAATTAGGGTGGTACCGCGCTGAAAGTCATGTATTCAAGCGCCCCTATGTCGCTTTTTAAGCGGCTGGGGGCGCTTTTTCGTTCCCCGGCCAATCGTTTTGTTTCAGTTTGAAAGGAGAAACCCATCATGTATCAGGGCTGCAAAAAGTATATCCCGTTCACTCCCGTTTCTCTGCCGGATCGCACCTGGCCGAACAACCGCATCGAAAAAGCACCGACCTGGTGCTCCGTCGATCTCCGCGACGGCAATCAGGCGCTCGTCACGCCGATGAACCTTCAGGAAAAGCTCGATTTCTTCAAGCTGCTGGTGGATATCGGCTTCAAGGAGATCGAGGTCGGCTTTCCCTCCGCCTCCGAAACGGAATATGAAATTCTGCGCGCGCTGATCGACGGCCATTATATCCCGGATGACGTCACCATTCAGGTGCTGGTGCAGGCGCGCGAGCATCTGATCCGCAAAACCTTCGAGGCTGTGCGCGGCGCGAAAAACGTCATCATCCACTTCTATAATTCCACCTCGACCCTCCAGCGCAAGGTCGTATTCAAAAAGGACATGCAGGGGATCATTGATATCGCCGTCGCAGGCGCAAAGCTGGTGCGCGAGCTGACCGAAGCCGATCAATCCGGCACGAATTTCCGCTACGAATACTCCCCGGAGTCCTTTTCCGGCACGGAAATGGATTTTGCCGTAGATATCTGCCATCAGGTGATGGAAACGCTCGGCGCGACAAAGGAAAACCCGGTCATTCTCAACCTGCCCAACACGGTTGAAATGTGCACGCCCAACACCTACGCCGACCAGATCGAATATTTCATCCGCCATCTGCCCAACCGCGACGCGGCGATCATCTCCGTCCATCCGCACAACGACCGCGGCACGGGCGTGGCCTGCGCGGAGCTGTCCATGCTGGCGGGCGCGGATCGCGTCGAAGGCACGCTGTTCGGCAACGGCGAGCGCACGGGCAACGTGGACGCCATCACCCTGGCCATGAACATGTACAGCCACGGAGTGGACCCGAAGCTGGACTTCTCCGATATGCCCGCTATCTGCGAGGTATACGAGCGGGTGACACGGATGCACGTCTATGAGCGCAGCCCCTACGCCGGCAGCCTGGTGTTCGCCGCCTTCTCCGGCAGCCACCAGGACGCCATCGCCAAGGGCATGACCTACCGGAAGGAGCACCACCAGCACCGGTGGGACTGCCCCTATATCCCCATCGACCCCCACGACATCAGCCGCACCTACGACGCAGACGTCATCCGCATCAACAGCCAGAGCGGCAAGGGCGGCATCGGCTTCCTGCTGCAGCAGAACTACGGCTATAACCCGCCGCCGAAGATGCGCGAGGATCTGGGCTACCGCGTCAAGGACGTCAGCGACCACGAGCACCGCGAGTTGAGCGTGAAAGAAGTGCTGGGCGTCTTTGAGAGCAGCTACCTCAACCACACCCACCCGCTCAATGTGCCGGAAGCGCACTTTATCCAGAACTCAGACGGCAGCATCACGGCAAGCGTCGTCATCACCAGCGGCGGCAGCACGATCAAATGCACCGCCACCGGTAACGGCCGCCTGGACGCTGTGGCAACGGCCATCGAGCAGCAGACCGGGATGCATTTCACGCTTGTGCATTACAGTGAGCACGCCCTCGATTCCGATACGAACTCCCGCGCCTGCTCCTACGTCGGCCTGAAATGGGCCTCCGGTGAGGAAACCTGGGGCTGCGGTACCCACACCGATATTATCGTGGCGGGCATCAAGGCTTTAGTCAGCGCTATTAACAATAAGTGAGCAGACA
>OMBQ01002490.1_pt1 | contig 11519 bp, 10 predicted proteins | sample 1674311 | NCBI WGS metagenome assembly OMBQ01 (sample SAMEA103958160, study PRJEB25191) | human gut metagenome | biome: human-associated habitat [ENVO:00009003]; feature: intestine environment [ENVO:2100002]; material: feces | place: Germany | collected 2013/2015 | reverse complement strand
ACACCGAGGATAAGCCCCAGGGCTGCAAGTGGTTCGGGCAGACCATCTGCCCCCGGGAGCTGCATATCAAGGACGGACGCATTCTTCAGACCCCCGTGCGGGAGCTGGATGCCGTCCATGGCAAGCGCACCTTCCACGAAAATGTGACGGTGCAAAGCGAAACTTCTCTGGAAGGCATCAAGGGCCGTGTGGCGGACTTGACCGTCACGGTGCAGCCCGGCGAATACCGCTCCTTCACCCTGAAGCTGGCTGCAGATGCAGATCATCACACTAGCCTGACCTACGATCCCTACACTTCCGAGCTGACGCTGGATCGCAGCTATGCCGGTTCCCGTGCCGACATCGTTCACCGCCGCAGCTGCAAGGTGCGCAGCCAGAACGGTGCACTCAAGCTCCGCATCCTGCTGGATAAGAACAGCATCGAAGTTTTTGCCAACGATGGCGAGCAGACCATGACCGCATGGATCTACACCCCCCAGTCTGCCGACGGCATTACCTTTGCTGCCGATGGCAAAGCAACTGTTACGGTGGAACAGTTTGAGCTGAATCTGTAACCTGATATTCCCATCATTTCTCCTTCATTGAATACAGCCCCGCTTTGGCGTCTCCTTCGCCAAAGCGGGGCTGTGTTTTTGTATGGGTTCTATGCGTTCTGCCCCGTTCCGGGGGCTTTTTTGTGTCCGGGAGGCAGCGTTTTCTGAAAACGCAGCCAAACTGCAAAAAAAGTTACAATTTTCTCATCAAAAAAGGCGGTTTCCCATTGACAGCCTTGTTATAATAGGAGCGTAAGATTTTTGAGCCAGCACTCTGCGGCTCTGATTGCTGAACGGCCCTTGCGGGCTTTTGGAAAAAGAAAGAGGCATACAGCATTATGACGAATATCGATATTTTCTCCGGCTTCCTTGGTGCCGGCAAGACGACCCTGATCAAGAAGCTCATCAAGGAATCCTTTGCGGGCCAGAAGGTGGTCCTGATCGAGAACGAGTTTGGTGAGATCGGCATCGACGGCGGCTTCCTGAAGGAGTCCGGCATCCAGATCAACGAGCTGAACGCAGGCTGCATCTGCTGCTCTCTGGTGGGCGATTTCCGTGCCGCTCTGCAGCAGGTGGTGGAGCAGTACCACCCCGACCGCATCGTCATTGAGCCCTCCGGTGTGGGCAAGCTGAGCGATGTCACCCGCGCTGTGGAGGGTGTGGCTGAGCATCTGGATGTGAAGCTGAACAGCTTTGTCACCGTGGCCGATGTCAACAAGGTCAAGATGTATATGAAGAACTTCGGTGAGTTCTATGATGATCAGATCAGCCACGCAAGCTGCATCATCCTGAGCCGCACCCAGACCGCCAGTGAGGAGAAGATCGCCGCTGCGGTCGCCATGCTGCGCGAGAAGAACCCCACCGCTACCATCGTGACCACCGCATGGGATTCCCTGACCGGCGAGCAGATCCTGAAGGCCATGTCCTCCAAGGACGATTTCAAGGCAGAGCTGATTGCCATGGCTGCCAAGGCAAATGAGAAGCACGCCGAGGAGGACGAGGAAGAAGAGCACGAGCATCATCACCATCATTACGATGAGAACGGTGTGTGCAGCTGCGGCCATCACCACCATGATCACGATGACGATGACGACGATGATGAGGACGAGCACGAGCATCACCACGACCACGAGGATGATGACCACGAGGACCACTGCTGCCACCACCATCACGACCACGACCATGAGGATGACCATGACCATGATGAGCATGAGCATCATCACCACGATGAGGACGGCCACTGCTGCTGCGGCCATCACCACCACCATCACCACGATCACGATGCCGATGAGGTGTTCACCAGCTGGGGTGTCGAGACGGCCAAGAAGTTCAGCAAGGCTGACATCGAGCATGCACTGACCGAGCTGGACGGCGGCAAGTACGGCATGATCCTGCGCTCCAAGGGCATCGTGGACGGCGGTGCCGACGGCTGGCTGGAGTTCGATTACGTCCCCGGCGAGTGGGAAGTGCGTCAGCGCGGTGCCGACGTGGGCGGCAAGCTGGTCGTCATCGGCTCCAAGCTGGACGAAAAGGCCATTGCTGCACTGTTTGGCTGCTGAGCTGCAAGTTGTGTAAGGAGAAAAACCGATTATGGCAAACGAGATCCCGGTTTACCTGTTTGTGGGCTTCCTCGAAAGCGGCAAGACCAAGTTCATTCAGGAGACCTTTGAAGACCCCAATTTCGACTCCGGCGACAAGACCCTGCTGCTGGTCTGCGAGGAGGGCGAAGAAGAATATAACGAGAAGAAGTTCGCCTTCCCCGGCGTGACCCTGAAGGTCCTCGAGGATAAGGCGGAGCTGAACCCCCAGAATCTGGCCAGGCTCGAAAAAGAATCCGGCGCAGGCCGTGTGGTCATTGAGTACAACGGCATGTGGCTGCTGCAGGATCTGGCCAACAACCTGCCCGAGAACTGGATCGTCTACCAGTGCATCGCCACGGCCGACGGCACCACGGCTCTGACCTACGCCCGCGACAACTCCATGCGCTCTCTGCTGCTGGACAAGATCGCCCGCAGTGAGCTGATCGTGTTCAACCGCGCCGAGGCCGTGAACAACGATGCCGCCCGTCAGGAGCTGCACAAGCTGGTGCGTCAGGCTTCCCGCAAGTGCGATATCGCCTATGAGTTCGCCGATGGCAGCGTGGCATACGATGACATCCCTGACCCGCTGCCCTTCGATCTGAACGCCCCGATCGTTGAGATCGGTGAGGACGATTTCGGTATCTGGTATATGGACTGCCAGGACGAGCCCCAGAAGTATGCGGGCAAGACCGTCCGGTTCCTGGCGCAGGTCTGCCAGACCAACCGCGCGGGCAAAAACAGCTTTGTGCCCGGCCGTTTTGCAATGACCTGCTGCGTGCAGGATATCCAGTTCGTGGGCTTCCCCTGCAGCTATGATGGCTACAAGGCACTGGAGCAGCGCGCCTGGGTCACTGTGACCGCCAAGGTCAATTACAAGTTCCACAACATCTACCGCGGCAAGGGCCCGGTGTTGACCGCCATCTCGGTGGAGCCCGCCGAAAAACCGCAGAACGATGTCGTAACATTCTCTTAATCCTATCTTATACAGGGAGGACTTCACCATGAAAACTCTGTTCCGTGTTCTGGGTGCCGCTGCCGCTGTGGCTGTTACCGGTGCCGCCATCGTCGTGCTGGACAAAGTTCTGAACGACAAGGACCCGCTCCACGTCGAAAACGTGGAGTTCCCCGAGGAAGCTGAAAAGGACCCCGCCGAGGCTGAAAAGACTGCCGAAGCCTACGCCGAGGGCGAGGCCAAGGAGACCGCTCCCGGTGACGCATGGCCCCCTGCCTTTGAAAAGGCTCCTGCCGAGCCCGAGACTGCGCCCGCAGCCCCGGTGGTGGAAGCTGCCCGGGCAGAGGAGACTGCCGAGGAAAAGCCTGCGGCAGAGGGAACGACCGTGAATCCTGTGGAGGCAGGCCCTGCCGTTGCCCCCAAGGATGAGAACGGCAAGTTCGATGCCACCAAGATCGCGGAGGCCAGCGATTTCACCGGCATCGAAGAGGAATCCGGCTGCAAGAGCTGAGCAAAGCAATAAAAGGACGCTGTGCCGCAGGGCACAGCGTCCTTTTTCTGTCTGGGTCATTTCCGCAGGGCTTTGGCGGCTTCGGTGCCTGCCACGGCACCCTCGTACACGGCCTTGGCGACCTGCAGCAGCCCGCCGGTGCAGTCTCCGGCGGCATACAGGCCGGGCAGGGAGGTCTGCATGTGATCATCCACCACGATCCGGCTGCCGTTCACCTCGGCCCCCAGCTTGCGGGCCAGGGCAGTACTGCCCGCCACGCCCAGCGCCACGAACACGCCGGAGACTTCCAGTGTCCCGCCGTCTTTCAGCTGCACGCCGTTGACCCGCTCTTCACCGAGGATGGCTTCCACGGCTTCCGTCCGCACGGCCACCTCCGGCGGGAACTGTGCCGTCAGCGGGGCTCCGCCCGTGAGCAGGGTGACGCTGTGGGCCACGGGCAGCAGGGCCTGTACCTCGTGCAGGGCATACTCTCCGCTGCCCAGCACGGCCACATCCCTGCCGCGGTAGAAAAAGGCATCGCAGGTGGCGCAGTAGCTCACGCCGTGGCCCTCCAGCCCGGCAAGGCCCGGAATGCGGGGCGCTGCCCGGGAAGCCCCCGTGGCCAGAATGACAGCATCGGCAGGGAAATCCCCGGCCAGCGTCTCCACGGTCAGCTTGTCGGTGTAGGTCAGGCCCACGGCCTCGGTGGTGACGAACTCCACCCCCACTGCCTTGGCACCCTCGATGCCCCGGCGTTCCAGCTCGGCACCGGTGATGGGTTCGGCAAAGCCGTAGTAGTTCTGGATGAGCTCGGCCCGGTCCAGTGCGCCGGGGCCCTTGGTCAGAACGGTGGTCTGCACCCCGGCGCGCGCGGCATACAATGCCGCCGAGACACCTGCGGGGCCGGAACCAATGATCACAATGTTAGACATGGCAGTTTCTCCTTATGGTAGGTTGTACAGAGGATAGCTTGATCTTATGATAACTATTATACCTCAACTCCCCGCACTTTTCATCTCCGACGAACTGTGCTATACTGAAAACATCGCAAGAATCGACACCATGGAGGGGAAAAACCTATGTCCAAGCAGCGACTGCTTTTTATCACCACCGGCGGCACCATTGCCAGCGTGCGCACCGCACAGGGGCTCAAGCCTGTTCTGACCAGCGAGGAGCTGCTGGCCCATCTGCCGGAATTGCAGCAGCTCTGCTGCCCGGAAACGCTCAACCTGTGCAGCATCGACAGCACCGACCTTGGCCCGGAGCACTGGCTGATGATGGCCAAGGCCGTGCAGGAAAACTATGCGCTTTACGATGGCTTCATCATCTGCCACGGCACCGATACGCTGGCCTACTCGGCGGCGGCGCTGTCCTACCTCATTCAGAATGCGGACAAGCCCATCATCCTTACGGGTGCCCAGCAGCCCATTTCCAACGAGATCACCGATGCCAAGAAGAACCTGCGGGACAGCGTGATCTGTGCCCTTGACCCGGGCAGCCGGGGTGTGATGGTGGTGTTTGGCGGGCACGTCATTGCGGGCACCCGCGCCAAGAAGAACAAGACCATCAGCTACGATGCCTTTGCGTCGGTCAACTTCCCGGCGCTGGCGCTGGTGCAGGGCGACCGGCTGGTGCGGTATGTGGCTTCGCCCTGGCCCACCGGCCCGGTGGAGTTTGGCCGGGCGCTGAACCCCAAAGTGTTTCTGCTCAAGCTGACCCCCGGCCTTGGGCCGGAACTTATCCCGGCCATCTTTCAACAATATGACTGCGTCATTGTGGAAAGCTTTGGCGTGGGCGGCATTCCCCAGCGGCTCATGGATGCCTTTGCCGAGGAGCTGGGCGATTACGACAAGACCCACAAGATCCTGATCCTGACCACGCAGGTCACTTATGAGGGCAGCGATGTGGGCATTTACGAGGTGGGCAAGCGGGTCAAGAACCGCTTCCGCTTCCTGGAGGCCCACGATATGACCATTGAGGCCGTTGTCACCAAGGTCATGTGGCTGCTGGCCCAGAACTGCGAGAACTTTGACCAGCTCCAGCAGCGGTTCTACCGGCAGATCAATTTTGATACATTCTATCATTGAAACAAACGGGAGATGCCCCACCGGCACCTCCCGTTTCTGTTATGCGAACACCAGCTGCACCAGCAGCACATAACACACCGTACCGCCGGTGATGGAGACCAGTGTCTGGTGCTTCCACCGGTGCAGGGCGATGGTCACAGCAATGGCAATGGCCTCGGGGATGCCGTGACTGCCCGCAAAGGGTGTGACGCTTTTCAGGCAGTAGAGGATCAGCATTCCGAAGATGGCGGCGGGTAGCACCCGCCCCAGATACTGTACCACCTCGGGCGGCTGCTGGTCCTTGGAGAAAAAGATCAAAAAGGGCAGAAAGCGGGTGAGCATGGTCGCCGCCGTGCACGCCGCAATGGTCAGACCCATCTGGAACGTGGTCATTGCGCCGCCTCCTTCTGCTTCTCCGTTTGGCCGGAGACGATGCCGTCGGCCCGCTCAATGGGCTTGCGCAAAACCAGCAGCAGCACCAGAATGCAGGCCATGGAGGGCAGCAGGAAGCTGCCGGAACCAAAAAGGACCAGGCAGACCAGCGGCACGGCCAGCCCGATGATGCCGCTGTAATGCTGCTTTTCCTTTTCCCACTGATTGAGGAAGATGACCACGAACATGGCGGTCATCACAAAATCCACGCCTTTGGTGCTGAAGGGGAGCACCGACCCCACCACAGCCCCCAGACCGGCGCTGGCGACCCAGTAAAACTGGTCCAGCAGAGTGATGAAGAACATGAACCAGCCCCGGTCGATCCCCTGCGGCGGCTCTGCAGAGCAGGTGATGGAAAAGGTCTCGTCGCTCATGGCAAAGATCATGTAAAAGCTGCGCAGGCCGTAGCCCTTGTACCGCTCCAGCATGGCCAGACCGTAGAACAGATGCCGCGCCTGGATCATCAGCGCCATCAGAAAAGCCGACAGTGGGGAAAAGGTCCCCAGCAGCAGGCTTGCCAGCACAAATTCCAGCGAGCCGCCGTAGACCACGGTGCCCATGAGCATAGGCATCCAGACGGGCAGGCCAAGGCTCTGCACATAGATGCCGTAGCCCATGCCCAACACGAGATATCCTGCAAACACCGGCACGGTCTGGGGTGCGGCGGCCCGGAAGGCCTGCCACACCACACCGGAGCCCGGCACAGCCTGTATGGTTTTGGATTTTTTCATATACACTAACCCCCTGGATTGGTAGTATAACAGATTTCCGGGATTTTGCAAGAAAAATCCCGGGGCCGGATGGTTCCGGTCAATTTGAAAACTTTTTGTCCGTCACTCGTGGACTTTTGGCGAATCAGGACAAAGTTTTGCCAAAAGACTTGCACTTTGATGCTTTACTGTGGTAAAATCGAAGCGTACTTTCATTTGGAAAGACAAGGGGGAAAAAGTATATGACCAACATCTGCATCATCGCCACCATCATCATCTATCTGGTGGCAATGCTGTTGGTTGGGTTTGCATACAGCAAGTCCAACAACGACAGCACCGATTTCTACCTCGGCGGCCGCAAAATGGGCCCGCTGGTCACGGCCATGAGCGCCGAAGCCAGCGATATGTCCAGCTGGCTGCTGATGGGAATGCCGGGCCTTGCCTACCTCACCGGCATCGCCTCGCCCGGCTGGACCGCCATTGGCCTGGCGCTGGGCACCTGGCTGAACTGGCTCATCGTGGCCCGGCGGCTGCGGCGGTATTCGGCCAATCTGGAAGCCATCACCGTGCCCCAGTTCCTGTCCCTGCGCTTCCACGACCAGCGCAATCTGCTCAACGCACTGGGCGCGGTGATCATCATCGTGTTCTTTGTGCCCTACACGGCTTCGGGCTTTGCCGCCTGCGGTAAGCTGTTCCACAGCCTCTTCGGCGTGGATTACATGGCGGCCATGGTGGTCTCGGCCTGCGTCATCGTGGGCTATACCATCACGGGCGGCTTCCGCGCCGTTACCACCACCGACCTCATCCAGTCCATCGTGATGAGCCTGGCCCTTGTGGCTGTGCTGGTGTACGGCATTGGCGCGGCAGGCGGCTGGGATGCCGTTGTGGCCAACGCCCAGAGCCTGCCCGGTTACCTGACCATGATGGCCAGCCACAACGCCGCCGAGGGCACGGCCACCTCGTACAGCCTGCTGGACATCGTCTCCACCATGGCGTGGGGCCTGGGCTACTTCGGAATGCCCCACATCCTGCTCCGCTTCATGGCCATTGAGGATGAAAAGAAGCTGGTGCTCAGCCGCCGCATTGCCAGCGTGTGGGTCGTCATTGCCATGACCGCTTCCATCATCATCGGCATGGTGGGCCTTGGCATGACCAAGGCAGGCGCGCTGGAATACCTGAGCGGCTCCTCCAGCGAGACGGTCATCGTCCGCATTGCAAACCTCATTGCACAGCACGGCATTCTGGCAGCCGTTCTGGCGGGCCTGATCCTGGCGGGCATCCTTGCCGCCACCATGTCCACCGCCGACAGCCAGATGCTTGCCGCCGCGTCCAGCGTCTCCCAGAACATCCTGCAGGAGTTCGGCCACATGAAGCTGACCGAACGCCAGAGCCTGTTTGCTGCCCGCCTGACCATCATCTGCGTCAGTGTGGTGGGCGTGGTGCTGGCCCGTGACCCCAATTCCAGCGTGTTCGGCATCGTCAGCTTTGCATGGGCCGGTTTCGGCGGCGCGTATGGTGCCGTGATGCTCTGCGCCCTGTTCTGGAAGCGCTGCAACTGGCAGGGCGCGCTGGCCGGGATGCTCGCCGGCGGCCTGATGGTCTTTGTCTGGAAGTACCTCATCAGCCCGCTGGGCGGCGTGTTCAGCATCTATGAGCTGCTGCCCGCCTTCCTGACCTCGCTGCTGGTCTGCGTGGTGGTCAGTCTGGTCACCCCCGCCCCCTCGAAGGAGATCGAAGCCGAGTTTGAGGCGGCGAAATAAGAAACAATAGAAAGCAAGGGCCATTGCACAGATTCTCGTGCAATGGCCCTTGCTTTATGCTCGGCGCACAACGCCGTTCTCAACAAAGAAAAGATTCGGCTAAGAAAAAATATTTTGCATACAAAAAAAGAAAAGATTGCTTGTGTAGAATCACGAAAACACTGCACGAATTAAAGAATACAACAAGAAATACTTTTAAATCGTAAATTCTTCAGGCGGAATCGTAAAAAAATTCTAACATTTTGGAAAGAGATGCCGTATTATGGATTTATAAATATGCATACAGCTTGCGGGCGGTGTGCCAAAATTGTCCGGAAAGTTCAGAAAGGAGTATTTTCATGGGGAAATCAACAGTGGATGCGTCTGCAGGGTTTGGATTGCGTGATAAACTTGCATACGCAGCGGGTGACTTTGGCTGCAATATGAGTTTTGCGCTCAAAGGCTACCTGACGATTTATTGGACGCAGTTTATGGGGATCGACAACTACCTGATGGCATCCCTTCTGCTGATCGTGCAGATCTGGGACGCAATCAACGATCCTATTATCGGAGCAATGGTAGATGCGGATACGCACAAATACCGCCGGAACAAGTTCCTTGCCTATATCTGGTTCGGTGCGATCGGACTGACCGTGGCTGGTGCACTTTGCTATCTGCCGTTCCCGCAGGCTCCCGGTATGGTCAAGAATATTCTGTTTGTGGCAGGCTATATGATCTGGGATGCTTTCTACACCGTTGCAAATGTGCCGTATGGCTCGATGCTGTCTCTGATCTCGGATGACCCGATCCAGCGTGCACAGCTGTCGACTTTCCGCTCCATTGGTTCTATGGGCGGTGCGCTTCTGACCGGTATGCTGATTCCGGTGATCATTTATGATAACCAGAACAACCTGCGTGGTGAGCAGATGTTTGTCATTGCTCTGATCATGGGTGTGATCGGTCTGATCTGCTTCCGCTTTATGGTCACGAACACAAAGGTGCGTGTGGACACCACGATCACTCTGAAAGAGGATGCACCTAAGTTCAACATCATAAAGGCATTCAACAACTTTATCCATAATCGCCCGGCTGTGGGCGCAACGCTGGCACCTATCGCAACGTTTATTGGTATGTATGGTGCCTCTACTGCAGGTCAGATCCTGTTCCAGGCTTATTTCAAGAATGCAAAGATCTCCGGCATTGTGGGTATGATCTCCTACTTTGGCGTTTTCATCTTCAGTCCTTTTGTGAGCCGTATCGTCAAGCGCTTTGGCAAGAAAGAAGCCGTGACCTTTGGTTCGGTTGTCTGTGCGCTGGCATACGTCCTGATGCTGGTTCTGCCCATCACACCGGACGGCCGGGGTCTCAGCCTTTATGTCCTGTGTCAGATCATTGCAATGCTGGGCGGCGGTATCGGAAGCTGCCTGAGCTGGTCTCTGATGGCAGATGCGATCGATTATAACGAGTGGAAATTTGGTGTGCGAGAAGAAGGCACTACCTATGCACTGCACTCCTTCTTCCGTAAGCTTGCACAGGGCATCGGACCTTCTCTGGGCCTTGTTCTGGCAACCAAACTGGGCTATGATGCATCTCTGAAGGCTGCACAGACGATCGAAGTGGCAACCCGGATGCGCTATCTGGTGCCGGTCATGTATCTGGGAAGCTATATCGTGATGATCATTGCGTACGGCGTGGTGTTCAATCTGGATAAAAAGACCCTGGCGCAGATGGAAAGCGATCTGAAAGAACGCCGGGCAAAGAACGAAAAGTAAATGATCTTATAATCAGAGGAATAGAAGAACGGGGAAACTTCTGATAAGATTATAGAAAGCCCTCCTTTCGCTTGAGCGACGGGAGGGCTTTCTTTTTTTCAGTTGATCAGAATCGCCATCATCTCAGCGCAGGGGATCGCGAAGCCGAACCCGAAGAAGAACATCAGATCGAGCACAAACTTCCAGAGCCGGACAGCAGGGGAGCAGAAGTTCATGGAGCGGGTGACGGAGGCACCTATCTCACCCCAGTGTCGGTAGTAGCCGGTCTGCTCAAAGTTGTTCCAGAGCTCCAGCGAGAGAAATTCTATCCCGACGAACAATGGGAAAAACACCCAGGAGGGAAGCCAGCCATCTGCCTGCAGGTTCCCATTGCTCAGGGTACGCCAGTGGACGGCCATCCGGCCCGGGCAGGCGAGGATGCCCCAGATGGCCAGTGCGGCACTAAGCCAAAACAAAACTGCCCGTACCGAGCGCCAGTCAATGGATTGTTGACGGCGCAGCAGGGTAAAGAAATCTTCCAGCGGGACTTCCGGTGCAATATCTGCTTCCTGCGGGTCACGGCAGTGCATCAGGTCGGCAAGGGTCAGCCCCAGCGCGTCGGCCAGTGGTTCCAGCGTGTTGATGTCCGGCAGGCCGACCCCGCGTTCCCATCGGCTGACAGCCTTATCTGTTACATGCAGCTGCTGGGCCAGCTCTGCCTGTGTTAATCCCTGTGACTTGCGCATCCGGGCGAGAAATGCCCCGAACGTTTTCGCATCCATTGTGCTCACATCCTTTGGAAAAAGGATAGCATACCACGCACCAAAAGGCAATCGACGCTTTGTTTACCTGCCCCAAAACACAAATCCCCCACCGCCTGTTCGGTCAATGGACAGGCAGCGGGGGATATTTTATATGGAGTTCAGAAGAAAAATGCTGGGATCAGAGCTTACAGCTGGGGGCCGGCAGAGACCAGAGCCTTGCCATGCTCGTTACCCTCGTACTTCTTGAAGTTCTTGATGAAGCGGCCAGCCAGATCCTTGGCCTTCTCCTCCCACTGGGAAGCGTCAGCGTAGGTATCGCGGGGATCCAGGATGCCGGTGTCAACACCGTTCAGGACGGTGGGAACCTCGAAGTCGAAGTAGGGGATCTTCTTGGTGGGCACGTTGTTGATATCGCCGTTCAGGATAGCATCGATGATACCACGGGTGTCCTTGATGGAGATGCGCTTGCCGGTGCCGTTCCAGCCGGTGTTGACCAGGTAAG
>OMBQ01002486.1_pt1 | contig 11528 bp, 9 predicted proteins | sample 1674311 | NCBI WGS metagenome assembly OMBQ01 (sample SAMEA103958160, study PRJEB25191) | human gut metagenome | biome: human-associated habitat [ENVO:00009003]; feature: intestine environment [ENVO:2100002]; material: feces | place: Germany | collected 2013/2015 | reverse complement strand
TGACGCAAAACAGCCCTGCATTTTTCACATTGGCATAAGGCAGCACATTGCCGGACGCAGTGCGGTACACAAAACGCTTTTCCAGAAGAAATCGGACAAAGCGGCGTTCCGGGACAGCAAGCTCTTTGGCAGTAGTTCTGAGATTGGTGCTATGCTCCAATGCAATAAACAGGTCATAGAAAGCGGCTTTACCCTCCAGCTGTGCGTTTGCTATGCGCAGAGATACATTCTCCTCTCGTTCAGCCAGGAGATCTGAGCAGAGCTTGAGCAGTGCCTCCGGTGAAGTGGCTACTTCCCATAGCTTTTCTTTTGTGAGATAGGCCCCATGCTTGCGAATGGTAGGAAGAACCTCGTCAAAGACCCATTTTTCAAATCGTTCTGCCGATGGCAATTTGCTGTGGACAATCAAGCGATACAGGTTTCCTTCGCTGATGAATTTAGCTTTCTGTTTACGCCCCAAATTATCGGTGAGGTGGTAAAACGCCACCCCATCTTCTCTGCAATGTGTCTTTAGGGCATTTACTGTATCTTTGTATCCCAGAGATTTTGCAACATCAGCGCCGCAAAACAGGTATTTCCCATTTTCCTCGATTACTCGAATGCTTCCAAACTCTGGACTATTGAAAATCTCAATCTGATTCATGCTGTGCCTCCTTTGGTGTAATACAAAAGCGGCCGATTACCAGCCGCCTGCGTGCATATCGTGGTTGACCAATGAAGTGAAGTGATTGTTCATGGTGGTAGGCGCATTGAACAGCACCGCGAGCAGGTACTGCTTGATGTTGCGTACCTGAGTGGTGTTCTTTTGCAGACAGTCCATGACAAACTCGATATGGGAGCTATCCAGCTTCAAAAAGCGGGAGCGTACAATCTCGTGAGGAAAGTCCGCACCAGAGATCCGGGTGGTCTTTCGTTTGGCACAGACCGTTTCTACCAACAGCTCTACAATCTCATTCAGGTCATCCAGGTAGAGAGGATAACGCTGCTTCAGACAGTCATACTCGATATTCTCCAAAATCAATTCCCGATAATTTTCTATCTCTGTGACAGACATCGCATCCCTTCCTTTCCGTTCCGGCGGTATTGCCGCCGCTGTTTTCCGGAAGGGAATGGAATCGGTATTTGATCCATGAGTATTTTGTTTTTGGGTATTTGATTTCTTAGTATTTAATTGTGTTGGATTTTCCAGTAACGGATTTACCGCTGACGGGTTTACCGTTATCGGGTTTTCCGACGACGGCTTATCCAACATCGGTTCTCCCTCGATGGGACGCTCAAAAATGGTATACTCATTGGCTGCGAATTTACCAGAAGCATCAGTTGTCTGTCTGCGCCGAATGTATCCGGCTGTTTCAAGCTCATTGACAGCAGAGCGGATTGCATCTTTGCTTTCTCGATTGATATAGCTGAGTCCTGACAGCGTATAATCCCAGTCATCAGGCAGAGATAACATCTGCGACAAGAGACCCTTTGCCTTCAAAGAAAGCCGTTTATCCTTTAGATGGAAATTGCTCATAACCGTGTAATCGCCAGTGCGTTCTACACGAAAAACAGCCATTTACTTCACTCCTTTCATTTCTCAGGTATGAAAAAAGCCGCAATTCATAAGAGAATTGTGGCAGCGATTAGGGTCTGTCTGTATCTTTTTTCTTGCGTCGGTAGGGGCGTTTTGGCATTGGTGGTTTATCAAACAGATCCCTTTCCTGAGAAAATGGTAGGGTTTGAAAAACACGGTCAATCTCGGTGGATTCCATATCACGCTGTGAGCGGCAATCTTCTTGAATAGCTTCTCGGATTTCTCTTACAGTACACATATTCATTCCTTTCCTTTCGTTGTATCGGTTATGAACGGCGGTGTTTTTTAGGTTTGAAGTCGAGGATATGCCCCTCAATAACATGAGCATATCTCTTAATTTTGATTTCTCGACGCTGCTGGCTTTGCAGAGCTGACTGATACCCGCCCTCTGTGAGAAAAAGCCTCATTTCGTCACCCGGTTCTCCATAAGCAGTAGGGCGCAAGACAGTAAACTCAATCATCCAGCAAGTGCTGTCCCAAAATCGCTCCACTGCAAGAATGTTGTGGCCTTTCAGCTCCCTTGCTGCAATATCTTTCATAGGCTCTCCCTTCATCGTTCCTGATCTCGTTGGCGTTTTTTCTGCCATTGTTCCAGCAGTTTAATAATGGTTTCCTGCATTTTGGCCGGTGTATAGCTTTTGGGGAAATACTTTCGCAAGGTATCGCTGCTCAAGGTCACTTTATCCAGATCACTCTTTTTTTCCTCTGACATGATGGCAAGCATCACATCTTCTGACAATTTCCCGTCCTGGCTGAACTTTTTCATTCGCTGAGCCTGAGAGAGAGAAGGGGTAGCCTGCTCATAGTCCATTGTTTCCACCAGCATTTGCTGTTCGTCCGGTTTCAAAAAAGAGAGTTCGTAGGCTGGATTAAATGCGATTTTCTTTTCATCCACCATATCCAAAAGCTCTGGAATCAGCTCAGTCAAACGAACATATCGCATTACCTGGATACCGCTTCGTTCACCGGCTTCTTTTGCCACCTGGTCTCTGGCACTCAACTTCTGTTCAACTTGAACAGAAGTCAGGTCTGTTCTTGCTCCCTGATGTTTAATGGCTTCCAGCTTCATTTTGTAGGCAAAGGCCCTTTCACTGGGGAGCAGATTTTCTCGCTGCAAATTGCTGTCAACCATAATAATTGTGGCAGCATCGTCATCCAAGTCGCGCACAATGACAGGCATGGTTTCTTTTCCGGCCAACTCGCTGGCTCTGCGGCGTCTGTGTCCGGCTACCAGCTCATAACTGCCATCAGGCAGAGGTCTGGCAATCGCAGGAACCAACACGCCATACTTTTTGATGCTGTCTGCGGTTTCTATCATTGCATCATCATCCTTGACCTTGAAGGGGTGATCCTTGAACGGATGCAGTTCAGATAGGGGAATTTCCTGGATTTTTTCCAGTTGCTCGTCTTGCCGACTTTCTTCAGTAGAAAACAGGTCATCTACTGAGGCCAGCTCTATTTTTTTCGCGCTGCTTTTCAAGTTTCATCACCTCCTGGGTCAGATTCTTGTAACCCTCGGCCACTTTGCCCTTGGGGTCATGGGCAAAAATACTCTTGCCCTCGGCACTGATTTCCTTTGCTCGGACAGAATGGGGAATCTCAGTTCCGAACACTTTTATTTTGTTGCCGTAGGTTTCTCGCAGCAGAGCCGCAATCTCCTTGGCAAAGTTGGTGCGGTTGTCCACCATCGTCAGCAGGATACCGTCGATCTGGAGCTTGGGGTTGATCTGCCGTTTCACCTTATTGACCGTCTGGAGCAGCTGTTCCAGGCCCTTGGCGGGCAGATACTCCGCCTGGACGGGGATTATGACCCTGTTGGCAGCCGCCAACGCATTGACCGTAAGCATCCCCAGGGAGGGCTGACAGTCAATCAGGATATGGGAATACTGTCCCTTGAGCGTGTCCAGGTATTGCCGCAAGATGGTCTCACGGCTCATGGCGTTCACCAGGGAGACCTCCATGCCGGAGAGCTGGATGTCGGCAGGCATCAGGTCAACGCCTTCCGGGTGGTGCAGGATGCCCTCGCCGGGGCGCATCGGCTCGTCCATCAGGATACGGCCCATCGCGTCGGACAGAGTAAAGGGCAGCTTGTCCGGCTGGGGATGGCCCAGGCTGATGGTCAGGCTGCCCTGCGGGTCTCCGTCGATCAGCAGAACTTTCTTCCCCGTCTGCGCCAGCCCGATACCCAGATTTGCGCAGGTGGTTGTCTTGCCAACGCCGCCTTTCTGGTTGGCGATGGCGATAATTTGTGTGTTCATTTCAGTTTCCTCCTGTGTCTTGAACAGAAGATGGAATGTAAAGAGGGTAAACTACCCCCTTGGGTTTTCTTAAAATCAAGAACATTTCGGCATCCTTTTGATTTAGGATTCATTTATCACGGTTCTGTACCGGACACTCCCATTGCCTGCGACGCTTTTAACGCTCGGACTGTGGCTGAGTGTAAGTTTTCCCCCTGTCCCTGGATCGTGGCCTCAAGTTATCAAGCTCTTTACCGGCGATAGGGAAGTCGCTCGACCCGTAGGCGTCATGGCGTATCACCGGAGTGGCTCTCCGAGGGACGGTTGTACCTGATGTTCTTCTGAATTTTCAAGGTCCACGAGATGTAACTCTCACTTGTAGGCCACGGCAGAGGCCGTTTGTTGCGCAAAAAATAAAAAAAGGAGCAGAAAATTTTTCTGCTCCCTGTTGTGACAAGGTATAATGACCTTTTATTGTGTGTAGCCACGCTTTTTACTCCAATTTCTAATCAACAGTAAAATCGTGTTGTGCATCTGTTCACTATTGTAATGTGAGGGGAAATACTGCTTGATTTCTTCTTCAACAATCATCGGCTCTCTCTGGTTTGGTTTCTTTTCCGATAAGATACAAACCAAGTAATCTTCTGTAAAGTCTGATTCACTGGCCTTTTCTCGGATGGCTTTTGCCTGAGAAATAGATGGGGTTGCTTTTAGTGCTACCATTACCTTATATAGTAGCTTCTGTTGCTTCTTGTCCAAGTAGGAAATAGATACTGCTGGATTCAATGCCATTTTTCGATTATCAACCATTTCAAGGATTTCTGGTATCAATTCAGTAAGACGGATATAGCGAGAAATTTGGTTGCGACTTTGACCGACTTGTTCAGCAATTAACTCTCTGGATTCTTTTCCGACACACTTCCGCCCAAGTTGGGCGGAAGTAAATCCTTTACGCCCCTGATGGCTCATAGCTACCAACTTCATTTTGTATGCAAAGGCTCTTTCACTTGGGAGAATCGTTTCACGCTGAAGGTTTGCATCTACCATGTTTACAACTGCCTCATCATCCGTCATAGACCGGACTAAAACAGGCATCTCAGAGTAACCCAATACTTCACAAGCCGTTTTGCGTCGATGACCAGAAATTAGTTCATAACAATCCTCACCAATCTGGCGAGCCACCGCTGGATGAATTACACCGTGAATTTCAATGCTCTCAACAAGACGCCGAAATTCCTCATCGTCTCGTACCTGAAAGGGATGATTCTTAAATGGCTTCAGTTGTTCCAAGGGAATGTTTTTTACTGCTTGCCTTTGATCGTCTCGTCTCATAATGGCCTCCTTTACTGAAAGCTGAATTCGTCCAAAATTACGGAATTGGCTGCTGTGAAAATAGCAGCGAGCATGGACAAAATGTATTTTTGAAATCAGAATACATTTTTGCGTTCCCGTTTAGATTTGTACAAACAGCCCAAAATAACAACAAAAAACCCCCGCACATTGCCCAATTGGGAATGTACGGGGGTTTTGGTGATTAGATATAAACCTCCACGGTCAAATCATGCCATTTTGATGGTTTTATGCCGTATCCATGGGATTTATAGAAGGTTTGCGCTTCATCAAATCCAATGGTGAATGACAGAACTCTTACTTGCGGGGGTTCTTGATAGCAGCCTGTGCAGCGGCCAGTCTTGCGATAGGCACACGGAAAGGTGAACAGGATACATAATCCAGACCAATCTTGTGGCAGAACTCTACGGAAGAAGGATCTCCACCGTGCTCACCACAGATACCAACGTGCAGCTTAGGATTTACAGGCTTACCAAGCTTGATAGCCATCTCCATCAGCTTGCCGACACCTGTCTGATCCAGCTTAGCGAACGGATCGTTCTCGAAGATCTTGGTGTCATAGTAAGCGTTCAGGAACTTACCTGCATCATCACGGGAGAAACCGAAGGTCATCTGAGTCAGGTCGTTGGTACCGAAGCAGAAGAAATCAGCTTCCTTAGCGATCTCATCAGCAGTCAGAGCTGCTCTGGGGATCTCGATCATGGTACCTACTTCGTACTTCATGTCGATGCCTGCTGCTGCGATCTCAGCGTCAGCGGTCTCTACTACGATCTTCTTAACGTACTTAAGCTCCTTCACTTCACATACCAGAGGAATCATGATCTCGGGCTCTACATTCCAGTCGGGATGTGCCTTCTTAACCTCGATTGCCGCACGGATAACAGCCTTGGTCTGCATCTTGGCAATTTCAGGATAAGTAACAGCCAGACGGCATCCTCTGTGACCCATCATAGGGTTGAACTCATGCAGGGAAGCGATGATGGTCTTGATCGTCTCAACGCTCTTGCCCTGTGCCTTAGCCAGCTTCTCAATGTCAGCTTCCTCGGTAGGAACGAACTCATGCAGAGGCGGATCCAGGAAACGGATGGTAACAGGGTTGCCCTCCAGAGCCTCATACAGCTGCTTGAAGTCGTTCTGCTGATAAGGCAGAATCTTCTCCAGTGCTGCTTCTCTCTCCTCTACAGTATCGGAACAGATCATCTCACGGAATGCTGCGATTCTGTCCTCTTCGAAGAACATATGCTCAGTACGGCACAGACCGATTCCTTCAGCGCCCAGCTCACGAGCCTTCTTAGCGTCTGCAGGAGTATCTGCATTGGTACGAACTTTTAACTTACGATATTTGTCAGCCCAAGCCATTACACGGCCGAACTCACCGGCGATGGTAGCATCAACAGTCTTGATCTCGCCATCATAAATGTTACCGGTAGTACCATCGATGGACAGCCAGTCACCTTCATGGAAGGTCTTGCCAGCCAGAGTGAACTGCTTGTTCTCCTCATCCATAGCGATATCGCCACAACCGGATACACAGCAGGTACCCATACCACGAGCAACTACTGCTGCGTGAGAGGTCATACCACCACGAACGGTCAGGATACCTTGGGAAGCCTTCATACCGGTGATATCTTCAGGAGAGGTCTCCAGACGAACCAGAACAACTCTCTCTCCTCTTGCATGCCATTCTTCTGCATCTTCTGCGGTGAATACGATCTTACCACATGCAGCTCCGGGAGAAGCACCAAGACCCTTGCCGATAGGAGTTGCAGCCTTCAGAGCAGCGGTATCGAACTGAGGATGTAACAGAGTATCCAGGTTACGAGGATCGATCATTGCAACTGCCTCTTCCTCGGTTCTCATGCCCTCATCTACCAGATCACAAGCGATCTTCAGAGCTGCCTGAGCGGTTCTCTTACCATTTCTAGTCTGTAACATGTACAACTTACCATGCTCAACAGTGAACTCCATATCCTGCATATCTCTGTAATGATCTTCCAGAGTCTTACATACTTCCTGGAACTGAGCAAATGCCTCAGGGAATTTGTCAGCCATCTCAGCGATCTTCATAGGTGTACGAACACCTGCTACTACGTCCTCACCCTGTGCGTTGGTCAGGAACTCACCGAACAGGCCCTTAGCACCGGTAGCCGGATCTCTGGTAAATGCAACACCGGTACCACAATCATCACCCATGTTACCGAATGCCATAGACTGAACGTTAACAGCAGTACCCCAGGAATAAGGGATATCGTTGTCACGACGATAAACGTTTGCACGCGGGTTGTCCCAGGAACGGAATACAGCTTTGATAGCGCCCATCAGCTGTTCCTTGGGCTCATCAGGGAAGTCTACACCGATCTTAGCCTTGTACTCAGCCTTGAACTGGCCAGCCAGTTCCTTCAGATCATCAGCAGTAAGCTCAACGTCCTGCTTAACACCCTTCTTCTCTTTCATTGCATCGATCAGCTGCTCGAAGTACTTCTTACCTACTTCCATAACAACGTCGGAATACATCTGGATAAATCTTCTATAGCAGTCCCAAGCCCAACGAGGATTGCCGGACTTCTCAGCGATTACGTTAACAACGGTCTCATTCAGACCAAGGTTCAGAATGGTATCCATCATACCGGGCATGGATGCTCTCGCGCCGGAACGAACGGATACTAACAAAGGATTCTCGTGGTCGCCGAACTTTTTGCCGGTGATCTCTTCCATCTTAGTAATGTACTCGTTGATCTGACCCTGGATCTCTTCATTGATCTCGCGTCCATCTTCATAATACTGTGTACATGCCTCTGTTGTAATGGTGAAGCCCTGAGGAACCGGCAGACCAATGTTGGTCATCTCAGCCAGATTCGCGCCCTTACCACCAAGCAGTTCGCGCATGTTTGCATTACCTTCGGTAAACAAATATACCCATTTCTTCATACTTCTTTGTCTCCCTTTTTATAATATTTTTGACAAAACTTTGTAACCCAAACCATTACCGGAGCATTTCGGCCTCGGTTTTTAGTACTTTGATATTGTAACAATCTACCAATATAATATCAAGCCGAAATTGATAATTTTTTGACAGACTACCGATTTTCGTGCATAATGTCGAAAATAGCTATTGTGTTTTTGTTTGTTTTGTCTAGTACTTTGGTATTATGTAACCGCTTACATTTGTTCAACTTTCTTTACATGCTTTTTACAGAAGCTTTTTGCATAAAAAAGAATATCGCTTGCGAGATTCTCCGCCTGCGGCGGGTCGCTTTTGCGACATATTTCATAACCGCCGCAGTGCGAAGACTCCCACCGGATTTTTCCGATGGGAGTCTTTGCACTTTTATTCCATATACAATTCTAATCCAGCATGCCGTCTTTGATCACATTGTGGTCACGCAGCAGTTTTTCCACTACAGTGCCCTTCACTACGCGAAGCAGCGGCTTCTTCAGTGCATTTAAAGGTCCGGGCAGTTCAATCTCCAGAGGAGACATGCCATCCATCAGCTTCACGCTGCTGTCCAATAACTCTCTGACATCATATACACTTCCCCATACCTCAGGCACACCTCTGTCTACACCTAACAGTCCGTAGACAGCCTCCATAGCGGTTCTCACGGAATACTCTGTGGTGAACACGGTGTCTCTCGGGGTCTCTGCAAACTGGCCTAAGAAAGCGAAGTTCACACAGCCGTCGGGAATGACATCGGGACGGTCACCCTTGGTTCTGGGCATGAAGAATGCGGTAATATAAGGCATCATGGTAGGTACGCAGACTGCGCTGTGCTCTGCCAGATCCTCGATATCTTCTACGGGCACACCTAAGTGATACAGCCACTCTTCGGTGATCTCTTTACCGGTACAATCCTTCATGGGCTTCTTAATATAATCGCCGGGTACGTCGGTAAACAGACCGTATACCCATACACATACCTGATTCTTGTCCTGTTCCTTGAACTGTCCCTGACGGTTGATTGTCCAGCTCATGAGCCACTTGGAATCCTGGCAGCTTACGATACCGCCGGTTACGACCTTACCGCTTCTGGGGTCACGCTTACAGATATTGGTGATATAAGGAATGATCTTGTCATCCAGTGTAGTCACGGTAGCGGATTCCCAGTTAGTCTTGGAGACATCAGAACAGAACTTCTCGGGATGTCCGAAGGAAGGATCCTGTTTTGCGATATTTTTCCACAGGCTCCATACGCCGCTGGTGCGAACCTCCGCGTCACCGTTGGGTGCATGGTTCTGGTCACCATAGATAGTACCCTCGGTACAGCTTCCGTTGGTAACGAATACCAGGTCGTTCTCGGTGAGGACAATGCCCTTCTCTACACCTTTTACCTTGCACTCGATAGCCTTTGCCACCTTTTTGCCGTCATTGATATCAAAAATAACATTTGTCACTTCGGCGTTGAACTGGAAGTCCACACCTGCTGCCTCCAGATACTTCTTCATGGGAAGGATCAGAGACTCGTACTGGTTGTACTTGGTGAACTTCAGGGCACTGAAGTCAGGCAGTCCGGAAATATGATGGATAAATCTTTGGAAGTAAAGCTTCATTTCCAGTGCGCTGTGCCAGTTCTCGAAAGCGAACATGGTTCTCCAATATAACCAGAAGGTGGAGTTAAATACTTCATCATCGAAAACATCTTCAATGGTCTTGTCATACAGATCCTCGTCCTTTGTCATGAACAGCTTCATGATCTCCATGCAGCCCTTCTGGCTTAGATTGAATTTGCCATCGGTATGGGCATCCTGTCCACAATCTTTCGTTGCACGGCACAGGGAATAGTTGGGATCTTCCTTGTTCAGCCAGTAATACTCATCCAGCACGCTGGCTCCGGGTACTTCCAGAGAGGGAATGCTGCGGAACAGATCCCACAGACATTCAAAATGGTTCTCCATCTCACGTCCGCCACGCATGACGTAGCCTCTGGTCGGATCAAAAATACCGTCACAGGCACCGCCTGCGATATCCATTGCCTCTAAGATGTGAATATGGGAACCGGGCATCTGTCCGTCACGTACCAGGAAGCACGCTGCTGCTAAAGATGCCAGACCGCTGCCTACGATGTAAGCGTTCTTCTCGTCCACTCCTGCGGGCTTCTTAGGTCTTGCGAAGGCTTCGTAGTTACCGTTGGAATAATAGATGCCCTTACTGTTCTTGTCGTATCTTCCAAGCTCGGTATTGCGGTAGTCTTTCTTGGCTGCCTTGACAGCTGCCTTTCTCTCCTCTTTCTTCACCTCTGCCTTATGTCCCTTGGTTACTGCTGCCACTGCGCCTGCACCTACTGCCAGCGCTGCCAGTCCCAGTCCGATATTATTCTTTTTTGCCATAATGATTACCACCTTTCTTTGATGACTCTCAAATGTTTTTCTGTTTACAAGTAGTATCCTACTTCTTTTTTATAAGAAAACCAATTTACAAAAGAGGGCAAATGATAAAGTTTTTATCATCCTGCCCTTTTTGTAAAGTAGTTATACTATTTCAGACTTTCTTTTCCGTCTGCTCAAAGTTTTCAATGGATCTGCTGATGTTTCCGTAAAGAGTGATTGCCAGTTCTTCAACGATCTTATGATAATCATCCTTCATTCCCCGGTCGATCCAGTCTAACATCACTCCCACAAAACCGTATTTGTAAAATCCGGCAATAAATTCCTTGTGCTCCTCCGCCACCTGCATACCGGCGCATTTTTCCTCCACCACATCCACAATGAGCTGATAGGTCAGCTTGTTTAAGTAGCTTTCGATCTTCTGTCTGTCCACGCAGCGGTAGACATTCATAATGAAAGGTTTGTTCTCCTGCACTGCCTCAAAAATCTGACAAAGGCCTTCCTGCCAGTTCTCGTAGGTCTTCTTTCCCTGCAGTGCCCTCGTGCCATCCTCCACACAGACCCACTCTACCAGATCGTAAATATCTTTGAAATGATAATAAAAAGCCATGCGGCTGATACCGCAGTCCTCTGCAAGCTCGTTAATGGTGATCTTATCCAGAGGCTTCGTGAGAAGTTCTTTTTTCAAAGCTGCTTCCAGTGCCAGTTTTGTTATATTGGCCATAGCCTGTCCTCCACTGTTTTATGTATTATTTTCTGTTCTTCCTCAATATAGCTTATGTAATTCTATTATAAGCTCACGCGTACTCTACATCTTACATCACAGGATATTCATTCGCTAAGGTTGTCGTTCGTCAATCATGTAAACATGTTGACTTTCTTATACTCATTATATTGTACGACAATAGACTCAAAATGGGCAAATTAACTTTTTATAAAAAAACTCTTGCTTTTTGTAAAATTCCATGGTATTATCTTACTTGCGTTTCGGGGTGTGGCTCAGCTTGGTTAGAGCGCCGTCTTAGGGAGGCGGAGGTCGCGAG
>OMBQ01002482.1_pt1 | contig 11537 bp, 9 predicted proteins | sample 1674311 | NCBI WGS metagenome assembly OMBQ01 (sample SAMEA103958160, study PRJEB25191) | human gut metagenome | biome: human-associated habitat [ENVO:00009003]; feature: intestine environment [ENVO:2100002]; material: feces | place: Germany | collected 2013/2015 | reverse complement strand
ATCCAGAACCAGACTCTCCGAATTGACCCGTGAAGTCTTTCCGTCTCTGACCACTGTTGCATGTGGTGCATTTAGCATATTTAATTTTTCCAGTGTCTTTTTGGAACGGATTTCCTGTATGATACCGATCAGTGTATTAAAAATGATGACCGGAAGGAATGTCAGGTTACGGAACGAGCCCACAATTATCAAAAGAATCGCCAGAACCAGAAAGATCAGATTAAAATATGTAAATACATTTTCTTTAATAATCTCTTCCGTTGTCTGCGCCGGAGGATCGACTGATATGTTGCCCCACCCGTCACGCCTGTGTTCTTCTGCCTGCGCCGACGTCAGGCCTTCCTCATAATCCGGCTCGTATCTGGTTGTCGGTATACGTTCTATTTCATAATCACAGGCTTCTTCCTGCAGTTTTCGTTTTCGCCTGTCGTTTTTTTTCATAGAGTTCCTCCTTATCAGCTGCATTCTAATGTTACATTCTGATTTTATCTATTATTTGTATTTAGTATACACCAGAATATGCCAATATTGTATTAACACTTTATGAATTCTGTATGTATTTTTGCTGAAAATGCAGTTCACATCTTCATGTAAACTGCATCTGCTTCCTCTATATACTCACATTTTCATCCGTACGAAGCAACGCACTTTTCGCAAGCTGGTCGGCCTCTTCGTTATAATGATTTCCTGTATGCGCTGCGACTTTGCAGAAAGATATCTTTATCTGCTCTGCTGCTTCCTGCATATGTGCCGCATACTTGCTGGTAAGCGGTGTCTTGGCCCGCCACACGCCTGTCACCCATTTTTCCACACCTTCGTAATCATAGCGGATCTCTACTGCCGGATACTCATGCTCCTTCGCCCATTGCACTGCATTCATCGCGCCGAGCATTTCTCCTGCAACGTTCCGGATCTTCACGCCTTCCGGATCACAGCCGCTTCCGGATTTTCTGAATTCTTCTCCAGCCGGTGTCAGGATCACACAGCCAAATGCATATCTTCCGATGCTTTTTTCAAAGCTTCCGTCCACATAGGCAATCACAATTCCTGCTGCTTCTTTTTCTTCATCCTTAGATACATTTGCAGTAGTTGACATTTGCAAGAATGCCATGGCTTCTTCCCTGTCTGTAAAGCCTCTGAACTCTGCTCCGGAGTATCCGGACGTCGCTTTCTGACACTCTGCCCAGGTCTCAAATAATCCTGTCTTATGTCCTTTTCTTACTGCATATATTTTCTTTTTTGCCATATCTATTATCCCTTTCTGAGAATTTCTAAGAATCTATCTCCATACTTTTCCAGTTTATGCTCTCCGACACCCGATACTTCCAACATCTCATCCCGTGTCGCCGGACGCATTACACACATACCGGCAAGCGTCTTATCTGCAAATACCATATACGGCGGTACCTTTTCTTCCGATGCGATCTCACGTCTGAGTTCCCGTAAGCTTTCGAATAATTCTGCATCTTTTTCTGAAAGTTCCGCTGCTACTGCGCCTTTTTTGCGTCTGTTCTTTTTCTCTTTTGATTCAGATTTCTTTTCTGTCTCTTCTTTCGGAAGCTTCATGATCAGCGGTTCTTCCGTTTTCATAAATGCTTTCCCTTCCGGTGTCAGACAGATCACCGGATATTGTTCGCCCTTTTCTTCCACATATTCACGGAACTGTAATTCCCTTAATATCTGTCGTAATCTCGGAACCGTCCGCTCACTTAACACTGCATATTCCGGATTCTTATCCAGATTCTTGCCCAGGATCTTCTGACTCTTTCCGCCGTGCACGATATCGATCACCGTCGCTGCCCCGTAATTCCAGTCCAGTGCATCCAGACACCGCAGGATTGTATTCGCCTCCAATGTGATATCTACCTCTTCAAACTGTGTCTGGCAGTTCAGACAGTTTCCGCAATAAGAACTGCTCTTTTCTCCAAAATAATTCAAGATATATTGTCTTAAGCATTCTGATGTAAAGCAGTAAAATGTCATCTGTTTCAGACGGTCCAGATCCCGTTCTTTTACGATTTTGCGCGTCTCTTCATCCAACTCACTGTTCTCTTCTCCATTTTCAATAAACAGACGGTTCGTCCTTACATCCCTCGGCTCATAATAAAGAATGCATTCTGACGGCTCCCCGTCTCTTCCTGCACGTCCGGCCTCCTGATAATAGCTTTCCATATTTTTCGGCATATTATAATGAATGACAAAGCGTACATCCGGCTTGTCGATTCCCATTCCGAATGCATTTGTCGCCACCATGATCTGCCGCTTTCCGTATATAAAATTCTCCTGATTTTCCTTCCGTTCCTCATCCGATAGTCCGGCATGATATCTGGTCACGGAAAATCCTTCATTTCTCAGATCAAAGCTTACCTGTTCCACGCTCTTTCTCGTCAGGCAATATATAATTCCGCTGTCACCGGATGTATCGTATCCTTTTTCCTTCAGATAACTGACCAGTTCCTTATACTTATCCACAGGCTTCTTAACTGCAAAGAAAAGATTTCCACGATCGAACCCGGTTGTTTCCACATATGGATTCTGAAGCCTTAAGATATCAAGGATGTCTTCTCTTACTTCTGCCGTCGCTGTCGCCGTATATGCACCGACCACCGGGCGGTATGACAGACGGTCCAGAAAATCCAGGATCTTGAGATAGCCCGGACGGAAATCCTGTCCCCACTGCGATACGCAGTGCGCCTCATCTACCGCTACAAAAGATATCTGCACCTGCTCAGAGAGTGCAAAATCCAGAAAGCTCTCGGTTTCCAACCGTTCCGGTGCCACGTATATGATCTTGTATCTCCCCTGTTTTGCAAGCTGCAGTGCTTTGTAATACTGTCCGGAAGTCAGAGAACTATTTAAGAAAGCTGCATGGACACCCATCTGGTTCAGCGTTCCAACCTGATCTTTCATGAGTGAGATCAGCGGCGAGATTACGATCGTAATTCCTTTCATCATAAGTGCCGGCACCTGATAACATACCGACTTTCCTGCTCCGGTCGGCATGATTCCAAGCACATCCCCGCCTTCCAGTACCGCTTCTATCACAGGGATCTGTCCCTCCCGGAAATGATCATAGCCATAGTATTGTTTCAGTATCTTTTCTGCTTCTTTGATTGCCTTACTCATTCTGCCCCGACTCCTTACATTCTGTCTTTTTTTGTCCGTTTCTTTTCTACTCATTACTTTTTTGATCCGCAGACTTTCCCACACCCACTATGTTTTACTATCTTATCACATTTGTCTCTATCTTTCATCCTATCTTTACAATCCCCTCTTTCATGGAGAAATCCTTTTGACTTTCCGATTCTTTTTCAGTATAATTGTTTCAGTTTCTGAAATAAAGGAGGACAAACACATGGATTTCCGTCAGATCACCATGATGCAGAAGATAAAATCAGGTATGGATCGTTTTCGTGCCAACCACCCAAAATTTCCGATGTTTTTACGCGCAGTATCACAGGATGCGTTGGTGGAAGGAACGATCATTGAGATCAATGTGACCACACCGGAAGGAAAAAATTATTGTACCAATGTCAAGTTGAAAGCCGATGACATGGATCTTTTCGATTCTTTTAAATCTATGCAGGGATAGTTTCCCTGCATATTTTTTATTCAGTGGGAACATACTAATTCTGTCATAAATATATAACAAGGAAGGTATTTATTATGGAAGAAATGTTTTGTTTCCAGTGTCAGCAGACCGCTCATAATTCCGGATGTGAAGGGCGTGCCGGTGTCTGTGGAAAGAAAAGTGACACCGCTAATTATCAGGATGAGCTTACTGGTGCACTGATCGGTCTGTCACGTGCCGTGCGTAAAAAGCTTGCCCTGAATCCGGATGCTTCTTTCGAACATGCGGATGAACTTATCTTAAAAGGGTTATTCACCACCATTACCAATGTTAATTTTTTCAATGATACGATCATCAAACTTATTCACGAAGTAAATGTTGAAAAGGACCGGATCTATCCGGATATCATGAATTATGATGTCCGCCATATCTGGGAAGATCAGGAAGATATCCGGTCTTTAAAGTCTCTGATCCTTTTCGGGCTGCGCGGCATGGCTGCTTATGCCTATCATGCTTATGCGTTGGATTATGTAGACAAAAATGTCCTTGATTTCTTCTATGAAGGGCTTGAAGCCATTGCTTCGGAAAAGAGCAGTGACGAATTACTTGCACTCGTATTAAAAACGGGCGAGATTAATTTTCGCTGCATGGAGCTTCTGGATCATGCAAACTCCGGCACTTATGGCAATCCGGTACCGACAGAAGTTCCTCTGACCATCGAAAAGGGGCCTTTCATCGTTGTCAGCGGACATGATCTTCATGATATGGAACTGTTATTAAAGCAGACGGAAGGAAAAGGAATCAATATCTACACCCACAGTGAGATGCTTCCGGCACATGGATATCCGGAATTAAAGAAATATTCTCATTTAAAAGGAAACTTTGGAACTGCCTGGCAGAGTCAGCAGTCGGAATTTCACAACATTCCGGCACCTATTTTATTTACTACCAACTGTCTGATGCCGGTCCGTCAGAGTTACTGCGACCGGGTATTTACCACCTCCATCGTGTCATATCCAGATCTGGTGCATATCGGAGAGGACAAAGATTTCACTCCGGTTATTGAGAAAGCTCTGGAATGCAAGGGATATCCGGAAGATCATCCGATGACCGGAATCAACGGCGGGTCTACAGTCACAACCGGATTCGCCCACAATGCTGTTCTTTCTAATGCCGGGCATATCGTGGAACTTATAAAGGCCGGCAAGATCCGCCATATCTTTCTGATCGGCGGATGCGACGGTGCCGCTCCAGGACGCAGCTATTATACGGATTTCGCCAAAGCTGCACCTATGGACACCTTGATTCTGACTCTTGCCTGCGGAAAATACCGGTTGAATGACCTGGATCTTGGTTCCATCGACGGTATTCCAAGGATCTTGGACATGGGGCAATGTAATGATGCTTATAGCGCTATTAAAGTTGCTCTTGCACTTGCGGAAGTCTTTGACTGCACCGTAAATGACCTCCCGCTCACCCTGGTTCTTTCCTGGTATGAACAGAAGGCCATATGTATTCTGCTTACGTTATTATCTCTCGGTGTAAAAAATATTCTGCTTGGTCCGACACTTCCTGCATTCGTCTCTGAAAATGTATGGAAGATACTGGTGGAGAATTATAATATTCAGAAGATCAGTACTGTGGAAGAGGATATGAAGAAAATCCTTGGTTAATGATCTTCAAGATTTGCGAAGAACAATTCATAGAAATCATCTTCAGCCTCGATCATCGGCGAGTTCTCCCCTCCGCCATTGGTGCTTCTTTTCATTGCGGCATGGAATTCTTCTCCTGCCGCAATTAATTCCATTTCGTATAATTCGTAACCAAGATTCCGGCAGGTCTTGCAGAAGGCAGATAGCGGGTCTGCTTCTGTTCTGGTTGCGAGAAGCTGTTGTTTTAACTTTTCGTCTTTTAATGCTTTGTTTTGTAATTCGTCTAATATACTTACTACGTCTGCCATAATCCTCAATCCTTTCCTGCTAAAAAAGAGAGTAACACATTTCCTATGCTACTCCCTCGTCTCTAATAATATTATATGAATTTCATTTTACTTGCGCAAGCTTTATTTTCATAAATGCATTTACTTAAATATGTTTCCCACAGATATCTGCCAGACAGCATTTTTCACAATGCGGCTTCGTCCTCGCTGTACAGACGTCTCTTCCGTGATATACCAGCCTGTGGCAGAAATCACTGCCTTCTTCCGGCGGGATGATCTTCCAAAGTTCCATCTCTACTTTCTTCGGTTCCTTGATTCCATCTACCAGACCGATCCGGTTACAGAGTCTGATGCAATGCGTATCCGTAACAATCGCCGGTTTGCCGAACACATCCCCCATGATCAGGTTCGCACTCTTTCTTCCGACTCCCGGAAGTTTCAACAATTTATTAAAATCATCCGGAACTTTTCCACCATATTCATCACGGAGTATACGCATACAGGCACTGATATCTCTCGCCTTACTCTTTCCAAGTCCACATGGTCTTACGATTTCTTCAATCTCTTCCGGTGTTGCTTCTGCCAAAGCGTTGACATCCGGGTACTTTGCATATAAGCCTTCTACTACTACATTGACTCTCGCATCCGTGCACTGTGCTGCCAGACGTACACTGACCAGCAGTTTCCACGCATCGTCATAATCCAGCGTACAGTCCGCATCCGGGTATTCTTTTTTCAGGCGGTCGATGACCACCAGTGCCAGTTCTTGTTTATCCATTTTTATTACTCCTGTTCATTTCCATCCGAAAGCTTCACCATAATATAATCATGATGGATTTCTTTCAGAAATTTATCAAATACATCCGCTGTCTTCATCTTGATACTGGAAGTGTTCACACATGGATGACATCCGAATTCTTCCTGTTCCAGAAGTTCCTCATCCACCAGAAGCTGCACTTTATTCTCCTGATCAAAGATCAGTCCCATGACAGTAGCTGAGCCCGGCGTTACATTCAGATATGTTTCCATGTCTTCTCCCGATGCAAAGGATAATCTCGTGGTCGGGATCTGCTGTGACAGTTCTTTTGTCTTGAGCGCTTTGTTTCCTGGCATCAAAAGCAGATAGTATGACGTTTTCTTCCGGTTACATAAGAACAGATTCTTACAGATCTCCATTCCCAGCGCTTTATCAATCTCTTCACAGGCTTCCATTGTCATGACCGCTTCGTGATCCGCTCTGATGTAGGGGATATGCAGACTGTCCAGTATATCGTAAACTTTTATTTCTTTTTCTTTTCGTCCGGATGTGTCTTCCGGGCGTCCATTGTATAACTCCATTTTACCTCTTATCCTATATCAATTTTCTTAGAACCACGGGGACGGGTAAATTGGCTTTTTCCTTGTCCCTCTTGGCGCTGACTTCCAGCCGTCTCTGGAGTGTATCGAAAAACTCCGCACCCTATGTTAGATACAAAGTCTTTCTGTTAATTAAATTTCACTTTTTACTTGAGCCAACAGGAACACTAAAAAAGCCACTTTTCCCGTCCCCGTGGCTCCACTTCTTAAGCCATTCTTCTGCAAGATATGTCCAGCTCTGTACTTCCTTCAAAGTTTTGCGGATTTCCTCTTTCTGCTTTTCTGTCCATCTTGCCGGCTTTTTACGTCCGATACCGAATTTCACCAGAAGTTCTTCTCCCTTTTCCTTTGGGAACAGCGTCTCACCGGCTTTAATTGCCTCTGCAAGCAGCTGCACCTGTTCTTGCGTATATCTTTTTCCTTCTTCCTGGCCGATATTCTGTTCTAACCATTCTTCGGTTGCCACCGAAAGTCCATGGATTCCCTCTGAAAATACATGCTGTGCAAATGGTACGCCTGCCTTCGCACATGCCTGTGCAAACAGATAGCTATTCTGCACCGGAACGGTCTGGTCTGTTACAGTCTGCCACAGGAAACACGGCGGTGTATCTTCTGTCACATGTTTCTCCAGCGACATATAATCCAGTTCCTTCTCTGTCGGATTCTTTCCAAACAGTGCAACAAATGAATCTCTATGCGCATATTCGCCCGAACTAATGACCGGATAAGCCAGAATTGCTGCATCCGGGCAGTTGGATATGTTCTGATATGTTTCTTCCGGATCTTTTACATCCTTGTTATGTACACAAAGACTCCCACACAGATGCGCTCCTGCCGAGAATCCGCAGACTGCAACCTGATCCGGTCTGATATGGTATTCTTCTGCACGGGAACGGATCATCCGGATGGTTCTTGATATGTCATTTAACGGCTGCAGCTTCAGTGGTGCTTCATCCAGCTGGTTTACCGTGTATTCCAGAACGAATACATTATAGCCGGCCTGGTAGAATTCCATAGCCGGCAGGTGTGCTTCTGACGGAGATGTTTCCCGATATGCTCCACCCGGCGCAATGATCATTGCCGGATGCTTCTTTTCATCCTCATGGATGTAGCTGAACATCACAGGTATGAATCCGTGTGCTGCCGGATAATGGTATTCTTCTTTTTTCCAGATTTCAATTCTTTCATTTATCATATCGCTCTTTTCCTCCTCACGGGGACAGGTAAATTGGCTTTTTTCCTGTCCCTCCGGCACAGAAAAAAATAAAAGCCATCAGGGACAGGAAAAAAGCCAGTAATCCCCGTCCCCGTTGGTCTTCTTCTCGGCTGCCGTGCTGTGCTTCTTCCATGAAAACTGCCTGGGAGTCCACAGCTTTTATGCCGCCGGTCCGTTTCATATATGTGCCGTCTTTCTGCATGATCCTTGCTTTCACGTTATCGCTTAACATGATCTTCAGGTCATGGTTGATCTGGCGTCTGATCTGCCCGTCTAATACCGGGCAGGCTACTTCTACTCTTTTTTCTGTATTTCTTGTCATCATGTCTGCGGAGCCGATATAGATTTTCTGCTCTTTGCCGGTTCCGAAGCTGAAGATACGTGGATGTTCCAGATAGCGGCCAACCACGCTCATCACTCTGACATTTTCCGTAAATCCAGGCACTCCCGGTAGTATACAGCAGATTCCGCGAACAATCAAGTCTACCCTTACTCCGGCGCAGGAGACCTCGGATACTTTCTTTATGAAGTCCACATCTGTCACGGAGTTCATCTTCATAATGATGCGTCCTTCGCTTCCTTTTGCTATCTCTTCGTCCATCATCTGTAAGATACGGCTCTTTAAGCTGACCGGTGATACGATCAGGTATTGATAGCTGCCCTGCAGATTGCCGATGGACATATTCTTGAAAAATTCTGCGGCGTCCTGTCCGATTCGCGGATCAGCAGTCATCAAGGACAGATCGGTATACATGGCAGCTGTCTTCTCGTTATAATTGCCGGTTCCGACCTGTGTGATATACTGGATGTCATTGCGGTTCCTGTATGTGATCAGACAGATCTTGGAATGCACTTTGTAACCGTCGAATCCGTAGATCACACGGCATCCTGCTTCTTCCAGACGTTCCGACCAGTCGATGTTGTTCTGCTCGTCAAATCTTGCACGCAGCTCGATCAGCACGGTGACTTCTTTTCCATTTTCCGCAGCTGCGCACAGGTATTCTACCAGTCTTGCCTTCTTCGCCAGGCGGTAGATGGTGATCTTGATCGTCATTACATTCGGATCTACTGAGGCATCTTTGATCAGCTTCAGGAATGGATCCATGCTTTCGTATGGGTAGAACAACAGGATATCATTCTTTTTCACCTGTTTTAACATGTTTCCGTCCTGTACATGTGCTGATTTTTGCGGGGAGAATGGTTCGTAGACCAGTGCTTTCTTCATGGACTCCGGGAGATTTCCTGCGATGGAGAACATATAATCCAGTTTCATCGGCATCTTCGTGCGGAAGATCTGTTCCGGTGTGATCTTGAATTTCTTACAGAAGTATTCCTGCATTTCCGGTGTCAGTTTCTCTGCTGTTTCTAATCTTACTACCGCCATCCTGCGGCGTTTGTGCAGGGTACTCTGCATGAGTTTCCGGAAGTCATCGGTGACCTCCAGTGCCTCATCGTCCGGAGATACGTCTGCATTTCTTGTCACGCAGATGTAGTTCGGGTCGGATACTTCGTACTGGTCAAATACCAGATCCAGGTATTCCATGATGACTTTCTCCATGCGGATATAACGGATGTCATGTCCCGGAAGCATCAGGATATCGGATACATAGGTCGGAACCGGTACGATTCCGAGGATCTGTTCTTTTTCTTTGTCGTCTTTATTCTTCCTGCTATTGATATGCTTCAGATTGGCTGTTACGTAGATATCTTTATTCATAAGATGCGGGAACGGGTGGCTGCTGTCTACGATCTGCGGTGACAGTACCGGCAGGATCTGCTCTTTGAAACATTTCTTAACATATTTCTTCTCGTCTGCCTCCAGTTCTTTAAAGTCCAGTCCGCAGACTCCGTATGGGGACAGTTCTTTCTTGATCCCGGCGTAGGTCTTGTCACGTTCTTTATATAACGGGGCAACTGCTGCGTAGATCGCATCCAGCTGCTCCTGCGGTGTCATTCCCGACCGGCTGTCTCTGTGTCTGTCGTCTGTCTGCACCATGTCATAAAGACTTCCGACACGGATCATGAAGAATTCATCTAAGTTACTGGTGAAGATGGCTACGAATTTCATACGTTCTAATAGCGGCACGCTCTTATCTCTTGCTTCTTCCAATACACGCTGATCGAATCTCAGCCAGGAAAGTTCTCGGTTCTGTGTGTAGTTCAATAATTCTCGATCCATAGGGGCTTCCTCCGTTTCTTGCCATGGGGCCATGGGGACGGTGTTTTTGGTTTTTTTAGTGTCCCCACCGGCACTTTGTAATCAGCGAATTTATTGTATACTTTATTATAGCAAAACCATCTTTTATTCTCAACACTGAGATGTATGGTGTTCAGCTCGTGTTCAGACTTGTGACAAAACTGGTGTTCAGATTTGCGATCAGATTTGTGATCGGATTTTGTATCGGCAGGCGGGACTGGCTTCTTTGCTGGAGATATAACGTATAAAAAGGCGGGAACTGCGTCTTTTTACATGTTGCAGTTCCCGCCTTTTTATATTTTATGCTTTCATCTTTTTTATTCTTTTGCCTTTTTATGTCTTCGCCTTATGAATGCCAAGCAGGTGAGTGTACCACTTGGGACACTAAAAAAGCCGGATTTCCCGTCCCCCTGGCTACTTCGCCTGAATGTATCCCTTAGCAGTCAGTGCTTCGGCGCAAAGTACGGCTCCGCCTGCCGCACCGCGGACAGTGTTGTGTGACAGTCCGATGAATTTGTAATCATACATACTGTCTTCTCTCAGACGTCCGATAGATACACCCATTCCGTTTTCGTAGTTAACATCTGCTTTTACCTGCGGTCTGTCGTCTTCTGACAGGTACTGGATGAACTGCTTTGGAGCACTTGGAAGTTCTGCTTCCTGTGGGAATCCCTTGAAGCTTTCCAGTTTCTCGATCAGCTGTTCTTTGGTTGGCTTCTTCTCGAAGTTGATGAATACAGCTGCTGTATGTCCATTCAGTACAGGTACTCTTAAGCACTGGCATGTGATCTTTGGCTCTTCTGCAAGTTTAATTTCACCATTTTCCAGTGTTCCGAGTACACGCAGAGGTTCTTTCTCACTCTTTTCTTCTTCTCCGCCGATGTACGGGATGATGTTCTCGATCATTTCCGGCCAGTCTTTGAATGTCTTACCTGCTCCGGAGATTGCCTGGTATGTTGTTACAACAACTTCCTTTGGTCCGAATTCTTTCCATGCTGCAAGTGCAGGTGTGTAGCTCTGGATTGAGCAGTTTGGTTTTACTGCGATGAATCCGCGTGTTGTTCCGAGACGCTCTTTCTGAGTCTTGATCAGGTCGAAGTGCGCTGCGTTGATCTCAGGTACTACCATCGGTACATCTTTTGTCCAGCGGTGTGCGCTGTTGTTTGATACAACCGGTGTCTCTGTCTTTGCATATGCTTCTTCGATTGCTTTGATCTCGTCTTTTGTCATATCTACGGCACTGAATACGAAATCTACG
>OMBQ01002475.1_pt1 | contig 11572 bp, 7 predicted proteins | sample 1674311 | NCBI WGS metagenome assembly OMBQ01 (sample SAMEA103958160, study PRJEB25191) | human gut metagenome | biome: human-associated habitat [ENVO:00009003]; feature: intestine environment [ENVO:2100002]; material: feces | place: Germany | collected 2013/2015 | reverse complement strand
CGCTGACCGCGCAGAGCGCGTCAAAATCCGCCTCGCCCGCCAGAAGCGCGGCGCAGATCGCCCGCTGCGTTTCATCCAGCCCGCCGGGGATGTGCGGTTTCTTTTCCGCCGGCGCTTCCATCGGCGCAACCGCCGCCTGCGCGGCCTTCGGCGCGTCCTTCGGCTCGATCACCAACGCGGAGAGAATGTCCGCCGCGCCCGTCACCAGCCGCGCACCCTCGCTGATGAGCATGTTGGGCAGCTGCGCGCCGGGGCTGTCCACATTGCCGGGCAGGGCGAACACCTCGCGCCCGTTTTCCAGCGTCCGCGTCGCGGTATTCAGCGCGCCGCTGCGCCGCGGCCCCTCCGTGACCAACGTGCCCAGACACATGCCCGCGATGATGCGGTTGCGCTGCAAAAAGCTGTATCGGCTCGGCGGCGTTCCCGGCGCGTATTCGCTGACGACGCTCCCGCCGCTTTCCAAAATCCGCCGCATCAGCGACTCGTTCTCCTGCGGATAGGGCTTATCCAGCGCGCTGCCCAGCACGGCGACGGTTCGCCCGCCGCCATCCAGCGCGCCCGTATGCGCCGCCGCGTCGATGCCCAGCGCCAGACCGGAAACGACGCAGACGCCGGTTTGCGCCAGCTCGGCGGCGATTTCCCGCGTGTGCGTCAGGCCGTAGGCGCTCGCCCGCCGCGTGCCGACCACGGCGACGGGGAAGCGATCCGTCAAATCCGTCTCGCCGTAGACATAGAGCAGGTGCGGCGGGTGGGCGATCTGCCGAAGCAGCGGCGGATACTGCGCGTCCTCGCGCAGGACGAGCGCCATCTTCTTTTTCGCCAGGCCGCCAAGCAGGCGCGCTTCATCCGCAAGCGCGTGCCGGAGCAACGCCAGCCCCTTTTCCTGAAGCTGCGCCGCGTACAGCCCCGGCTCGGCCAAAATCGCCAGCGCGCTCCCCGCCGCGCGCAGCGCCGCCTCCCGGCGGCCATAGCTCACGCCCGCACCGACCAGAATCGCCATCGCTTCGGATTCAAGCATGGCCTCGTTCCCCCCCTTGCCGTTCTTTTGCGTTCTTTTCTGTTTATTGTAGAGAATTTCCGGCCTTCCGTCAAGCCCGGCCGAGGAAATGCAGAAAAAAGGGGCGTTTCCTCGGAAACGTCCCTTTTGAATCTTGAGTTTTACTTGGAGAGCGCGTCCTTCACGGCGTTCTTGATGGCGTCGGAGGTCACGGTCGCACCGGCCACGCCGTCCACGTCGGCGCTGTTCGCTTCGACGATCGCGGCAGGCACCTTTTCAAGCGCCGGGTCGGAGATACCCGCGGTTTCGTTCTGAGAAACGACCTCGACGGCGGCGATCTTGTCGCCATCCATCGTCACCTTCACGGTCACGTCGCCGCCCATGCCCTTCGCCGTGCCGAGCTTCTCGTTCTCGGCCAGCTCGACGGCGGGCTCGGCGGGCGCTTCTTCAGCCGTTTCGGCCACCGGCGCGTTCGCATCGCCTTCGAGGATGTAGCTGCCGTCCGCATTCGCGCCAACCAGCTTCTTGCCCTCGGCGTTGATCAGATCGCCCGTGCCGGAAACCCACCAATCCAGATCCTGATTCAGCGTATACGCCCAATCCGGGAGCATGGCCGCATCCGCGTTCTGGAGAATCAACTGACCCACCTTGTCGCTGCCCTCCGGGTAACGATCCAACAGACCGTCGTGATCCATGTCAATCGCGTTGACCTTGCCGCTGGCCTGCTCGAAGTCAAAGCCCAGCTCCTGCTTGTTGTTGACAATCTGGAGGATGTTGAAGTGCATGTAGTAGCAAACGCCGGTCATGGCCTCAATCACGTCCGGGTCGGCGTTCAGCGTCTCGATATACGCCGCGCGCTCCTCGTCCGTGGTCAGGTTCTTGGCCGCGGCGTCGCCGGTCGCGCAGCCCCAATACTGCGGGATGGAGAGGAACTTATCCTTCCAGTTTTCCAGCGCAGCCATGCGGCCCGCCAGCAGCCAGCTGGACGTGGTGGGCAGCTCGCCGTCGTAGTATTCCTGCGGCGTGCAGGCGCGCGGCACATAGTGATCCAACTCAACTTCGACCATCAGGATGTTGCGATACTCCCACGCGGGATCAATGCCGTAGTTGCTGGCCAGAGAAGCGTCGATGTAGAACGAACCGCGGCCGTTGCGGATGTAGTTATCCACCGTCTGTCCCGGAGACATGACGCTGATCATCTGCCACTTGTCGGATTTCTCGTAGCCCTGAACCTCGTTGTTTTCGATGGTCAGATCGGTGTTCGGCGCGATGCAGGCCCAGTAAGAGCCGACGGAGCTGTTGATGCCGCCGTTGGGGTTGGTGCTCAGCCAGTTGACCGAGCGGGTCAGCGGATCGTAGTACGGGCCACGATAGCCGCGTCCATTCACCGGGGAGCGCCACTGGGTATCAAAGCCCGTCTCCGGGTACTTGGTGAAGTTGCCATAGTACGGCGTGGCGCGGTTGATGTACCAATAGTGAGAGGAATCCATGAGGAACTGGAGCGCCTCGTCCAGCTGCTCGCCGGAGAGCACTTCCTTGGAGGAAGCATCCGTCGCGTGGCTGTACGCATCCGGCCACTCCATTTCCTCAGCGACGCCGACAGCGGAAACCGCGCTCGCGGCGGCCATGACCATCGCGGCCATGCCGGTCAGCAATCTACGCGTATTTTTCATGTTCTTTTCCCCTTTCGAAAATCATAGTTGTTATTTTGACGACACGGTGCAGGCGTTCAGCTTCCTTTTTTCGACGATTTTATCGAAAAATCCGCTTCTTCATGCGCCTTTCGCCTTTTGCATTGACAATTATACATCAATGTCTCCAAAAGAGGAATGACCGATTTAGAAACAGGCATTTACCTTTCGGTATCATAGCGCTGCACAGCCTGCACAAAGCGCTTCACCTTTTCGGAAGGCGTTTGCGTGAAAATCAGGCCGTAGGGGATGCAGTACGGCCAATCAACCGGAATTGTCTTCATCAGCGGATACACGCCGTTCCACGGTTCGATGGTAATCATCAGGCAGCCGTTGTTGGCACACTCGTTGAAATAAGTCAAATCAAACCGGGGAAATTCCTGAATCTGGACGAGCGGATGGTTTCGGGTCAGTTCCTCCCGAAGCGCGTCCACATCCGCAATCCAGCCCTGTTCGCAGAGCATCAGCGTTTCATGCTGCAAATCGTCGATGCGCAGCCGTTTTCGTTCGGCCAGCGGGTGATTATACGGCACGGCGCAGCAGATGGGATAGCGGCGCAAAACGAGGTTGCCGCATTGGCTGCGCTCCTTAAATTCCTCGCTGGCAATGCCCGCAATCAGGTCGATCTCATTGCCGAAATTTTTGAGAAAAACGCTGTATCGTTCAAAATCGGTATCAAAGGAGACGAGCCGAATGTCGATGTCCTCCAACTCGCGATAGACCTTCTGCCAATATTCCAGCAGGAACGACGCGGGATTGAGCACCGACGTGCCGATATGGATGATCTCCTTTTTACCGCGCGCCGCATTCTGCACGCGCTCCTCCACGCTGCGCGTCTCCCGAATCAGCGCCTGCGCGTCGTGATAGAGCGTATGCCCGGCGTTCGTCAGGCAGAGCCCCTGATGCGTTCGCTCAAAGAGCTGCACGCCGAGTTCCTTTTCCAGCAGATTGATCTGCTTCATCACAGCCGCCGGGGTGATGTATTCTTCCTTCGCCGCTTTGGTGAAACTCCCGGCGTTGGCCACGTTGATAAACACATCCAGCCGCGGGTTATACAGCATTGCCCTTCGCCCTCCGTTTTACTTCCAGTAATTTCCTTCCAGATTGCGATACCGCAGCGCTTCCAGAATATGCGCCTTGCCGATGTTCTCCTCCCCCGCGAGGTCGGCGATTGTCCGCGCGACCTTGCGCACCCGGCTGACCGCGCGCATGGAGAGGTTGTATTTGTCGCAGGCCTTGCCGATCAGCTCGCGGCAGGCGTCGTCCAGCGGGCAGAACTGTTCGAGCTGGCGCGCGGAAAGCTCCGCGTTGCTGCTGACGCCCTCGCCCGCGTATCGCGCCTGCTGCCGCCTGCGCGCGGCCTGCACACGCGCGTGAATCGCCTCGGAGGGCTCTTCCGGCGCGCTCTCGGTGATCTGGCGCACGGGGACAGCCGTGACCTCGAGCTGCATGTCGATTCTGTCCAGCAGCGGCCCGGAGATGCGCCCCAGATAGCGTGCGATTTCCTTCTGGGTGCAGCGGCAGGGCTGCGTCGAGCTGCCGTAATTGCCGCAGGGGCACGGGTTCATCGCCGCGACGAACATCGCCCGCGCGGGGTATTTTGCCTGTGCGCTGACGCGGACGACGCTGACAAAGCCATCCTCCAGCGGCTGGCGCAGGGCTTCCAGCGCGCCCCGGTCGTACTCCGGCAGCTCGTCGAGGAACAGCACGCCGTTGTGCGCGAGGCTGATTTCGCCGGGGCGCGCCTTGGTGCCGCCGCCGACCAGCGCCACCGCGCTGACCGTGTGATGCGGCGCGCGGAACGGCCGCTCGGCCATCAGCCCCGCGTCGGCCGCCAGCGTACCCGCCGCGCTGTGGATGCGCGTCACCTCCAGCGCTTCCTCCAGCGTCATATCCGGCAGAATCCCCGGTAGGCAGCGCGCCATCATCGTCTTGCCGCTGCCCGGCGGGCCGATCATCAGCACGTTGTGGCCGCCCGCCGCCGCGATTTCCAGCGCGCGCTTCGCACCCTTCTGGCCGCGCACATCCGCGAAATCGCACAGGATTTTCTTTTCGCCCAGCAGCTCGGCATAGGGTCTGGCGCGCAGCGGCTCGATCCTCCGCCTGCCGCGCAGATGGTTGATCGCCTCGCTCAGGTGCGCGACCGGCAGAACGTCCAGCCCCTCGATGCAGGCGGCCTCCGCCGCGTTAGACGCGGGCAGCATGATTGCGCGCAGGCCGCTTTCCTTCGCCGCAATGGCCATCGACAGCGCCCCGCGCACGCCCATCACCCCGCCGGAGAGCGACAGCTCGCCGACCGCCGCCATGCCCGCCATCGTCTCCGCGTCCAGCCGCCCCATCGACGCGAGAATCGCCAGCGCAATGGGCAGGTCGTAGGCCGGCCCCTCCTTGCGCACATCCGCCGGAGCGAGGTTGAGCGTCAGCCGCGCGACGGGGAAGGGCGTATGGCAGGCGGACATCGCCGCGCGCACCCGTTCCCGGCTCTCCTTCACCGCCGCATCCGGCAGACCGACAATTTCAAACATCGGCATGCCGTCCACACAATATGCCTCCACCGTCACCGGGTAGCCCTGTATGCCCGTCAGCCCCATACTCTGAACACTTGCAAGCACGGCAAACACTTCCATTTCGTTCTTCTTTATTTACAGAAAGTATATCATACGCATCCTGCGCAGGCAAGCGGAAAGGGGAAGCCGCCGCCGAAAATCATCTTTTTCGGCCGCCGTGCGCGCTCAAACCGTGCCCGCATCCGTCCCCTTTTTATTTTCGCCCGCCCGATCGGTTGCAAATCTGTCAACCGAGGCGTATAATGAGAATGGCGTTTATTTTATTCAAAGTCAATCACAAAGGAATTTTGCTGTCATGCGTTTTCAAACTGTTCATACCCCCACGTCGCTCACCGAAGGCCCGATCTCGCAGGCGCTGATCTCCTTCGCGCTCCCGCTGCTTCTGGGCAACCTGTTCCAGCAGCTCTATAACACGGCGGATTCCCTGATCGTCGGCAATTTTCTGGGCAGCGAGGCGCTGGCCGCCGTCAGCTCCTCCGGTAACCTGATCTTCCTGATGGTCGGTCTGGTCAACGGCGTCTCGATGGGCGCGGGCGTCGTCATCGCGCGCTATTTCGGCGCGAAGGATTACGACCGCATACAAAAGACCATCCACACGCTGCTGGCCTTCGGCCTCGTCGCGGGCGCGCTGCTGACGGTTGTCGGCGTCGCGCTCTCCCCGGTGATGCTGCGGCTGATGGATACGCCGGAAACGGTTCTGCCCGATTCCATCAGCTATTTCCGCACCTATTTCACCGGCTCGCTGGCTTTCGTGCTCTATAACATCTGCATGGGCATTTTGCAGGCCGTCGGCGACAGCCGCCACCCGCTGCAATACCTGATTATTTCTTCCCTCGTCAACGTCGTGCTCGACCTGCTCTTTGTCGGCGTGTTCCATATGGGCGTGTGGTCCGCCGCCGCGGCGACGGCCATTTCCCAGTTGGTGAGCATGGCGCTTTGCCTGCTCCGCCTGATGCGCAGCGAACGCGCGTACCGCATCAGCCTGCGGAAAATCCGCTTTGACAGGCGCGCGCTCCTTGAAATTCTGCAAAACGGCCTGCCCGCCGGTCTGCAAAACAGCATCATCTCCATCGGCAACGTCGTCGTGCAGAGCAACATCAACCAGTTTGGCGCGGCGGCCATGGCGGGCTGCGGCGCGCACAGCCGCATCGAGGGCTTCGGCTTCCTGCCCGTCACCTGCTTCACGATGGCGCTGACCACCTTCGTCAGCCAAAACCTCGGCGCAAAGGCGTATGACCGCGTGAAGAAGGGGATTCGCGTGGGCATTTTCTGCTCGGTGACGATTGCGGAGACCGTCGCCCTGCTGATCTTCATCTTCTCCCCGAAGCTGATCGGCCTGTTCACCGGCGACGCGGAATCCATCGCCTTCGGCGTGATGCATGAGCGCACGACGACGCCGTTCTTCTTCCTGCTGGCCTATTCGCACTGCATGGCCGCCATCTTCCGCGGCGCGGGCAAATCCACCGTGCCGATGCTGGTTATGATGCTCTGCTGGTGCATCATCCGGGTCATCTACGTCACCGTCGCCGTGAAGTTCTTCCCCGTGCTGCAGACGGTCTCCTGGGCGTATCCGATCACATGGGGGCTGAGCACGCTGGTGTTCACGCTCTATTACTTCAAGGCCGACTGGATGCATGCGTTCGAGCGGCGCGAAAAACACGCCTGATCGTCCTTTCGGCGCTCTCCCCCGTCGGCGGCTTCGCCGGCGGTTTTTTTGTTTCTCCCGTTCGGGGCGCGCCCGTTCTGCCGAATATTGTATTTTCACACCCGTTTTTTTTGCACCTTTTCGCTTTTCAAGTCGAATCCTTTATGATATACTATATGATTGTTTGAAAGTAGCTCGGGAGCGTGTTTCGCGCTCCTTTACATCGCCCCAAGGAGGATCAACCCATGCCTGATACGCCGATGCCCGGTTCGCTCGCGGCCGAAACCGCCCGCCGCCGGACGTTCGCCATTATCTCCCACCCCGACGCCGGTAAAACGACGCTGACCGAAAAGCTGCTGCTTTATTCGGGCGCGATTCGCACCGCCGGTTCCGTCAAAGCCCGCAAGAGCGACAAACACGCCACCAGCGACTGGATGGATATCGAGAAACAGCGCGGCATTTCCGTGACCTCCTCGGCCATGCAGTTCGAGTTTGACGGCTACCACATCAACATCCTCGATACCCCCGGCCATCAGGATTTCTCGGAAGACACCTACCGCGTGCTCGTCGCGGCGGACAGCGCCGTAATGCTCATCGACGCGGCCAAGGGCGTCGAGGCACAGACCATCAAGCTGTTCAAGGTCTGCCGCCTGCGAAACATCCCGATTTTCACCTTCGTCAACAAGATGGACCGCGCGGGCAAAGACCCGTTTGCCCTGATGGAGGAGATGGAGCAGGTACTCGGCATTCGCGCCTGCCCGATTAACTGGCCCATCGGCACGGATGGCGATTTCAAGGGCGTTTACCACCGCGATACCCAGATGGTGGAGCTTTACGAATCCGGCGACCACGGCAAGACGCGCGTGGAGAAGCAGGATGTGCCGCTAAACGATCCGCAGCTTCCGGAGCTGCTCGGCGAGCGCCTCTACAAGCGCCTGACGGATGAAATCGAGCTGCTGGATATCGCGGGCGATTCCTTCGATCTGGATCTTGTGCGCAAGGGCGAGCTGACGCCGATGTTCTTCGGCTCGGCCATCACCAACTTCGGCGTCGAGCCGTTCCTGACCCGCTTCCTCGAATACTCCACCCCGCCCGCCTCGCACGAGAGCGACGTGGGGCCGGTGGCGGCGGACGACCCGGATTTCTCCGGTTTCATCTTCAAGATTCAGGCCAACATGAACCCGGCGCACCGCGACCGTCTGGCCTTCATGCGCATCTGCTCGGGCGTGTTCACCAAGGGCATGACCGTCTGGCACAGCGGCAGCGGCAAGATGATTCAGCTCAAGCAGCCGCAGCAGTTCATGGCGGACGAGCGCGAGGCCGTTGAAAACGCCTATCCGGGCGACATCATCGGCCTGTTCGACCCCGGCATCTTCGCGCTGGGCGACTCGCTCTGCACGGGCAAAAAGCGCCGCTTCCCCGGTATTCCGATGTTCGCGCCGGAGTTCTTCGCCCGCGTGAGCAGCATCGACAGCCTCAAGCGCAAGCAGTTCGTCAAGGGCGTTTTGCAGCTCAGCGAGGAAGGCGCGATTCAAACCTTCAAGCGGCCGGGCATCGGCTTTGAGGAGATCATCGTCGGCGTGGTCGGCGTGCTCCAGTTCGAGGTGCTCGAACACCGCCTGAAGACGGAATACAACGCCGAGATCCGCCGCCAGCAGCTCCCCTACCGCTTCGTGCGCTGGATCACCAAGTCGCCGAAGGCCATCGAGGATTTGAAGCTCTCCAGCACCTCGTCTCTGGCCAAGGACGCGCGCGAGCGCGACGTGATCCTCTTTGAAAACGAGTGGTCGATCCGCTGGGCGCTTGAAAACAACGAAGGGCTGGAGCTGGCGGAAACCGCATCCCGTTTAGGCTGACATTCCCCCCACTGACATAAAACCGACATATCAACAGAAAGAAGGGCTTCCATTTGGAAATGATTCGTGAAAACCTCCGCAATATCGCCATCATCGCGCACGTTGACCACGGCAAGACCACGCTCGTCAACGAGATGCTCAAGCAGGGCGGCGTTTTCCGCGAAAACCAGCAGGTTGCCGACCGCGTGATGGACAATAACGCCATCGAGAAGGAGCGCGGCATCACCATTCTGGCGAAGAATACCTCCATGTACTACAAGGGCGTGAAGATCAACGTCGTCGATACCCCCGGCCACGCCGATTTCGGCGGCGAGGTCGAGCGCGTGCTCAAGATGGTGGACGGCGTTCTGCTGCTCATCGACTCGGCGGAAGGCCCGATGCCGCAGACCCGCTTCGTGCTCCAGCACGCGCTGGCGCTCGGTCTGCCGGTCATCATTGTCATCAACAAGATGGACCGCCCGGACGCGCGCTGCGAGGAGGTCTACAACGAGGCCTTCGACCTGATGATCGACCTCGGCGCGGACGAAAGCCAGCTCGATACCCCGGTCGTCTACGCCAGCGCCCGCGCCGGCACCGCGACGCTCGACCCGAACGTGCCGAGCGAAGACCTGCGCCCGCTGTTTGAAACCATCCTCAAGTACATCCCCGCGCCGAAGGGCGACCCGGACGCGCCGGTGCAGATGCTCATCTCCACCATCGACTACAACGAGTTCGTCGGCCGCATGGCCATCGGACGCATCGAGCGCGGCGCGCTCAAGCAGAACCAGGAGATCATGGTCTGCAACTACCACGACCCCGACGCCGCGCCGAAGAAGGCCAAGGCCGTCTCCATGTACGAATTTGAGGGCCTTGCCAAGAACCCCGTCACCGAGTCCACCGCGGGCAACATCATCTGCCTGTCCGGCATCGGCGACATCACGATCGGCGATACGATCTGCGCGCCCGAGTGCGTCGAGCCGCTCCCGTTCGTCAAGATCAGCGCCCCCACGATGGAGATGACGTTCTCCATCAACGACTCTCCCTACGCCGGACGTGAGGGTAAGTTCGTCACCTCGCGCCAGCTGCGCGACCGTCTCTTCCGCGAAACGCTCAAGGACGTTTCACTCCGCGTCACCGAGCTCGAAGGCTCGACGGACGCGTTCAACGTCGCGGGCCGCGGCGAAATGTCGCTGTCCATCCTCATCGAGACCATGCGCCGCGAAGGCTATGAGTTCCAGGTCTCGCCCCCGCGCGTCCTGTATCAGATGATCGACGGCAAGAAGTGCGAGCCCATCGAACGCCTTGTGTGCGATGTGCCGCAGGAGTATGTCGGCGCAGTCATCGAAAAGCTCGGCTCCCGCAAGGGCGACCTCGCCGAGATGACGCCGATCGGCAGCCGCATGAAGCTCGAATTCCTGATCCCCGCGCGCGGCCTGTTCGGTTACCGCAACGAGTTCCTCACCGACACCAAGGGCGAGGGCATCATGGCGAGCGTGTTTGATTCCTACGCACCCTACAAGGGCGAGCTTGCCCGCCGCAATACCGGCTCTCTCGTCGCGTCCGAGACCGGCACCTCTATCACCTATGGCCTCTTCAACGCGCAGGAGCGCGGCGTGCTGTTCATCGGCCCCAACGTGGGCGTGTACGAGGGCATGGTGGTGGGTATCAGTCCCAAGCAGGAGGACATCGTGGTCAACGTCTGCAAGAAGAAACAGCTGACCAACACCCGTGCCGCCGGCAGCGATGACGCCCTGCGTCTGGTGCCGCCCCGGAAGATGAGCCTGGAGCAGTGCCTGGAATTCCTGGCGGATGACGAGCTGCTGGAGGTCACCCCCAAGAACCTCCGCATCCGCAAGACCATCCTGAACCACGAAAGGCGCATGAAAGCCCAGCACAGCAAGAAAAACTGAAAAGATGTAAACCAAAAGACCGGCGTGAGCCGGTCTTTTGGTTTATGTGGGGGAGATGTAACGTTTGGCTGCGGTGATTGTAAGCTATGATAGGTGGACTTTACAGGGCGTTTCTGCTATGATGTAGCTACCAAGCGAAAGGAGATACGTCTATGACCTTCGGAGAAAAGCTGCAGGAACTGCGGAAGGCCAGGGGCTGGAGTCAGGAGGAGCTGGCAGGGCAGATCCATGTGTCCCGGCAGGCGCTGTCCAAGTGGGAGAGCGGCGGGGCTGTGCCGGATACGGAGAATATTATCGCGTTGAGCAGGCTGTTCGGCGTGACCACGGACTATCTGCTGCTGGATGAGGTACGGGACACCGGCCAGGCAGCGCCGCGGGCCGCGTGGCCGAAGCCCCGCAGGTATCTGCTGGCCGCCGCGATCGTCGGCGCGGTGGGCGTGGCCGCCGTGCGGTTCATTTGGGCCGCCGTGGCCGCCGCTATGATCGGCGAGTTCACCTCGGTCGATATGGACCTGATCTGGGCGGAGGATATGGTGGGTGCTTCGGTAGCGCCTGTATTGCAGCGATATACGCTGCTGTCTGTGCTGAACACGGTGTTTATGGTGCTGCTGGCGGCAGGCGGCATAGGGGCGATTTTTTATTACCCCATTCTGCGATTGTGGGAAAAGTACGGGAAAAGGGGAGAATGACGGTTTACATAACGTATGCGTTCTGTTTCCGAACCGTTGACTTTTTTGCCGCGGGTGTGGTAAAAGAATAGAGACGCGTAGCGCACAGAAGTGCCTGCGAAGCGTATCGCCCTCGGGCGGTGCGCTTTTTATTTTTATGGAGGAAGCTGCAATGCCAAAGAACAAAACACAGAGGATCATTTTCGGTATCATCATGTCGTACAGCATGGCTGTCGGCATGGAGATATACAACAACGCT
>OMBQ01002471.1_pt1 | contig 11626 bp, 9 predicted proteins | sample 1674311 | NCBI WGS metagenome assembly OMBQ01 (sample SAMEA103958160, study PRJEB25191) | human gut metagenome | biome: human-associated habitat [ENVO:00009003]; feature: intestine environment [ENVO:2100002]; material: feces | place: Germany | collected 2013/2015 | reverse complement strand
AAGGCTCCCTCCCAGAGGGAGCTGGCAAAACCGTCAGGTTTTGACTGAGGGAGTTCACCCAGCCGTCCCATTGTATGCACTTTCGATGATTCCAACAAAAAATCGCCGTAAAAATTGGACGGTAATTCTAAAAGGAATCCAACACAAAACTGTAAAACTGTGATATAATCATAAATACAGACAAGATGCAAAGGGGGCAGTCTGCCCCCTTTTGCATTTCCGAAAAAAGCTTTAGGAGGCGAGGCCCAATGGCACAGATCCGTTCTAAGCCCTTCGGTGTGACCAAAGAGGGCGCTAATGTTACCGAGTACATCCTCTCGAACCCCGGCGGAATGTCCGTCAGTGTGCTGGATTACGGCTGCGTGATCAAAAATATCATCGTCCCGGCCAAAAACGGCCCGGTGGATGTGGTGCTGGGTCACGACACCATGGCAGATTACGAAAACGACTTCACCTCGTCCGGCAGCACCTGCTGCGGTGCTTTTGTGGGACGCTACGCCAACCGCATCGAGAACGCCGTCTTTACCTTGGGTGGCAAGACCTACCAGCTGGAAAAAAACAACGGCGAAAACCACCTGCATGGCTGTTTTTCCCGGAAAATCTATGAGGTGAAGTACTTCGGCGATACCTTGCTGATGGAAGCCGTGAGCCCCGATGGTGAGGACGGTTTTCCCGGCACGCTGAAGATCGCGGTGCGCTATACCCTTACCGATGACAACACCTTCCGCATGGACTACCGTGTGTCCTCGGACGCCGACACCCTTGTAAACCTGACCAACCACAGCTACTTCAATCTGGACGGCGGCGGCGATGTGCTGAACCAGAAGCTGCGCATCTACGCTTCCCGCTATCTGGAAGGCAACAATACCACCTGCCCCACCGGCAACATCCTGCCTGTGGCGAACACCCCCATGGACTTTACCGCCGGCAAGCTTATCGGCAAGGAAATCGACACCGGCTTCTCCCAGACCACCATGGTGGGCGGCGGCTACGACCACTGCTATGTCATCGACCGCGCACGCGGCTCCAGCCAGAGCATCTGCGCATGGGCTACCAGCGATAAGACCGGCATCAGCATGAAGCTGTACACCACCCAGCCGGGCATCCAGCTGTATACCGGCAACTTTTTGCAGGACTGCCCCGCCCCGGGCAAGGGCGGCGAGCCCCTGCGCAAGTACGGCGGCTTTGCACTGGAGACCCAGCACTATCCGTGCAGCCCCTCTCACCCGGAGTTCCCCTCCACGGTGCTGCGCGCAGGCAAGGTGTTCCGCGCCACCACCACCCTGCGGTTCTTCACCGGCAAGCAGTGCGGAAAACTTTAAAGAAAGATAGATCACGCAAAAAACGTCTGCTCCGGCAGACGTTTTTTGCGTGGCAGGAGAACTCCCCCAGTCTGCTTCCGTTGGTCGCAGACAGCCCCCTCTGGGATGGGGCCTTTGGCAAAACCGCAAAGCTTTCCGCACTGCCAAAGGCTCCCTCCCCGAGGGAGCTGGCAAAGCCGTTAGGCTTTGACTGAGGGAGTTTCCGTCTCCATTTCTATGTTTTGCACAAACAGCGCATTCTCTCCATGTGAATAATGCGAAAAATCTCTGTCAATCAAATGTGTACTGTACGAATATGCAACAAAAATATATCTGAATAAAGAAAGCGCCCCTTGCAGTCGGCGGCAAAAAGCGGTATTCTTTAAGCAGACCGGGCAGCGCCCGGCGCAAAGAGAAAAAGCAAGAAATACTATGTGAGAGAGGTACTCGGCTATGGCAATTTTGGTTTCCGGCGGTGCCGGCTACATCGGCAGCCACACCTGCATCGAACTGTTGAACGCTGGCTACGATATCGTAGTGGCAGATAACTATTATAACGCTTCTCCCGTGGTTCTGGATCGGGTCAAGCAGATCACCGGCAAGGACTTCCGCTTCTACAATGCAGACATGACCCGCCATGAGGATGTGGAGAAGATCTTCTCCGAGTGCCCGGACATCACCGCCGTCATCCAGTTTGCAGCCTACAAGGCTGTGGGCGAGAGCGTGTCCAAGCCCATCGAGTACTACTATAATAACCTCAACTGCACGCTGGTCATTCTGGATGTGATGCGCCATCACGACTGCCACAACTTCGTGTTCAGCTCCTCCGCTACCGTCTACGGCGACCCCGCCAGTGTGCCCATCACCGAGGACTTCCCCGTGGGCGCTACCACCAACCCCTACGGCACCACCAAGGCTTTCACCGAGCGCATTCTGCAGGACGTCTGCAAGGCTGACCCCAGCCTGAACGTGGCGCTGCTGCGCTACTTCAACCCCATCGGTGCCCACAAGAGCGGCCTGATCGGCGAGGACCCCAACGGCATTCCCAACAACCTGATGCCCTACATCGCCAAGGTGGCTGTGGGCAAGCTGGAAAAGGTACACGTCTTTGGCAACGACTACCCTACCCCGGACGGCACCGGTGTGCGTGACTACATCCACGTTGTGGATCTGGCCCGGGGTCATGTGTGCGCCATCCGCAAGCTGGAGACCGGCTGCGGTCTCTTCATCTGCAATCTGGGCACCGGCAAGGGCTACAGCGTGCTGGATGTCATCCACGCCTTCTCCAAAGCCTGCGGCAAGGAGATCCCCTACGTCATCGACCCGCGCCGCCCCGGCGACATCGCCGAGTGCTACGCCGACCCCACCAAGGCCAAGAACGAGCTGGGCTGGGTGGCTGAGTACGGCATCGAGGAGATGTGCGCCGATAGCTGGAACTGGCAGAAGAACAACCCCGATGGCTACCATACCGTGAAGTAAGCGGAATAATATTTTTGAAAGCGGTCTTGAAATGTCTACAGGCATTTTGAGACCGCTTTTTGCTTGATGGGAAAGGACAAAATGACTGGAACGCCTGCAAAAAATTGGTAAAAAAGAAGAAAATCCATCGCGCGCTTGACAAGCGGTCTGGGGCGCAGTAAGCTGAAAAAAGAAAAGCCGAAAGCGGCATCTACAATTGCGGGATACGGAGGAATCACGAAAATGAAAAAATGGACGAAGCTGTTTGCGGTGCTGGCGCTGGCAGTGATGTTATTGCTGACTGCCTGTGATGACGGCACTACCGGTGGCGGTTCTGGTGGCACTTCTGGTGGAAACTGGGGAAACGGCGGTGGCAACACCACCGGCGGCGGTACGGGTAACACTACAACGGATGAAGAGGATGACAAACCTACCACTTCCAGTTCAGTGTTCCTGACCGCACTGAACAAAGCTTATAAGCTGCCAGACACATTTGATGGCTGGCACCTTATCGTGGATGATTTCGATGGCGATGGCCGACAGGAAGCGTATGTGTTTGCCGGTCGACCGTCAGGAGACCAGTGGTACAATATTTCGGTTTTCTATGTTGACCCGAACGGAAAGATCACTGAGATCCTGAAGAACAGCGGCCGGTATGGTGCGCCGCAGGAAACAAAAAGCACAAGGGATACCAGTTTTGCAAGCAGCTGTTTCCGCTATAAAAATCAAAAGTTTGTCAGCTTCTGGCTTGCACCGCAGGATGGCTGCGTCTATAGCGAGGTGTATGGTGCATATAATGGCAGAGCAACAAAGCTTGAGATCGATGGCAGCAGTGTGAGTAAGACGCCGGAAGGCTTTGTATATGCGGCGGGTCTGGATACTGAATATGCCTATGTCCTTAAAAACGGAAGGCTTGTGGATATGTTCACCACACCGGATGCTTATAAGTATGTAGACCCGGATTACAGCATGAAAACAACGCCGCTCAAGACCGCATGGAAAAACTTTATGAACAACGTTGAATTTGGCAATGCGGAGTACTTCCTGCAGTATGACTTTGACGGCGATGGCCGGCAGGAGGCTTATGTGTTCCGTGGAACGTTCAATGACGGATATGCACAGAATGCAGAGATCTATTATATCGGTTGGGGCGGTACGATCCTGCGCATGGCATACAGCAGTGGACAGCTTTATCAGGTCAACCAATGGGGCTATACAACAGATGATTCTATGATCAAAGCGGGCAATCAGCGCTTTGCGCTGTGGCAGATCCCCGGCGCAGGGCACGCGGCCACCCGCGTGTTTGGTGCACGCAACGGTGTGCCGTATGAGCCGCAGATCTCCGGCAAGCTGTCGTATTTCTATCAGGAAGATAATGGCCGGTTCTATGCTGAAAGCGATACCAAGTATGTGGATGATGAGTATCTGTTCAACGCATCCACCGGCGAATTTTACAAGAGATAACAGAAGCAGAAAAAGGGCGGCTGCATTAGATGCAGCCGCCCTTTTTCTGGGCTTTTCTATTGACATCCGCTGCCAGTTAGCCTATACTACATTTGTTAACACAGACTAACATATAAGAACAGTACATATAAAAGAAGGCAACGGATATGACGTTAAAAGAGTTACAGATCGGCAAAAGCGCCATAGTAGATGCTGTGGGCGGTGCAGGCGCACTGCGGCAGCATTTTCTGGATATGGGGCTGATCCCCGGGGCGGAGGTCACGCTGGTAAAGCTGGCGCCCATGGGCGACCCCATGGAGCTGCGCATCCACGGCTATGAGCTGACCCTGCGTCTGGATGACGCGGCACAGATCACCGTGACCCCCACCGAAAAGACCCCGGCGGTGCACGCCCCGGTGGCGGAAAAAATGGTGGAGCACCCGGGTCTTGGCGAGGGCGGCAAGTACCACACCAAGGAGGGGGAGCATCCCCTGCCGGAGGATAAGACCCTGACCTTTGCGCTGGCGGGCAACCAGAACTGCGGCAAGACTACCCTGTTCAACCAGCTCACCGGCTCTAACCAGCACGTCGGCAATTTCCCGGGCGTGACGGTGGACCGCAAGAGCGGTGCCATCAAGGGGCACCCGGAGACTGAGGTCACCGACCTGCCGGGCATCTACTCCATGTCCCCCTATTCCAGCGAGGAGATCGTTACCCGGCAGTTCATCATCGGCGAAAAGCCCACCGGCATCATCAATATCGTGGATGCCACCAACATCGAGCGCAACCTCTACCTGACCATGCAGCTGATGGAGCTGGATATCCCCATGGTGCTGGCGCTGAACATGATGGACGAGATGCGCGGCAACGGCGGCACGGTGCGCATCAACAAGATGGAAGCCATGCTGGGCATCCCGGTCATCCCCATCTCCGCCGCCAAGAACGAGGGCGTGGACGAGCTGGTAGACCACGCCGTCCATGTGGCAAAGTATCAGGAACGCCCCGGGCGCATGGATTTTTGCAGCGAGGACGACCACGGCGGCGCGGTGCACCGCTGCATCCACGGCATCCTGCACCTCATCGAGGATCACGCCAAGGCGGCGGGCATCCCGGTTCGGTTTGCCGCCACCAAGCTGGTGGAGGGTGACCCCCGCATTGAGGAAGCCCTGAAGCTGGATCAAAACGAAAAAGAAATGATCGAGCATATCATCGTGCAGATGGAGCAGGAGCGCGGGCTGGACCGCGCCGCCGCCATTGCGGATATGCGCTTCTCCTTCATTCAGGAGCTGGTGGCGCAGACGGTGGTCAAGCCCCACGAGAGCAAGGAGCAGCTGCGCTCCAACCGCATCGATAAGTTCCTCACCGGCAAGTACACCGCCATCCCGGCATTTATCGCCATCATGGGTCTGGTGTTCTTCCTCACCTTCAACGTCATCGGCCTGTTCTTCCAGAACCTCATGGAGATGGGCATCGACGCCCTGACCGGCCTTGTGGACACCGCCCTGACCAACTGGAACGTCAATGCGGCGGTGCACTCGCTGGTTATCGACGGCATCTTTACCGGCGTGGGCAGCGTGCTGAGCTTTCTGCCCATCATCGTGGTGCTGTTCTTCTTCCTCTCCATGCTGGAGGATACCGGTTACATGGCGCGTGTCGCCTTTGTGATGGATAAGCTGCTGCGCCGCATCGGCCTGTCCGGCCGCAGCATCGTGCCCATGCTTATCGGCTTTGGCTGCACCGTGCCCGGCGTGATGGCAAGCCGCACCCTGCCCTCGGAGCGCGACCGCAAAATGACCATCCTGCTCACCCCGTTCATGAGCTGCTCGGCAAAGTTGCCCATCTACAGCCTGTTTGCGGCGGCGTTCTTCCCGCAGTATGCGGGCCTTGTGATGGTGCTGCTGTACTTTACCGGCATCGCGGTGGGCGTGCTGGCGGCACTGCTGCTCAAGAGCACGGTGTTCAAGGGTGAGGCGGTGCCCTTTGTCATGGAGCTGCCCAACTACCGCCTGCCCGGCCTGAAGAACGTGGCACAGCTGCTGTGGGAAAAGGCCCGGGACTTTTTGCAGAAGGCCTTCACGGTGATCTTTGCGGCCACCATCGTCATCTGGTTTTTGCAGAACTTTGACCTGCAGCTGCGGCTGACCGCCGACCCGCAGGCCAGCATCCTTGCCCGCATCGCGGGCGACATCGCCCCGCTGTTCGGGCCTTTGGGCTTTGCGGACTGGCGCATCTCCACCGCCCTCATCACCGGCTTTATGGCAAAGGAGAGCGTGGTGTCCTCGCTGCTCATCCTCTTTGGCTCCGAAGCTGCGCTATCGGCGGCCCTCACCCCGGCGCAGGCGGCTCCCCTGCTGGTGTTCTGCCTGCTGTACACCCCCTGCATCGCGGCGGTGGCCTCGGTCAAGCGGGAGTTGGGCAATAAGTGGGCGGTCATCATGGTGGTGAACCAGTGCGCCGTGGCATGGCTGTGCGCTTTGCTGGTGCGTCTGGCGGCTGTGGCGCTGTTCTGAAATATTCGTTTGGTTTTGAGGTCCTGAAAAGCCTGTGGGCTTTTCAGGACCTCTTTTTCTCTTGACATCTCTCCTCTTCTGCACTATAATACTTCAAAAATGAATAATTCAAAGATGAAAGGATGGACCTGCTGTGAACCCGAATATCGAATTTTCCATCAAGACCGCGCAGGCGTACAATGCTGTCTGCAAGCCGCTGTGTCAGGAGCTTGGCCTGTCGCAGACGGCGCTGGACATCCTGCTGTTCCTCGCCAACAATCCGGACTATAAAACGGCCCGGGACATCGTGGAGGTGCGGCATATCAAGGCGAACCTCGTCTCCATGAATGTGGATAAGCTGGTGCAGGAGGGCTATCTGGAGCGCTATGCCGTGGCCAGCGACCGCCGCAAAACAAAGCTTCTCTGCACCGGCAAGGCAGACCCGATCATCCGCCGGGGCCGTGCCGTGCAGAACGCCTTTTTCAAGCGCCTGCTGGACCATGTGGAGCCGGCCGATCAGGAGGTCTTTTTCCGGACCATGGAGCTGATCGGGAAAAATCTGGACGAGATCCTAAAGGAGAACGGATAAAATGAGCGTGTTGTTTACGGTGCTTGTCACCTTTTTTGCCGGCATGGGAGCCGGCCTTGGCACCGGCTTTGCCGGTATGAGCGCGGCGGCGGTCATCAGCCCCATGCTGATCACCTTTCTGCACATGGACCCCTACATGGCGGTGGGCATTGCCCTTTCCTCGGATGTGCTTGCCAGCGCGGTGTCTGCCTATACCTACCATAAAAACAAGAATCTGGATCTCAAAAACGGCCTGATCATGATGGCCAGCGTGCTTGCCTTTACGGTGGTGGGCAGCTGGGTGGCCAGCAAGGTGCCCTCGGCCACCATGGGCGGCTTCTCGGTGTTCATGACCTTTTTGCTGGGCGTCAAGTTCATTCTGCGCCCGGTGATGACCACCAAGGAAGCTATGCAGGGGGTCAGCGCACAAAAGCGTGCGGTGCAGTCGGTGGTGTGCGGCGTGCTCATCGGCTTCATCTGCGGCTTTATCGGCGCGGGCGGCGGCATGATGATGCTGCTCATCCTCACCAGCGTGCTGGGCTACGAACTGAAAACTGCCGTGGGCACCAGCGTGTTCATCATGACATTTACCGCCCTGACCGGTGCGGTGTCACACTTTATGATCGGCGGCACGCCAGACTGGCTGGTGTGGGGCTTGTGCGTGGTGTTCACCCTGCTGTGGGCGCGCATTGCCGCCGTGTTTGCCAACAAGGCCGCCCCCAAGACCCTGAACCGCGCCACCGGCGTCGTGCTGGTGGTGCTGGGCGTGGTCATTATGGGCTTCAATCTCTTGACCTGAAAAACGATTTGAATGCGCGCCGCGCTGCTCTGCGCATAATCAGCGGAAGTATTATTCTTAAATAGATCAATGCCGGGCGGTCTGCGGACCGCCCGGCATTGCATTTTCACAGAAAAGGTCGCAACGGAAAACGGCATCTCCCTCTGTGAAAAAGGGACACCGGAGCGTCCGCAGACGCTCCGGTGTCCCGAAATTCAAAAGATTTTTCCGCTATTGATGCGCAAAGCAAAGCGGAGCGCATTCCAAACCGTCAGCGCTTACTTGCTCTCTACCTTTTCCTCAATGGTGGAGTGGTCGATGACCCAATCGGCAGCCTTGCGGATACCCTCGTTGCGGCGCAGGGCGGCAACGTCGGTGCCTGCCTTGATCTCTTCCACCGTCTTTTTAGTCTTTTCGGCGCGCTCAGCCAGCTGCTTGTCGATCTCCTCATCGGTGGGCAGCAGGTTCTCCTGCTGTGCGATCTGCAGCAGTGCCATGCGGGCGCGGGTGTTCTTTTCTGCGGCGGCACGCACCTTGGCAGTAAAGCTCTCGCGGGTCTCATGGATCTGGCTCAGATAGGTGGTCAGGCTCATGCGCTGCATCTGCAGCTGCTGCTGGATGACCTGCATCTGCTGCTGGTAGGCGTTTTCCACCAGAATGCTGGGAATCTCGCCCTCTGCGGCATCGGCCAGCTGACCAAGGATCATGTCCTTGGCGTGGTTCAGCGCACCGCCGTGGCGGCCGTCAAACAACTGCTGCTTCACGAAGGCGCGGTACTCCTCCATGGTCTCCTTGCCCATCTTCTTGGCAAAATCGCTGTTCAGGGCGGGCAGCTGACGCACGCACACGTCATGCAGCTTGATCTTGAACACGACAGGCTTGCCCGCCAGCTCCTTGTTGGGGTAGTTTTTGGGGAAGGTGACGTTGATCTCGAACTCGTCCCCTGCCTTGTGGCCCAGAATGCCGTCCTCGAAACCGGTGATCATGCGGCCGCTGCCCAGCTGCACCGACTGGTCCTTTGCCGTGCCGCCCTTAAAGGCCACGCCGTCCAGAAGACCCTCAAAGTCCATGTGCACCACATTGCCCTTTACAGCGGGGCCCTTGTGGGGCACCAGCTCTGCGGCGTAATTGCGGCGGCGCTCCAGCACCGTGTCGATCTCCTTGTCGGTCACCTCCGGGGTGACGCACTGGGAGGTAAAGCCGGTGGTCTTGGTCAGCTTCAGCTCGGGCTGCAGTGCCACGGTGGCGGTAGCCACAAAACCCTCGTCCTTCTTCACGCTTACCAGATCGTAGCTGGGGTCATCTACCGGCGCAAAGCCGTGTTCCTTCAAAGCAGCCTCGTACAAAGCAGGCACATCCTGATCCATCAGGTCGTTGATGGCATCGTACCAGAAGGTGTGCTCGCCGCGGTCAGCCTCGATCTGTGCGCGGTTGGCCTCGCCCTTCTGGAAGCCCTTGATGGTATAAGTGGCGCGGGTGCGCTCATAGACCGCGTTGGAGGCGGCCTCCAGTTCCTCAGCCGTAGCGCTGAAGGTCATTTTGCAGACACTCTTTTCAGGAGTTTCCACGCTTACCAGTTTCATAGGATCTACCCTCCGTGTTGTTCCCTTGGCGGCGGGGCGGCGCTGCCAAGGCAGCAGCCGGAACGCCATTTTGGGGACATTTTCAAACATTAGTAAAGTTATTATAGCACAAGTGCAGCAAAAGCGGTATAATAAACTTGATAAAAATGTGCCGTTTTGGCAATTTTAGTCCATTTGAGCAGGAAAAAAGCGCGTTTTGCGGCAGCAGCTGCCGCGCAAAAGTGGGAAAACCCTCAGGAAAGGAAGGCTGTCCCCTATGCGATTATTTGATGTTCTGGGCCCGGTGATGATCGGACCCTCCTCCAGCCACACCGCCGGTGCGGCAAAGATCGGCTATACCGCACAAAAGCTTCTGGGCGAGGTTCCGGCGCAGGCAGACATCGGCCTGTACGGCAGCTTTGCCACCACCGGCAAGGGGCACGGCACCGACCGCGCATTGGTGGCGGGGCTGCTGGGTCTGCGCCCGGACGACCCCCGCCTGCCGGACAGCTTTGCGCTGGCTGCGCAGCAGGGGATGCAGTTCAGCATCCACCCGGTAGAGCTGCGCTCTGCCCACCCCAACACCGCCGTGCTCACCCTGACCAGCCGCACCGGGCGGCAGCTTTCGCTCAAGGCGGCGTCGGTGGGCGGCGGACGCATCCGCGTTACGGAAATTGACGGCGTACCGGCAGATTTTGGCGGGGACAGCAACACCCTTATCATCCACAACGAGGACACCCCCGGCTGCATTGCCGAGGTGACCATGGCGCTGGCGCTGCGGCGCATCAATATCGCGTCCATGCAGGTGTTCCGCGCCGCTGCGGGCGGCTATGCGGTGATGGTGCTGGAGTGCGACTCCCACATTCCCCACGCGCTGGAGCGGCAGCTGGCGGTAATGCCGGGTCTGCTGAAGGTGACCTGCCTGAACGTGGACGAGCCGGAAGAAACGGAGGAATGAGCCATGGCATTTTTGTCCTGTGAAGAGATGCTGGCCGCTGCCCGCAGCCAGAAGATCACGCTGGCAGAAGCGGTGCTGCGCAGCGATTTGGAGGAGAGCCGCCTGACCGAGGCGCACAGCCGCGCCGCCATGCGGCACCTGTGGCAGGTGATGCAGGCCACCAGTCAGGAATACGACCCCGCACAGCGCAGCCGCAGCGGCCTTTCCGGCGGCGATGCCGCCAAGGTGGAGCAGGCGTGGCAGCAGGGACGCCTGCTGGGCGATGACTATCTGGCCGCAGTAACAGCGGAAGCCCTGAAGACCGCCGAGTGCAACGCCTGCATGAAGCGCATCGTAGCCGCACCCACCGCGGGCAGCTGCGGGGTGCTGCCGGCGGTGCTGCTGCCGCTGGCGCGCGCCGGACAGGCAGACGAGGACGCCGTCTGCGATGCGCTGTATGTGGCGGCAGGCTTCGGGCAGGTCATCGCTGCCCGCGCCACGCTGGCGGGCGCAGAGGGCGGCTGTCAGGCGGAGGTAGGCGCCGCCAGCGCCATGGCCGCCGCCGCCCTGTGTAACCTGAAGGGCGGCACCCCGGAGCAGTGCGCCGCTGCCGCCGCCATGGCACTGGGCAACCTGCTGGGTCTGGTCTGCGACCCCGTGGCGGGTCTGGTAGAGGTGCCCTGCATCAAGCGCAATGTGGTGGGCGCGGTGAACGCAGTCTCCTGCGCCAACATGGCACTGGCCGGGGTGGACTATGCCATCCCCTGCGACGAGGTCATCGACGCCATGGGCCGCGTGGGCAGCCTGCTCTCCCCCGACCTGCGCGAGACCGGTCAGGGCGGTCTTGCCGCTACTCCCACCGGCGTAAAGATCGCCCGTCAGCTGGCGCAGGAGGATTGAGCGCTGCACCTGCCGTATCCCCCGCCGGGACAGTAGAAGGCTTATAGAAAAAACACAGTAAAATCAAAGAAAAGACGTTCTTTTTCGGAAAATATAAAAATATTTTAAAAAAGCTGTTGACAAACCCCGCACTTCGTGATAAAATACATCATGTTCCGAACGGAACGTATGCGTTGGTAGCTCAGCTGGA
>OMBQ01002469.1_pt1 | contig 11635 bp, 15 predicted proteins | sample 1674311 | NCBI WGS metagenome assembly OMBQ01 (sample SAMEA103958160, study PRJEB25191) | human gut metagenome | biome: human-associated habitat [ENVO:00009003]; feature: intestine environment [ENVO:2100002]; material: feces | place: Germany | collected 2013/2015 | reverse complement strand
GACGGTTGGACATCATCAGCCGTTCCGTTTTGGTCAGGATGATGTTGTCGGCAAATTTCGGAGCCATGAATGGCTCGATATCTTTGGGCCCGCCCCACCGGGCAGAACCGTACTCCATACCGTGGCGGTACTTCTTGGCGTTTTTGCCTTTCAGGTAGACTGCCAGCCGCATTCCGGCACCGCAGCACAGACCAATGAACAAGTCAAACGGGTGCAGACTGGGCAGCGGGTTTGCAAACGCCACCGGGATGGTGCCCATCATGGACATGATCTTATCGCCCAGTTCCTTGCCCTCGGCAAGCCGCCACGCTTCGCCAAAGTTGGCTGCCACCAGCCCCAGCAGGAGATAGGGCAGATACAGCGCCAGCAGTTTTGTCAGCTTTTTCGTGGTCACAGTCCACGCTCCTGTTCCTTGTGCCGGACTTTGCCGGGGAGTTCTGCTGCTGCCTGCACCAATTCATGCAGTTTTGCCAGCACCGAGGGGCGTTTGTCCTTATTCAGCAGGGATGCCGAATATTCCTTGAAAGCCGAATGGAAGGCTTCTGCGTCCGGGGCTTTGAAAAAGACCAGATACCGGGGCGGCACCTCGGAGGTGTCCTTGCGGATGGCGTAGTCGATGCCGTACTTTTTGGCATAGCGTTCCAGACCACGGATGCCGGTCTTGCTGATCTCCACGCTGGACACGCCCCGGTTTTGCCGCAGAAGGGTGCGGACGCTCTGCTTGCCTTGGGATGCCTTGGACTGGTACAGCCGAAACGCCGCCTTTACCGCCCGGAGGACAGTCCGGGCGGACAGCTTTGTGGTGGAGATCATAATGTTGAATGACTTCTGTTCGATTTCCTCCTGCACTGCCATCACCTCCCATGCAGCAGGATGCTTTTAGCGGTCATGCTCTGCCGGAGGCTTGGTGCGGGGCTTTTCTGTGGGAGGTTCATCGGGCACCGGCAACACCAGCAGACGGTTGCCCAATTTCAGAAAGGCTTCCGGCTGATGAAAAAGCTGCTCGTACTTCTGCGCCAGTTCCGGGGAGAGCGATACAAAATCCTCTTCGCCCAGCCCCACCACGAGAAAAGTCCCGGCAACGGCATCATACATTTCTCCGTTTTCATCCCGAAGGGCACGGTTCAGGGGCAGACCCATGAGCTTGCCGTCATCGTTATAAACGATGGCAACCGGATCTTCAAATGGGTAGCTTGCGCCGATGGAGCCGCCCACTGCCTGCTGCAAAGTCTTCAGGTCGTTATCAATCTCGACCTGCTGCGGATGCTGTCCCGGTGCAATTTTCAGCACCGAAAGGGTGTTTTCATTCTGTTCCATTATCATTCTCCTCAAAGATGGTGCTCTCCTGCCCGGCATGGGCGGCGTTCAGCAAAGCCGCCACAAAGAAGCCGAAAATGGCACCCGCTTCAAAAAATGCGAAACCAATAAAAAAGTTCAGCATGACACACCTCAGTCGATGCAGATGCAGGGCAACTTCTGGTCGTCTGCCATCAGGGTGATGCTGTGGCTTGCCAGATACTTCTGGAACAGGTAGACCTCATCAATGGTCAGCGAGATGACCTCGCCGTCCATGTTGGTGCGGACCAGAATCACCGGGCCGGTCAGGTAGTGCTTGCCGCCCATCTTCAGCACCTGCGCCGGATTGTAGCAGAGCAGCAGCGAGGTGTCAGGGAGGTTCAGGCAAGCATCGTCCTCCTCAAAGCAGGGCAGAATGCCGGGAGCCTCATCCAGCGTGATGACGGTCAGCTCCATATCCGGGGCAATGGCTGCGAGGTAGACCTCGCCGCCCCGGTTTGCCGCCAGTGCAGCGCAGATACGCACGTCAATGGTGATTTTCTCGGAGCGGATGGTACAGGTAGCGTTGTTTTTCATAGGCGTTTCTCCTTTTGTTTGCAAAAGAAAAAGACCCCATCGGGTCTTTCGTTACGGTATAAGTCAGCGTTCATTCTGCCGCTGCTGTTTACGTTGCCACTGATCCAGCAGCTTGATGATAGTGTCCTCCATCTGTTTTGGGGTGTAGCTGCGAGGGAAATATTTCCGCAGGGTGTCGTTTTTGATAACCACCTTGTCCAGCTCGCCCTTTTTCTCTTCTCCCATGACCGCAAAGGCAACGTCATACGAGAAGTGCCCTTCCTGCGCCAGCTTTTTAAGCCGCTGCGCTTGGGAAAGGGACGGCGCATTCTGGGTGTCTTGCATCGCTTCTAAAAAATCCCGCTGTTGGTTCGTGTCGAGATACGACAGCTCCACAGCGGGATTGAAGGCAATCTTCTTTTCGTCCACCATGTCCAGCAGTTCAGGTACAAGGTTGGTCAGGCGGATATAGCGTCGAACAGTATCACCGCTTATGCCTTGGTCTTTGGCAACTGCATCATCGCTGCGGAACTTCGCCGCAACTTGCGGCGAAGTTAAATCCGACCTAGCACCTTGATTTTTTAGAGCTTCCAGCTTCATTTTGTAGGCGAAAGCCCTTTCACTGGGCAAGATGTTCTCACGCTGGAGATTGCTGTCCACCATGAGCAAAACAGCGGCATCATCGTCCATTTGACGGACGATGACAGGCAGGGTTTCCAGCCCGGCAAGCTGTGCGGCGTGCTGACGGCGGTGCCCGGAGATGATCTCGTAGCCACCTTCCGGGCGTGGGCGGGCGATCAGCGGAGACAGCACACCGTACTGCTCTACGCTCTCTACGGTGCGCTGCATGGATTCATCGTCCAAGACCTTAAAGGGATGGTTTTTGAAAGGGAACAGCTCTCCGATGGGAATCTGCTGCACCTGCTCCCGCTGCTGTTCCTGCCGGGATTCCTCGGTGGAGAAAATGTCATCTGCCCCTTTCAGCGACACGTTTAAGCTGTTTTTCGGCATTCGCCATCACCTCCCTTGTCAGAGATTTATAGGCTTCTGCCACTTTGCCTTTGGGGTCGTGCTGGAAAATGCTCTTACCCACGGCACTGATCTCCGCAGCACGGACAGACCGGGGAATGGTCTGGTCGAACACCTTGATCTTGCTGCCGTAGGCACCTCGAATCAGATTGTCGATCTGCTGTCCATAGTTGGTGCGGCTGTCGGTCATGGTCAGCAGAATGCCCTCAATTTTTAATTTCGGGTTGATCTGCCGCCGGACCTTCTGCACCGTCTGCAAAAGCTGTTCCAGACCCTTTGCCGAAAGGTACTGCGCCTGCACGGGAATCAGGGTGGTGTCCGCCGCTGCCAAGGCATTGACGGTCAGCATCCCAAGGGAAGGGGTGCAGTCCAGCAGAATGAAATCGTATTCATGCTTCGCACCTTCCAACACCTGTTTCAGCATTTTTTCCCGGTTCATGCAGTTAACGAGAGACACTTCCATCCCTGCCAATTCGATGTTGGCTGGAATCAGGTCAACGCCCTCCGCATGGTGCAGGATGCCTTCACCGGGCGGAATGCTCTGATCGTTCATGGCTTTTGCCATCAGGGTGGAAAGGGTGGTGGGCAGTTCGTCGGGCTGCTGCCAGCCCATGCTGATGGTCAAGCTGCCCTGCGGGTCAGCGTCCACCAACAGAACCTTTTTGCCCTCCATCGCCAGCCCGATGCCCAGATTTTCACAGGTGGTGGTCTTGCCGGTGCCGCCTTTCTGGTTGACGATGGCAATCGTGGTTGCTTTCTTTGAAATTTTTATCACCTCCGTATCGCTAAGTCGTGGTTGGTTTGGTTCTGGTAGGAAAGCTGCATCGTGGTGAGTGCGTTGTACAGAGAAGCGAGCAGGTATTGCTTCATGTTTCGGATCGGGCTGCTGTTCTCTGCAAGGCACTTCAGCACAAAGCGAATATGATCGGCGTTCAGCTTCATAAAGCGGCTGCGCACCACCTCGGCGGGCTTATCGTCCCCGGCAATGCGTAGCGTCTTGCGTTTGGTGGCGCAGGTGTCCACCAGCAAATTCACGATTTGATAGAGGGTATCTTCATCATCCGGGTAAAGCCGGAGAAGAAGGTCTATCTCCAAAGAGCATGAAAAATATTCTTCGAGCAGTTCGCGATCCTTCATCTTCTCCGATTCGTCGGAAAGGATAGGATTCGTATTATTCATCTCTGTTTTATTCTCTTTTTTCTTAATACCTCGTGATTTTACCGGGTCTTGACAAGCGATTTTAGAGCCACAAGAATCGTCATTATCACGATTCTTGACACTCTTCTTTGAAGATTCTGCCGAAAAGTTTTTCACATACACCAAACATGGCTTTCCTTGCCCTCGACGTTTTCGTTCAATCAAACCAAATTTTTCAAGTTCCCGGAGCAGTCGGGTCGCTTTGTTGTCTGCGCAACGCAAAGTCCTCTTGACATCCTCAATCGTGAAGATGATGAACACGCGACCTTTTTTGTCAAACCATTCATTTTTAACAGAAAGGCTCATGCGGTCAAGCAGGATGCCGTACAGAGTTTTGGCATCGGTTGACAGATCTTGAAACCGCTGCTCCTGAAAAAGAGCCTTTGGAATGCGGAAGAACGAAAAGAGTTCTCCGGCCTGTCCGTAAAAGTAGTCAAGGGTCATACAATTCTGTCAAGGATGAAAAAACAACGATGATTCATTGACATGGTTGACAAATCCTCCTTATAGATAATTCGTGCAAACAAAAAGCGCAACTTCGATTGATGAAAATCGAAATTGCGCGATGTAACTTAGCTGGGGGAGAAAAGTCATTTGTCGGGGTCGTTTGACCACAATTTGACCACAAAAGGAATGAAACGTCTTGACATCCAATGAAACAGAATGATATAATACATTTGAAATTTAACGATACTGAGTCTAGGCAGTATCGGATTGTACATTGTGTTTTCGAGAGAAGCACAATGGGGTTCAAGAGGCCGTGAGTTCGATTCTCGCCACTCGGACCAAACAAAAATAATCCGAACTTGTTTCCGATAGGAGATGGGTTCGGATTATTTGTTTTCTTCGGAAAATTAGCGTTTGCGCAGCAACAAAAGCCCCAGTGGGGCTTTTAAGCGGCAGCGCGGTCTTGCGTTAGCAAGATGGAGGAGCCTCCGCCCCGACAAGTGACCGTTGGCCTTCCTCGCTGTTCCAGCAGGCAAGGATGGCCGGGTAGAATGCCCGCGCCAGACGGTCAATGACTTCATCGGGATAAGGGGAAGTATTTGTGGGCTTTTTCTTTTTGTTCAAACGCACGCTCCTTTGGACATCGGTAAACAGCATACCATGTGCCTGTTGTTATGCTGTCTGGTCTTTAACATCTGCGAGTGCGGCTTCCAGAGAGGTAAGGTGGTCCTTATGCTTGTGAATGATCTCCAGAATCACATCACGCTGCACATTATCGGGCATAAGCTGTAAAAAGAAGCATGGACGCCCCCCGAAAAGGAGAGCGTCCATGCTTCTTGCTGTATCCGAATGGAGGAGATTGCGAAATCAGCGATTGTCCGGGCAGACGATTTCCAGCATCTGATCGAAAACCTCTTCCATTTGCCGCACCAGTGTGAACTGGGTGCGGGCGCGGTCGAGGTTGTGATCCGGGCGAGCAATATGGAAATAATGGTCGCCCTCCAGATAGTCAGTCAGAAAACGGATGCCGCATTCCAGTGTCATGAGCCTTGCACCCCATGCAAGGCTCTTTTTTTCTGCCATGCTCATGGATGCCCCGGCAGTGGAGAGATACCCTTTGGCGAACACTTCGTACAGATGCAGGTCAAAATGGACTTTGCTCTGGTCAGGTTCGTCCTCAGCGCAGTCGTTGGCACCGGTGCGGATGGAATCGCCGAAGTCGTAGGCCGAAAGTCCCGGCATCACGGTGTCGAGGTCAATGACACAGATGCCTTTTCCGGTAGCGGCATCGATGAGGACATTGTTGATCTTGGTGTCATTGTGGGTGACGCGCAGAGGAATTTCGCCAGCTGCCAGCTGATCCAGCAGGACATGGCAGTCCTGCTCCCTCGCATGGATAAATTCGATTTCCGACGTGATATTTTTTGCCCGGCCCAGTGCATCGGCGGCGAGGGCTTTTTCAAAATTGGCATAGCGGTTGGGCGTGTCGTGGAAGCGGGCGATGGTTTCGTGGAGGGTGGAGGCCGGGTAATCCTCCAGCTGGTTCTGGAATTTGCCCAGTGTCTCGGCCACGGTGCGGAAGTCGGTTTCGCTGCCGACCTGCTGCAAACAGATGGTATCTTCTACAAAGTCGTAGGCACGCCATGCGCCGCCGTCTGCATCCAGATAGCAAGTCGACCCCGACAAAGTTGGGATGACATTCAGCGTTTCCCGTGCTGGATCGCCGCCCTCGGCAAGAATTTTCGCCCGCAGATGCCGGGTCACGCCGCAGACATTCTCCATCAGACCCACCGGGTTAGTAAAGGTATCTGTGTTGATGCGCTGCAAAATAAAGCGTTTGGAATGATCTTCCCGCCAGACCACAAAGGTGTCGTTGATATGCCCCTCACCATAGTGGTGAGCATCGCAGAGCACAGGCCCGCCAAAATCAAAGGCATTTGCAGCAGACTGGAGCAGAGAAAGGGTAACGGATTTCATCATAAATTCCTCGTTTTCGTTATACTTCATGCCGTTTTGTCGGGGCGGGGCGTTTTCCCTGCCGCGTCTGACGGCGGTATTCGTTGGGGGTCATGCCCTCCGCCTTGCGGAAGCACTGGGAGAAATAGCTGGGGGAGGAAAAGCCCATCAGCTCGCTGATCTGCGCCAGACTGTAGCTGGTGTTGCCCAGCATATGCTTGCTCTCCTCAATGCGGCGGCGGTTCAGGTAAGTAATTGGGGAAATGCCGTACTCCCGCTGGAAGGTGTGGGCCAGATAGTATTTGTTCAGGTGGGCAAGCTCTGCCAGCAGGTCCAGCGAGATATCCTCGCGGTAGTTGGTGTCCAGATACCGCTTGATCTCGGTACACTCCCGGTTCTCGGTCGGGGCAGCCTCCTCCAGCTGCAGCGAAATGGTGGTGCAGCGCACCAGCCAGATCAGCAGTACCTCCAGCAGGTCCTGACAAACGGTCTCGCAGCCGTCTAAGCTGCGGTCGGCCTCGGCCAGCAGCATGTGCAGCAACGTGACCATCCGTTCCCGGTTCTCCCGGCAATTGAAGATGGCGTAGTTCGTATCCGTCTTGCTGAACAAAAACTCCATGCTGGCAACGCCCAGCACGATATACTCCAAGGGCGAGGCGTTCAGGCTAAGCTCGGTATGCTCCACCTGCGGGTTCACAATGACCATATCGTCCGGCTTTACCGGGAACAGCTGCCCGGCAAGGTAGAACTGTCCCTCGCCGCTGAGGCAGTAGAACAGCTCCGTGCAGGAGTGGGTGTGGGTGGTACTGTTCCAATCGCCGCCAAACCGGCTCTTGCTGATGTACAGCAGACGGAAGGATTCCCGCGGGGCGGGCGCGTGGCGGATATCAAAGCGCTGGGTACTCATAGATGATCGGCTCCTTCGGGAAACGCAAATTTTCTAAAAACAAACGCAACATTCTGAAAATATTACCCCAAAATGGTGCGTTGTTTCGTGCACTTTACCCTCATTATAGAGGGAACACACAAAAAAAGCAAGCCCTGATTTTAGGCTAATTTTTATATTTTTGTTTCTTAAGTCTCTTCGAAATATGTCAAAACAGTTACAGGTTGGGGATTATGCTGAAACTTTTAAAAGATTTTTAGCACTTTTGCTGGAAGAATTTTTCAGAAAGCAATATCTATAAAAAATGAAACAACAAACCTCTTGAGCAAGGAAGCGAAAGAATTTATATTGGAGACAGAAAAACACACAGTTCTTCGGGCAAAGCCTGTTTGCCCGGCTGTGTTTGAACGGAACAAAATGATGGAGGCAACACAGTATGAATCGTATTTCTCGTCGTAATTTCCTGAAGGCGGCCGGCGTTGGCGCCGCTGCACTGGGTCTGGCTGCCTGCGGCGGCTCTTCCAGCTCCACCGCATCCAGCGTGGCATCCTCCACCGCCGCTTCTTCCGCAGCGGCGGCTGCAGACGTTACCATCAAGGTAGCCGCCATCGAGACCGGCTACGGCGCTGAGATGTGGAAGAAGGTCGCCGAGGCCTTTACCGCACAGACCGGCATCAAGGTGGACCTGACCACCGACAAGAAGCTGGAGGACGTCATCGGCCCCTCCATGCAGGGCGGCGATTACCCCGACGTGGTCCACCTGGCTACCGGCCGTGAGGCTGCCCTGACCGAGCAGTTCATCAAGGGCAACCTGATCGCGGATATCACCGATGTGCTGAGCATGACCGTGCCCGGCGAGAGCAAGAAGGTGAGCGAGAAGATCGCCGGCGGCTTTACCGACACCTCCCTGACCAACCCCTACGGCGACGGCAAAACCTATCTGGCTCCCATGTTCTACAGCCCCTGCGGCCTGTTCTACAACGCCGGTTTCCTGAAGGAAAAGGGCTGGGACGTGCCAAAGACCTGGGACGAGATGTGGGCACTGGGCGACAAGGCTGCCGCTGAGGGCACCTACCTGTTCACCTACCCCACCACCGGCTACTTCGACGCATTCTTCTACGCACTGATGTACGCCGCCGGCGGCCCGGAGTTCTTCAACAAGGCTACCCACTACGAAGAAGGCATCTGGGACACCCCCGAAGCAAAGACCTGCTTTGATATCGTGGCAAAGCTGGCTTCCTACACCAACCCCATCACCCCCGCACAGGCCAACGATCAGGACTTTACCCAGAACCAGCAGCTGGTGCTGGACAACAAGGCCCTGTTCATGCCCAACGGCACCTGGATCGTGGGCGAGATGGCCGAGGCTCCCCGTGCAGACGGCTTTGAGTGGGGCATGACCGCCCTGCCCGCTGTCAAGGCCGGCGGCGATGGTTACAGCTACACCTGGTTCGAGCAGGCATGGATCCCCGCCGGTGCCGAGCATCAGGATGCCGCCAAGCAGTTCGTGGCTTACCTGTACAGCGACGAAGCCTGCAAGCTGTTTGCCGAGAGCGGCGCGATCCAGCCTGTGCTGGGCATCGCCGACAGTCTGGAAGGCGACAACAAGATGTTCTACTCCATCTACGACAACGGCGCAAAGGCCGCCATGGGCAACTTTGCAGCCTTCAGTGCCATCCCCGGCGTGGAAGTGCGCACCGTGTTCTTCGATCCCGTCAACTCGCTGGTCTCCGGCAGCATGACCGAGCAGCAGTGGATCGATGGCATCAAGTCCGCCAGCGACCAGATGCGCGCCAACATCATCGAGTAATTAAGCCCTGCCCAGCGGGGGCGGTTTTTACCGCCTCCGCTTTTTTGGGCTGTACAGTACCATCAAGAAAGGAGCGGTCAATCCCCTATGAGAACGGATAAAAGCCGCAAACGGTTCGTATTCCTCTGTGTGGCACCGGCTACCATCCTGTTTTTCCTCTTTATGATCCTGCCCACCCTCAACGTGTTCCGCATGAGTTTGTATGAGCGGGGTGCCTATTCTCCCAACGAGACCTTTGTGGGGCTTAAAAACTTCCAGCATCTGCTGCGGGACGCCCAGTTCATCCGCTCTATGCAGAATATGATCCTGCTGGTGGTAACGGTCACCCTGATCACCTTCGCCTTTGCACTGGTATTTGCCGCCATCCTCACCCGGGAGAAGATCAAAGGCCAGAACTTTTTCCGCATCATCTTCTACATCCCCAACATCCTGTCGGTGGTCGTCATCTCCGGCATCTTCTCGGCTATCTATAAGCCGGAAAACGGCATGCTGAACAGCATCATCGGCCTGTTCCGCAACATGAGCGACCCCATCCTGTGGAAGGGCGAAAAACTGGTCATCCCCTCCATCATCATTGCCATGGTGTGGCAGGCCATCGGCTACTACATGGTCATGTACATGGCCTCCATGTCTGCCGTGCCCATCAGCCTGTACGAGAGCGCCAATCTGGACGGTGCCGGGCGGCTGACCCAGTTCTTCCAAATCACCATCCCCCTCATCTGGACGAATATCCGCACCACCCTCACCTTCTTTATCATCTCCACCATCAACATGGCCTTCCTCTTCGTCAAGGCCATGACCAGCGGCGGGCCCAACGGCGCATCGGATGTGGCACTGAGCTATATGTACAGCCAGAAAGACGCTGGCCTGTATGGTTACAGTATGGCCATCGGCGTGGTAATCTTCCTGTTCTCGTTTGCCCTGTCCGCCTGTGTCAACAAAGTCACCAACCGCGATACGCTGGAATTTTAAGGAGGGAAGAAGATGCAGAATACCACCGAAAAATCTTCCCGCTCTGCGGAAGGTCTGTACAAGTTTTTCATCTATTTTGTGCTGGTTCTGCTGGCCGTTACCATCATCGTGCCGGTGGCATGGGTGTTCATGGCATCCATCAAGCAGAATGCAGAGTTCTACGGCAACCCCTGGGCGCTGCCCGCCGGGTTTTACTGGCAGAACTTTGTCAACGCATGGAACGGCGCGAAAATGGGTGAATATATGCTCAACTCGGTCATCGTCACCGCGCTGGCGCTGGCGCTGCTGCTGGTCGTTGCCCTGCCCGCCGCCTACTGCCTGTCCCGCTTTCACTTCAAGGGGTGCAAGGTGCTGAACACCCTGTTCATGGCGGGCTTGTTCATCAACGTGAACTACATCGTGGTGCCCATCTTTCTGATGCTGCGGGACGGCGATGTGTGGCTGAAAAGCCATTTCGGCAGCGGCTTTTTGTTGAACAATCTGGTGGTGCTGGCGGTGGTGTACGCCGCCACCGCGCTGCCCTTTACCATCTACCTGCTGTCGGGCTACTTTGCCACCCTGCCCCACGATTTTGAGGAGGCCGCCTACATCGACGGTGCAAGCTATTTTTCCACCATGACCCGCATCATCTTCCCCATGGCAAAGCCCTCCATCATCACCATTATCCTGTTCAACTTCCTGTCCTTCTGGAACGAGTATATCATCTCCATGACCCTGATGAGCTCCACCAAGGCACCCCGCACTCTGCCGGTAGGTCTTTTGAACCTGATGCAGGCGCAGCAGAGCGCCGCCCAGTACGGTACCATGTACGCAGGCCTTGTGCTGGTGATGCTGCCCACCCTGATTTTGTACATCTGCGTGCAGCGGCAGCTGACGCAGGGCATGACCGTGGGCGGCCTGAAAGGTTAAGGTGACAAACGATGAAAGCATATTGGAAAAACCATCCCGCCCTGCGCATGATCCTGATGCTGGTGCTGTTCGTACTGGCACTGGTGCTGGTGGTGTCCGGCTGGAAAATGACCGGGCAGCTGGCAGGGCTTGGCATCATGCTGGTGGGCGTAGCGCTGCTGCTGGCAGTGCTGGCCATCTACAATGCGACCTATCAGGATTGAGGATAAGAGAGAGGTAAAGGAGAATCCCTATGGATGAAACAAGAAAGTCCGGGCGCGTGACCATCCCCACCGACTTGGACGTGGTGCCCGAAACGCTGGAAATTCTGAAAAAGTGGGGTGCCGATGCCATCCGCGACTGCGACGGCACCGACTTCCCGCAGCAGCTCAAGGATGCGGACGCCAAGATCTACTCCACCTACTATACCACCCGCAAGGACAACGCATGGGCAAAGGCAAACCCGGATGAGGTACAGCAGTGCTACATCATGACCGGCTTTTACACCGCCCCCGGCGACACCGTGACCATTCCTCTGATGAAAGGCATCAGCCCGGAGCTGATGCAGGTGAACACCAACGACGATATCACCCGCTGGT
>OMBQ01002467.1_pt1 | contig 11648 bp, 10 predicted proteins | sample 1674311 | NCBI WGS metagenome assembly OMBQ01 (sample SAMEA103958160, study PRJEB25191) | human gut metagenome | biome: human-associated habitat [ENVO:00009003]; feature: intestine environment [ENVO:2100002]; material: feces | place: Germany | collected 2013/2015 | reverse complement strand
AATGCCTTCTTCTATACGCTTTACCACGACATCAGCCACATTCAAAAAGACATCTTCTTCCTCCATCTGAATTTCGATGTAATTACGATTCTTGATTTTTACAGATTCTTTTTTAGCACCAATCATCGTAAATACCAATGTGGAATTCGAACGAACGTCTATGGCAAAACGTCCGTCTGGATCTGTCTGAGCCATTACACGCTTCGTGTCCATATCCATCACATTGACCCCCATCAGCGGAAGGTTTTTAGTTTTAGAAGTAACCTTACCCGTTACTCGAATAATATCTTGAGCCAGCGCCAGAGAGGCGGTAGTCATCAACATCAAAAAGAGAACTATAATACGTTGCATAGAAACGAATTGACAAGTTACTTAATCAAATAGACAAAAGTGAGCCCCACACGTAATGGAGCCAACAACCATTTCTTATTATTAGGTTCAGACGGATAAGTCTCCATATTCGTTGCCGTATAAACTTTTTCGTTAACACGCAGCAATCCCACACTGACATTGGCCTCCATACTCCAACGACGACTCAACACCCATGAATAGGCATAAGTCGGTCCAAATCCATAAGCGCTGCCTTCATGACCTGAATCTTTTACATTCAAACGATAATCTCCGACAAGTCCCATCACACCGACTTGATGCCCTGCATGGGGACGTCCGGAAAACCAATAACGCAATTCGGGCATACAGCCGATCATACGGGTGTCAATTTTGGAAATCTTGAAACGATTAAAAGCTCCTTCCATCCCCAACGTAAAGTGACGGGACAAGCGGAATTCCAAACCTAAATTGGGAGTAGCTCCTGCCCAATACAAAGCATTCGTCTTAATGGCTACTCGTTGTGCATGAGCATGTTCTGCCCAAGGAGAGAACAACATACATCCCCCTAAGAAAATGCTCCACACATACTTATTTTTAAACATAGTCTAATATAGTTGATTACAATTATTAGAAGTGACAGATTTCATCTATTGTATAGATACAGAAATGATAGGCGCTCATATTCTAACGTTCCAAGCACTTATGTGCCTCTCTCGTTATAAACGCCTATCCCTTATATTTTTTTCTTACGCAACTATACCCTTCCATTATAGAATAGAATTGTAAGTTTCATGAAGCTCCTTAACTAAAAAAACAGACTCTGCATTTTAGTGATCCAACACCTCATACACTGAATGCTGACTCTTAAATTCCGGAACAATTTCCTTCATCTTGCGTACTACCGCCATGGCATCATAGCCAAAGCTAAGATCATAGAGTTCCATTTCATGTCTACGTGCTTCCTCATATTCATATTCACGTACCTGCGCTACCTTGATCTTCGGATGATGCGTCGGAATCGTAATCTCTTGGTCATTGAGCAATTCCTCGTAAAGTTTCTCCCCGTCACGCAGACCGCTATACACTATCTCCACGTTCTTGGCGCCACTCAATTGGATCATACGCTTTGCCAGGTCGGCAATACGCACGGGATTTCCCATGTCAAAGATGAAGATTTCGCCACCCTTGCCCATCGTACCTGCTTCAAGCACCAACTTACAAGCCTCGGGAATAAGCATGAAATAACGGATAATGTCGGGATGCGTAACCGTAATCGGTCCACCCGCCTCTATCTGACGTCTGAAAATAGGAATGACCGAACCATTCGAACCCAGCACGTTGCCAAAACGTGTCGTAACAAACTGCGTGACACCCTTTACCTGTCCAGCCTTGATGGCACGGTCGAGACTCTGCACATAGATTTCACAAATACGCTTGGAGCAACCCATCACGTTGGTCGGATTGACAGCCTTGTCCGTTGAAATCATGACAAACTTCTGGGTTTCGTACTTCACCGCCAAATCGGCTAGCACACGTGTACCATAGATATTGTTTTGCACCGCTTCGCTCGGATTGTCCTCCATCATCGGCACATGCTTGTAAGCCGCCGCATGAAGCACATAGGCCGGACGATAGTCACGGAACACCTCTTCCATGCGCGTGGCATTACAGATGGTCGTCACAATCGTGTGCGTCTCGATGTCGGGATGATTCTTGCTCATATAAAGGCGCACATCGTGCATTGGCGTTTCGGCCTGGTCAATCAGCACCAAGCGACCTGGCTCAAATTTTGCAATCTGGCGCACCATTTCGCTACCAATACTGCCTGCAGCCCCTGTAATCAAGATACAGGCTCCCTTGAGCTGACGGCCTACCGCATCCAAGTCGACCTCAATCTTCTCGCGGGGCAACAAATCCTCAATCTCGACCTTTTTCAACATCGTATGATCCAATGCACTCTTTCCGTCCCATTCTTGAATGGAAGGAAGCATACAAATACGGATGCCCGCCTTCATTAACCGATCAACCATATCCGAGTTCTCACGGATGGCATCATTCTTAAGTGGAGATACGAGCAAGGTACTTACTTGATGTTTGCGCATACAACCAATCAAGTGCTCATCGTTCAGATAAACAGGTTTTCCCATCAACTGATGTCCCACCATATCGCTCACGTCACTTACAAAAGCCCGCAACACATAAGGAGAATGTTGCTTGCCGGTCAGGCTCTGTGCAATACTTAATCCGCCTTCCTTGACACCATAGACAAAAACACCTTCTCCTTCCTTGGGACTGACTGTTACGTCATAAAGTTCACGCACCAACATGCGTACGGCCCCCATCATGGTTGTAGAAAGTGCGGTCACTACGACGAGGTCGAACAACGACACCTCCAACAAATAACGATCGGCAAAAACATATTTCATAATCAGTGCCAATAGGAGGCCACTCAACATAGCCCGACCGATGCGTTGGATATCGACTACAGAAGAATAGCGCACGATGCCAGTATACGTATGAAACACACGAAACATGGCGATGTAGCAAAGTAAATAAACAGCTAAAGTCCCCGACAGTGGACCTATATTTTGCAGCATTTCCAGCTCACTATAGTTCCATCCATATACCATCAATCCTGAAACCAGGATAAGCAGACAATCTAAGATGAAAATACACCAATAAGGCAATGCCTTCTTGGAAAAGTACCATTGGGAAAGTCTTGTAATCATAAGCAGTTTGTATATCTCTATGTTTGATTGTTGCAGTCAGGTTGGAGATTAGGTGATTGGCTATGAAATGTTAGAGCGTAGAGATTAAGGAAATAATCTGACAATCTCTAATCTCTAAGCTCTAACTTAAAAGCTAATCCCTAACCTTCCAGCCCAGCCTTCATCGTTTCTACGATTCTGCGCACGTCTGCCTCCGTCACCCAAGGACCTGCGGGCAGACACATCCCCACGCGGAAGATGGCTTCACTCACTCCGTTCACATAAGCCGGAGCTTCGCGATAAACAGGCTGCTTGTGCATCGGCTTCCAAACCGGACGGCTCTCAATGCCAGCCTGGTCAAGCCAAACACGCATGGCCTCCACGTTATCATTGGGCTGACAGTCGGTCGTAGCCGAAGAAGCTGTGTGAATCACACCAGCTGCCCCACCGACAGCTCCCTGCACTACCTGACGGTAAGCCGCGTCCTGACCTTTCACACGCAAAGAAGGATCAAGCGTCACCGTACAGAGCCAGAAATTACTGTCGTACACACCACCTGCCGGTTGTTTGTGCACCGTGATGCCCTCCACCTCGGCCAACAGTTCCTCATAGAGTGCCTGTACGCGCTTGTGGTGGTCAATGTGTGCTTGAGCCACCGTCATCTGTCCACGACCGATACCCGCACAGATATTGCTCATGCGATAATTGTAACCAATCTCTTCGTGCTGGTAGTAAGGATAGCTCTCGCGCGCCTGCGTGGCGTACCACATCACCTTCTGCCAAGCCTCTGCATCGGGACAAATCAACGCACCGCCGCCCGAGGTCGTAATCATCTTGTTACCATTGAAGCTCAACACACCGTAACGGCCAAAGGTACCCAAAACTTGTCCCTTGTACTTCGAGCCAAAACCTTCAGCTGCATCCTCAATGACAGGGATGTCATACTTTCGAGCCACCGCCATCAAGGCATCACAATCATAGGGCATACCGTAGAGTGCTACCGGCACAATCGCCTTCGGTTTACGTCCCGTCTTAGCAATACGGTCAGCAATGGCCTCATCGAGCAACTTCGGATCCATGTTCCACGTATCGGGTTCACTGTCGACAAAGACGGGGGTAGCTCCCAAATAAGTAATCGGATGAGAAGAAGCGCAAAACGTAAAGCTCTGTACCATCACCTCGTCACCGGGCTTCACGCCACAGGCTATCAACGCCAAGTGCACCGCAGCCGTACCTGCCGACAAGGCCACCACGCGTTTACCCTCGCCCACAAAGGCTTCGAGATCTTGCTCAAAGCCATTGACATTCGGACCTAAGGGTACTACCCAATTTGTTTCAAATGCTTCTTGAATAAAAGCCTGCTCTTTGCCGCTCATGTGGGCAAGACACAGATAAATTCGCTTTTCCATATTTAAAACGATATAAAGTGAGAGGCAGAGGTTACCGTGTTTTTTGAGGATTTGGAATTTATGTCATCATTCAAAGTCCGTAAATTCCCTACCCTAAACAATCTAACCTTCTACTTTTTTATCCAGATAACCAACTGTTATAAGACTGCTATCTTATTTTTAAACAATCTGTTTTGTTTCTACACTAGAGAATTTAATGAAATTACTTATCACTGTTTTCATTCCTATCGGCAAATGTTATACATCCAAGACCGACCTATAGGCAGACTGTTTCTACTTCTGTAAGGAATACTCAGTTCTAAATCTCCATTTTGAACCGCAAAATTAATAAACATATCCATATAAATGTTCCTACTTCCCAATAAAAATAGGTTACATTTCATCATACAGAGTCTGAGATTAAAAAAACCTCCCTAAAACCATTCTCAAAACATTTTCGACTTTTCTCCTAAGAATCCCACAAAGATTAACTACATTTGCCACGGTTCCTCCTACCATACAGAAGAAACTGAAAAACAACGCTAAACCATCTTCTCCCATTCAAAATACAACTCAACAGCAGGAACTAAAATTCCCGTTTATCCCTCACCCCTTAATTTCTCTATAGAGTTTGCCCAAAATCAGCGAGACTCAAGGAAGTCGTACAAGCACTGCGACACGCATCGCACTCCCATTCGGGAGCCGTATGAACACTGCGACACGCGTCGCGCCCCAATTCGGGAGCCGTATGAGCACTGCGACACGCGTCGCACCCAAATATCAGAATGGTAAAAAGTACGCCTCCCCCTCAACATCGAATATTTCTTTATTGTTTCACACTCAAAATATCAAGAAACCATGAAAACTTCAATTACTAAAATCGACTTGAGACAACTCGAAAACGGAACCCACTTCGAGTTTATGACCACATGTTCCACCTTCTTCGCAGCCAAGTCGTACGAAAACGAGCTGATCAACAACACCCTCAAGACTTTCAACGAAGCCTTGAAGGCAGAAGACGAGCAACTCAAGATTTTCATCTCCAACGAAGAAGTAAAAAATGTCACGGCCAACGACCAGCTGCGTGACAATTGTTACACCTATCTGCGTGCTTGCGTCAAAGCCCACGCCAATGCCCTGGCCTCCCCCGTGAGGGAAGTGGCTGAGAAAATACTCGCCACGATTGACAAGTACAACCTCCGCATCAGCGTGGGCATCGACAAGGAGACCGGCCTCCTGCGCAACATCATCGACGACCTCAAGAAAGTCGAGAGCTTCACCGAAGCCCTCACCACCATGGGCATGAAACCCGTCTTCGACGAGATGGAGCGCACCAACCAGGCCGTAGCCCAGGCTCAAGATGCCCGCGACCGCCTCAACGAACAGCGCATCGTGGGCGGCATGGCCGAAGCCCGCAGAGCCACCGACGAGGCCTACGGCAACCTCTGCTTCATCCTCGAATCAGCCGCCGCCATGTTTGGCGCCCCCTTCAAGACAGACATTCCCAGCTGGAACTCTACCGTCAACCGCTACAAGGCCAACCTCGAACACAAGCAGGCCGTCAACGCTGCCAAGCGCAAGGAGGAGGAGGCCGACAAGCCCAAGCCGGAACCTCAGCCCGAAGACGGCAACCAACCCAAGCCAGAACCTCAGCCTCAACCCGAAGGCGGCACAACTGAAGGCGGCCACGCTGACGTTCCGCCCACGGAAGTACATCCTGAATGAATCCCGCGCTGACTCCCCGTCAGCCGCGTAACATGAGAAATCCCCGCAACTGAACGCTACTGAAAAACGTTCGGTTGCGGGGATTTTATAAGGTAAAAATGGGGGAATGCAGAAAAGCTTACACCTCTTCCCCTGCAAACTTCACCTTAAAACCCAACACCGTTGCAAGAATAATTTCCACATCCTTAACAAAGCTGAAATGTCGATAGTAATAGCAGTTTAAGCGCACCTTATCTGGATAGATTATCTGGTCGTTATATTCAGTGGCAATCTCTTGCATGGAACGCTTGTCACCTGCCGCCTGCTGTTTCGCCACATATTCCGAAATCATCTCATCCTCGAGTCGATACTTCAAGGTAGCCGGCCCCGTAATACCCGGACGCAGTTTCAGCACATCGCGATCGTGTCCCTGCAACTTATCTGCATAACCTGGCACGTCCGGACGGGGACCTACGAAACTCATATTCCCAATCAGCACATCCCACAGGCCTGGCAGTTCATCCAACTTGTAGTGACGCAGTGTCGCACCAAACGGTGTAATGCGTGAATCACCAGCGACCGATACCGTCGAACCATTGTGGTTCATCGTCATGGTACGAAACTTATGGCAGTTAAACAACTTGCCTCCCTTGCCCACGCGCTTCTGCACGAAGAAGGCGGGGCCACCCGGCATTTTTACTTTCACCAAAATAGCCACAATCAAAAGAACAGGCCATAAGAGAAAAAGTCCGATGAGTGCCGCCAAGCGGTCAAACATCCATTTAAGCAACATCATAGATGTATTGTTATTAAAGAGTTATTCGTTTTTTAATTACTGCAGGCACACCCGCTACAACTACATTATCCGGAACATCCCGATTGACGACACTACCCGCTGCAACAACTACATTGTTGCCAATTGTCACACCTGGTAAAATTACCGCACGCGCTCCCACCCATACATTATCACCTATCTTCACGGGGGCATGCATCGGCTTATAGAGACTACTAAGTTTATTGTAAGGAGCATTGGGATTGGCCGAGGTAAGAATGGTCACTTGGTAAGTCAACGTAGAGTTCTTGCCTAAGGTAATCGTATCGAATGCTACAAGAAAACATCCTGAATTTACTTGCGCATATTCGTCAAGATTAACACTCCCCCCCTATTTTCACAAATCCCTTCCTAGATATATAAGAATTACGCCCCATATTGATTCTATTCCATTGAAACATCCACTTGGAAATAGCACAATAAAATGCAAAGACTAATCTTCTCATGGATTCAACTTTCCGTTCTTTATTAGTTTATCAAAATAATAAATCATTTCTCCTCTTATCGCCTGCTTGTCATCCTTAAAGTAGTCATCAAACGCATCAAACCCTCTAAAGGTAAACACCTGCTTGATTTCCGATGCTGACCATTTTAGATGTAACAACCGACCAACCAAAGTAATAACATCACCTAGAATCCATTTCGTTTTAGTGCCGATTCTTGTCTGAATCTCTTCTTCATATTTTCCAGTTGTAGCCAACCTATATATTACCCATGGTATGTCAAATCCAGCAGCAATAGGAGTTGCGATACCACCCGTAAAACGGGCATTCACTTCGATAAATGCTGCTCTTCCACTTATAGGATCATATCTAAAATCCAAGCCACAAACCCCTTTAAAATCTACGGCATCGAGTAAACGCTTCGCATATTGCTGCAACACAGGAACATCCACTATCTCGCGTTGAGTAGTCGTACCTCCGCCATCAGTTTTAGTTACCAATGCGTGATAAACTGACGAATGATAGAATCCGTCCCACCTAATGCAGTCTACACTGTAATCAGTTCCGCCTATCCATTCCTCCAACAGGGTTTCTTCTGCCCTGTATTCTTCCACCAATTTGGCAAGTTCTTCCTTTGTCTTGGGAAAATATACGCCCTTGGCAGAATTACCGATAACCGTCTTGAATACTACAGGAAACGTCTTCACCTCATTGACTGCACGATACACCTCAGGAACAGGTACTCCAGCATTACGGGCTAACTCGGTGGCTCGCGCCTTATTAGCTAATGTCAATAGTAGTTCTTCTGATGCATAAGGAATAAGTAAATCCTTGGAAAAACGATGTCTGTTACGCATAATAACTACACTTTCGTCATGCGTCGGGAGCAACACTTGAGGCTTTAGTTCCTCCACCTTTTCCACGAGACAAGCTATGAAAGCCTCTTCGTCTTTAAAAGGATCTGGATAGACAAAACTACCCGAACAAAACTTTGACATGCTGCAAATATTTTTCTTTGAAGTATCTGCAGCCCATACCTGCAGACCACGAGAAGACAAACTTCTCAAGATATTGTAACCTACCCGATTCCAGCAATAGGTTACTAAAACGTCACATTTCATTAGCTGTTCATTTTTCGATTAATCTCTATTGAATATCATAACACAAAAGCCCTTCCCTGCACTCCATAACGAAGCACAGAAAAGGGCACAAATATAGTCGGCAAGGTACTTTCGTAGCCTTGTCGACTATACTCTATAAAGGAGATGGTATGTGAGTAGAAAGAACTAAGCTGCATACGCCAGTCCTCCTTCCGTATGCAACCGATTTAGAGAGATATTACATTTTACCCCCCCGATTTAGTTACTTTTAAAACACTCGTATTCATATCATTTTGTTTAATCACCCGTGCAGGCACGCCCACTACGGTAGCACCATCGGGTACATCGCGAACCACCACGGCTCCTGCACCGATGGTACACCAAGCACCGATGCGGATACCTTGCTTTACCACGGCTCCTACACCTACCCAACTGCCTTCACCTACTTGCACATTGCCCGAAAGGGTGGCGTGAGGGGCGATGTGAACGTAGTCCGAGAGCTGGCAATCGTGATCGACGGAGGCTCCCGTGTTGACTATGCAATGTTTACCCACACGGGCGCAACTCTGGACTACAGCTCCATGCATCACAACCGTGCCCTCACCGATTACGGCACGAGGGGAAATCAATGCGGAAGGATGCACAGCGGTAGCATAACGCGTTACCTGCAGAGCATCTACCACTTGCTTACGAATGGTGGGAGAACCTATCGAAACGATGGCTTCGTCGTAACTTCCTTCGTTACGACGGACTTCGTAGCCCAAGAGCTGCGTGACATGAGGATTGTCGTCGACCACAAAGTCGAGGGGCTTCCCCATTGCCTCTAATATGTCGATGATCACCTTGCCGTGACCACTTGCTCCATAGATTATCATAGATGACTTGTATGCGATTGATAAAATGCGGTTTAGGAGTTATTCATCAAGCCAATGACTTTCAGCCTATGCTCTTCAACCTTCTACTCTTTAACTTATCAACTAATCACTAATAGACCCAGCCTAAACTTTTCAACTTATCAACTGGTCACTATCGTTAGTTATGCCCATCAAACTCCTCCATTGTGGCCTCTCCCTCTTGATTGATATCTTCACGACAGACGACTTTCTTTATCGTAAGGAAGATAACCTTGAGGTCGGTCATAAAAGAGATGTGGTCAACATACCATACATCAAGTTCAAACTTCTTCGTCCAGCTGATGGCATTGCGTCCGTGACATTGCGCCCAGCCCGTAATACCCGGACGTACCTCGTGACGGCGTGCCTGCTCGGGGCTGTAAAGGGGCAAATACTTCACGAGCAACGGACGAGGCCCAATGAGTGACATGTCGCCCTTCAACACGTTGATGAGCTGCGGCAGTTCATCTATGGAGGTAGAACGCACGAAACGCCCCACGGGGGTAAGTCGGTCGGCATCCGGCAACAAGTTGCCCTGCGCATCACGCTCATCCGTCATAGTCTTAAACTTAATGACCTTAAATATCTTACCGTTCTTGCCCGGACGTTCCTGGAAGAAGAATGCCCCTGCCCCTTTGTTGGCGAGGTGCAACCAGATGGTAATGGCCAAGAGGAAAGGCCAGATGACGGCCAAGGCCGTAAATACAATGATAAAGTCTATCAATCGTTTGAAAAAGTGTTTGTACATAATGTTGTTAGTTGATTATCTTTCGCATCATAATCCTGACCTTACTCGAGAAGTGTAGAACTTGGTTGGGCTCATAAACGTACATACAGCAATTTACAAGATAAGTAAGCCCTTTATGGTATATTAATCTTAGGTACATTCACAAATGCTTCATTCAAAACCAATACATTGTTATAACCCAATAAGCTGATACCCTTTCTTTTATATTCCAACAACTTTTCAGGTGTAAACCGAAAGGAAGTAAACGGCTCTCTGTTGCTGTAATCCGGCACCGAATAATTCAAATAAAAGCGATGTTTCTCATCATTCAGAACTCCTTTTGCTTTTAAATAAGCAAGCGTATCCAGCAACTGACCATACGCTTTATAGGCATTGGACTCTATATTGTTTTCCAAGCAATATTTCATTTCAACCAAGCAAACCCACGCTTTCCTATTGGCATGATGAGAAACAAACATGCATTCACACTGGCTGAGAGTCTCATGGGTAACCGGATCTTGAAAGAAAGCAGCATGCTCTTCGAAATTGACTCCCCAATAAGCAATCGCTGCAGGGTTCGATAAATGAAAAAAAGCAATGTCCGTAAAGGGGTTTTCAGATAACTCAACCCCTCTTTGATTTTTAGTTTGCAACGTATAGTCCGCCACAAAACAATCTGCTTCATAGAGCCTGGCCCTTTCAAAATAATTATTCATAGTAATTCAACAGATTCGTAAAATCAGACATTATGTTCCGCATGCTATCATCCAGATAGTTCTTGCGAATCAAGCCATCTTCGTCTTGAATCGTAGACCGGACCGCGCCCTTCAACTCCAGGAACTTTCCATCCGCTGTCAAAGCCCACACGGATACCAGGCTGGGATGAACCCATGCCAATTGAGCCTGCTGCCAAGAATCATCGTCCTCTATGTTATCTTTTACGCGTCCACCCAACATGCAATTATTTAAAGCATACAATATGTAGGGACTATGGGTAGTTATTACCAAGTTGTCTCTATCTTTATTGATTTTTTTCAAGATATAATATACCAACGCAGCTTGCGTTTCCGGAAACAAATTTTGCTCAGGCTCTTCGATGATAATGTTCGAGAAATGAGGCTTGGTGATATTTTCTTCCAGCAGGAAGAAAGAATCCAACGGAGTGGTGACAGCCTGATTGTCCTGCTTGAATTCCTGTAGCAATGTTCTGAAACGTTCCATTTCAGCCTTGAATACACTTCTCAAGTTTTCATTCTCATAGATTTCCTGCATATTATCCTCTGACAAAGAGGAGGATGGTATGGCTTTCAGGAATTCCTTTAAAACAGCCCACTCCAATTCCTTACGCATTTTTACGGAAGTATCATTGGCATGTTGGTAAATCCAGCTAGTCAGATAATCTACATAGAGTGCCAAGGGAACAGCCGATTGTAGTCCACTGGAAGCTTCGTGCAGGGATATGTCTTTGCCATTTTCCAACACCAATGTATCTTGTTGCTTCGCCTCGTCATAATAAAAGCTCA
>OMBQ01002453.1_pt1 | contig 11709 bp, 10 predicted proteins | sample 1674311 | NCBI WGS metagenome assembly OMBQ01 (sample SAMEA103958160, study PRJEB25191) | human gut metagenome | biome: human-associated habitat [ENVO:00009003]; feature: intestine environment [ENVO:2100002]; material: feces | place: Germany | collected 2013/2015 | reverse complement strand
TTGTGTGCGACGAAAGCTCGGCGCTCATATTCTCGCCGCCGTTGCGGCTCGCACTTTAAATATGCACATTCCGTTAATAAGTACACCTTGAATAAGTGTACATTATATCCGCTTGCGTGCAAGCACGCTAAATACCAATCAAGCACTCGCACGGAATTGTGGTTTGAGTTTTTGTCCATCTCATTTTGAGAGTTAAGAGTGGTTGCGCGGTTAGTGATTGCGAGAACAAGTGCGGTCAGTGGCAACCGCCACTGTGTTTACGTTTCTATTTATGGGATTCCCACGTCGCTTTGCTCCTCTGAATGACACTTTGTTGGCGGTTGTCATAACCTAGGCGCCGTTTGAGCAATGCTCGCCGCCTTGCGGCTCGTGTTTCGTCTTCGAAGTTGCACATTTCGTTTATAAGTATGCTTGGTTTTTAAAAAAATGTCGAAAAAAAATTAAAAATTCCGCAAAAATAGCCATAAAATATTTGCAAAATTATTTTATATATAATATAATCCAAAACGAACCCGCATCGCAAAGGAGCGTCTTCTGTTCCAAAGGAGGTTGACGCGTCGAGTTTGCGAGAGGTAAAAACAATTCAGGAGGACCTAAAAATGGCCGTAACAACAATGAAAGCCCTGCTTGAAGCAGGCGTGCACTTCGGACACCAAACAAAACGTTGGAACCCGAAAATGGGCAAGTACATCTATGCAACGAGAAACGATATCCACATCATCGATCTCCAAATCTCCGTTGACCACGTAGAAGCAGCTTACCAATTTGTCAAGAGCGTCGTTCAAGACGGCAAATCCGTTCTTTTCGTTGGCACGAAGAAACAAGCTCAAGACGCAATCAAGCAAGAAGCAGAGCGCTGCGGTATGTACTACATCAACCAAAGATGGCTCGGCGGTACGCTCACCAATTTCAAGACCATCCGTACCAGAATCGATCGCTTGAACAAAATCAACCAAATGGAACTCATCGGCGAGTTCGAACTTCTCCCCAAGAAAGAAGTTTCCGCTCTCAAGAAAGAGCGTGACGATCTCGAGAAGAACCTCGGCGGTATCAAAAATATGCGCACCTTGCCCGGCTGCTTGTTCGTCGTCGACCTCAAAAAAGAAGAGAACGCAGTCAAAGAAGCTCGCAAACTCAATATCCCCATCGTTGCAGTCGTAGACACCAACTGCGATCCCGATCTCGTTGACTACGTTATCCCCGGCAATGACGACGCTATCCGCGCAATCCAACTCTTTGCTTCCATCATCGCAGACGCAGTCATCGAAGCAAAACAAGGCGAATCTTTCGTTGCTCCTCAAAAGGACGAAGAAGTCGTTGAAGCTGCTCCCGTAGTAGAAGAGGCAGTCGTGGTCGAAGAGAAAGCTCTCACTCCCGAAGAAGCTCTTGAAAAAGCAATCGCCGAAAAAGAAGCACAGGAATAATCAATAAAAATATCCCGCACGTAGTAAAACTGCGTGCGGTTTCAAAAAAATAACAGGAGAATATATATGGCATTCACAAGCAAAGATGTTATGGAACTTCGTCAACGCACAGGCGTCGGCATGATGGACTGCAAAAAAGCTCTCGTCGCAACCGACGGTGACATGGAAGCGGCAATCGATTTCTTGAGAGAAAAGGGTATGGCTACCGCTGCAAAGAAAGAAGCTCGTATCGCAGCCGAAGGTATCGTTTATGCTGCAAGCAAAAACGGCAAATCCGTTCTTTTGGAAGTCAACTGCGAATCCGACTTCGTCGCAGGCGGCCCCGTGTTCAAAGAGTACGTCGGCAAAGTTGCGGAATATATCCTCGACAATGCTCCCGCATCCGTTGAAGACGTCGTTGCGGCTATGCAATCCGTCACCAACGAGTACGTTATGAAGATGGGCGAAAAACTCTCCATCCGTCGTTACACGGTTTACGAAGCAAACGACACCGTCGTTGACACCTACATCCACATGGGCGGCAAAATCGGCGTTATGGTTGAAGCAAGCAAAGGCGCAAGCAGTGAAGTCGTTCACGACGTCGCTTTGCAAATTGCAGCTGCAAACTCTCAATACGTAACTCGCGACGAAGTGCCCCAAGCAGAAGTCGAGCACGAAAAAGAAATTCTCAAAGCGCAAGCTATGAACGAGGATAGCAAAAAGCCCGAAGCAATCATCGAAAAGATGCTCGTCGGAAGAATCAACAAGTTCTACAAAGAGGTTTGCCTCACCGAACAAGTTTTCGTCAAGAATCCCGACATCACGATTGCTCAATACCTCAAACAAAACGGCGACGTCACCGTCATTCGTTTCACCCGTTACGCAATGGGCGAAGGTCTCCAAAAGAGAGAAGACGATTTCGTCGGCGAGGTTATGGCTCAAGCACACCTCAACAAATAATCAACTTGAAAAAAGGAATGAGCGTCCTCATTCCTTTTTTTTAGACAAAATCGCATTTGAACACATTAGATGTTTAAAAAATAGGGAATTATCAGACTATGGCACAAGAAAATCTGAAGTATAAACGCGTCATTATCAAACTTTCCGGCGAAGCACTTGCGGGCGAAAACGGAACGGGTATCGATGCCGAAAAGCTCACTTACGTTTGCAAGGAAATCGCAGACGTAAAGGCGTTGGGTGTTGACGTTGGCATTGTCATCGGCGGTGGAAACTTTTGGAGAGGCAGACAAGCCGATGACAAAATGAATCGTTCCACGGCAGACCATATGGGTATGCTCGCAACGGTTATGAACGCTCTTGCAATCCAAGACAAACTCGAACAACTAGGTGTGCCCGTGCGTGTGCAAACTGCACTTACGATTACCAAAGTTGCAGAGCCGTATATTTTGCGCAAGGCAATCCGCCACTTCGAAAAGGGTAGAATCGTTATTTTCGCATGCGGCACCGGCAATCCGTATTTTTCCACGGACACCGGCGCGGCACTCCGTGCTTGCGAAATCGGAGCGGACGCTCTTCTTCTTGCCAAAAACGTGGACGGCGTCTACGATTCCGATCCGAAACTCAATCCGCAGGCAAAGAAATTCAGCGAAATTTCTTACATGGACGTTATTCAAAAAGGACTTAAAGCCATGGATACCACCGCAATCACAATGTGCATGGACAACAATATTCCCATCGTCGTGTTTGCTTTGATGCAAAAAGACAGCATTAGAAATGCGGTTTATGGTGTCAACACCGGCACAATCATCCATTAAAAGCTCGCCAAACAGCGAAATACTGCGTCAACGCTCGTCTCCCGCCAACACATGTACATATTGTACATTAGAGTTGTCTTTCGAGGGGTGTTTTCTTGTCTTTCATCTGTTTGGCGAGCTTTTAAAAAATCGTTTGAATGAGCGAAATACTGCGTCAGAGGCACTCCGTGATAAAATCGCGGAGTGCTCTTTCGTCCTCTACAAGAGAGTAGGGGAAAAGTACTTTTATTGCAATCTCCCCCTTCCTCACATGTTTGGACTTCGGCGTTTGCAAGGCAATCCGCCTCGTTCGCTTTGGCTACAACACATTTACAGAATGTGTTGCTTAACGCGTCGCGCCCATACCGCCGTTCATTCTAATCGGGTGTGGGTGTCCCGCCCGACTTCCACCAAGCAGATAATTTGGCGCAACTGTGGCAGGAGTTCTTGTCCTTGCTCGAACTGATAGTACAAATTCTCTGTGCGGTAGTAGGCGTGAGGGCTAATGCGGTTTGTGGCAATCGTCAAACGGTTTTTGTTTCTATTTAGGGGATTCCCACGTCGTTTCACTCCTCGGAATGACATAGGACGATTGCCTTGACCGCAATGACGCTCGAGCGACCGGTCGTCGCCTTGCGACTCCAATTCCGTCTTCGAATAGACAGATACCGTGTATAAGTGCGCTTCGAATAGGTTTAAATCTCCCGCAACTTTCTTGTTCGATGCAAATATTAGTTAAAACGCTATTGCTTAATTTGCAATCATTTGTTATAATAATTATAATATTCATATTATGGAGGACAAAGTATGTCTTACGGTATTGACGAAGTCGATATTATCTTCGACGAAATGAACGAGAAAATCGACAAAACAATGCAAAATTATATCACCGAATTGCGCTCCATTCGCGCGGGCAGAGCAAATCCGCACATCCTCGACAAAGTTGTTGTGGACTATTACGGCACGCCTACGCCTATCAACAATATGGCAAACGTTTCCGTCCCCGAAGCTCGTCTTCTGGTTATTTCTCCTTGGGATAAATCCCAACTTAAAGCTATCGAAAGAGCGATTTTGGCGGCAAACATCGGCATCAATCCCAACAACGACGGTCACGTGATTCGTCTTGTTTTCCCCGAACTCACCGAAGAGCGCAGACGCTCAACCGTCAAAGAAGCGAAAACTTTGGTGGAAGAATCCAAAATCGTCATGAGAAACGCACGTCGCGACGCTATCGACGATCTCAAAAAGATCCAAAAAGCGTCCACAATCACCGAGGACGATTTGAAAAACTACACCGAGGACGTCGATAAGATTCTTTCAAAGAATACCGACGAGGTTGACAAACTCTTCAAAGAGAAGGAACAGGAGATCCTTTCCATCTGATGAGTGCAAAACATATCGGATTTATCATGGACGGAAACGGCAGGTGGGCGGTTGCTCACGGCATGTCGCGCGCCGAGGGCTACGCTCACGGGCTTGTGGCTCTTTATAAGGTTGCAAAACGGTGCAGCGAGCGCGGTGTGGAGGCGGTTTCCGTCTATGCTTTGTCAACGGAAAATCTGAATCGTCCCGAAGAGGAACTTCAAGCTATATTCAAAGTCGTCGAAAAGTTCAACTTGACTTACGACGGTGAATACAAAATTTCCTATATGGGAGATTTTAATTCGCTTGACGACAAACTTGCCTCGTCGATAGAACAAATCGAGGAAAAAACGCGCGACAACAAGGGTATGTGGCTGAATATCGCGTTCAATTACGGCGCAAAAGCCGATATTTTGCATGCGGCAAAAGTTGCATACGACCACGGCGAGTTTTTGGAAGATACTTTTGAAAAGCATCTCTCCTCGTCGCATCTTCCGCCTCTCGACCTTATCGTAAGAAGCGGCGGTGAAATGCGCCTGTCTAATTTCATGCTCTATGAGGCCGCATATTCCGAGCTTATGTTTTTGGACAAACTTTGGCCGGATATGGACGAGAGCGACGTTGACAGAATCCTCGAAGATTTTGACAAACGCGTCAGAAAATTCGGAAAATAAAATCATTTTATGATTTTTCGTGCGAAAACTTTGCGCTTTCGCGTTTTCCAAAACCGAAATCGACGCAAATGATTGCGTTTGAGGTGAATATGCTCAAAAGAACTTTAACCGCACTTGTGCTTTTGGTGTTGGTTGCAGGATTTATGGTCTGCGGCTATTTCGTCAGCCCGATTTTTGTGGATATGCTTATCCTCATTTTTCTTGCGGGCTCGGTGTACGAGATGTTCAAGTGCTTCAAAGACGCCGGATACAAGATGTTTGTCGCGCCGCCCGTCGTCATGCTTATCGCCGCATATCCGGTGTATTATTGCATGCAGCGTTTTGTCGGACATGGCGCGACGAATACCAGCGCAGGCGTGCAAGGATTGCTTATCGTGTTGCTGTTTTGTGCAATGCTTGCGCTCACGATATTTACGTTTAAGCCTGCAAAACATACGCAAAAGGAAGTTGACGACGCAAAGGAGCAGGGTATCGAGCTTGAACTCGACTCTCCGAAGGCTTGCGAACTCAAAGATTTGCTTGCGAACGTGTTTATCCTCGTATATCCCACGCTTTTTCTTATGAGCGCATGGATTGTGAGTTACAAATACAGCGCATTGTTTGCGGTGTTGTTTGCCATTTTCGTGCCTATTCTCGGCAGCGATACGTTTGCTTATTGGTTCGGCTCGATGATCGGCGGCAAGAAACTTTGCCCCAAAATCAGCCCTAAAAAGACGGTTGCCGGCGGTGTCGGCGGACTTGTGGGCGGTATGGTCGTGTCATTGCTGTTCTGGCTGGTGTTCGAGATGTTTGCAGACAAATATCCCGCATTTATTCAAGGTTGCGGATACACCTCGTTCTTTGCGCACAGCGTGAGCGGATGGGAGTGGAAGAGCGCGCTCGTTTATCTTGCGATAGGCCTTGTTTGCGGCGTGATAAGCGAACTTGGCGACCTTGCGGCATCTCGGATAAAGCGAGCAATCGGCATCAAAGATTACGGCAAAATTTTCCCCGGACACGGCGGATTTATGGACAGAATCGACAGCGTTATGTACTGCCTTGTGGTGTTGCTCGTCGCATTCTCGTGCATCTACGGTTATTGACATCTTTCATACGGATTTAATAATCGCAACTTATACTGACAATAAAGAGCCTGCAAAAGACTTCAAATCTCTGCCTTGGCGGCGCGCAGGTTTCTAAGGATAAAATGAAAACGATTACAATACTCGGAAGCACCGGCTCTGTTGGCAGACAGGTGCTTGACTCGATTTGCGCGCATCCCGACGCTTTCAAGGTTGTCGGACTTTCCGCTTATGCCAACGAATCGCTTTTGCGCGAACAAATCGAAAAATTCAATCCGACGCATTACTATTTTCCGGGCGGCGCGGTGGAAGTGCAGAGTTCGCTTTTTGATTTTTTGGAAGACGACAAAACATCGAAGTGCCTCTCATCGCTCGAAGAGCTTGCGAGCATACCTGCCGACATCGTCGTGTCGGCAGTTTCGGGCATTGCAGGGCTTTGGGCGGCTGTCGCTACGCTCAAAAGAGGCGGTACGCTTGCAATCGCAAACAAGGAAACCATAGTTTGTGCAGGCAGACATCTCAAAGCTCTCGAAAAAAAGTACGGCGGAAAAATCTTGCCTCTCGACACCGAACATTCGGCAATTTTCTCATGTTTGAGAGGTGAGGACAAAAAATGCGTCAGAAGCCTTGTGTTGACGGCGAGCGGAGGTGCGCTCAGAGACGTCCCGACAAACCAACTGTCAAAAGTCAAAGCGGAGGACGCATTGAAGCATCCCGTATGGAACATGGGCAAAAAGGTTACAATCGACTCGGCAACGCTTTTCAACAAAGGGCTTGAAGTCATAGAGGCCATGCGTCTTTTCGAGGTCGAAGCAAAAGACGTGAAAGTGGTCATGCATAGGGAAAGTATCGTGCACTCGCTTGTCGAATTTTGCGACGGCGGTATGAAAGGACTTTTTTCCGTGCCCGATATGCGACTTTCAATCGAAACCGCGCTGTATTATCCCGAACACGGCAAAGACAGCGTTGCTCCGCTTGACCTTGCAAAACTCGGCTCGATAACCTTTTCCGCCCCCGATTACGACAGATTTCCTTGTCTTAAAATCGCAATCGATGCGGCAAATGCGGGCGAGGGTGCATGCATAGCGGTGTCGGCAGCGGACGAAGTGCTGGTGGAAGAATTTTTGAAGGGCAAAATCAAATATCCCGAAATCGCAACCGCGCTCCAAAAGGTTTACGGCAAGTTTAAAAAAGTCGGAAACGTCGAACTCGAAGATATTCTCGGCATAGACGAGCAAGCAAGAAAATACACTTATTCTGTGATAGGAGTGAAATAGTGTACTTTATTTCGGCAACCGCAGGCGAAGTCTTTACGTATATCGGCTACGTTATCGTAGCCGTTCTTGCGCTTATGGCAATGATTGTCATACACGAGCTCGGACATTATACGGCAGGAAAACTTTTAGGCTTTAAAATCGACGAATTTGCGATAGGTTTCGGCCCGGCAATCATCAAAAAACGCAATAAAAAGACGGGGGAATTGTTCACCTTGCGTCCTTTTCCCATCGGCGGTTTTTGCGCTTTTCACGGTGAGGACGCCGACGGGGCAATGTTGGACGAGGACGGAAATCAAATCAAAGACGAAAACGGAAATATCGGCAAAGATCCCGACGCTTTCAACAATCAAAAGCCGTGGAAACGCTTGATCGTGTTGTTTTCGGGCGCGTTTATGAACTTTTTGAGTGCGATCGTCATTATTACGATATATTTTACAGCATACGGTCAACTGTTGCCTAACGTTATCGACGTGCATAGCACTGCTGTTTATCAAAACGTGTTTCAAGAGGGCGACGTCATTCTCAATATCAACGGAAAGCAAGTCAATATCATGCTTCAAGAGGATCTGGACAACGCTTTTAAAGATTTGCCCGACAATTCGTACTTTTGGGTGTTGAGAGGCGGAAAGCGCGTAAAAGTCGTTGCAGACAAATTCTATTACAACCCGTTTGACGATGATGATTTTATCGTTTCGGTCAACGGAAACAAGCTCGAAACACTCATAAAAGCGAGCGAACTTGCCTCATACGTTGAATCAAACGGAATTGACGCAACTCAAAAAATTACGCTTGTCGTCGCCAAACGCAATGAAAAAGGCGAACCTGTTTTTCCAAGCAATATGGTTGTTCAAAAAGGCGTTGTAGAAGAGGATTCTGACGGCTTTTACAGTTACGGATTCGGCTTTACAAGAAGCCTTACGCATGCAAAATTGCCGTTTTTCCTTGCTTTCGGAAGAGCGTGGGGATTCAGCTTTTTCATAGTATTCAAGATTCTGGCATCGCTCGGAGCACTTATTACGGGAAAGGTTGGAATTGAATCCGCAGGCGGTACGATTACGACAATCAAGATGATGGCTAAGGTGTCGTCGCTCGGTTTCGACAGTTTCCTGTACGTAGTTGCAATTATTTCGGCAAACCTTGCGGTGATGAACTTGTTGCCGTTTCCTGCACTTGACGGCAGCAGAATGTTTTTTACGTTGATAGAAATGATTTTCAGAAAACCCGTGCCTCGAAAGATAGAGGGAATTATCCATACGGTCGGACTTGTGTTGCTTATCGTGCTCGCGGTGTTTTTTGATATATTCCACCTTGTGAAAGGCTGACGTACTATAAAAACAGACAAAATAACGGATATGCATATGATTGAAAGAAGAAAAACAAGACAAGTAAGTGTAGGAAACGTGAAAATCGGCGGTGATGCGCCCATAAGCGTGCAATCCATGCTCAACACCAAAACGACGGACGTTGAAGGTTCGATTGCGCAAATAAACGCCTTAAAAGCAGTCGGATGCGATTTGATTCGGCTTGCAGTGCCCGACGAGGATTCTGCGCACGCATTCGGCGAAATCGCCAAAAGATGCGGTTTGCCGCTTATTGCCGACATACATTACAACTATAAACTCGCGCATATGGCACTCGACGCCGGGGCAAAGAAAATCCGCATGAATCCCGGCAATATGCGTGATTTTTCGCAAATCAAACCGCTTGCTCAAAGAATGATCGATATGGGCATACCCGTGCGCGTAGGCGTAAACGGCGGGTCTCTCGATCCGAAGTTTAAAGGTATGGACGAGGCGCGTGCGCTTTGCGAGAGTGCGTTGGAGTGCGCGAACGTCTTTGAAAGCGTCGGAATGAAAGATATCGTCATTGCAATCAAGGCGTCGGATACAATGCTCAACGTCAAGGCAAACAGATTGCTTGCAAGCACGTGCGACTATCCGCTTCATATCGGAGTAACGGAAGCGGGAACGCTTCGCACGGGGCTTGTGAAATCGGCAATAGGAATAGGGGCTTTGCTCGAAGAGGGAATTGGCGACACGATAAGAGTTTCGCTTTCAACAAACGTTTGCGAAGAAGTGCTTGCCGGCAAAAAAATTCTTCAAACTCTCGGACTTCGCAAAAATGCCGTCGAAGTAGTTTCTTGTCCCACTTGCGCGCGCACGGAAATCGACGTTGAAGGGCTTGCAAACAAAGTCGAGATGATGACGGCAGGCATAGACAAACCTATCAAAATTTCCATTCTCGGTTGTCCGCTCAACGGAATAGGAGAGGGCGAAAACAGCGATTTGGGCATTGCAGGCGGGAAAGAGAAGAGCGTTATTTTGCTCCACGGCAAAATTCTTAAAACCGTGCCAAGTGAACGCTTGATGGAAGAATTTGACAAAATACTACAAGAAGTTTTATCAAATTGAGCAAAAATAAGAATACTTTTCGACAAATATTGTGAGGAAAATATGGCTACAAAGTTTTTTGAAGAGTTTACAGTAAGAAGCAAAGGCGAGTTTCCGATGCTCAAACTCAACAGTGCGACTTACTATAAAGACAAGCGAGAGTTGGTTGTCAAGTTTATCATATCCGCATTCGAAGTTCGCTCTTTTGAAGAGGAAAGCAAAAAGAGAGTGCAATCAATCATAGAACAAATGTTTGCGGGCGTGAGCGTAAGCGTACAATATATCCGCACGTACGCCGACAACAACGTCGTTAAAAACAAAGTGCTTGAATTTTTCAATCGTAGCAATCAGATGATTTTCAGACGTATAAACGACGAAACTTTGCAAATCGAAGTCGGCGACAACGATATAGACGTTAAATTCGTTCTCGATACGCCCACGTACAAACTGTTGACCGCAGGGGATTTGCTTTCAAGACTGGAAGAATACTTGGATTGTTCTTTTAATCAAAACATCGACGTTATCGTTGAAGAAAACCCGTATTCAAACGAAAATGACGATGATTCGGACATTCATATCGACACTACGATGCATACGGACAGCAGCGTCAGGCTCGTGGGCGTTCGCGTCGGTGAAAAAGTTTACGCAAGAGGCAAAATCGACGGTATTTCGCAAATGCCCAACTACATAATCGATGTAAAAGGAGCATGCGACAATATAGTTTTGTGCGGAAAAATCTCTCAAATCGAGAAAAAATCCTACAAAAACAAAAAGTATAAGCCCGACGATTCCAAGAGTGGCCCCGAAACTTTGCCTTTCGTCAAGTTTGTGCTTGACGATACGACGGGAAGAGTAGAGGGCGTGAGCTTTGTCGCTCACGAAGAGGACGCGGACAAAATCGTTGCGCTCAAAGATCAGACGCAGGTTGTTTGTATGGGAAAAGTCACCTGGTCGCAATACTCGGGTGCATGGTCGTTTCAAGTCAACGCAATGTTTGAAGGCGATATAGATTTTGACAGTATCCATCTTACGTCCGTAAAGCCCGTGCCAGACAAATACGTCATGATCAAACCTCAAAAATATGTCGATATGAGCGAAAAAACCTTGTTAGATGCCGAAAAACCCGCAAACGTGATAACCGATTATTTCAAAGGCAAAACCTTTGTTATTTTCGACCTCGAAACGACGGATTTGAAAACGGAGATTGCGGAAATCATCGAGCTTGCCGCACTTAAAGTTGTGGACGGCGTGCCGACGGAAACATTCCAAACGCTTGTAAAGCCGCTTGCGACGATATCCGAAGAAATCACGAACATTACGCATATTTCAAACGCTATGGTTCTTGACGCTCCGAGCATTGAAAACGTGATGCCCGACTTTTTTAAATTTGCGCACGGCTCAATCCTTTGCGGACATAATATCGCAGGATACGATTATCCCATTATCGCAAGAATCAGCGAAAAAATGGGCTATAATTTCGACAACGAGCTTTGCGACACACTTTTGCTTGCAAGAAAATATCTTACGGAACTGCCGAATTGCAAGCTCGAAACGATTTCGAAAGCCTACGGAATTTCCCACGAAAACGCACACCGTGCTATGAGCGACGTGTATGCGACTTTCGGCGCATTGCAAGAAATCTCCAAAAGAATGTAGCTGCAAGCATATTTTTTTAAGAATTTCGAGCCGCAACGGCGGCGAGACACCCACAGCCGATTGAATTACATTCTTCACCTCGTCATTCCGAGCAACGCCGAGGAATCTAGGCGTAAGCCGCATTTCGCTACG
>OMBQ01002445.1_pt1 | contig 11768 bp, 10 predicted proteins | sample 1674311 | NCBI WGS metagenome assembly OMBQ01 (sample SAMEA103958160, study PRJEB25191) | human gut metagenome | biome: human-associated habitat [ENVO:00009003]; feature: intestine environment [ENVO:2100002]; material: feces | place: Germany | collected 2013/2015 | reverse complement strand
CCGGAACGTTCGCAGGCGGTGGTGGAGAATCTGAAGGCCCAGGGCATCGCCGTGGCGCTGGACGATTTTGGCACCGGTTATTCGAGCATCGGCTATTTACGCCGCTTTCGTTTTGACAGCCTGAAGATTGACAAATCCCTCGCCGGGCGGGTGGACTGTGATGCGCAGGCGGCGGAGATGGTGCGCGGCACGGTGCGCATCGCCCGCGCGCTGGGGATGACGGTCGTGGCTGAGGGGGTTGAAGATCCGCAACAGCTGGCGCTGCTGCGGCGGGCCGGTTGCGACCGGCTACAGGGCTTTTACTTCAGTAAACCGATGCCGATCGCCGACCTGCTGCAGCGGCGCCAGCAGCAGGGGTAATTACTCTCCGGCCAGCGCCTCCAGCTTATCGCGAAAGCCGGTCACCGCGATGGCGCGGTTGTCCGCTCGCCAGCGATCCTGCGGGCCGGGAGCCGAACTTTGCACGGCGATCACTTGCCAGCCGTCCGCGGTTTTCAGCAGCAGCGGCGAGCCGCTGTCGCCGGGCAGGGTGTCACACTGGTGCGACAGGACGCTGTTTTGCGCCCAGCCGGTGACGATGCAGTCCTGGTGGCTATAAAGATTATCCAGATGATCTTCAGGATAACCTGACTGGGTCACTTTCCGGTCCGCCGCCTTCAGCGCCGCGGTTAAATCGGCCTTACTGCCGGGGAAGAGCGGGATCGGCGTGATGCCTGAGGGAGCATAGCGCAGCACGATCAGGCCAAAATCCGAGGGCGCCGCGGCGGAGGGAACGATCCAGCCGTCGCCGTCGGCTTTCAGGCGCTTGCCTAAGCCGGGATCCACTCGTCCGTCAATGCCGTGGATCTCATACACCCAGTTCCCCTTGCGGGAAATAAAGCGCAGAGCGACCGCTTTGTCCGGCTTGCCGCGCGGGGGCGTTAACAGGCAGTGGCCCGCGGTCAGCGCCAGGTTGGGGGAGATGAGCGTCGCCGTGCACAGATTGCCGCTGGCGGTCTCCAGCTGGCCAATCGCGTCCCACGGGCTCTCCTCCGGACGGCTCACCGCTTTACGGTCATCGTGACCGAAAAACAACGTCTTAATATCTTTGGCGCTCAGTCCGTTATCATCGGCATGTGCGCCCAGAGGTAACAGATAAAATGAACACAGTAATAACAGAACGTTTCTACGCATATCACTCTCTGGGGAGGCTATGATGTCTATTGACAGTAGCAGGAGATTTAAGTTTATGAAAGTAAACAATAATTCTTATCAGGCCAAACGGCATGTCTCATCTGCGCGCGGTGGGCCCTGGCGCGGGTAAAACCGTCTGATTTCAATCGGTTAATACCAGTAACCTTCTGCTGCTATTTCCGCAGAAAGCGCGGTCTGGCGCAAGAACATTCGTGTATCAGAACGTACTGAAATTGGCGAATAATGCAGCAACACTTCTTTAAGGTTATTCCTGGTTTGTCAGCGGAATGCGCAAAAATAATACGTTTACCCGCCAGAACTTCACCAGAATTCGCACTTCTTTACGCCTCACGTAATAATTTTCAATGCGAAACATTTTCTCACCGAAAACATTGTTACCGTCACCCCGCCGTTGAGTAAATAGAGAGGTAATACCGGCGATGATAGCCTGAATTCTATTTCCCCGGCGTTCGGAGGGTATATGTCTAAAAAAGGTATTCGCGCACTGGTCTATATTTCCCTGGTCTCCGTGGCCATCTGGGGCGCAACCGGCTATCTTGTGATGGAAGCGGTACGTGCTTTGTGATGAGTCTGGCCGCCGCATGGGGGCCAGGCGCGCGATGGTTTCTTGCTAACGTGTCTGGCGTCTTCGGGCGCCGGGCATTATTTGCGCCGCTGGCAGCGGCAGGGTACAGAGAGTGGTAAGAGGCAGGCAATAATATTTGCGCGACATTCACCTTCCGGGAAGTCTGCGCCAGGCGGCAAAACGGGAGAGGGGGCGAAACAATTAATAGAGGAAAAAGCGGGTCGCAACCACTGCGCAAATGATTAACAGGATCAGGATGAGCTCAAAACGATAGCGCCGCAGCATAGTGCTCTCCAGAAAAAACGGCGCTGAAACAGCGCCGATTATTTAAGAAGGTTGGTTCACCGGGAGGAATTATGCTGCCGGCTGTGCAGCAGGTTTAGCGGCCTGGTGTTTGGTGGTTTTGTGGTGTTTTTTCGCTGCCTGGGCTTTCTGGGCTACCGGTTTAGCGGCAGCTTTGTGGTGCTTTTTAGCGGCCTGGGCTTTCTGCGGAGCGGCTGGTTTAGCTTCTGCTTTTTTGTGTTTTTTAGCGGCCTGGGCTTTCTGGGCAGCGGCTGGTTTCGCTTCTGCTTTCTTGTGTTTTTTGGCAGCCTGAGCTTTCTGCTCTGCAGCTGGTTTTGCTGCGGCTTTATGGTGTTTTTTGTGATGGGTGGTCTTGGCAGCAGTGCTGTGGGTAGCAGCAGGCGCCTGAGTGGTGCTTACTGCGTCAGCAGCGAAAGCGGCGGAAGAGAGACCCATAGCAGCGGCAACGACCAGAGCTAATACTTTTTTCATTCTGATATCCTCGAAAAGTTTTCTTAATTTCAACCCCACTTCGGGGCCGGTGAAATTACTATATGCTTGTCTTTTCGGGCTTTCCGTGAGTGTTTGGTATCGGCGTGTAACCGAATGTACAAGGCGGGGAGCGCAAGGACGCGCCGGGCAGCCCGGCGCGGACGATTACAGATAACGGGCGGTAAGGTGGTCGCGGAAGTAGCGGCTGTTAAGATCCTCTCCGGTGGCCTGCTGGATCAGCTGCGAGGTGGTGAAGCGGCTGCCATGCTGCCAGATATTCTGCCGCAGCCAGTCAAACAGGGCGCTGAAATCCCCTTCCGCGATATCGCGGTCTAACGTCGGCAGCGCGCGGCGGGCGGCGGCCATCAGCTGCGCGGCGTACATCGCCCCCAGCGTATAGGAAGGGAAGTAGCCGAAGCCGCCGTCGGTCCAGTGAATATCCTGCATACAGCCGTCCCGGTAGTTGCCGGTGGTCGACAGTCCCAGCCAGTGCTGCATTTTCTCATCCCACAGCGACGGAATATCTTCCACCTCGATCTCGCCGTCGATCAGCGCGCGTTCAATTTCATAACGCAGGATCACATGCGCCGGGTAGCTGACCTCATCGGCATCAACGCGAATAAAGCCTGGTTTCACCCGCTGGTTCCAGGCGACAAAATTCTCCTCGCTAAAGGCCGGCCGATCGCCAAAGCGTTCGCGCACCGCCGGCAACAGGCGGTGGAGGAAGCGCTCGCTGCGTCCCAGCTGCATTTCAAAGAACAGGCTTTGCGATTCATGGATAGCGGTAGAGCGGGCCAGTCCTACCGGCTGGTCGACCCACGGGCGAGGCAGATTCTGCTCATAGCGGGCGTGGCCGGTCTCGTGGATCACGCCGAACAGGGCGCTGAGCAGGTCGTTTTCGTTGTAGCGGGTGGTGATGCGCACATCCTGAGGGACGCCGCCACAGAACGGGTGGGCGCTGATGTCCAGACGCCCGCCGTCAAAGTCAAAGCCGAGGATGCGCATCGCCTGCAGGCCCAGCTCGCGTTGCTCAGGGATCGGGAACGGCCCCTGAGGGGCGATCAAAGTTCGCGTCGCCTGCTTGTCGACCGCTTGCCGCAGCAGGGATGGCAGCCAGGACTTGAGGTCGGCAAACAGGCTGTCCAGCCGGGCGCTGGTCATATCCGGCTCGAAAATATCAAGCAGCGCGTCATAGCGTGAGCCGCCCCGGGCGTCGGCGCGGATCTGCGCTTCCTCGCGGCTCAGCCTGACCACCTCGCGCAAATTTTCGGCAAAGCCAGCCCAGTCGTTAGCCGGCCGCTGGCTGCGCCAGGCATGTTCGCAACGGCTACCGGCCAGTGATTTGGCCTCCACCAGGCTTTCCGGCAGCAGCGCCGCCTGATCGTACTGACGCTGCATTTCCCGCAGGTTGGCCTGTTCGAGGTCGTTGAGATCCTGCAGGCGGGCCGCCTGCAGCCATTGGCCCACTTTTTTATCGGTCAGGATCTGATGCTGTAGCACGCCGAGTTCCGCCAGCGCTTCGCCGCGGGCGGCGCTACCGCCCGGAGGCATCATGGCGAACATATCCCAGCCGGCGATGGCGGAGAGATGCGAAAAGCGCGACAGGCGCTGAAAGGTGCGGGTAAGCTGCTGATAAGGCGTATTTTCAGTCATAGTAGCGTTCGGTCCGTGACAGGTGAATGAACAGATTATCGGTATGCCTCTACACTATCCTGATACGCCTGGCGGGTCGAGCGTTGCGCGCAGGAGGCGTGGTATAGCATCAGCCGGGTGATAGCAGGAAAAAAAGCGTGGCTCTGTGAGCGGTATTGCAGAAATCGGCAACGTATCGTGACTAAACTGTGATCGATTACACAGGTCTGGAGGTTCGGGGGTGGTTTATGAATCCGTTCACCTGGCTGTTTATTGCCTTACTGTCCGTTGATGCCGTCAGAGAGCTGATGGGCTTGTCATCTATCATGGGCATGTGGTGAAACGTGGCCCGCAGGCCACGTCACGGGCGATTATTTTAGTCGGCGATACAGGCAAGTGCCGGTCAACAGCGCGGCAAGGAGCAGCAGCGCGATAAATCCGCCGACGCCGTTCCAGCCGTAGCGGTGCCAGAACACCCCGCCTAACGTCCCCGCCAGGCTTGAGCCAAGATAATAGCTGAACAGATATAGCGATGACGCCTGACCGCGGGCGCGGCGCGCGCGTGGGCCAATCCAGCTGCTGGCGACGGAATGCGCGGCGAAGAAGCCGGCGGAGAACAGCAGCATGCCGATGAAAATCAGCCACAGGGAAGAAAAGAGCGTCATCAGCAGTCCGCAAAGCATCACGCCGGTAAAGCCGAGCATCACCGGACCGCGGCCATAGCGTACGGTCATGGCGCCCGCTTTCGGCGAGCTCCAGGTTCCGGTGAGATACGCCACCGACAGCAGACCCACCACCGCCTGGCTTAACGACCACGGCGACATCATCAGACGGTAGCCAATGTAGTTAAACAGAGTGACAAAGGCCCCCATCAGCAGGAAACCTTCGACGAACAGCAGCGGCAGGCCGCGATCGCGCCAGTGCAGGCGGAAATTAATCAGCAGCGTTTTTGGCCGCAGCGAGGTCGGGCGGAAATGGCGCGACTCGGGCAGGATACGCCAGAACATAATCGCCGCTGCCAGAGCGAACCCGCTGATCACCGCCAGCGCCACGCGCCAGCCGAAGAAATCGGTTAAGACCCCGGTGAGCAAGCGGCCGCTCATGCCGCCGATGGAGTTGCCGCTGATATAGAGTCCCATGGAGAAGGCCACGAAGCTGGGGTGGATCTCCTCGCTCAGGTAGGTCATGCCGACCGCCGCCACGCCGCTCAACGACAGGCCGATCAGGGCGCGCATAATCAGGATGCCGTGCCAGCTGGTCATCATGGTCGACAACAGCGAGCAGCAGGCGGCCAGCAGCAAGGCGGTGACCATCACCGGCTTGCGGCCAATGGCGTCCGATAGTGGGCCGGTAAACAGCAGGCCCACCGCCAGCATCGCCGTGGAAATGGAGAGAGAGATACTGCTGCTGGCCGGCGATACGCCGAACTCGTTCGACAGCACCGGCAGGATCGGCTGCACGCAGTAGAGCAGGGCAAAGGTGGCCAGACCGGCGGAGAACAGCGCGAGAGTGACGCGCATAAACTGCGGGGTGCCGCGCTTAATAAATTGATCCGGGCGGGATGCACCAGCGACGCTGACATCGTCCGCCGGCACGGTGTCAACGGTTGTTGTACGACTCACAGAGAATTCCTTGGATAGAAGTTGCTGCTTACCAACAGAGTGTTGTGACCATTCAGCTCACATTTTTAGGGTATGAAAATGTAAATATTCTGTCTAATATATTAATAATCTCAAATAAGACGTTTTAAATATGAATATCGAGTTGCGTCATCTGCGCTACTTTGTCGCCGTCGCCGAGGAGCTGCATTTTGGCCGCGCCGCGGCGCGACTGAACATCTCTCAACCGCCGTTAAGCCAGCAAATTCAGATCCTCGAGCAGCAGACCGGCGCCCGCCTGTTCGCCCGCACCAACCGCAGCGTCAGCCTGACGGCGGCGGGCAAACAGTTTCTCGCCGACAGCCGACAAATTCTCGCCCAGGTGGAGGACGCCGCCGCCCGCGCCGCCCGCCTGCACCATGGGGAAACGGGCGAACTGCGTATCGGCTTTACCTCCTCGGCCCCTTTCATCAACGCGGTATCCGATACGCTGTCGCTGTTTCGTCAGCGCTACCCGGATGTGCATATTCTCACCCGCGAGACCAATACCCGCGAACAGATTGTCCCGCTGAGCGAGGGGGCCCTCGACCTTGGCCTGTTGCGTAATACTCAACTGCCGGACACCCTGGCGTGGCAGCGGGTCCTGCGTGAGCCGCTGCTGGCGATGGTCCCGGCGGACCATCCGCTGGCCCGCCTGCCCTCGGTCAGCCTGGCGGCGCTGGCGCGGGAGCCGTTCGTCTTTTTCGACCCGCATGTCGGTACCGGCCTGTATGACGATATCCTTGGCCTGCTGCGCCGCTACGGCCATACGCCGGTGATTGCCCAGGAGGTGGGGGAGGCGATGACCATTATTGGCCTGGTGGCCGCCGGGCTGGGGGTGTCGATCCTGCCGGCCTCCTTTCAGCGCGTGCAGCTCAGCGAAATGCGCTGGCTGCCGATCGACGAACAGGATGCGGTGTCAGAGATGTGGCTGGTGTGGTCGAAACACCATGAGCAGGGAGCGCTGGCAAAACGCTTTCGTGACACGCTGCTGGCCTGGAAAAGCGAGCGCAATTGAAGCAAAAATGGGCTGGAAATGTGCGGTAAATCACAAGGCTAAGCAAAAATTTGACGTTCACCATCGAAGTGCTTCACCATAGCCGAAAGTTTATTTCGAAGCGCGAAAATAAAGGGAGTCAATGGTGGTAGCGGATAGTCAACCAGGCCATATCGATCAAATCAAGCAGACCAATGCGGGCGCCGTCTATCGCCTGATTGATCAGCTCGGCCCGGTATCGCGTATCGACCTCTCCCGATTTGCGCAACTGGCGCCCGCCAGCATCACCAAAATTGTCCGCGAAATGCTGGAAGCGCACCTGGTGCAGGAGACCGAAATTCAGGAGCCCGGCAGCCGCGGGCGGCCGGCGGTGGGGCTGATGGTGGAAACCGAGGCATGGCACTATCTGGCGGTGCGCATCAGCCGCGGCGAGATCCACCTTTCGCTGCGTGATTTAAGCAGCCAGCTGGTGGTGGAGGAGCAGCTGGAGCTGGCGCTTGCCGACAGCACGCCGTTTCTGACGCGGATTATCGACCATATCGATCGCTTCTTTATTCGCCACCAGAAGAAGCTGGAACGTCTCACCTCCATCGCCATCACGATGCCGGGTATCATTGATACTGAAAACGGCATTATTCATCGCATGCCGTTTTATGAAGAAGTCAAAGACGTCCCGTTAGGCGAAACGCTGGCCAACCATACCGGGGTGCCGGTCTATATTCAGCATGACATCAGCGCCTGGACCATGGCGGAATCGCTGTTTGGCGCCTCGCGCGGCGCCCGGGACGTCATTCAGGTAGTGATCGATCACAACGTCGGCGCCGGGGTTATCACCGATGGACGTCTGCTGCACGCCGGCAGCAGCAGTCTCGTGGAGATCGGTCATACCCAGGTCGACCCCTACGGCAAACGCTGCTACTGCGGCAACCATGGCTGTTTGGAAACGATCGCCAGCGTGGAGAGCGTGCTGGAGCTGGCGCAGATGCGGATGGCGCAGTCGATGAGCTCGCTGCTGCATCAGCGTCCGCTGAGCGTGGAGTGGCTATGTCAGGCGGCGCTGCAGGGCGATCTGCTGGCCCGGGACATTATCAGCGGCGTCGGTAATCACGTCGGCCGCATTCTGGCGATCATGGTCAATCTGTTTAACCCGCAGAAAATCCTGATTGGCTCGCCGTTTAACCTGGCGGCAGACATTCTTTTTCCGGCAATTTCCAGCTGCATTCGGCAACAATCACTCCCGGCCTACAGCCAGCATATCGCGGTTGAAAGCACCCAGTTCTCCAACCGCGGAACGATGGCTGGCGCGGCGTTGGTCAAGGATGCGCTCTATAACGGATCCTTACTCATACGACTGTTACAGGGTTAACATTTTTTCATAGTCACACCAAAAATTGCGCTATCTCAAGCTGACCCCCAGCGGCTTCACGTAGACTTTGCCCACTGTTGATTATTTCTCTCCCGTATATTTCATCGACAAATCTGTGGGGTTAGTGATGTTTAAGCGTTTCTTTATTACAGGTACAGACACCTCTGTCGGGAAGACAGTGGTTTCCCGTGCGCTGTTGCAGGCACTTGCTGCCAGAGGCAAAAGCGTGGCCGGGTACAAGCCTGTGGCGAAGGGCAGCAAAGAGACGCCGGACGGTTTGCGTAACAAAGACGCGCTGGTGCTGCAGAGCGTCTCCACGCTGGCGTTACCCTATGAGGCTGTCAATCCCATCGCCTTAAGCGAAGACGAAAGCAGCGTGGCGCACAGCTGCCCGATCAACTACGGTCTGCTGTCGGATGGTTTGCAGCGGCTGACCGGGCAGGTTGAACATGTGGTGGTTGAAGGCACCGGCGGCTGGCGCAGCCTGATGAACGACCTGCGACCGCTCTCCGAATGGGTGGTACAGGAGCAGCTCCCGGTGCTGATGGTGGTGGGGATCCAGGAAGGGTGCATCAACCATGCGCTGCTGACGGCCCAGGCGATCGCCAATGACGGGCTACCGCTGATCGGCTGGGTGGCCAACCGCATTAACCCCGGTCTGGCGCACTACGCCGAAATCATCGATGTGCTCAGCAAAAAGCTGCCGGCGCCGCTCATTGGCGAGCTGCCGTATCTGCCGCGCGCCGAGCAGCGTGAGCTAAGCCGCTACGTCGACTTAGACATGCTCGGCAACGTGATGGCGATAGATCGAATCCCGGCGTAACGTCCGCGACAGCACCGACGCCACCACGCAGGTGATCAACAGGCCGGGCAGCAGCGTATACTGCCCGGTCATCTCACAAATCATCAGGGTCGACATAATGGGCGCATGGGTGGTGGCGGCAAGAAACGCCGCCATGCCGGTCAGTCCCATCATCAAAGCCATCTCCTGATCCCCCGGTAGCCACAGCCCGCTGAAGCGGGCAAACAGCATGCCCACAAACAGCGTGGGGGTAAACACCCCGCCCGGCGCGCCGGAGCCACTGCTGGCCAGCACCGCCAGCAGTTTGCACAGGAATACCGCCACCAGCAGCGCGCCGGGCGGCGGCAGCAGGAGATAGCTTTGCACCACGCTGTAGCCGTTGCCCCACACCGCCGGAGTGATGAGCGATAAGCCGCCGACTATCAGCCCGCCCAGCGCCAGCTGCCACGGCGGCGCCAGCTTCAGCCTGACGAACCCGCGGTGGCTGTAGTCCATCAGCCAGATAAACAGCGGCCCGCACAGCCCGGCCAGCAGTCCGGTGGCGAGCATCAGGCCATAGTGCAGCGCGCTGAGGTCCTGCTGCAGGACGACATGGTACAGCGGCGCGGCGCCGCCGTTGAGAAACTGGGTGAGCAGCAGGGCGATCACCGCCGAGATGACAACCGGCCCAAGCGAGGCCAGCATCAGCGTGCCAAAGAGAATTTCAGCGATAAACAGGCTGCCGGCCAGCGGGGCATGATAGGCGCTGGCCATCCCGGCGGCGGCGCCGCAGGCGACCCACAGCTTCCATTCTGCCTGCGGCGTGAAGCGGCGGGCGAACAGCGAGGCCGCCAGCGCGGCCAGCAGGATCATGGCGCCTTCCCGGCCAATCGCGCTGCCGGTGACCACCACCAGCAGCGAGGCCAGCGACTTCACCAGGCTTGCCGGCGTATCGAAGCAACCGTCCCCGGTTTCCAGGGCTTCCATATAATCGGTGGCGGCGTGCGGGCGGGCAATGCTGCGCCGCTGCCAGAGCCAGAGAAGTGTCCCTGCCGCCAGTCCCCCCAGCGCCGGGGTAATCAGCCGCCGCCACGCCGGCAGCGACTGCGCGGCGTTGACCAGGCTCCCGCTGTCGTTACCGAGAAACAGCGTTTCCAGCACCACCATGGCATGGCGAAACAGGGCCACCGCCAGGGCGGCGAGCAGGCCAATCAGCGTGGCGATCAGCAGGCGACGAAACATCACCTGCACGTCAGGATAGGGATGAAGACGGTGCATCGGTCATGGCGAGAGTCGGAAAACATGGCCTTATTGTGATAGGGAATAACCTTATATGCAAAAGCGATAAGTGCGGGTCACGGTCAGGCGTGCAAATAAGGAAACCGCGCCGACTACCGGCGCGGTAAAGGGATTAGCGATAGAGCGGCTTTTCCGCCACGGCGATCGGCAGATTCTCCTGCCACTGCGCCAGGGTCGCCTGCGCCAGCTGACCCAGCGCCTGGTAGAAGGGGTGGGCAGCGCGCTCGACAAAGACGCTCAGGAAGCGTCCGGACCACGGCAGCAGATGCCAGGCCAGCAGCTGGCCAAACAACGCCTCCTGCTCCGTTTCGCACAGCCACGCCGCCAGCGTACTCGTAGATGCGACGGAAACTGACTTCCGGGGTCAGGTTTTTATAGTCCTTACAGGCCAGCTCGCAGGTTTTGCACCCGGTACAGCGAGCAGAGTCGATAAAGAATCCATATTGCGTGCTCATGGTTTACTCCTTAAACCTTCTCGATATCGACCAGGTTGGTATGCTGCGGATTCCCTTTCGCCAGCGGCGACGGGCGTTGGGTGGTCAGGGTATTCATGCAGGCGCCATGGTCAACCCGGTCGCCGGCCATATTGGCGTCGTGCCACGCGCCCTGGCCCATCGCCGACACGCCCGGCATGATGCGCGGCGTCACTTTCGCCGGCAGCCGGACTTCGCCGCGCTGGTTGAACACCCGCACCAGATCGCCGTTATTAATCCCGCGTTTTTCCGCGTCAAGCGGGTTGATCCACACTTCCTGACGGCAGGCGGCCTGCAGCACATCCACGTTGCCGTAGCTGGAATGGGTGCGCGCCTTATAGTGGAATCCAAACAGCTGCAGCGGATACTGACTGCGCAGCGGATCGTCCCAGCCTTCAAATGTGGAGGCGTAGACCGGCAGCGGGCTGATGACGTCGTCTTTCTCCAGCTGCCAGCGGGCGGCAATCTCGGCGAGCCGGCTGGAGTAGATCTCAATTTTGCCGGACGGGGTGTTGAGCGGATGCGCTTCGGGATCGCGGTGGAAGTCGCGATAGGCGACGAAGTGGCCGTTCGGATCCTTGCGTTTGTAGATGCCCATTCGCTTCAGCTCCTCGTAGGCCGGCAGCGCCGGATCTTTCGCCACCATTTTGGCGTACAGATGCTGCAGCCACTGCGCCTGCGTGCGCCCCTCGGTAAAACGCTGGTAGACATCGTCGCCGAGCCGTTTCGCCACTTCGCTTAAGATCCAGTAAATCGGTTTGCGTTCAAACTTCGCCGAGGTGGCGGGCTGGATGAAAATCAGATAGCCCATATTGCCGGCGTAATCGTTGGGAATGATATCCTCTTGCTCAACGGTCATCAGGTCGGGCAGCAGCAGGTCGGCATATTTCGCCGACGAGGTCATAAAGTTGTCGATGACCACGATGGTTTCGCACTTGCTCTCGTCCTGCAGAATATCGTGCGTCTTATTGATGTCGGAGTGCTGGTTGATGAGGGTGTTGCCCGCGTAGTTCCACAGGAATTTGATTGGCACATCCAGCTTCTCTTTGC
>OMBQ01002442.1_pt1 | contig 11777 bp, 16 predicted proteins | sample 1674311 | NCBI WGS metagenome assembly OMBQ01 (sample SAMEA103958160, study PRJEB25191) | human gut metagenome | biome: human-associated habitat [ENVO:00009003]; feature: intestine environment [ENVO:2100002]; material: feces | place: Germany | collected 2013/2015 | reverse complement strand
AAGACAGGAATGCCAAGATGGGAGAATCTATGTTCAATTGCAAAGGCTCTGGGATTTCATCCTTTTGAGATAATGCAAACGGCTGGTTACATTACTGAAGAAGACATAAATCCAATTCATCGTTTAAAATATTTAGATCAGCTCAATGATGATGATATGATTCAGCTCCAAGAGTATATTAATTTTTTACTCTTTAAAAAAACGGAGAATGAACCTAAGAAAGGAAAGGTCTGATTATGATTTTTAAATTAGGAGAATTGTTTTGCGGACCGGGTGGAATTGCCTGGGGAGCAACACATGCTGATATAGGTAATTCGGATTATAAAATTATCCATCAATGGGCAAATGATTATGATGCAAGTACTTGTGAAACATACAGACATAACATTTGTCGTAATGAACCACAGACTGTGTATCATGAAGATATCCGCAAGTTTGATATGAGTAAATTAGCTCCAATAGATGCACTGGCTTTTGGATTTCCCTGTAATGATTACAGTGTAGTTGGTGAACAAAAAGGGATGGATGGTGTATATGGGCCACTGTATTCCTATGGCGTAAAAGCGTTGAAAATGTTCAAACCGCAATGGTTTCTCGCAGAAAATGTTGGTGGATTAAGAAATGCAAATGAAGGAAAAGCCTTTACGAAGATATTAACGGAACTTAGAAATGCAGGTTATACAATTACACCTCATTTATATAAGTTTGAAGAATATGGCGTTCCACAAGCTAGACACAGAATTATTATTGTTGGAATCCGAAATGATATTGATGTAACATTCCATGTTCCATCTACAGAACCATATAAAGATATTGATAATTCATGCCGTAAAGCCATTGAAGAACCGCCAATTCCACAGGATGCATTGAACAATGAAAGAACAAGGCAATCGGATGTTGTAGTTCGAAGATTGCAACATATTTTACCGGGACAAAATGCATTTACTGCAGATTTGCCGGAAGAATTGCAACTTAATATTAAAGGAGCAAAAATCAGTCAAATTTATAAAAGACTGGATCCAACCAAACCTTCTTATACTGTTACAGGTAGTGGTGGGGGTGGAACCCATATTTATCATTGGGAAGAACCAAGAGCATTGACTAATCGTGAACGTGCTAGATTACAAACATTCCCAGATACTTATGAATTTAAAGGAAATAAAGAGTCTGTTCGGAAACAGATTGGAATGGCCGTTCCTTGCAGAGGTGCACAGATTATTTTTGAAGCAATTTTAAAATCATTTGCTGGTATTGAATATCCGTACACAGAACCAAATATTAACGAATAATGCGAAGGTGAATCTTGCAAGTGCTGGATTCACCTTCTTTAGAATATTCATATAAGTTCAGAGGTATTATATGGACAACTTAACAAAAGAACAACGAAAAAGGAATATGCAGAATATAAAGAGTAAAGATACGGAGATTGAAGTTTTACTTAGGAAAGCACTATGGAAAAAGGGATATCGTTTCAGAAAAAACTATTCGAAACTTCCTGGAAAACCAGATATTGCATTTACGAAATATAAAATTGCGATTTTCTGTGATGGAGAATTTTTTCATGGAAAAGATTGGGAAGTACTCAAGCCAAAACTGGAAAAGAGTAATAATAGTGAATACTGGATAAATAAGATAGATAGAAACAGAAAACGTGATCATGAAATTGATCAAGAATTACTATTCCTTGGATGGACTGTTATTCGTTTTTGGGGGAAAGATATTAAAAAGAATTTAGAAGAATGTGTTCAAGTAGTTGAAGAAACAGTATTTGAAGTAAAAATGTCATGGGATGAATATGAAGAATGAGCAGGGAAATGTATCCCTGCTCTGATAATTTATATACTGAAATCCATGTAATAATGTTCCTCGTCTATTTTTATAAATGTTACATCTGTTCTTCCATAAGACCTCAAATCCGCAGCGGTGACATATGCACCATTGGCCAGTCCTAAGCGGTTGCGAAAATATTCTCCCAATAATGCATTGCTAGCCGGTGTTGTTATAGCCTTATCATTTTGTTGTTCAACACGCAATTGAAGCAAGTGATGATCATCTGTTATAACTAAAAAATGCTGTTTATTTAATGGGAAAAAGCCACTTTTGGCTATATAGCTTGGTAATGGAATATATGCTTCATTTCGATTTCTGTTTTTACGTTGTCCCCAATTTAATCCTGATTTTGCACCTGTATCCCCAGTCCTCGTGATAAAAGACAAGGTAACATATTGATTTTCCGAAAGAGAAGATTGAAGATTTATAGGTCTGTTCGGGTTATGTATTATTATATAGTCTTCTACTTCGGCATGATTACAGAAAATGGTTCTGTTAGTGACTTTTTCATAGTTGTTGTATGCTGAATATGCAGATGTCTCTGTAAGTTTATGATCGCCCTCACGTAATAGCGATTGTTGTGTAAAGTCGTATGATGAGATAAATGCTTTTAAGGGTATGTCATCTTTCAGCCAAATAAAATTTGTGCCGGAAAAATCTGGCGGATCATATAAATAACTGCATGAAAACTTACCCCATTTTGCAGAATAACGATTTCCCTGCAGTTCTTTAAAAGCTTCATGGGTATTGATATCAATTCCGCAGTTTAATGTGTCTCCAATAATCAATTCTAAAGATATTCCATTTAGTTTCCTTTCTTCGTATGTTTTGAGTAGCCATGATGCCATGTTAGGAGATGCATGTTCTGACAATACACATAATTTATTGGCATGCAAAGTTAGGAAGGGTTCTATAAATATTGGCTGGACAATGCTATCCGAGTACAGGAGTGACATTCTTTATTCCTCCTCAATAACATCATAATACATAACATCATTAGGAAGTTTGATGTTTGGCACCCATAATTGTTGGCCACCCCATCCTTTATTTCCTGTTACTTGATAAATTGTTAAAACTACACTATTTGTAAAACTGTTACCTAACTGCCAGTCGTTTGGAGAAAGTAAGGCACCTGTTCCTTGTGCAACATCACGGTTCCTTCTAACAATAAGGATACCTTGACCAGTTGGTTGATCAGAAATGATAGTGTCCAATACGGATTGAAAAGCTTTCAATTTAAAATCCGGACTAGGAATAATATGCGATAATAATTCTTTGATTAATCGTAAATTAACCTGATAATAAGGTTCGGATTCCGCAAATTTTTCTAATAGATTAGAGATGTCTTCGATGCTATCATTATCTGGATAAGATGGATAATAGTTTGTTCCACCTGATAGTATTTCAACATGATCATTATCCAGTACATTTTTTCTTGTAGGATTTAATCCATTTGGATAATAGATTTTGATTTCCTGTAATCCACGTTCAATCTGTGCAATAATAGAATTGTTTGTAGCGTTTATATCAGAAAATAATTTATATAATTTTTCATCGATATAAATCATCATCATTCCTGGATCACGATCATATCCAAACATTCGGCTGTGCTGCCACATAGTATCAGCCTGTGGCTTTTTGCTTGTTCTTGTATAATAAATTGTCTGAAGACCTGGAAAGGTTACACCTCGTCCAAGAGTATTTCCACCAATCACGAAATTACATCCAGAAGAATATTCGGAACTTTCGATATCATTTTTCCCGTTCATTACCAAGATTTTGATTTTATCAGAAGCTATAAGGGCTTTTATTGTCAAAAGCAATGTGTCTAATGGTTGCTTTTCTGATTTTTCGGGTTGTATAAGGTCATACTCTTTTTCAGCTTGTATTTTAAATTCGCTATCAAAATGTTCTTGAACCCATTTCAATTCTTTCGCTATTTCATCTGCAAAACGTTGATGAGAAGCAACGCGAACGCTTGGATGAAATAAACAATTGCAGACTTTTCCCCCTGTTGATAATATTTGAGCCGATACGATCAGATGCCTGATTACCACATTTCTGGTTGGTGTAGCAAGAGTATCTAAATAAGATATGCAATTCGGTTTACCATTAACAGGGAAAAAGAAATCGCCTCCTAAGTATGCTGATCCTGGTTGAAAATAGTAAGTAAAATACGGGTGCCATCCAGACGCAATTGTTTGTAGTAGTATTGCTTGAGGTGTTCCAGTTACCTGCAAGTATAGACTACTGGACGATTCATTTTTGATTGTATCCAAATATTTATTTATGGATGATTGGCGATCTCGATTTACCATAGTATTTAAAGAGGCTGCATCAGCCTCATCATCAATGATAAATAATGGATTTCCCTTCATAAATCCAGTCGATCCAAGTATATTAGCCCAGAGTTTGAGAATACGAACATTTTTCTTTAATACTATAATAGTTGGCTGTAAAAGATTGCTGTCCATAAATAATCGACCGTCGTTTTCACCGCAAATACAGAATCCATCTAAATCAGATTTTACTCTTTCGAGTGTTTGTTGCTGAAGAACCACATTATCAGTAGTAAGTAATACAAACACAGGAAAACCTAAATCGGCTGCTTTGCATATAATTCCAAACATTTGACCAGTTTTACCGGACTGAACATTTCCAAAAAGAAGACCTATTTCATGACTTGAAAATGAAAAAGTCTTGATATATTGATTTCCAACATCCTCGGCTGTATTCTTTATGGAATCAGCAAGTAGGGGATTTCCCCGATCTATTATTTTTTGTAAATATGTCTTCAAATATTGCATATAGGTCACCTCTATTCGTTCTTTTCATTGGTGAAAGACAACATCCATACATCTAATGGTGTTCCATCCGTATCCAGTGCTGTTTGTCCAGTTTTCTTAAATACTAATCGGTCACATCCATATTCTTCCAGCATTTCCTGAGTAATCATTCCTAGCCGATCTGTGTCTTCTAATGTATTATTAACTGGATTTACAATTCCAGCAGCGGCTAAGCGACCTTTGAGCCAGCGCCCCATAATGAGTTCGTCCCCTACCGCACTAAATTGTTTATTATTATCGCTGGTTGTATGTGCTTTGAACCAGTATCCATCATCTGTAATTACAAAGAAGGGTTTGTTTTTTTCAGGATATCCTTCCATATGATACACATCTGCACCAACAGTCAATTGAGTTTCATACCAATCGCGAGCCTTTCTTTTGCTTCGTGGAGCAGCATAACAAACATTGATATTGGATTTCGTGAAATGTTTTCCATCATCCAAATGTCGTTCATCAGCTTTCGGTACCTTTAACTTTAAGAAAAAGGAAACGTAAGCCTGACACCGAGAGTAAAAATCAATATTAGCTTTGGGAACTGATGTCACAAGTTCAACCCCATTTAAAGCTGTATTTTTTTCTCTGATAAGAGGTACAGATGTTAAATTGTTGATATTATCTGAACAATTGGGTGCTTTTAAAGACTCAATATGTTGAGCAATGGAAAGTACTTCTTTTGAATCAGTGGTCAATGCAGAGAGTTCATATTGACGACGATTAGAAGCCTCCAATTTAATGACACCAAGATTAGCTGATCCTATGATGGCGGAAAAAGGTTTACCATCTTTATAAAAACAATATACCTTGCCATGGTATTTGAACGGTTTAATCATTCGGATTTCACCTTTACCATTATCCATCCATTTTTGGTTCAACTTTATTGCTGTATGATATGAATTTTCTGGCATTCCTTCAATATAGTACATTCCAATATTTAGACATACTTGATGAATAGCATATGCATCGATTAAATTATCTAATTCTTCCAAAGAAGCATATGATGTATATCCAACCGCTATTTCTACCCGGTCAGCTAATTGTAACTGTTCGTGAAATGCATCTATTATAGTCTTTTGATCCTCTTCAATCCCAAGAGGTAAAATATTTGAATAAAGAAGTTGCATAAATCATCCTCCGTTTTCCAGTTATATTTATAGATTTTAGAATCTTTAAATTGAAAAATAGTGTAGAATCGAAACTGTAATTGTATGATACAATATTACCATAAAAAGTGTATTTTTAATAGAATACAAAAGACGGAGTACATAACTAATTAAGGTAAATATAGAAAAAATTACAGGAAAGGTAAAAATTTTTATGGGTTTATTCGGTTTAACCAGAAAAGAAAAAGAAACCTGGACATCTATTGTAATTCAGGGACTAAAGCCTGGTATGCAGATAGATGATGTTCTTTTGAAAAATGCCACAGATACCTACATCACTCAGCATATTCGTATTCTGGAAGATAGTGTTCGCATTGTGATGGAATCTAAAAATCAAAAGACAAGAGAAGAACGATATGATTTGTCTTTACAGCATTTTGATGCGTTGTTGAAGGTTCAGAAGTATGCAGATAAAACGCAGAAAAAGAGAATTGCTGATGCACAGGATCATTTCATGATTATGAATGAATACTATAAACATAGAAAGCAAGAAAAACAGGAGCGGAAAAAGCAAAAATAAGAATTAAATTTTATCCAAGATGATGCGAAAAAACCTTTAAAAACAAAGATTTTCTTGGATAAATTGAAATAATCAAAGTTGAAAAAACCAAGTTTAACCAAGAAAGTTGACTTTGCAGCATGTTGTTGTTTGGTCAAAATTCTGAAGTATACATAGAAAAAAAGGATTGCGCAACACAGGGTATTTTCAATTATTACCAAAAAAATGATAAAAGAGAGGCAGCGGAAAATCCGTTGCCTCATTTCAGTATTATGATAATTAATCTAGTTCTGCTCCGAACTCATATCTCCAATATTCCGCTACCTTATACTCTCTAGGTTCTGAGAGTACTGGTACGGTAAAGAGTTCAACCGGAACACCGAGTGTTGATGCGAAGAGTTTCATAAGATCCTCTTTTGGTGTTCGGACATCGCCTTCATATTGAGCAATCCGGACATCAGCACAGCTGTCGGGAAATCCAACAGCTATGCCAAGTTCTTTCTGGGTGAGATGATTTTTCTGTCTTAAGTGTTTTAATTTTCTTCCAAATGTAATCATAGTATTATTTTCCTGTGCTTCCGAAAGCCCCGGTTCCTCGTTCTTCACCGAGGTCCAGGACAAAGTCTGCGATCACGACTGGTGTAATCACCAGCTGACCGACGCGTGTGTCTTTATGAATGGTCTGAGAAGATGTGCTCACGTTGCTGATGATAGCATGGATCTCACCACGGTAACCGGAGTCAATCGGTGGAAGTTCGCATACCAGTCCTTTTGCTGCCATGCTGCTTCGTGGAAAGACATATCCGGCAAATCCATCGGGGATGATGAGACCGAATCCAAGCGGAATTCTTGCAATCTCACCTGGTTTTAATACGCAATCATAAGGCATGAATACATCAGCACCGGCATCATTTTCATGTGGCCGGAAGGGATGATGATCTGCTTTCAGACCAAAGTCAATCAGTTTAATCTTTATGGCTGCTCACCTCCTTCCTGATGAGCAATGGATAATCTGCTTTTAAGATATCTGACGGTATCCAAAGCTTTGAAATGGGATTCTGGCAGGACATCTGTTTTTCCATGCAGCTTCCTCTCTGACAGAATGGACCGGTAAGATCCGGTGCAAAAAGGATTGGGCTTAATTTGTACAATCTTTGCCAGATCTGTAGCATCACAATCCTTGTTTCATCCGTATTTCTTCGGCAGGTTCTTTGGCCAATCATATGCTTCCACTGGTAAGGTGTCGCGCTGATGATCAATACGTTTCGAAGTCCCTGAGGTGTAGCATATCCGGCTGAATCATGATCAATGCATAATTCACAAAGCTCTGCATAATGATCCAGATCTGACTGACAGCTTTTCTTGTAAATATCCTGGATTTCTTTATCTGCTTTCATGATTCCATATGGAATAGCAAATGCAGCATGACCGGAATAATTGCTGTACTGCAGAGATGCACTCATGTACTTTACTTCGTTCTGATGTCTTGTGATCTGTGCCAGGAAGCGTCTGCTTGCACCAACAACAGCTACGGTAATGACCATGAATTTCTGCACGGTTGGATGCGGAAGCCCTGCAATGTTTTCTACGGTCTTCTGACTGTAGGATTGATGGTAAAGCTCCATCAGATCGGCCATGTTCTGGATCGTATGACCGTGTTGTGTGAGCCTGGCTGCAAAGACCATATTTTGTTCTGCTTCCCGGATTCCATAGCAGTTTAAGATAGCTGTTTCAATGTGATCCATAGGCCTGTTCCTCCTTTACCAGAGCTTTTAAAAGGATCAGATAATTGATGCAGTCTGTGATTTTTTCATCCCACTGTTCCATGTCAAAATGTAACAGAGTGGAATAACACATATCGTAAAGGGATACGACATGTTTCGACATCATACCGGCCAGTGCTGCTTTTGGATCGCAGTTTTGTAAGGCGGCAGCAATCTTGAATGCACTGAGGCGGTCAATATTGTCACCGGTATATTCTTTCTTTTTATGTGCCAGAATATCGGCACACTTTCTCATCTGAAGTTCAAATACAACATTAAATTCTTCTTGTGTCATGTGATAGTTCCTCCTTTGTTTTGTGATAGTTATCGTTCGAGATCTTTGGTTTTTGATCTCACTGGTTCCGGAATCTGCATCTGAAGAATGAAATCAACATTCTGATCGGCAGTATCCAGATCTTTTAATTTTTCTTTCAAGCTGCTTATTGCTTCTTCTTCGGAAGCTATCTGCTGTTGCAGTTTTTCTTTTTGTAAAGTCAAGGTTTTTAGGCTTGTCATCTTTCCATCCTGATAAAAGGATCTCAGCCAATCTCTGGCTTCTTCATATTTCTGAATTTCCTTCGCATGTTCTTTCCGGTACTTTCCTTTGTACTTTGCTTTTGAAAACTGGGAATAAACTTCCTTATTTGCATAGTACTGTCCGGTATAACGGATCTGATTGTTGAGGATCCTTAGATCGGAACGATGCTGAGCAACCTGTGTCTGCATTTCTTTTAGTTCCTGCTTTGCTGCAAGCAGTGTATTTTTCAAATCTGACTGCGTATCAAATCCATGCTCCTGCACATAGATAATGGTATTTGCCATTTGTTGCAGGTTAGAAAGTTTTACCCGATGAGCATAAGCCGGGCTCTGCATTGCTTTCACATTTGTCTGGAGATTTACAACCAGACGCAGGTGAGATCTGACGTAGAGAATAGCCAATGGATCTTTGCGTAAGAAGGTCTGTTCCAGATGTTGTTTTCCATATCGTGTTCCAAGTGCACGTTCTGTAATCCGCTTCTGTCGATCAGGATGAAGATAGCTGTATCTGCCCCGATGATCAATCACAGAGATCTGAAATTGTTCCAGAAGTTTAGATTGGAATTCATCAAAACTATTGGAAGTGGCAGCACATTCATTAATCGCATTTCGCAAATATTCCTTCTGTGTAAGGAACACTGTGGATGTTGGTTTGAGACCATCTTCAATAATTTTTTGATTGATCTCATTCAGTTTTTGCTGGCCATGTTTCTGTGCCATATACTCTTTCTGAGTGATTTTTCTTTCAGCCGGAGCAAGAAGATCTATCTGGTGAAGACCTTCCTGTTGACACCGATCCATGACAGTTTTCTTAAAAGTGTTCATGAATTTATCAGTGGATCGATGCTTGTAACCGGCGGCTTCCTCATGTGGTTTATCCATATAAAGTTGCCTTTCCACTGCAGTCTTCCGCACACTGTTGATAACGATGTGGGTATGGATATTTCCGGATTCATTGTGGCCATCGGTGTGAGTAACCACCAGCGCCTGATATCCGGGAAACATCTGCTTTGCAAGTTCCAAACTGATTGCCTGTGCTCTCTTTCCGGTAAGTCCATTCTCTGTAACATCGGCTGGATCATAGCTGATAATGTAGTGGTGACTTTTGATATCTTCACGTTTCTTATTTTTGTGAAAATGAGTATTTGTCAGTTCACATTCCTTGTCAAAAGACATCGGATCACAGTTCAGTCCATCCATGTAAAACTCTTTTCGCAGGATGCTTCGCCCGGATTCATCTACAATCTTTTTCCCGGTTTTTTCATCATGTTCAAACAGAAGGTAATTGATAGCAGCTGAGTAATTTGCATTTCTGCTTTTAATGTGTTTTACGATTGCCATTCATACCACCTGCCAGTTTCAGTACTTCTTTTCTCAATAGGAATAAGTCCGTGATGCACTGATGGATTTCATTTTCTATAGCACGTGACTGACTGCCACCGCTGTTAAAATGCTTGGCGATCTGATTGAGATTCGATCCAATTTTTCCATATTCACTGACCAGTTTCCTGAGGTCATTCATGTCTGCAACAACTTCAATCTGGTGATTGATTTGTTTTTCAAGCAGGAGTTTTCTCAGATATTCTGATCGGCTAATGGACAAACAAGCTGCACCTTGATCTAATAAATCAAGTTCGACATCTGTAAGACGTAATCCTATAAAATGTCTGTGATTCAGTTCTTTATCTTTGTTTTTTGTTCTCATACTCCTCCTTTCGCTACGACTATTCCTCCCACCGGGAGTCCACGTATTTCAATATCGGCTGTCCCTTCCGATATTAGAAATAGTGCTGTGAACACCTTTAGGTGGAACCAACAGACAAGTGAAACGTCTGTTATTGAGAGGGTATGGGGAGATCCCCATCAAGATAAAACCCATAGGTTGACGGGAGGCAAAATGGCAATACCGTTAAACATGGGTGGATCTTGCTCTGTATGTGTACCCCTCTATATAACGAAACGCTCAGAGGCTGTTTTACAGTGGGGGAAAAGAAAAAATATCAAAAAATTGATGATTAATGGTGAGCTTGTGATAGAATGGAAAAAAGAGAAAAGCATAAAGGATGTAGTTGTGGAGAATATTTGTTATGATTAGAAAGTTGCTGAACGGAGATATCGATAGAGTTGCTGACATATGGTTAAAGACAAATCTGAAAGCACATTATTTTATTTCCAATCAATACTGGAAAAGTAATTATGAATTAGTGAAAGAAATGATGTCACAATCCGAAGTCTATGTGTTTGAAGCGGATAAAATGATACAAGGATTTGTAGGACTAAATGATGAATATATCGAAGGTATTTTTGTCTCTGATGAAATGCAGTCATGTGGCATAGGTAAGCTTTTATTAGATTATGTTAAGGATAAAAAAGTTAGCTTACGATTAAATGTATACCAGAAGAATGCCAGAGCAATTTCTTTTTACCAAAGAGAAGGGTTCATTATTCAATGTGAAGATTTGGATGAAGATACTGGTGAAAAAGAGTACACTATGCTATGGAAACAAAAATAGAAATCGGGATTTGACGGAGAGTCTGCTTTCATAATGCAAGAAGTTTTATGTGTGTTAAAACCGGGTGGGGTTTACATATTGTCAGATACCGGAGTGGGTAGAAAAATACAGGAAATTATAGTAGATGTTACTAAGGCTGATAATCAAGTGATTTGACGATGGAGGAAAATATGGCAGATAAGATTCAAAACGCATATGAATCATCGAAACATATATATGACGATGTTCTGACGCAAGGAAGTATTTTAAGCAAGCTATATATAAAATTCTTCTGGAGTGGAACAGATGATAATGAGATTGCTAGGGAATTATTGTCCTATATTCCAGACGATTACAGTGGAAATATTCTTGACGTTCCGGTAGGTACAGCTGTTTTTACTGCTAAGAAATGGGCAGCACTTACGAGTGCTAAGATTACGTGTCTTGATTATAGTAAAGATATGATAGAGCAGGCAGAAAATCGATTAGGACAATATAAGCATATTTCATTTGTTCAAGGCGATGTGGGAAAGCTACCGACGGAGAATGAGACTTTTGATATGGTATTGAGTATGAACGGCTTTCATATTTTTCCGGATAAAGATAAGGCTTTTCAAGAAACATGGTGTGTCTTGAAGAAAGATGGCACC
>OMBQ01002440.1_pt1 | contig 11796 bp, 8 predicted proteins | sample 1674311 | NCBI WGS metagenome assembly OMBQ01 (sample SAMEA103958160, study PRJEB25191) | human gut metagenome | biome: human-associated habitat [ENVO:00009003]; feature: intestine environment [ENVO:2100002]; material: feces | place: Germany | collected 2013/2015 | reverse complement strand
GTGGGCGGTGGTGCATACAACGGAAATTCTGAACGCACTCTTTGAAGTTGCGTCCACCGTGACCGTTGGCATATCCGATTATGTCGGCAGTGGCGAAGTCAATACGACCGTTGATATTGAAAATGCTATTGCTGCGCTGCCGGGCGGCATTGGCAATATGCCGGTGGCGCTGGAGCTGATGGTCGTGGGCTGGATGCTGCGCATTGTGAACATCGTGGTCAACACCATTGTGGCAGCACGCTTTATAGAGTTGTATGTCTACAATGCGATGGCATCGCTGTCCATAGCCACACTCTGCTATCAGGAGCTGCACGGCATTGCGGTGAACTTCCTCAAATCCTACCTCGCGGTTGCCTTGCAGGGCGCAGTGCTGTATCTGGTCATCGGCTTTTATCCGGCACTGGCCGGTTCGCTGGGCACCGGTGGCAGCATCACGGAGCAAGCGTGGGCAATGCTGGGGCAGTCGGTGATCCTGCTGGTGGCAGTGTTTATGAGCGGAAAGTTTACGAAAGCCATTACCAATGCAATGACCTAATACCATTTGGAGATTGAAAAGCTATGATTGCCACAAAAACAAACCTCGAAATCACAGAGTACAGAGAAAAGTTCTTTTTGGGGCTATCTCTCCGCCAGCTGGCCTGCTTTGCTGCGGCTGCGGTGCTGGCGATTGCGACCTGCTTTGTCTGTCTGCACTGGCTGCGGATGGATATGCAGGTCGTTTCTTATATCGTCATGGTGGAGGTGCTGCCTTTTCTGGGGCTGGGCTTTATCCACCGTGACGGTTATCCGTTTGAAAAGCTCGTGAAAATTTACTGGGCATGGCACAGCGAAAATGCAGCGGTGCCGATCCGCCCCTATAAGGAGAGTCGAAATGTTCAAAAGAAAAGAACTCGCAGAAATTCCGAATGTGAAACCTATTGCCGCCGAGACAAAAAAGCAGCGCGCAAAGGAAGAAAAGCAGCGGTCAAAGCAGCTGCGCAGATCCGCAAAACAATCCGAAATGAATGCCGCGCAGAGCGCCCGCAGCATTAAGAAGCGCCGTGCGCCTGAGAAGGCTGCGGACTGTCTGCAATATGAGCGTATGTACGAAAGCGGCATCTGTGAGGTGGAACCGGGGCTTTTCTCCATGACAATGGCATTCACGGATGTCAATTTTCAGCTGGCGCGGCAGGAAGAGCAGAAAAGTCTTTTTACCCAATACAGTGAATTCCTGAACTATTTTGACCCAGACACGCATCTGCAAATCAGTCTTGTGACCCGGCGCGTGGATGAAGCGGAGTTCCGCCGCGACACTTTCCTGCCGCTGCGTGGTGATGCCCGTGACCGGTACAGCGAGGAGATGAACCGTGTCATATCTGAAAAAGCGTTGCAAGGGCAAAATGGACTGATCCGGGAAAAGTACATTACCATTAGTTTGCATGAGGATGATTACCGAAAAGCGCAGGTTCGACTTCTCAAACGCGCCGAGGACATCCAAAACCTGTTCAAGCGCATGGGCAGCACTGTACACAGGCTCTCCGGTATTGAGCGCCTGAACCTGCTGCATGGTATTACCCGCCCGGAAGAAGTCATGGCATTTTCTTATGATTGGCTGCTGGCAGAGGATTCCCTTACGACCAAGGATTTTATTGCGCCCAGCGGTTACAACTGGAAGCCGGAGCATGATGATTCCCGCGCTGTGTACAATGACCGCTACCAGTTTGGCGAGTATTATGGCAAGGTGCTGTATCTGCGGGATATTGCCCCGCAGATGAAAGACAATCTGCTTTCGCTGCTCAGTGACTTAGACTTTGATAATGCAATTTCCATTCATGTAGATGCCGTCGAGCAGCGCGAAGCCGTTGAGCAGGTTCAAAAGCAGTTGGCTTATATGCAGAAAGAAAAGGGCGATGGCATGGTCAATGCTGTACGCATGAACCTGCCCGCCTACATGGGCGTGCGATATGAATTGACCAACCAGATCGAGGATGCCGAGGAGCTGCTGGACAACTTACACAATTATAACCAAAAGATTTTCAAGGTCTGCATCCTGATCCACACCTATGGCCGCAACAATGCCGAACTGGACGAGCGTGTGCAACAAATCTGCAATACTGTGCAGCAGCAGACGTGCCGGTTCAGCGCTATCCCATTTGAACAGTGCGCTGCCATGAACAGCGTTTTACCACTTGGAAAGAAATGGCTGGCTCTGGAGCGCACTCTCCTGACAGTGAATACCGCTATCTATGTGCCGTTTACTACGCAGGAACTGTTCCAACCCGGTGGACTGTATGAGGGCACCAACGCCCGCAGTAAAAACCTGATTATGGTCAACCGAAAACTGCTGCCTGCCCCGGCTGGTATGGTGCTGGGCATGACCGGCTTCGGCAAATCCTTTGCTGTTATGCAGATGATGGCAGGTATCATGCTGCGCTGGCCGGAGGATGATCTGGTCATCATCGACCCGGAAAATGAATATGCGCGGCTGGTCGAGGCTTTTGGCGGTGAAGTGATTGAAATCTCGGCATCGAGCAAATCTCATATCAATCCGATGGATATTTCGGAAGATTACGGCGATGAAGGTAATCCTATCCAGCTGAAAAGCCAGTTTCTGCGGGATTTCTGCCAACTGGTTTTGAACAGCAAAGAGCTGAGCGCCCAAGAGTGCAGTCTTGTGGACCGCGCAGCGCTGATTACCTACCAGAAATATTTGCTGCATCCGGAGCGTGAGCAGATGCCCTCGCTGCATGATTTTTACAATAATTTGTCTTTGCAGGGCCCGCAGGCAAAAGCGCTTACGATGGCGTTGAGTATGTATGTGGATGGCACAATGGACCTGTTTGCCCACCAGACAAACGTGGATTTGCAGAACCACTGCATCTGTTTTAATACCGTGAAACTGGGCAAGAGTATGCAGTCCATCGGCATGATGACGGTACTGGACCAGATCTGGAACCGCATCACCCGAAACCGTGTGCTGGGACGCCGCACTTGGATTTTCACCGATGAGTTCCAGCTCCTGCTGGGCAACAGCGCCTGCACGAACTACTACTTCGAGCTTTCCAGCCGTGCCCGCAAGTGGGGCGCGATCCTGACTTCCATTACCCAACACGTTCGCTCTGTGCTGAACAACGAAGATGCCCGCCGTATGCTGTCCGACTGCGGCTATATCAAGCTGCTGAATCAGGCCCCGGACGATGCAAACGACATTGCACGGCTGCTTCATATCTCCGATGAAGAAAAGCGGTATATTGAAAATGCCGAGGTTGGCAGCGGGCTGCTGATTGCAGATAAAGTGGTCGTGCCGTTCAACAACACTTTCCCGCAGGACACTGAGCTGTTCCGTCTGATGGATACCAATCCTAACCGCAAGAAATAAGCCGGGATTGTAGGGGTTATGAAATGTCAGAACTATTCACGCAAACGAATAAGCAGAAGGAACTCTTTCGAACAGAAGAGGATATTGTAGCGAACATTCAGACTCAATTCGGTATGCCGCATACGGGAAAAGACCTTCTGCTTGATGCAAAAATGGGGCCAAATAAAGACCAGTCCAGTCGTCTGGACTCTGAACCAGACGCGCTATCTGATACAGGAATGTCCGATGATGTCGGTGCCGGTGACACATCCGGAATCCTGCATGATTCTGCTGGAGGTAATAAGAATACTATCACCGGCACAAACACACCGCGCTCCAGTCGTACAAGCGCCTATTATGATTTGCTGCGCAGCCAGCACAAGAACGGTCACTATAAAGCTCCTGCATACCGGGTTGTGGATACAATAGAAAGTCCGCTGCAAGCCGGAACCAGCGCTTTGAATTATCACGATGACTTCGATACGGATGCCGTTCAAAATGCAGGGCTGCACATAGCGGTTGCACAGACTGTTGTGGAAGGCAATATCATGGCCGCAGCAGCGGACAGCGCTTTTGTAATTGGCAAGCAGACCGGCAATATCCTGAAAGACTTGAAAGACGAGACAATCAATGCGAAGGACGCATTGAAAGCCGGTGGGCAGGTACTGCGCCTGCAAGGAGGAAAATCCGTTGTAAAAATCGGGGGTGCAACCCTACGCAGTACAGAGCAGTACCTATCTTCATTTCAGGTTTCAACGGATGATTTCACCGGCAGTGTTCCGGGAAAGGTCAAAGAGGCTGCTACTAATACCGGGAACATTCTGAAAAAGATAACCAACGTGGTCCTGCACCCGCTGCGAAATCTGATTGCTATGGGAAAAGTGATCCTGATTGGTGCTGTCATCTTGCTGTTTCTGATTATCGTCAGCCTGCTGGGGCAGATGAGTGGAACAACATCCACTTCTGTATTTTGCGCGAATCGTATTGAGGACGTTCAGACGCTTGTGCAGAAAATCAACGACTACCGAAATGCAGCGGTTACCGAGGACATCTATCAGGCATTCCAGAATGATGTTGACCCCAATGGCAATCCGTATGGGTACGATTCGCTCACCGGGCAGCGCAGCAATAATTTGCAGCATGGTGTCACTTGGAACTATGCCAATGGCATCTACAATGACACGGCGGAGATTATTTCCTTGGCAGCAGTATATTACCAGCAAGACTGGCCGCGTTCAGAGCTGTTGTCTGCTTTGAGCGACAATGTGCCTTTTACTAAATTCTGCCGAGCATTGGCTGCGTATGGTCTGGATGTGACTGCACGAGAGTCGGCTCCTTATTCCTGCATGAGCTATGGCGGCTGCGTGAACGGTTACCGCAGCGAAGGTGAAGTGGTTTCCGTTAAGGATTATCGCCTTGAAACGCATACTTGCAGTGAGGGCGATGATGCCTGCGGGCAGTACGATGCCGCCGCAGAGTGGCACTGGAATGAAGGTCATGCGGAGAACGAAAGCTATACTGTATGGAAAGAGGACGGCACACATGATGTGACCGTCTTTTTTCCTATCATTTTCCCGGATGGTGCAACGGGTTCTGAACTTTCCGATTTGCCGGAAGAATATAACGCTGTTGCTGATGGGAAAATCAGAGCGGCAGACTGCACCGGCAATATTGTGCTGGATGAAAGCGCCAACTTGTACAAGGGCGAACTGAACGACTGGTTTTATACTCCGGACGAGCTGACGGTCACTTTTACTGTTGTGACTGGCGAGGGTGATGATGCAGTTTCCGATGAATACGAGGTTACTTTTTCCAATGCAACCGCTATACCTTGGTGTCCCGGAGAGTTGAACGATGGGCAGTACGGCCACTACGATCTCGACTGCACGATTTATCTGACAGGCTATGACCGCTACACAGACCCGGAAACGCAGGCCCCAAACGGTGCGGACGGCGGAACCGGAAATCTGGAAGCGCTGGCAGAAAGTTGTGATGCAGGAACTTTGACCCGGACAATCATTAAGCAGGATCAGTACGGTAATGAGTATGCCGGTAATGCGGTATCCGCCCGATATACAAAAACGATCACGCTGCCCAACGGCGCAAGAGGATTTCAGAGGTGGTATAAGGATGGTGAAGATGCTTATGGAAATGTGGAATGGGCATCGCTTCTGTATCGCATGGACTGGGAAGAACTGTATGGGATTATGGACGGCATAAAATGCCGCGCCACCGGCAGTGGCATGACCGAGGAAGAACTGCGGCAGCTATTTGCCAGCCTGAATATCGACGCCACGACCGCACGCGGTCAGGTGGTCGCCTTTGCGTTAAGCTGCCAAGGAAAGTTTGTCTATGCCCAGCCATCTTCGCTGCGCGGCGGGCCGGGCAATCCAAGCGTGGGCATCAATCTGGATTGTTCGAGCTTTGTCCAATATTGCTATTGGGCGCAGAACCTGCCTTTTTCCGCAGGCAGCACAGCCGCCTATCGGAATGCAGCAGACCTAGTAAGTATTTCCCCGTCTGAAGTGCAGCCGGGAGATTTGCGCGTGGTGTACGCCTCTGGCGGCGAGCAGGGGCACGTTCAGATGGCGCTGGGCGGTGGTGCGTGGATCGAGTGCTGCTATGGCTATGGCGTTGCGGTGAATATGTCCAACGCTTGGATGGAGAGTAGGCCGTGCGATTACTTCCGCTATGCGGGATTCTGAGAGGTGCTTTTTATGAGAAAATTTCTCGCATTACTTTTTGCGCTTTTACTTTGTACAGCAACAAAAGTCTATGCAGAAGATACTGCTACTGTAACGGTGACGGTCAAGGGTTTGCCGCAAAAATTACAGAACCGCACTGTGATTGTCACACTTGGCAATGGCCCATCTGATACCGAATCAACAGTTATTGTTCTGGATGGGCTGAACAACTACACAGAAACAGTGACAGTTGTGCCGTCAGAATATTACTGCGCTGCTGCTGTGCAGTATGATGCCTTGGGCGATTATCCCTTGCAGGAAATCAACCAAACGACATTTTTGCAAGCAGAAGGCGGGAACCACTACGACCTGATTTATACCTTGGCAGGCAGCAGCTGGTATGAGAGCGTGACCGGCCAGCAACGGCACTATACGTTGCAACCGCTGGAAACGCCACCAGAGAACTATGAGCCAGAACCGGCACAGGTAGGAGCCTATCTGACTGCGCCGATTGGTTTTTCCCAACACGTGATAGTTTACTTGCAGAATTTGTACACTGATGATGTTTATGATTTGGAGCTTTATGAATCGAATGGGTTGGCCGTTGTTGAACCAAATGCACTGAGCGGAAAATATGCTTTTCTTTCTGCTTATGCTGTTGGTGATGCAGAAAACCGTTACCAATTCAGATGTGAGCAGAATGAACTCTCTACTGAAAACGGTGTGGACTTTCATTTGACAGTGACGGACACTGCCAATCCAGACCGCGAGATGAACACGCCAAGCCGAGATCAAAACAGCACGGTGCAGGCGGCGAACAGTTTCAACAACAGAAATACGGATGCACCGCAGCAGCCGACCGCAGTGCCAGAGATTGTTTCCCAACCTGTAAAGCAGCAGAAGAAGCAACTTGATCAGTTTTCCTTGCGGGCGCGGTGCTCTTTGCAGTGTGCCGCAAGCGTCGCCATTGAGCCCCACAGGGGTAACCGGGAGCGTGAGCGACGGTTAGCAAGCATTGCATCTGTATATACACAGATGCGCTCAGGAACACCCTGAAACCCGTTTTGGGGAATATTCCCCAAGCCCTTTTTATGAGAAATAAGTCGGACAGATGAAAAAGAACAGAGAACGACCAATCAGCAAACTGCTCTTTTTTTCGGAAGAAGAGCTTCAAATCATTCAAGGGAAAATGCAGGAAGCCGGGATGACAAACTTCTCCGCTTATTGCCGGGAGCAACTGGTTAAAGGCGAAGTTCGTCATTATGATTTTCAGGTACTTAAAGAACAGACAGCTTATATCGGGCGCATCGCAGGCAGCATTAACCAAATTGCAAAACGCTGCAATGAAAATAAGTCGGTTCACACCAATGATGTAGAGCAGCTGCGCCGAGAATTTCTTGAACTGAAAGCAGACTATCTGGAACGTGTGGTTAAGCTGTTGAGAAAAATTTATTGAATAGGAGAATGACGATATGAATCAAAATGAAGAAATCCGTGTGTTGTATGTACAGCCGGGTAAGTACCCAGAGGAAATCAAGATACCTAATACGCTGGAAACTTTTCAAAAATATGTTTGTGGGAGTATAGAAAGCGTAAGATTGGACAGGGATGCCTATATCATCTGTAATGATGAAGGGAAGCTGCTTCCATTACCACCGAACCGCTTATATGGTCCAACAGATTTCTTCGCAGGTCCGTTTCTGATATGCGGAGACGGTGGCGAAGATCTGATAAGTTTGACGGATAGTCAAATTACAAAATATGAGAAAAAATATCACTCACCCCTGATTTTCCTTGAGCTATATCCGAAGCCGATTACTCTCAAATGCACGCCAGAATTGTATGCTAAATGCATGGGAGAGGAACATCAGCATGATGCACAGGAAAATGAACATGATGAGAGATAAGTCCATTTGTATGGAAAATCGTGAAAATGGGCTTTGCTCTTATTGAAAATCATGATATACTATTCTTACATTGTACTGATGTAAGGAGAGCAGCGATGGCAGGCACAGAACGGTATGTTCGTAACAGCACAGCAGATTTTCTTGTGTTCACGAAAGATTCAGAGACAGATGGCATAGAAGTTCGCGTTCAGGATCACGAGGTCTGGCTGACGCAAAAAGGCATCGGACAACTGTTTGATGTTGACCGCAGTGTTGTTGCCAAACATCTGCGGAATATTTTTGCGGAAAATGAATTATCCGAAAGTACAACTTGTGCAAAATTTGCACAAGTTGCAGATAATGGCAAGACCTATCATTACAAATTCTACTCCCTGCCGCACCAATTCCACCCGTGCCACACAATTCCGTCAATGGGCAACCAAAGTGCTGGATACATTTACCCGGCAGGGATATGTTCTGGATAAGGATCGGCTTATTAATGGGCAAATCTTTGATGAAGATTACTTCGACCATTTGGTTTCCGAAATACAGGAAATCCGCGCCAGCGAGCGCCGCTTTTACCAGAAAATTACGGATATTTATGCTACTGCCGTAGATTACTCGGTAGACAGCAAAACGACCAAAGACTTTTTTGCAACCGTTCAGAATAAAATGCACTACGCTGTTCATGGCAGTACTGCCGCAGAGGTCATTGTGCAACGGGCAGACCACACAAAAGACCACATGGGGCTGACCTCATGGAAGAATGCCCCAAACGGGAAGATAGTCAAAGCCGATGTTTCTGTTGCAAAGAACTATTTGCAGCAAGATGAGTTACAAGAACTGAATGAGATTGTAACAATGTACCTTGACTATGCGACGCGCCAAGCACGGCGGCATATTCCTATGACGATGCAGGACTGGGCAGAGAAACTGGACGCTTTCCTGCAATTCAACGATGCCGAAATTCTAAAAGATAAAGGAAAGGTTACAGCAGCAATCGCAAAGGCTTTCGCAGAAAGTGAATTTGAAAAGTACCGCGTTATACAGGACCGGCAGTACCAAAGCGATTTTGACCGCCTTATGATGGAGGCGGAATCAACAAAACAATAATTACAGGCAGATGCCCTATGTGAGACTCATTTCACATAGGGCATTTTTCCTTTAGGGAGCTTCTATGGCTATAACAAAAATCCACGCGATAAAATCTACTCTCGGCAAGGCACTGGCTTATATTGAAAACCCGGACAAGACCGATGGACAGATGCTGGTATCGGGTTACAACTGTGAACCGCAGACGGCTTCAATCGACTTTGAAATGACTGCGGTACTTGCACACAAGGCACGAAATCTGAAAAGAAAGCGTTCCACAAATCTTGCTTATCACCTGATACAGTCTTTTTCTCCAGAAGATGCTGTTACGCCTGAGCAGGCCCATGAGCTGGGGAAGAAACTGGCATTTGAATACACAGGCGGCAAGTACGAGTATGTGGTAGCAACTCACATTGATAAAGGTCATATCCATAACCACATTATGATCAATGCTGTTTCCTTTTACGACTATAAGAAACTGCGAACGGTGCCTTACCGCACGGCACGTCAGATACGGGATATTTCTGACCGCTTGTGCATGGAAGCACATTTATCCGTGATTGATGATCCACAAAAGATTGGGCAACTGTATCCTGAAAACGCAGGGAAAAAGAAATCTGTATCAAACCGGACGGAAATCCGAAAGAGGCTGAATTTTTGCTTGGAGCGGGCAACGGATTATAGTCAGTTTCTTTCTATGGCCAAGGAACTGGAAATCACACCTACAATTCGAGGCAAGCATATGAGCTATTTGCTGGAGGGTGCGGGTCGAGCAGTCCGGGATAATAGCTTATCTGATACTGATACATTTACTTATGCCGGTATCTGCGCCAGACTGTCTGACAATGCACAAGAGCAGAAATACCTGAGAAAGACAATTACTGGTATCCTCCGTTCGGCAACTGGTATGGCGGACTTTGCAGATAAACTGAAAACTGTAGGCATCGAAACCAAAGTGAAAAAATCGACCGAGCAGGTACTGTACCGGTCCACGGCGTTGGATGGTGCATGGGTTCCCGAAGATGCCCTCGGTTCCGAATTCACCAGTGAAGGAATTGAGTATGCGCTGAAGAATGGAAAAATGCAGCTTTCTGATGGGGCAGAGAATTCGCTGCTCGACCGCTATCAGAAATTGACGATTCAGTATCCAGAAGTTTGTACGGCAGCAGTGAAGTTAAGCAGCCGCCAAATTCTGTCTGCGGGAAAAAATGGTTTGGTTCTTCAGGTTCGCGATGACAATGGAAACCCCGCCAAACTAATGGTCAACAAAAGCGAAGTGACGACTTCGCCGGATGGCGAAATCACTTTCAATGTCGGAAACGACTTCTCTTATGACTTGGTTTATGAGGACGAAACCCACGGCACGATTCGAGGCACAAAGCTGATCCAGCAGATTGACGAGGAAAACCATGTAGAGCCTGTGCAAGTCATCCTTTCGGAAAATCAGATAAAAGCTATGTCTATTCGAGGCGTGACGCTCCATCTACCGCAGAATGGCATTGAACGACTATTCATACCTGAAAAATATGTGCTTCGTGATTTGGATGCCGGGCAGTGTACAGTGCTTTTATATCCCAACCTGCAATATAGTTATGTCCCCATCGGAGATTCAAAGAAAAGGCTGAACATACAAGGCGACCGTCTCTCCGAATTTCTGGGAAGTTCAATTAATCCTATAACGGAAAGCACTGGACTAAAGCATAAAATTGCTGCGGTAGAACGGCGTGCAGGAATTGAAAATGCGAAGTTCCTCGGCAAAATGCTGCAAGGCATGACTGATAGTCGAATCCATACCACCGGCGATTACGATAAAGTTATACATAATCTTGGAAAAACGCAGATTGGACTTACAAATGAACTGGCAGAGGTGAAGCAGAAGCGAACTACCTACGCAGCTGCTGCAAAACATTTGCAGATATGCAAGACTTATAAGCCTGTATGGATGGAGTATGCAGCAAAACCCTTAAATCAAAAGATGGAATATTTCAATCAACATAGTACGGAACTTCAAGCATACCGCAATGCAGCAGCATACCTCGAAAAAGAGAGCATCGACCAATCGGTAGAGATTGATAAGGTAAATGTCCTCGCACAAGAAATGGGGCATCGGATGGATGAATTAGTGGAACAATTACGAGACGTAAATTTGCAGGAACAGAAAGTCCGTCAGGAACGGCAAACTCTTGCTGAAATCCGATCGGATTTGGTTGAATGAATACCTGACTTGTACAAATTCTTGCTGAAAGTTCAAAGTACAAATTATCGGACAAGCGAGGATTTATAATAAAGTTGGCGATACTATGCGCTTGTAGAAACCGAGGGCAACGGTCAAAGCCATCCGTTTGCACCGTGGTCAAAATGCAAAAAGCGCAGCCGCAGAGAACATCTGCGGCTGCGCTTTTTGCTGCACTTCCTTGCAATTTACAGCGCTGCCTTTTTCCATTTCCTGATCTTCGTCCGAAACGTTCCGAAGGGCGCGACGGTATTGACGTGGATAAATTTGTAAACCTCCCAAACCGCTGTTTTAGTGGCGTCATCCGCCCACCTTCTCATGTGCGGCTGGAACAGCTCCTCCTCGCTCATGGAATCGATCATGGTCTGGATAGCGACGATATTTTCACATAATTTGCCCTTCAATTCCGCCAAGGACAAATGGGCGTGGGTATCCGTGAACCATTGGTACAGGCCGCCCAGCTGGTTCCACTTGAATTGCTCCGACGGTGTTTTCACGTCCATTCCGCGCTTCTCGTCAGCCTCCCATTTCAAAAGCAGCGTTGTCCACCCTACCTGATATGCA
>OMBQ01002431.1_pt1 | contig 11827 bp, 7 predicted proteins | sample 1674311 | NCBI WGS metagenome assembly OMBQ01 (sample SAMEA103958160, study PRJEB25191) | human gut metagenome | biome: human-associated habitat [ENVO:00009003]; feature: intestine environment [ENVO:2100002]; material: feces | place: Germany | collected 2013/2015 | reverse complement strand
TCTTCCGATCTTCCGTCTTATTGTTCAACGTAGTGCTCTTCGGTCTGCTGCGTCGGGCGCGCAGCCGGGTTGACGTCTCGCTGCTGGCCACCCGGAAAACGCCGACCTCCTGCTGTTCCAGCCCGGCTGGCGATTGCCACTAAGGAGGAGCGGTGGCGTCGTTAATGGAAGTCCGCGATATGCTGGCCCTGCAGGGCCGCATGGAGGCGAAACAGCTCAGCGCCCGCCTGCGGACGCCTCAGCCGCTGATTGACGCCATGCTCGAACGCATGGAAGCCATGGGCAAGGTGGTACGGATCAGCGAAACGAGCGAGGGCTGCCTCTCCGGCAGCTGTAAAAGCTGTCCTGAAGGGAAAGCGGCGTGCCAGCAGGAGTGGTGGGCGCTGCGATGAAGGGAGTAAGGCCAGCCAGTGCCATGAGGTAAAACGAGTGTGACAGCAGAGAAAAACGGGCCAACAGGCCCGTTTTTTATGACTGGATTATTTATACACGTCAGCGTTAGCGTGAACGGTTTTTTCGTTTTTCTGCCCGGCAATCACCACAAAGTATTTTCCCCCCAGCTCATCAGCTTTTTTCGACAGATCGCGTCGGGCGTCCATCGGCGAGGTCGTCCTTGAGGTCGTGATGCTGCCGACCTTGGTCAGATTCATCTTCGCCACGTCCTCTTTTTGGATCTCTTTCGCTGCGAATGCGCCAAAAGAAAGACAGCCAATCACCAGAGATGCAACCATTCCTGTAACAAGTTTCATAGCCTCTACTCTCCATTAGGTTGTTATTGTAGGTCACGGTGGCGGAATGAAATAATCAACCACCGTAACAACCTAAGTATTGCTGTGAATGGCCCTTTTACCATGGCGCGGCAAAAAAAATTACCCCAGCCGTTTTTTCAGCGCCATCAGCGGCTCGCAAAAGGCCGCGGGATGGGAAACAAATGGCGCATGCGCTGCCTTGTCAAAGAGAATTGACTCGCTTTCCGGCCATAGCTTATCCAGCAGCGGGACAATCTTGCGCGGCACCAACCCGTCCAGTCGACCATACAGCCGCAGAAACGGCATCGGCAGCCCGACCAGCGCCTGGCGCAGATCGACGGTTCTGAGGATCTCCAGACCGCCGTTCAGCGCCTCAGCGGAAGGCATCGGCAGCGAGAGCACCGCCTGCTTTAACGCCCGCGCATCCTGACGGGCGCTCTCCGTTCCCATGGTTTGCAGTGCGAGGAACCGCTCGACGGTGCGCTGGAAATCCTCGCTCAGCTGCTGCTGAAATCCGGCCAGCACCTCCGGCTTGATGCCGGGCCAGTCCTCATGAGCCGCGAAACAGGGGGAAGAGGCAACCGTTACCAGCGCCTGCACCCGTTGCGGACGCATAATCGCGACCTGGCTGGCCACCAGCCCGCCCAGGCTCCAGCCCAGCCACACCGCCTGAGGCGGAGCCTGCTCCAGCACCCGCTGCGCCATCGCCTCCAGCGACATCGCCCCAAACCCGCCGCTACGGCCATAGCCAGGCAGGTCCACCAGGTGAAGGGTAAAATGCGAAGCCAGATGCGGCGTGATGCAATCCCAGACCTGAGCGTTCAGTCCCCAACCGTGCAGCAGCACAAGATGACAATCACCTTCGCCGATTGTTTGCCACCAGATGTCGTTCATCCGTTACCGTTCTCTTTTTTACTGGACAGAAGGCCAAATATGCTAACAGCACACAGCTTATGCTGGCTATGCCAAATGCCGCTGGCGGTCGCCCGCTGGGGGATCTGCTCTCGCTGCAGCCGCGCCCTGCTCGCCTGCCCCCCGCTCTGCCCGCAGTGCGGCCTGCCGGCGGCAATGTCCCGGCATCCCTGCGGCCGCTGCCTGCAAAAGCAGCCGCCCTGGCATCGAATGGTGGCGGTCAATGACTATCGTTCGCCGCTGAGCGACCTGGTGCGGCAGCTGAAGTTTCACCATCGTCCGGAACTGGGCCCCGCCCTGGCGCGCCTGCTGCTGCTGCGCCTTAAACAGCGCGACGATTTGCCGCCGGTAGACGCGCTGGTCGGCGTGCCGCTGTGGCATCGCCGCCGCTGGCGCCGGGGTTATAATCAGTGCGATGAGCTGTGCCGACCGTTGGCCCGCTGGCGTGGGTGCGTCTGGCGTCGCGACGGCCTGACGCGCCAGCGAGCGGGCGCCGTGCAGCATTCGCTCAATGCCCGCCTGCGCAGGCAGAACCTGAAAAATGCCTTTCAGCTTGAATTTGCCGTCCAGGGACTCCATATCGCTCTGGTGGATGATGTCGTCACGACCGGCAGCACCGTCGCCGAGATATCCCGCCTGCTTTTGCGAAACGGCGCCGCGACGGTTCAGGTATGGTGTATATGCCGTACCTTGTAGACCCCCGCTGATGGGCGTATTATAACCCAGTAAAATAGTCAACTATTAGGCCAACGCTATGATCCGTATTTCCGATGCTGCACAAGCGCACTTTGCCAAACTGCTGGCAAATCAGGAAGAAGGGACGCAAATTCGCGTATTTGTGATTAATCCCGGCACCCCAAACGCTGAGTGCGGCGTATCCTACTGCCCACCGGATGCGGTGGAAGACACCGACACGGCGCTGAAATTTGAACAGCTGACCGCCTATGTCGATGAGCTCAGCGCGCCCTATCTGGAAGACGCTGAAATTGATTTCGTCACCGACCAGCTTGGCTCGCAGCTGACCCTGAAAGCGCCGAACGCCAAAATGCGCAAAGTCGCTGACGATGCCCCGCTGATGGAGCGCGTCGAGTACCTGCTGCAGTCGCAGATTAACCCGCAGCTGGCCGGCCACGGCGGTCGCGTGTCGCTGATGGAGATCACCGACGACGGTCTGGCTATCCTGCAGTTCGGCGGCGGATGCAATGGCTGCTCGATGGTCGACGTAACCCTGAAAGAAGGTATTGAAAAACAGCTGCTGAACGAGTTTCCAGAGCTGAAAGGGGTTCGCGATCTGACCGAGCACCAGCGCGGCGAGCACTCCTACTACTAAGCCTTTCCTCCGGCGGCACCCTGTCGCCGGCTCTCGTTGCTCCTTTCTGTGTTACCGCGCAACATCTCCCGCTAAACGACCGGCAAAAACCGGGGAAAGAGTATGACTTAAGTCTCATATTTAACATTTTCCCCGGTCAGGTGATTCTCAACCCTCACATGTTACCCGTATCATCCACTTCAGGCACCACCGGCAAAAAAATAGCCAGCTATCCTTTCTCTGGGTAAGGATAATGCAAGCGTTTACGGTGCCAGACTATTTTGCTCCCTGACGGAGCGGATGCTCTACAGGTTCAAACTTTGACGTTACCCATAACAAATTAAGGCCAGGTAAATCATGCCATTAGTCATCGTTGCTATCGGGGTTGCCCTGTTATTGCTGTTAATGATCCGTTTCAAAATGAACGGCTTCATTGCGCTGGTTCTGGTGGCGCTCGCCGTCGGATTAATGCAGGGTATGCCACTGGATAAAGTGATCGTTTCCATCAAAAACGGCGTTGGCGGCACCCTTGGCAGCCTCGCGCTGATCATGGGCTTCGGCGCTATGCTCGGTAAGCTGCTGGCAGACTGCGGCGGCGCTCAGCGTATCGCCACCACGCTTATCAATAAGTTCGGTAAGAAGCATATTCAATGGGCGGTGGTCCTGACCGGCTTCACCGTCGGTTTCGCCCTGTTCTATGAAGTGGGCTTCGTACTGATGCTGCCGCTGGTGTTTACCATCGCCGCCTCGGCCCGTATTCCGCTGCTGTACGTCGGCGTACCGATGGCCGCCGCGCTCTCCGTCACCCATGGCTTCCTGCCGCCGCACCCGGGTCCGACCGCGATCGCCACCATCTTCCACGCCGATATGGGTAAGACGCTGCTCTATGGCACCATTCTGGCTATCCCGACGGTTATTCTCGCCGGCCCGGTTTTCGCCCGTTTCCTGAAAGGCATTGATAAGCCGATCCCGGAAGGCCTGCATAACCCGAAAGTGTTCACTGAAGAAGAGATGCCTGGCTTTGGCGTCAGCGTCTGGACCTCGCTGGTTCCGGTGATCCTGATGGCGATGCGCGCCGTGGCCGAGTTGATCCTGCCGAAGGGCCACGCCTTCCTGCCGATTGCCGAATTCTTCGGCGACCCGGTCATGGCCACCCTGATTGCGGTACTGATCGCCCTGTTCACCTTCGGTTTGAACCGCGGCCGCTCCATGGAGCAGATCAACGATACCCTGACCTCTTCTATTAAAATCATCGCCATGATGCTGTTGATCATCGGCGGCGGCGGCGCCTTCAAACAGGTGCTGGTGGATAGCGGCATGGATAAATACATCGCTTCTATCATGCACGAATCGAATATGTCTCCGCTGTTTATGGCATGGTCCATCGCCGCGGTACTGCGTATCGCGCTGGGTTCGGCGACCGTTGCCGCCATCACCGCGGGCGGGATCGCCGCGCCGCTGATCGCCACCACCGGTGTCAGCCCGGAGCTGATGGTTATCGCGGTCGGCTCCGGCAGCGTTATCTTCTCCCACGTGAACGATCCGGGCTTCTGGCTGTTCAAAGAGTACTTTAACCTGACCATCGGCGAGACCATCAGGTCCTGGTCGGTACTGGAAACCATTATCTCTGTCTGCGGCCTGGTAGGCTGTCTGCTGCTGGGGATGGTGGTGTAAGGAGACTCCCGCCACAGAAAAAGGCCGGTCCGCATGATGCGGACCGGCCTTTTTTATCGGACATACTCTTCGCCGCGCAGAGGAGCGCGCGGCGGGGTGTCATCAGGAGGCGGCTTTTTTGCTCGCCGCCTTGCGCCGTTTATCCAGATCCTTAATCAGCTTATTGACCTGTTCATCGGCAAACATCTGCTCAAGGGTGACGGAAAGCTTCCGGCGCCAGTTCGGGTACTCGGTGCTGGTGCCCGGAATATTGACCGGCGACGCCATCTCCAGCCAGTCTTCCGGCTGCAGGCCCAGCAGGGCGCTGTTGCTGTCGGCAATATAACGTTGCATCCCCCGGTTGAGGATCCCCGTCATGCTCATCAGGGAGGCCTTATGACCGGCACGCTTGGGCAGACAGCCGTACTTATGCAGCGCATCCAGCAGCCCTTGTTTCGCCAGCTCACGGTCCTGGTACAGCCCGCGCAGCACCACCTCATCAGGATAGAGACCCAGCGCTTTACCTAACGTCAGATCGCCGCTTTCCCAGTAGCCGCGGAGGGTGGGCAGGTCGTGCGTCGTCGCCACAGCCATTGATTGCTCCGGGTACAGCGCCGGCGCGCGGAACGTTTTCTCTGCATCGCTCTCAAAATAGAGCACCTTATAAGAATAGACGCCGCTGTTGCGTAACTTGCTGACGATCTCCACCGGTACCGTGCCCAGATCTTCGCCGATCACCATGCAGCGATGACGCTGGCTTTCCAGCGCCAGAAGCGACAGCAGATCGTCGACGGGATACTGAACGTAAGCGCCATGGTCGGCGGTTTCACCATAGGGGATCCACCACAGACGCAGCACTGACATCACGTGATCAATGCGCAACGCGCCGCAGTTCTGCATATTGGCGCGCAGCAGGTCGATAAACGGCTCATAGGCGCGAGCGGCAATAATATGCGGATCCATCGGCGGCAGGCCCCAGTTCTGGCCCAGCGGACCCAGAATATCCGGCGGCGCGCCCACGGACGCTTTCAGGCAGTACAGCTCACGGTCGCACCAGGTCTCCGACCCGCCTTCGGCGACGCCCACCGCCAGATCGCGGTAGAGGCCGATCGGCATCCCATCGCGCTGGCTGGTTTCCCAGCAGGCGGCAAACTGGCTCCAGGCCAGCCACTGCAGCCAGAGATAGAAACTGACGTCGTCCTCATGCTCAACGCAGAAGGCTTTCACCTCCGGGCTGTCGATATCCTGAAAGGCCTTCGGCCAGGCCGGCCAGCCCCAACGCAGCGGGTCCTGTTGAACCTGCCAGGCGTGCAGCGCATCGAAAGCGGCCTGCCAGTAAAGGCTTTCCCCTTCACGCAGAACAAACTCGCGGAACGCCGTCATCTGCTCATCTTCACGACGAGAGAATCGTTTCCACGCCATACGCAGCGCGGTCATTTTCAGCGTGGTGACCGCGGTATAGTCCACATCATCCGTTTGCCGCGCCGCCTGCAAGGCCTGCTGCGTCGCTGCGGACTGCCACCACGCCTGCGCCTCTTCGCTATGCTGGAAATCGTCAACCGCATTGACGTCGATGTAGATAACGTTCAGCCAGCGACGTGAAGACGGGCTATAGGGGCTGGCGCTCTCCGGGTTCGCCGGATAGAGGGCATGGATCGGGTTGAGACCAATAAACGACCCGCCGCGGCGGGCGATTTCCGGCAGCATGGCGCGCAGATCGCCAAAATCGCCGATCCCCCAGTTTTTCTCCGAACGCAGGGTATACAGCTGCACGCAGGTGCCCCACAGCTTTTTCCCCTCTTTCAGCGGCTGCGGCTCATAGCAGCGGGCCGGAGCGACGATGGTCCGGCAGTGCCAGCGCTCCCCCTCCTGGGTGAGCGTCAGGGAGTGATACCCCTCCGGCAGTTTGGCCGGCAGCGGCAGCGTCTCGCCGCCGCGGGTTTTACCCTGATACTGCTTACCGTCCTCAGTGGTCAGGATCCACTGATACTCACCGCGTCCTGCCACCGGCAGCGACATTTTTTTGCCGTGGGTGAAGATCTTCACGTTCGGCAGCGGGTTAACCGCCACTTTCGTGGCGGCGGTTGAGCGATGCATCGCATCCAGTAGACGCTGTTTGGTGACAGCCGCGATAGACTGCGGCTTGCCGTGCGCGTTGATATAGCTGGGGCTGATGCCCGCCGCCAGCGCGGCATTATCGAGGCGTTTACTCTCCATAGGCCTTCCTTTAGCGTTTCGCCTGCCAGATACGTTGCTGATAATCGCGGATCGAGCGGTCGGAGCTGAACATGCCGCAGCGCGCGGTGTTGAGAATTGTCGCGCGGGTCCAGGCCTCCTGGTCGCGATACAGCTCATCTACCCGTTTTTGCGCCGCCACGTAGGCTTCGAAATCGGCCAACACCAGATACGGGTCGCCGCCCTGCAGCAGGCTGTGCAGCATCTGGTCGAAGGCATGCTTGTCGCCGTTGCTATAGGTGCCGTTCTCCAGCTCCTTAAGCACCGCATCAAGCAGTTTGTCTTTTTTACGCCATTTCAGCGGATCGTAGCCTTTCGCTTTCAGGGCTTTCACTTCTTCTACCGTGTGGCCGAAGATAAAGATGTTCTCTTCACCGACCTGCTCGGCGATTTCCACGTTGGCGCCATCCAGCGTTCCGACGGTCAGCGCGCCATTCAGCGCCAGTTTCATGTTGCCGGTGCCAGAGGCTTCTTTGCCCGCGGTGGAGATCTGCTCGGAGATATCTGCCGCCGGGATCAGTTTTTCCGCAGCCGAAACACAGTAGTCCGGCAGGAAGACCACTTTCAGCTTATCGCCGACTTTCGGGTCGTTGTTGATCGCTTCCGCTACCTTGTTGATGGCGAAAATAATATTCTTCGCCAGATAGTAGCCCGGCGCCGCTTTCGCGCCGAACAGGAAGACGCGCGGTACGCGATCGGCCTGCGGGTTTTCGCGGATCTCTTTGTACAGCGCAAGGATATGCAGCAGGTTGAGGTGCTGACGCTTGTACTCGTGCAGACGTTTGATCTGAATGTCGAAAATCGCCTGCGGGTTGATCTCAATCCCGGTACGCTGCTTCACAAACTCGGCCAGATGAACTTTGTTGGCCTGCTTAATATCGCGATAGGTCTGACGGAATGCCGCATCGTCAGCGTATTTTTCCAGATTGATCAGCTGGTCAAGGTCATTGGCCCACTCTTTTTTCAGCGTCTCATCCAGCAGCGTGGCCAGCGCCGGGTTGCACTGCTTGATCCAGCGGCGCGGTGTGATGCCGTTGGTCACGTTATGGAATTTGTTCGGCCACAGCTGGTTATATTCCGGGAACAGATCTTTCACCACCAGGTCCGAGTGCAGCGCCGCTACGCCGTTGACGGCAAAACCGCCCACCACGCACATGTTGGCCATCCGCACCTGCTTGTTATGCACCACCGCCAGTTTCGCCCAGACCTGCTTATCGCCCGGCCAGGTTTTGTCCACCAGCAGTTTAAAGCGGTCGTTAATCTCTTTAATGATCTGCATATGGCGCGGCAGCAGCGCTTTCACCAGCTTCTCATCCCAGCACTCCAGCGCTTCCGGCATCAGGGTATGGTTGGTGTAAGCAAAGGTTTTGCTGGTGATCGCCCAGGCGTCATCCCAGCTCAACTGGTGCTCGTCGATCAGCACGCGCAGCAGCTCCGGGATGGCGATGGTCGGGTGCGTATCGTTCAGCTGGATCACTTCGTAATCCGCCAGCTCGGCCAGCTTGCGGCCTGCCAGATGATGACGACGCAGGATATCGGCCACTGAGCAAGCGCACTGGAAGTACTGCTGCATCAGGCGCAGTTTTTTACCGGCCTGATGGTTGTCATTCGGGTACAGCACCTTGGTCAGTTTTTCCGCGTCGATGCCCTGCTGCTCGGCGCGCAGGAAATCGCCGTCGTTGAATTTGGTCAGGTTAAACGGATGAGCGTGTTTGGCCTGCCACAGACGCAGCGGCTGGGCGACGTTGTTGCGATAGCCTAGCACCGGCAGGTCCCAGGCTTCGCCGGTAATGACGAACGCCGGCTGCCACTCGCCGTTTTTACTGACTTTGCCGCCGATACCGACCTGGACATCCAGCGCGTCGTTATGGCGGAACCACGGGTAGCTGCTGCGGCCCCAGTCGTCCGGAGCTTCCTTCTGCTGGCCGTCGTCAAAGGACTGGCGGAACAGACCATACTGGTAATTGAGGCCGTAACCGGTCGCCGACTGCCCCACGGTCGCCATGGAGTCGAGGAAGCAGGCTGCCAGACGGCCCAGGCCGCCGTTACCCAGCGCCGGGTCGGTCTCTTCTTCCAGCAGATCGGTGAGGTTGACGTCATAGCCTTTCAGCGCGTCGCTCACGCCCTCGTACCAGCCCAGGTTGAGCAGGTTGTTGCCGGTCAGGCGGCCAATCAGAAACTCCATCGAGATGTAGTTAACGTGACGCTGTCCTTGCGCTGGTTTTGCCACCGGCTGCGCCGACAGAAGTTCCGCCAGCGCTCCGCTGACGGCGCGCCACCATTGACGCTGCGTCATCTCGGAAGCGGACTGTAAACCAAAACGCTGCCACTGACGCGTCAGTGCAGCCTGAAACTGAGCTTTGTTAAATGAAGTCTGTGACATAATGAGATCCGGGTCCTTTACTAAAACGATGGCGCTAGTGTGCCGACCTCCCGATTCATCGTCCTCATCCCGACGGGGATTAGACAGGGAGGAGTGCCGGGGATGAGCGAAAAGTGTGATCCTGACCACTATAGTGTGGGTGAGAAGGCCAAAATATGCTGTAAAAATCACCGCAGTATGACAGTCGAGATGCCATTTCTGCCGACCAGAAATTTGTTACAGGCCAATACGCGGCAAAAATTTTCCCGCCCTTCGCAGGGTTATTAAAAAAATAAATAGAGACCTCCGGGAAAATAAGCACATTTCATCACATTAACCCGCAAAAAAGATTACTTCTAAGAAATCACTGACAATAATTTAATAAAAACAAACAACTACTTCAGACATAAAATTAATCTCTCCCCGCTCCGCTCACCACCGGCTAAAAACCGCTGACGACGAGTCCTGCCTGCGATTTTTCCCCATTCGCAACCAATGTCGAAATTTGTGACATAGAGCAAATTCAAGAGCATAAACTTCGGACATAACTTGCAATAAATTTCATAATCACCGACCTTATTAGATATTAATTACGAAGCGCAAAAAAAATCGCAACCTCTCTCTTGCACAGCGAAATGTAGAACTATGTTGATTCCGTCCAAATTAAGTCGTCCGGTCCGCCTTGAACACACCGTGGTTCGTGAGCGTTTACTGGCGAAACTTTCCGGCGCGAACAATTATCGTCTCGTGCTGATCACCAGTCCTGCCGGGTACGGTAAAACAACGCTCATTTCTCAGTGGGCCGCAGGTAAAAACGATCTTGGGTGGTTTTCGCTGGACGAAGGCGACAACCAGCAGGAGCGTTTTGCCAGTTATCTGATCGCGGCGATCCAGCAGGCCACCGGCAACCACTGCGCGGCCAGTGAAGCGATGGTGCAAAAGCGCCAGTACGCCAGCCTCTCCTCTCTTTTTGCGCAGCTGTTTATTGAACTCGCCGACTGGCAGCGCCCGCTGTACCTCGTCATTGATGATTACCATCTGATCAATAATCCGGTGATTCATGACGCGATGCGCTTTTTCCTCCGCCATCAGCCGGAGAATATGACCCTCGTAGTCCTGTCGCGGAACCTGCCGCAGCTGGGGATTGCCAACCTGCGCGTCCGCGATCAGCTGCTGGAGATTGGCAGCCAGCAGCTGGCCTTTACCCACCAGGAAGCGAAACAATTTTTCGACTGCCGTCTGACGTCGCCTATCGAAGCCGACGACAGCAGCCGGCTGTGCGACGACGTCGCCGGGTGGGCCACCGCGCTGCAGCTCATCGCCCTCTCCGCCCGCCAGAATAACTCCTCCGCCCAACACTCCGCCCGCCGACTCGCCGGGATTAACGCCAGCCATCTGTCGGATTATCTGGTGGATGAAGTGCTGGATAACGTCGACGCCCGCACGCGCAACTTTTTGCTGAAGAGTTCGCTGCTGCGCTCAATGAACGACGCGTTAATCGTTCGCGTCACCGGCGAAGAGAATGGCCAGATGCAGCTGGAGGAGATCGAACGTCAGGGGCTGTTCCTGCAGCGGATGGATGATTCCGGCGAATGGTTCCGCTATCACCCGCTGTTTGGCAGTTTCCTGCGCCAGCGCTGTCAGTGGGAGCTGGCGGTTGAACTGCCGGAGATCCACCGCGCCGCGGCGGAAAGCTGGATGGCGCAAGGCTTCCCCAGCGAGGCTATCCACCATGCGCTGGCGGCCGGCGATGCCAAAATGCTGCGCGATATCTTGCTCAATCACGCCTGGGGCATGTTTAACCATAGCGAACTGGGCCTGCTGGAGCAGTCGCTGTCGGCGCTGCCCTGGTCAAATCTGCTGGAAAATCCGCGCCTGATCCTGCTGCAGGCCTGGCTGATGCAGAGCCAGCATCGCTACAGCGAAGTTAACACCCTGCTGGCCCGCGCTGAACATGAAATCAAGGACATCAGAGAAGGCACCATGCACGCAGAATTTAACGCTCTGCGCGCCCAGGTGGCGATTAACGATGGTAACCCGGATGAAGCGGAACGGCTGGCAAAACTGGCACTGGAAGAGCTGCCGCCGGGCTGGTTCTATAGCTGCATTGTGGCAACCTCGGTGCTGGGTGAAGTGTTGCACTGCAAAGGCGAATTGACCCGCTCACTGGCGTTAATGCAGCAAACCGAACAGATGGCACGCCAGCACGATGTCTGGCACTACGCTTTGTGGAGTTTAATCCAGCAAAGTGAAATTCTGTTTGCCCAAGGGTTCCTGCAAACCGCGTGGGAAACGCAGGAAAAAGCGTTCCAGCTGATCAACGAGCAGCATCTGGAACAGCTGCCAATGCATGAGTTTCTGGTGCGCATTCGTGCGCAGCTGTTATGGGCCTGGGCACGGCTGGATGAAGCCGAAGCGTCGGCGCGCAGCGGGATTGAAGTCTTGTCGTCTTATCAGCCACAGCAACAGCTTCAGTGCCTGGCAATGTTGATTCAATGCTCGCTGGCCCGTGGTGATTTAGATAACGCCCGTAGCCAGCTGAACCGTCTGGAAAACCTGCTGGGGAATGGCAAATATCACAGCGACTGGATCTCTAACGCCAACAAA
>OMBQ01002420.1_pt1 | contig 11870 bp, 10 predicted proteins | sample 1674311 | NCBI WGS metagenome assembly OMBQ01 (sample SAMEA103958160, study PRJEB25191) | human gut metagenome | biome: human-associated habitat [ENVO:00009003]; feature: intestine environment [ENVO:2100002]; material: feces | place: Germany | collected 2013/2015 | reverse complement strand
ACGATTTGAATTACCAAGTGTCCAGCGTTTCTTTCCGCCGCATTGGTTGGCGCATCGAAAGGCAAACACCAATGAACAACTCATTCAACAAGTGAAACAATTTTGGTTAAAAAATAAAGAAAACAAAGGAGGAAACAAATGAAGACCATTTTAGTCCTTCATACAGGTGGGACCATTTCCATGTCGAAAGTAGCAGGAGGAAGTGTTGCCCCGAATGAAAAAAATCCGTTGATGGAACAAGAAGCATTATTTTCTGGCAAGGTTCATTTAGTTGTCGAAGATATTTTTAATATTCCCTCACCACACATGACCTTAGAACGGATGTTTCAATTAAAAGAACGGATTCAAAAAGCTTATTCTGAACCAATTGATGGCGTGGTTATTACGCATGGAACAGATACATTAGAAGAAACTGCTTATTTTTTAGATATAACCTTAGAGAAAAAAATCCCCATTGTTTTAACAGGAGCAATGCGGTCAAGTAACGAAATCGGTAGTGATGGTTTGTATAATTTCATCAGTGCTATTTGGACTGCTTGTTCAGACGAATCATACGATAAAGGTGTTTTAGTCGTGATGAATGATGAAATTCATACGGCGCGTTATGTGACAAAAACACATACAACGAACGTAGCGACGTTTCGGACGCCAACTTTTGGACCAATAGGAACCATTGCGAAAGAACGTGCTTTTTTTGCGAAAGAGGTCTTACCACAAGAAGTTTGCGATGTTTCTTCTGTGAAAGGAAATGTTCACGTAGTGAAGGCCTATGCGGGGATGGGTGAACGGATGTTTGAATTATTAAACACCCCAGAAACGGATGGGTTAGTAATTGAAGCGCTAGGTGCGGGCAATTTACCGCCAGAAACGCTCCCAGCATTACAAAAGATGCTAGACAACGGGATTCCAGTCGTTTTAGTTTCTCGTTGTTCCAATGGCATTGCTGAAGATATCTATGATTATGCTGGTGGTGGCGTTGGCTTGAAAAAAATGGGGGTTGTTTTTGCTCGTGGCTTAAACGGACCGAAAGCGCGGATTCGTTTAATTGTTGGTTTAAACAGCGAAAAAAATCCTGCAGAGTTAAAAGAATTTTTGGAACAGTAACTAATTTTAAGGAGAAAATAAATGAAGCTGTTTGAACGCATTCATCAAGATACTGAAATTCGACAAATTTATGATGCAATTGGTCAAATGGAAGATGAAGAAGCTGGGTGGGCATACCATAATTGGTTTCATGTAAACAATGTCGTAGCCATGACGGAAATGATTTTGAAACAACTTGCTGTTTCAGAGGAGTATTTAGAGGCGGCAAAAATTGCGGCACTGCTCCATGATGTGGGTGCGCTACAAGGAAAAGCAGGACATGCACTTCGTGGGAAACGATTTGCAGAAGCATATTTTCGTAAGCAAAAGATTTGTTTGCCTTATCAAGAAGAAATTTTATCTTCTATAGAAAATCATAGTAATGGCTTTGATTCGGAAGAGTTAATGACACTAGCGCTAATCATTAGTGATAAGTTAGATATTACAACCTCTCGTGTTGCAAAGGCTGGTTATTTCGTACCGGGAATGCGGCAACTTCAATTTTTAAAGAAAATTGAAATTATGCTTTCAGAACAAGAAGTTTGTGTCGCGTTTGCGGCAGAAGAAGAACTGGATTTAGAAGAATTAAATGCGTTTTATTTTATGCCAAAGGTCTTCAAAGCAATTGCCGCTTTTTCAGAAAAAATTCAACGCCGACCAATCGTTTTATTGAATAATCAAGAATGGCCGGTACCAAAACTAAAAAAATCCTTCAACTGTTCATTAACAGTTGAAGGATTTTTTTAGCGATAATTATTAAACTCAAGAGCCATTGGTAAATCTAATTCTCGTAAAAGAGCCATGACTTTTTGTAAATCATCCCGACTTTTTCCAGTTACCCGAATTTTGTCTTCTTGGATTTGTGACTTAACTTTAATACCAGAGTTTTTGATAGCTGTGTTGATTTTTTTCGCATTTTCTTTATCAATACCACTGATTAAATCACCATATTGGCGAGCAGTACCGCCTAAGGCTTTTTCACTTTCTGAGAAATGAATATTTTTAATCGGAACATTGCGTTTGACTAATTTTCCAAATAAAATATCCTTCACTTGCTCGACTTTATAATCATCTTCAGCTACGACTACTAGTTTATCGTTTTCCAATTTAATATCAGCAATTGACCCTTTAAAGTCAAAACGATTTTTCAATTCTTTTAAGGCAATTTGAATTGCGTTTTTGACTTCCTCCATATTGACCTCTGAAACTACATCAAAACTTGCTTCTTTTGCAGCCATGTAAAAACCTCCTAAAATATTCTTTGCTTCATCATATCATGAAATAGTAAAAAAGGTTAGGCTAGAATCATTTTGAATAGAGAAATAAGAAGATCAGTTTAGGGATATCTTCCCGCATTCTTTCATGGAAACGTTGCAAAAAAAATTTTTTTCAATGTTCGCTTTTAGCCCCTTTTCTTTTAGGATAGAACCTGTTATTCTAAGTCAGAAGAATAGCGAAGGAGCGAAGAAAAATGAGTCGATTGGTTAGTACTTACCAAAGGAATGAATCGATAAAAAAAATAGCAGTGATGGCGATAACCGCTTTGACTTCTGCGGTCGGTTTGAATTTCTTTTTGATTCCGGCAAAAGTTTTTTCGGCAGGGATGAACGGAATTGCGCAAATCATTGCTACATTATTATATACAAATTTAGGAATCCATATTAATACAGGGATCTTCATTTTATTTTTAAACATTCCCGTCTTCATTCTAGGGTTTGTAAAATTAGGGAAACAATCAACGATTCTTAGTTTCATCAATGTTATTGGCATTTCCGTTGTCACTATGTTTGTGCCAATCGTAACAGTCACAACGAATCCTTTGATGAACGCAATTATGGGTGGTGTCTTAGTCGGCGTTGGCGCAGGGCTTTCATTGAAAATGGGCTTTAACACTGGCGGCATGGACATTATTTCACTGATTCTTTCAAAAACAACAGGGAAAACCGTTGGTAATTTTATGTTCTTATTAAATGGTATTATTGTGCTGTTGGCTGGTTTTGTATTTAACTGGGAAAGTGCGTTGTATACTATTATTTCTATTTACTGTTTGAGTCAGGTGGTCGACATGATTCATACCAGTCACCAAAAAGTCACAGCAATGATTGTCACCACGAGACCAGAAGCCGTTGCCTTAGAAGTTTCTCAACAAATCGCTCGTGGCATGACCTTGTTGCCTTCAATCGGCGGCTATTCAGGTGCAGAAGGTCGGATGATTATGATGGTCATTACTCGCTACGAACTCTATGATTTAGAACAAGCAGTTTACAGTATCGATGAGAATGCCTTTGTAAATATTTTACCAACACAATCGGTTTTAGGGCGTTTTGCCAATGAAGATGAACAACGGATTTTTCATAGTACAGGAACATTTCCTGAGCTTCAATCTTACAAGGTGAAACGTTATCCACCAAAGAAAAAATTAAAATAGCAAGTCGGCCTTTAGGTCCCAAAGTCTTAACGGGAAAACTGGAGGTTTTTTTATAAAAATGAAGGTTATGTGAAAGAATAGACAAAAATTTTCTGAAAAAGGGAATTTTACTAGAAAAGTGTCAGGAATTCTGCTAAAATAGAACCGTTGGTTAGGGAACACCTAACAAATAAAGTTTTTAAAAACTTAGGAGGAATTTTTTATGCCAGTAGTATCAGGAGCAGAATTCTTAAAAGCAGCACGTAAAGGCGGCTATGCAGTAGGTGGCTATAACACAAATAACTTAGAATGGACACAAGCGATTTTAGAAGCAGCAGAAGCTAAAAAAGCATCTGTTCCGGTATGCCTTCATCTGGATCACGGCAGCAGCTTTGACCTTGCGATGAAGGCTCTCAAGGCCGGATATACTTCTGTTATGATCGATGGCTCCAAGCTGGATTATGAGGGCAACATCGAGGTGAGCAAGAAGGTTGCTGATGTTGCAGCATCCATGGGAATTCCATGCGAGGCAGAGCTTGGCAAGGTTGGCGGTAAGGAAGACGATCTGGTTGCTGTAGCAGATACCAATACAGATCCGCAGGAAGCAAAGGAATTTGCAGAGCGTACAGGTGTTACCTCTCTTGCAGTTGCAATCGGTACTGCTCACGGATTCTATGTAGGAACACCAGTCCTTGATAAGGAGCGTTTAAGCGAGATCCGTAAGGTCGTAGATATTCCGTTAGTTCTTCATGGTGCTTCCGGACTTAGCGATGAGGACGTAATGGATTGTGTCAAGAGAGGAATCTGCAAGGTGAACTTTGCTACAGAGCTTCGTGCAGCATACTCCAAGGCAGTAAGAGAGACACTGGAAGATGAGAAGGTATTTGACCCGAAGGCATACGGCAAGGCTGGAATTGCAGCTGTGAAAGAGCTTGTAATGGCCCGTATGAAGGTTTGCGGCTGTGACGGCAAAGCTGAATAAGAGGCAGCCCTATGGCAGCGACGATGAAAGACATTGCCAGACGGACAGGTCTTGGTTTGGCAACGATCTCCTCTTATTTTAACGGGGGTAATGTAAGGGAGAAGAACCGCATCAAAATCGAAGAAGCCATCGAAGAATTACACTATGAAGTGAATGAGGTTGCCCGCGGACTGAAGACTAATGCCACGAAGACAGTGGGGGTGGTGATCCCGGAGCTGAATAACGTATTCTGCGCCGAGATCATCAGCGGCATGGAGGATATTCTGCGCAGTCATGGATATGCAGCCATTGTCTGTGACTGCAGGACCGATAAGAACCTGGAGAGGGAAGCTGTGGACTTTCTTACCAGGAAGCGCGTGGACGGAATCATCAATATGCCTGTGGATATGACAGGTTCCCATCTGAAAGAGTTTCAGAGAACTGGGAAGCCCATCGTGCTTATTGACCGTATGATCCAGGGACTTTCCTGTGACTGTGTGCTGGTAGATAATGAGATGGCTGCTGAGAAGGCAGTTACCATGCTGGTGGAGCAGGAGCATCATAAGATTGGGCTGATCGGCGGTCCGGATGAGATCTATACTGCCAGACAGCGTATGCTTGGATATATCAAGGCACTGAAGAAGCACGGCATTCCTGTTGATGAGAAGCTGATCTGTCACGGGGATTACACCATTCAGGGCGGCGTTCAGGCTGTGGAAGCCCTGGTGAAGGAGAATCCGGATATGACCGCAGTTTTTGTCACTAATTACGAGATGACTATGGGAGCTGTGATCGGATTGAATGAGATGGGAGTATCCCTGCCAGAGGAGATTTCCATGGTGGGCTTTGACAATCTTCCTTTTGCCCGGGCCTGTCGCCCGGCACTTACCATTGTATCCCAGCCCACAGAGAAGATTGCCCGCGAGACGGCCCAGCTGATGCTGGCACGCCTTGAGGGAAAGGAAGACCTTCAGGAGCCAGTGGTGCGGAAGCTTCAGACCGATATTTTTATGGGGAAATCCATAAGGAGACAAGGATGAGCAAGAACTATTTATTAGGAATTGATATTGGAACCAGTGCCTGTAAGGTGGCTGTGTTTGACAGAAACGGACAGGTAATGGCTTACGCAAATGGAGACTATCCTGTGTATTATCCCAGGGAGGGATGGGTTCAGCAGAATCCGGAGGAATGGTGGCAGGCTGTGTGCGGTGCCATAAAGGAATGCTTAAGCAAAGGAGAAATTTCCCCGGAGCAGATTGCAGGAGTGGGAATCGACGGACAGAGCTGGTCAGCCATAGCCATTGACAAGGATGGAAATGTGCTGACAGATACACCAATCTGGATGGACACCCGGGCACAGGAGATTTGTGACAGACTCAATAATGAAATTGGCAGCGAGAATATTTTTGAAGTTGCTGGTAATTCCCTTCAGCCTTCCTATGCTACAGCGAAGATTCTGTGGTATAAGGAGAACATGCCTGAAGTATACAGCAGAATCTACAAGATTCTTCAGTCCAACAGCTTTATTGCCTACAGGCTGACCGGTGCAGTGACACAGGATCTTTCCCAGGGATACGGACTGCATTGTTTTGATATGCGCACTGGTACATGGGATGCGCAGATGTGTGAGAAGCTGGGAATTCCAATGGAATTTCTTCCGGAAATCGTTCCCTGCGATCAGGTAGTAGGAACGGTAAATGAGAAGGCAGCAGCCCAGTGCGGACTTGCAGCAGGCACTCCGATAGTAGCCGGCGGTCTTGATGCAGCGTGCGGTACACTTGGAGCTGGCGTGATCCATCCTGGTGAGACACAGGAGCAGGGCGGACAGGCAGGCGGCATGAGTATCTGCACGGATACCTACAAGGCAGACCCAAGCCTGATCCTGGGATTTCATGTAGTGCCGGGAAAGTGGCTCCTTCAGGGAGGCACCACCGGAGGCGGCGGGGTTATGCGCTGGTTCGAGCGGGAGTTCGCAGATTTTGAGAGAAGCCGCAAGGAAGAGACAGGCAAGTCTTCCCTTGACCAGCTCAACCAGATTGCACAGGAAGTACCAGCCGGAAGTGAAGGTGTGGTATTCCTTCCTTATATGTCCGGAGAGCGTTCCCCAATCTGGAACCCATATGCCAAGGGTGTTTTCTATGGCCTTGATTTTTCCAAGACCAAGGGACATATGGTAAGGGCCTGTATGGAGGGCGTTGCATTTTCCCTTCGTCACAATCTGGAAGTGGCAGAGAAGGCTGGGGCTCAAGTGAAGGTGCTCCGTGCAATGGGCGGATCTGCCAATTCCCTTCTCTGGACCCAGATTAAGGCAGATATAACAGGCAAGGATGTAGTAGTGCCTGCTTCTGACACCGCGTCTACTTTAGGGGCTGCGATTCTTGCAGGAGTAGGTGTTGGATTTTATAAAGATTATGAGGAAGCGGTTTCCCTGACGGTCAAGGAGACAAGACGTCACCAGCCGGATCCTTCCAGGAAAGAAGTTTATGACAAGGCATACCGTACATACAGAGAACTTTATGACTCTCTGAAACATATGATGGTGCGGCAGTAAGGAGGTATTTTAAGATGAAAGCAGCAGCTGTAGTTGCAAATGAGGATGTTCAGTATCAGGAAGTGGAAGAGCCACAGGCAAAGCCAGGCTGGGTCAAAATTAAAGTAAAAGCTTCCGGTATCTGCGGATCCGATGTGCCGCGTGTACTGAATCACGGTGTTCATTTCTATCCTATCGTTCTGGGACATGAATTCTCAGGAGACGTTGTAGAGGTTGGAGAGGGCGTTACCAAAGTAAAAGTAGGCGACCGTGTATCCGGTGCACCTCTTCTTCCTTGTATGAAATGTGATGACTGCCAGAACGGAAACTTCTCCCTGTGCAAGCATTACAGCTTTATCGGCTCCAGACAGCAGGGAAGCAATGCGGATTATGTAGTAATTCCAGAGCAGAATGCCATTCCATTTGATCCATCTATTTCCTATGAGCAGGGAGCTATGTTTGAGCCTTCTACTGTTGCCCTTCACGGACTTCTTCAGAATGATTATCAGGGCGGACAGTGTGTGGCAATTTTAGGATGCGGCACCATCGGAATCTTCACTATGCAGTGGGCGAAGATTTTCGGTTCCAAGAAGGTTGTAGTGTTTGATATCAGCCAGGAGCGTCTTGACCTTGCGAAACGTATGGGTGCAGACGCTGTAATCGATACCACCAAAGAGAACTATATGGAAGAGGCTATGGCAATTACTGGCGGTAAGGGCTATGGTTACGTATTTGAGACAGCAGGACAGGTTCCTACCATGCATATGGCATTTGAACTGGCTGCCAATAAGGCTCATGTATGCTTTATCGGTACTCCTCATGCTGACCTTACCTTTACACCGAAGCAGTGGGAGAACATGAACCGTAAGGAATTCAAGCTGACCGGTTCCTGGATGTCCTACAGTTCTCCATTCCCGGGCAAGGAGTGGGATCTTACCGCACACTATTTTGCAACCGGACAGTTGAAATTTGACCCGGGATTTATCTATCGCAAGATGCCTATGAGCCAGGCGCAGGAAGCCTTCCAGCTTTATAAGACACCAGGTCTTGTAAAAGGCAAGATTCTTCTGATGAACGAGGACTGAGCATATGATACTGACAGTAACATTAAATGCTGCAATTGATAAGCGCTATGTAGTAGAGGGCTTTCGCACCGGCGAGGTAAATCGTGTGAAAGAGTGCACCTATGTACCGGGCGGCAAGGGACTGAATGTGTCCAAGCCAGCTTCCATCTATGGAGCAGAGGTAGTGGCTACCGGATTTGCGGGGGGCCACGCTGGTGCCTATATTGAGGATGCACTGAAGCCTTTTGGAATCAGGAGTGCTTTTTACCATGTGGATGCTGAGAGCAGATCCTGCATCAATATCTGGGATGAAGTGAATCAGGTACAGACCGAATTCCTGGAACCTGGATTCACTTTGACAGAGGAGGATTTCGCTGGTTTTGAGGCGAAGTTTCGCCAGCTGGTTCAGGAAGCCAAGGTAGTAGCCATGTCGGGAAGTGTTCCCAAGGGACTGGACGGAACTGCATATCAGCGCCTTGTAAAAATTGTGAAGGATGCTGGAATTCCAGTGATCCTGGACACCAGCGGCAAGCTTCTTGAGATGGGAATTGAGGCTATTCCTACCATGATTAAGCCAAATATTGATGAAATCCGTATGCTTACAGGCAAACGCTGTGATGATATTTCCGAGATTATCGAAGCTGCCAGGGCAATCCACGAGAGAGGCGTGAAGATCGTGGCTGTTTCCCTTGGTGCAGACGGATCCCTTGCAGTGGGAGATGATGGAATTTTCCGTGCCCGTGTTCCGAAAATAGATGCAGTGAATACAGTAGGATGCGGCGATTCCATGATCGCAGGCTTTGCCCTTGGTTTGTCCAAGGGACTCCCGTTAGAGGAGACCCTGCGTCTTGCAAGCGCAATCTCCGCGGCAGCAGCCATGAGAGAAGAGACCGGATTTTTCGTAATGGAAGATATGGAGAAGCTGCTGCCTCAGATTGAGATTACCAGACTGTAATAATAAATATAAAAAATGTGCGAAATGTTAAGGAGGATAAAAAGATGACAATGATCGATCCGGCAATTGTTCCGCAGAGAACACTTTATACTGGCGCGAAGTTGCCAGCAGTAGGAATGGGAACATTTGGAAGTGACCATGCAGATGCAGATGCTGTTTCCGCAGCAGTGGCTGGCGCAATCCGTGTAGGTTACCGTTCCTTTGACTGCGCTGCCTGCTATGGCAACGAGGATATGATCGGACAGGTTTTTGCTGACGCGTTTGCAGAAGGTGTTGTAAAAAGAGAAGATCTGTTCATCGCATCCAAGGTATGGAATGACATGCATGGTGATGGAGATGTACTGATTGCCTGCGCTAAGACACTGAAGGACCTGAAGCTGGATTATCTGGATATGTACTATGTTCACTGGCCATTCCCGAACTATCATGCACCTCACTGCGATGTGGATTCCAGAAACCCTGATTCCAAGCCATTTACAGTAGAGCGTTTCATGAAGACCTGGCGTCAGATGGAGCGTCTGGTAGACATGGGCCTGACCAAGCACATTGGTATGTCTAATATGACCATTCCGAAGCTTGAGGCAGTTCTTCCTCTTTGCAGAATTAAGCCAGCCGCAATTGAGATGGAGCTTCATCCATGCTTCCAGCAGCCAGAGCTGTTTGAGTACTGCCAGAAACAGGGCATTGAAGTAGTTGGATTCTGTCCAATCGGTTCCCCGGAGCGTCCGGAGCGTGACAAGATGCCAGAGGATATTGCAGATATTGAGCTGCCAGAACTGAAGGCAATTGCTGAGGCACATGGCGTTCATCCGGCAGTAATCTGCATCAAATGGGCAGTACAGAGAGGCATTTCTCCGATTCCGTTCTCTTTGAAGGAGAAGAACTACACTATGAACCTGAAGTGCGTAACAGAAGATCCGCTGACAGATGCGGAGATGGAGACAATCCGTTCCTTAGATAAGAACAACCGTCTGATCAAGGGTCATGTATTCCTGTGGGAAGGCGCCAAAGACTGGCACGACCTGTGGGATGAGGACGGCGTTATTGTGAAATAACGCACATCTTGCAGAAAGCCTTTTTCAAACACACTCTAGGAAAACAATAAGATTTCATACAAAAGCTGCAAAGTCCTTGAAGCAAGGGACAACTTTGCAGCTTTTGCTGCCCAATAGCACGTTTCTCGATGCCAGGAAAGACAAATCTTCTTGTGTAATGCGCAAGAAGCAGCGCTTGCTACGCAAACTTAATTCTCGGGTTTTCTGTGAATTTCACATACTCTTAGTTGTTTGGTTTGCATAATGATATGGCATGTGATAATATGATATTTGGTAAATGTTTTGAGGAAATATGGTACAGACCGGCACCGGGGGGAGCCGATCAGATACATACGAATAACAGACAGAAAGGGAAAGCAAAAACTATGTATCGAATTTTACTTGTAGATGATGAGATCCTGGTACGTGACGCCATAAAGGAGAATATTGACTGGAAGTCCATGGATTGCCAGCTTGTAGGAGACTGCGAAAACGGAAAGCAGGCAGCAGATTTTGTGAAGAGCCATCCGGTAGATATTGTTCTCACAGATATTTTGATGCCGTATATGGATGGAATGGAACTGAGCCATTTTCTGCATGATAATTACCCGGAGATCGTAATTGTGATCTTCAGTGGCTTCGGGGAATTTGAATATGCAAAGAAAGCAATTCAGTATAATGTAAGCGAATACATGCTGAAGCCGGTAACTGCTATGGAGCTCAGAGAAGTTATTGGCAAAATGAAAGAAAAAGTAGATCTGCAGAGAAAAGAAAAGAAGAAAATAGAATCCCTCACAAAGACATCTCAGGATTATCACAAAAATGCTCTGGTGATTCGTTCGAAAGCGATTGAATCTCTGGTAAGCTGTACGCGGGATGTGCAGGAGAGCCTGGAGGAATTGTCTGGAATGGGAATTAATCTGGAGGCAGCATCTTATCGGGTTGCGTTATTTGACATGGATCTGTTTTCCGATATTCATCAGATTGATATGGAAAAACGCCAGGAGAGCGCATTAATGGCTTTTGTTTTATTTAATGTTGCAGATGAGATCGTGACAGATCGTAATGCAGGAATTGCCTATCAGGAAGGAAATAACCGGGTGTGTATCCTCTTTATGGGAAACCGCAGCAGGGAGTTTTCCAGAGAAATACAGGAAATCTGTCAGGAAATCCAGAAAAAAGTAAAAGAAGTGATCGGCATTGAAGCTTCAGCAGGAATTGGGGGCTGGGTAAGGAATCCCGGAGATACGATCCAGTCTCATAACCAGGCTGAGAAGGCTATTGAACTGCGCTATTTACTGGGCGGAAATCTGCTCATTGACACAGAAACACTGAATCCGGAGAGAAGTATTTCTTTGCAGCAGCCATTAAGCGATATGGTAGATGGAATCAAGAAAGGCAATGAAGCTGAGATGAATCAGGCTCTTTCTGTTATGAAATCTGAGATCAAAAAGGCCAGAGTGGATAAAAGTCAGGCCTGTGTCTGCCTTCAGATGATTCTGCGCCATGCGGGAAGCTGCTGGGAAGCTCTTTCTTCCGAGAATGAAGATCTGTTCCACAAAAGAGAAATTCTCATGGGACGGGTAACCGAACAGAAAACTTTTAAGGAAGCTTTTAAAATGGCAGAGGACTATGTTCACGAGGTATTTGAAAGATGCTCTTCCCTGAACAGTTCCAGCGGTCAGAAGCAGGCAGTACTTGCTATGGAATATATTCGTCAGCATTACAATGAGCCGGAATTAGGATTAAATGATATCTGTTCCTATCTGAATATTGGTACAAGCTATTTCAGTACTATTTTTAAGGAAGCCACAGGCGGAACGTTCCTGGAATTTC
>OMBQ01002411.1_pt1 | contig 11923 bp, 7 predicted proteins | sample 1674311 | NCBI WGS metagenome assembly OMBQ01 (sample SAMEA103958160, study PRJEB25191) | human gut metagenome | biome: human-associated habitat [ENVO:00009003]; feature: intestine environment [ENVO:2100002]; material: feces | place: Germany | collected 2013/2015 | reverse complement strand
AAGTTTATGAAAGTCAGAACGTTGTCAGAGTGTTTTACCAGAAGCGGGCAAGTCTGCGATATGCTTCGGATACTCCAGACTGGTGCGGTACATGATGAGTGCCTCGCGGTTTGAAAACTCTCCCATCTGATAATAATCGAGTGCGGTGCGGTTCAGCCGGCAGACGGAAATCGAGCGGTTGGCGCGCTTTGGCATATGATGAAGAAATTCAATCTCTTCCTTATCTTTTTTATGACCACAAGTAGGCTGGTACTTGGACAAATGGATATTAATGCGGTAAACAAACCCGTCGAACTCTTAAATTCAGCTAATGAAGACATTGAAAACGGTAATTATACCGATGCCGTACAGAAACTTTTGGCAGCCATTCGTTTAGAGCCCAAAATCCGGGAAATGTATTTGTCCCTGAACACAGCCTGTTCCCATACCAATCAAATCTCTATCTTAAAACAGTATTTAATTAAGGCTAAAGCTATATTCGAAGAAGACGATGAAATCTGTTATTATCTAGGTAACATTTATCAAAACGAAAACAATTTTCAAAAAGCGATCGCTGAATATAGCCTGGCTATCAAATATGCTCAGAAAAACGGAGAAGATTTCGGATTGGTCTATGCTTACTACCAAAACAGAGCCAGTTGTTATCTGAAGATCAACGAATGTAGTAAATCTATCCCGGATTTCACTTATGCCTTAAAATTGAACCCTGATAACGGGGCTATTTATGCAAACCGGGGCATAGCTTATTATAAAACAGGAAAGAAAACAGAAGCCTGTAAAGACTGGCGAAAGGCCCAAAGCTTAGGGATTCAGAGTGCCGGAACTTACGTACGCCGGTATTGCAGATAAGCAACATCCCCCCGACGGTAAAACAAAACCCTCTCATCGGTAAACTTTCGATTTTATACAGACCGATCAGAGGGTTTCTTTTTCATTTATCGTCTTACCGTTGTTTCAATGAAGCAGCACCCGAAACGTGAGAGGTCACCTTGGGATTGCCCGAATAACTGACATGAGCAGCTCCCGAAGCTTCTACTCCGAGCGTTTCGGTTACATTTACCGACGCATTTGAAGCCCCTGAAGTAGCCAAAGCCAGATTTTTCAAAACGAAATTTTCCAGATTCGCTTTCGACGCCCCCGATAATTCGATCTCCCCGCTGTCTGCCTCTCCTGTCAAGGCCAGCTTTGCAGCCCCGCTAATTTCTACCTCAACCTCAGGAACCTCAACATTCAACTGTAGTTGTGAAGCCCCTGACAAATCGATCTTTCCGATCTTTACCACCTTGAAATTACCATCCCAAACAGCCGTAGCTGCTCCGCTCAAGTCAAATTTTACCGTTTGAGCCGTAAAATCACCCGTTCCTTTCAATTTACATGCCCCACTGAGCAGAACTTCTTCCAGGGAGGAACAGACGATTTCAGCTGTAAATTTTTCATTTTTAGAATGTTTCTTAATCCGGCCTTTAAAGCCAACCTTTACCGTTCCTCCCCAATTTTCAAACACCAGATTATCTTCATAATGAGACGGAATACTCAATGTGACACCTGTATCCTCTCCTTGCCGGATTGTAATATCGAATGCCCCGGAAATATCCAATCCCGTAACCCGCTCTCCCTGGAAACGGGAAATTTTCACTTGTTCCTGGGCTACGCCCATACCGATCGTCCCCCAGCATACGAATAAAAAGAATAAAATTTTACGCATAGTTTTCTATTTAAATGGTTAGTCCAAAACTTCGCATCAAAGGCATCCCAAAAGTCTGTTCAATTTCCCGCCTCTAATCTCTAAGACGATTGAAAACTTATAATATTACAACTCAATCCGTTTTTATAATTTTTGCGGGATTTACCCGGGCCGCTTTCCAGGATTGCCAGATTACCGTAAGTATCCCCACGGCCAGCACGATAAAAGCTGCTGCGATAAATATCCAGACAGTCAGTTGTGGCCGGAATGCATACTGCATTCTCCATTGTTCGATCAGGTATAACGCCATCGGTAATCCGATCGCCAACGCGATAGCGATCCACTTGATAAAGCGGATACACAACAATCCGACAACTTGTCTTTGTGTAGCCCCATTGATCTTACGCAAACCGATTTCCTTCATCCGGCTTTCCACCGAATACCAGGCTAAACCGAATAATCCCAAAGCAGTCAGGAACAAACTGATCCATGAAAAAAGTACGACCATTTGCAACACCCTCTGCTCCTCTTGGTGCAGATCCTCATACATTCCGGCCATAGTCCGAAATTTTAATCCTTCCTCATCTCCCGAAATTTTTTTCCATAATTCCTTTATTTTTTGAATAGCCACCGACATACTTCCTTCCTTTATCTTTACCAAAGTGTTGTATGAAGTGGAATTATATTCGATTAAAAGGGGTTGAATCTGTCGACTCAGGTTATCGATAACAAAATCCTCGACAACCCCGACAATTAAATGCTCACCATTACATACCAACCGATAATTCACCGGTTCCTGAATCGCCATTTTTTTTACAAATGCTTCGTTCACCAATACAGCATCGTTAGGCGCCGAGGGAGAGAATCCTTTTCCCTTCACTAATTTCAGTCCGAAAAACGGTAGAAAACGCTCATCTCCCCCCATAATCATCGCACTTATTCCTCTGGCAGAGAAAGCCCCGCAACTCAATATATCGCTGGAAGTATAATCTTCAACTTCAGGAATCACCTGCAACTGTCCGGTAAATTGTTTCCATTGTCCGCCCTCCGGATGGTTTGCATATAAACTCAGGATCCGGTCACTATCCGGACGGACATGTCCCACGTAATCCATTTGTTGTGCGATTCCCAACACCATAACAACCAATACGACCGAAATAACGAATTGTGCCACCACCATTCCCGTAACCAATTTAGGACGTTGCACCAATCCGGTTTTCATCATATCGTTCAGTGAATTTTTGCCGATCCTTGAAAAAATATACAAAGAAGGTCCCAAAATAACTATAACCAGTAAAATCAACATCAATCCTCCCGAAATCCCTTCTACCAAATCGCTCAAAACCAGGTCTGCTTTCATAAATCGATTGAAAGCGGGCAAGCACCCCTTGATCAGTAAAACAGCGATAACCAAAGCAATAGCGGCCTGTATCGAAGTTTCTGCTATCAATTGGCCACGTATTTCCTGTCCGGTCGCTCCGAAAATCATTTGCTGGTTGGTATTTTTAAGGCGTTGCAATGATTTCGTCATACTGATGTTGATATAGTTAAAGCAAGCAATCACCAGAATAGCGATAGCGATACTTCCGGCTAAATACAGGGCAACCCGATCGCGCGATTTAATAAAACCGATTTGCTGATCACCCGAAAAATACACCTGACTCAACGGTCTTAACTGTTGTTTTCCCTGAATATCGTATTGTTTCCGATAGGTCTCGTCCTGATTCAGTTTTTTTTCCAGTTTATCTTTCCGGCCCTCTTTCCCCAGTTTCAGGAAGCTATAATAGCTATTCATCCAGGATACACGGGTAAGTGCATAATCGGATTCCGGTAAATGGATCAATAAATCATATTGCAGATAACTTTTGCTTTTGTCGTCCACAATCGCTTTTACCATATAGGCCTTTTCTTCCTCCACATTTTGTAATCGTCCATCTTTGAGGTACTGGCTATAGCCCACTAACAACAACGTCTCTCCTAAAATATTTTCGCGTCCGAAATTCTTCCGGGCAAAAGAGCGGGTAACAGCTACACCCGAAGGATCCCGTAAAGTCTCTTTCAGATCTCCAGCCAAAAGTTCAGGCTGAAACAAATCGGCGAAATTAGGAGTAACTGCATAAATAGCAGCATAAGGTATTGTTTCACCACTATTCTTTTTAATCTGTTTGTGATCGTCATGGCACACACAGATATCTTCGACTTCCGGGAAAGAACGCTGAATAGCGACGGCACGCCCTCCATTAAGGGTATGGTTGGCCATAACTTCTTCATTACTATAATATACGTTCTGCTCTTGTAATAAATACCATTGCCCTCCTCCTTTCACCACATGAGCTATATTATACTCGTTAGCTACAAAACCAATCAATAAAACACTACATGTCAAGCCAATAATCAAGCTCAACATCGAAATTACAAAATAAATTTTATTTCTCGCCCAGGAACGAAAAATCATTTTTAATGAAATAGAAAACATAAAAAATTCATATCTTTTTAACCGGATAATAACCAATTATATGCCAATTTATTAATCATCTGTTAATCAAATAGATAATCCCGATTTCTATTTTGAATATGTAAAAAAACGAGACAACAATGTAAAAAAAATAGACAATCCGATTCAAGAGCAAAACAATTAACACATTGAATATAAGCGACTTAATTATTTGGCACAATAATAGTATAGAGAAATACAAAATTCAATCTTCAATCTTATGATAAAAATAGAAAATTTAAGTAAAGTGTTCCGCACGGAAGAAGTGGAGACTACTGCATTAAATAACGTCTCGCTGGAAGTAAAAAAAGGAGAATTCGTAGCGATCATGGGCCCTTCCGGTTGCGGTAAATCTACCTTACTGAATATCATCGGCCTGCTGGATAATCCGACAGACGGGAAGTATTATTTCGACGGCGAAGAGGTAGGACACCTAAAAGAGAAACAGCGTACTCAGGTACGTAAAGGAAATATCGGTTTCGTATTCCAGAGTTTCAATCTGATCGACGAACTGAATGTATATGAAAACGTCGAATTGCCTTTGATCTATCTGAAGAAGAAAGCCAGTGAAAAGAAAGAAATCGTATCCCATATTCTCGACCGGATGAACATCAGCCACCGGGCCAAGCACTTTCCGCAGCAATTATCCGGCGGACAGCAACAACGTGTAGCCATTGCCCGTGCCGTAGTAGCAAGCCCCAAATTAATCCTGGCCGACGAACCGACGGGTAACCTGGATTCACGTAACGGTACGGAAGTGATGAACCTACTGACCGAATTGAATCAGGAAGGTACGACCATCATAATGGTGACTCACTCCCAGCACGATGCCTCCTATGCTCATCGGGTAATCAATCTTTTCGACGGGCAGATCGTCACCGAAACTTGTGGTGTGAAAGATTAAAGCAACGGACCTTTCTATAAACAACCTCCGGGAGAACAGGAAAAACTTCCGGAGTTCATTATCTTTATTCTTTTAGGGAAGTCAGGCCGGTCGATAATTATTATATTTGCATAGTTATAATTTTCCATATGACAAAACAAGGTACCATCCTCATTGTTGACGACAATAAAGGTGTATTGGCAGCCATCGATATGCTGCTCAGCGGCACTTTTAAAAAAGTGATCACCATCAGTAATCCCAACCGGATTCCTGCTATGCTGGAAACGGAAAATATCGATGTCGTATTGTTGGACATGAATTTTTCCAGTGGTATAAATAATGGAAACGAAGGTATTTTCTGGCTGGGAGAAATACGGAAAATAAGCAACGATCTACCGGTCGTCCTATTTACAGCTTATGCAGACATCGAACTGGCCGTAAAAACAGTGAAAGAAGGGGCTACCGACTTTGTCGTCAAACCCTGGGATAATGCCAAACTGATAGCGACCCTTTTGTCTGCCTACCGCTTACGCCAATCCCAGACAGAAGTAAAACAACTCCGGGAAAAGGAAATCGAACTAAAAAAACAACTGACTTCGGGCGAAGAGTTGATCTGGGGCGATTCTCCGGTCATGCAGCAACTACATCGGCTGATCGAGAAAGTAGCTTCTACGGATGCCAATATTCTGATCACCGGCGAAAACGGTACAGGCAAGGAAATGATTGCCAAGGAACTGCACAGACTTTCCAAACGGAATAAGGAAGTCATGATTGGTGTAGATATGGGTGCGATCACAGAGACTTTGTTCGAGAGCGAATTGTTCGGTCACGTGAAAGGAGCCTTTACAGACGCCAAGGAAGACCGCGCCGGTAAATTCGAAGCAGCGAACAAAGGTACTTTATTCCTGGACGAAATCGGTAATCTGACCTACTCCCTTCAATCCAAACTACTCGCGGCAATCCAAAGCCGGCAAATCACGCGGATCGGTTCCAATAAACCCATCGACATAGATATCCGTCTGATTTGTGCCACCAACAGTAATCTCCAGAAAATGGTTGCCAGGTGTACTTTCCGCGAAGACTTGCTTTATCGGATCAATACCATTCACATTGAGATCCCTCCTTTAAGGGAAAGAGGTAACGATATCCTCCAGTTAGCCGAATCCTTTCTGCGTAAATACGGATCGAAATATAGTAAAGGGCAACTGTACTTCACCAAAGATACTCAAAGTAAATTGCTGGAATACTCCTGGCCGGGTAATGTCCGGGAATTACAACACGCCATTGAGAAAGCAGTGATTATGTGTGATGAAGAGGCATTAAAACCTTGTGATTTTTTCTTCAAGCCCAATAACGAAGTGCCGGCCAATAGTTCCAAAACCCTGGAAGAGATGGAAAAAGAGATGATCTGCAAAGCGATCGAGCACCATCATGGTAATATCTCCGCTATTGCCAGTCAGCTGGGTATCACCCGCCAAACCCTTTATAATAAGATGAAAAAATTCGGACTATAAGATTTCATCGTCATTCCATTGAAAACGCGAACCTTTTAATCTGATCTCCCATGTACCGCATTCTCAGTTCTCTCCTGGCTATCGTCATTCTATCTATCGTTTCCTGGCAAGCTTTCCGGGAAGGAAACTATTTAGGAGGAGCCCTGGCTGCTGCGGGAATCATCGGGCTGACCGGGTTGATATTCTATTTTATCAATACGACCAACCGAAAGTTAACCTATTTTTTCAGTGCTTTGGAAAATGACGATTACACCATACGTTTTGTCGAAAACGAAGGTATGCAATCGGAACGTTTGTTAAACCATATCCTGAACCGGATCAAAAGCATCATACAGAATACCCGGATCGAAATACAGCAGAAAGAACGGTATTATGAGTTGATCTTAAACAGTATCAGCTCGGGAGTGATCGCCTTAGACGATAACGGATTCGTACTTCAATTGAACCGATTTGCCCTAAAACTCATCGATCTGGAAGTTTTCACCCATGTCAGCCAGCTTAGAAAAGTTTCTCCTGTTCTGGCCGAAGCATTTAAAGAAATCCGTCCGGGTGAAAACCGGAGAGTGACTTATACCAACGAACGGGGAAGTATCCAACTGCTGATCACTGCCAGTGGTATCACAGTCAACGGAAAACATACCCGGCTTTTAGTGATCAACGATATCGAAAATGAAATGGACGAGAAAGAAATCGACTCGTGGATCCGGCTGATCCGGGTACTAGCCCATGAAATTATGAACTCGATCGCTCCGATCACTTCATTAAGCGACACTTTATTAGAAATACATAAAACGAATCCGGCAGCCCATACGCCCGAAACGATCAGGCAAAATACCGTCAACGGCTTGCAGGTGATCAGTGAAACCGGTAAAGGATTGGTTTCCTTTGTAGAATCCTACCGGAAATTTACCCGTATTCCCCAGCCGGAAAAGGAAATCATAGAATTAAACGAATTTATCCAGCGAATGATCATCCTTTGCAGTATGGAACCGAACTTTTCGGCGATCACGATCCAAACCCAATTAACGCCCGAAAACATCCGGGTCTATGCCGACCCCAACCTTTTAGGCCAGGTCATGCTCAATCTGATGAAAAATGCCATACAAGCCTTACAGAACCGGGAAAATCCGATACTGCGGGTTGTTGCGGAACAACTACCAACCGGCAATATCCGGCTTCAAGTCATCGACAATGGCCCGGGAATTCCTTCAGATATGATCAACGAAATCTTTGTTCCCTTCTTCACGACTAAAAATGAAGGTACCGGTATCGGTCTGAGTATTGCCCGTCAAATCATGCGTGCCCACGGAGGCAATCTCAAAGTAAGCTCTATTCCGGATAAAGAAACGGTCTTTACCCTGGTATTATAACTATTCGTTCTTCAAAACGTCGACCGGATTTATTCGTGCTGCCCGGAAAATTTGCCAGGTAACGGTCAGCAAGACAAATACGACACAGATAACGGCCACGCCCAAATACAAGCCGACAGGTAATTCGGTACGATAAGCAAAACCCCTCAACCACAAAGTCATCAGGTGATGTGCTATCGGAAGTCCGATTGCACAGGCCAATAAAATCCGTCCCAGGAACTGCCGGTCGAGCAGCAGAATAATTTGCCCGACACCGGCGCCGTTCACTTTTCGCAAAGCCACTTCTTTACGTCGGCTTTCAGCCATAAACATCGAGAAGGCCAGGATACCCATCCCTCCCACCAAAATAGCGATGGCAGTAAAAATATGGATCATTTTCACCAAAGCCATATCCCGGTTATAGAGTTGTGAAAATTCATACTCAGTATATCTAAATGCCATCCCGGGAAAGCGTTCCTCATACAATTGCTGCAAATGTCCGATTACTTTTTGCCGACAGCCTTCCCGGTAGCGGACCGATATGCTATAACTCAGTAAAGGCAGCTCATACGCGATCACCATCGGCTGTATTTTTTCATACAAAGGTAAAAAATGGAAATCCTTGACCACTCCAACGATACGGAATGTCCGGAATCCATCCCCCAATTTCAGCAAGCTTCCCAAAACCTCTTTTTTCCCTAACCGGCGGGCAAACTCTTCATTCACCAGTATTTCCGGAAAACCTTTCGGCTCAGCCCTCAAAAAATCCTCAGCTATGCGGGGATAACTCTCTGCTTCAATGTTCCTGCCTTCTGCCAGTTCAATGCGATAGGTGGGAAGATAATAGGCATCTCCATGTATGAAATAAGCCTTGATCTTCAGATCAGGTTGATCGTCCGGTGAAAGCTCCTCCGGATCTTCGTGTAACAAAGGCAGGTTATCTCCGTTCGTATAGGTCAGAATATCGGGATCGGCATTCCTGATCTCCTGCCGTACACTTTCCAGGTCGGCAGTATCTCCGAAATCCCATGAAAAATTCACTACTTGCTGATTGTCAAACCCTAAATTCCGTTTTTCAATAAAATTCATTTGCCGGGTCAAGATTACCGAACAAGCCAAAAGAGCAGTAAAGATACACATCTGCAAAACCGAAAGAACGATTTTCATATCCAGACGTCCCGAAAAACGTTGCAAAATCTCCCTGACCGAATGCTGATTGATATGCCGCTTCATCCATCCGGCCAAAATCAGTCCCATTCCCACCATCAATAAGACAACCATTCCCAGAAACAAAGCGATCTCTCCCCAGGTGACCGACAGGTCATACGTTTTCCCGGACGACAAAATAGTAACAAATCCCGGATGTAACAACCACACCAACACCCCCGACACACTTAAAGCGATACAGGCATAAAGCACAATTTCCCAAAATACCCGCCAAAATAAAATCCGATTATCGGCCCCCAAACAACGTTGCATAACAATCCCGATAGCCTGGGTATGCAGCTGAGCCATGGATATCATCAAATAATTCCCGGCAGCCAAAAACAGGATCAATATGGCTACCCCGGCCAGAATTACATTCAACCGCCGGGATCCATGCGGTAAATCCTCAGCGATATGTTCCGATTTCAGGTAAACCTCTTTTAAAGGTTGCAATTTAAACTGTTGTTCACCCACCGCTATATATTCGTAATTACGTTCGATCATCTCCGGTATTCCCTTTTCGATAGAAGCCGGATCGATATCTTTATTCAACTTAAAATAGGTATAAAAACCGTGTCCTCCCCACGCATCCAAATCTTCTTTCGAAGAAAGATCCATCACATAATCCGCCTGTAAAGAAGAGAAAGCCGGAAAATCTTCCATCACCGCCACAATCCGGTATTCATGTCCCGGATCCTTTGTATTCCAACCGGACTTTACCCGAACAACCTGCCCTAAAGGATTTTCATTATCAAAATATCTGAGGGCTTCCTTCCGGGACACCACCATCCAATCTTTTCCCCAGTCCTGTTTCACATCGCCACTGACCAGAGGAAAAGAAAACAGATCGAAAAACTGTTTATCGACTTGCAGACAATTTTTATTTCTAAGGTACTCTTTATCTGTAGCCTTTTTCACATCGAACAGCCAATCAGCCACCCGGACATATTCCTCTATTCCCGGAAATTCTTTTGCGGCATAAGGAGCTGTAGGAGCACTGGTATAGGAAGACCAATTTTGGTCATACTTACTTTTCAAAGTCACCCGATAGATCTGATCTGCATGTTGATGAAAACGGTCTGTTTTCCATTCTTTCACGACATGCATATAAATTAACAAGACCGACGTAAAAGCTATAGTAAACCCCACCACATTAATAATCGCATAAATCTTATGACGCAAAATCCTGCGTCCGATCATTTTCAAATATTCCCGAATCATACTATTTCATTTATATCTGTCCATTATTCATTTTTCAAAGCTTTCACCGGATTGGCCAATGCAGCTTTCCTGCTTTGCCACAAAAGAGTAAAAAATGCCACTCCTCCAGTGACCAAGAAGGCTGCAGCAAATAACCACCACGCTAAAGAAGCACATTCGATAAAGTTCTCTCTATATATTTCAATCACCCACCAGGCAATAGGAACCGCAACAACGAAACTACCCAGGATCAGGACAATAAAACGCCTGAACAATAAAAGTAATATCTCATGGGGTGTCGCTCCATTTACTTTCCGGATCCCAATTTCACGGAAGCGTTGCCGGATATCGAAATAAGCAAAGCCGAATAAACCGATCGAAGAAATAAAAATAGCCAAAAGAGTAAATATAATCGTCACCTCCGCCATTTTTTTATCTTTCGTATACAACGCCCGTACCTCATCCTCAAAAAAATAATATTCGAGTTCTCCCGGTCCTTGTGTCTTCTGATACAGTGTGTTCAACAGGCTGATGACTTCTTTTTCTTTTCCTTTTGTCACCTGCATCTGGTAAGGACAATCCTCCCGGTCATCGAAATAGACCATGATCATCGGAGCTATAGGAACAGCCAAATGATCTACCCGGAAGTCCTCGACCACTCCGATCACTTTCCATCCTTTCCCCCAATACTGGGATTCCAGTTCTGCCTCCCCGAGAGAAGTAAACCCGAACATTTTCAGGGCCGTCTCGTTGAGTACAACCTTTTCCTCCCGGTCTTTATCTTTTTCAAGATCGAAGAAACGGCCTTCTTTCAGTTTTAATCCGTACAAAGTCAGGTATTCGGGAGTCAGGCCCACCAATCGGCAGGAAATATAATCCCCACCCCCTCTGGTATTTTTCCAGGGCATACTGCCACCATCCAATAAGGATTGTCCGGAGCAGGATTGCTGAATATAAGGACACTTCTGAATTTCATCAATCACATAATCTATCCGTTCCCGATGCTGATCCTGACGCGCTTTCTCTTTTTTCCACCTATTCTCACGCTCCGTGGCATCCTCTACCCACAAACTTTCGATAGGAAGACTTTTAAATAGCTTGGCATGCACGATATTCTCCTGATTGATCCCCAAGTCTTTATTCAACATAAAATCCAATTGCCTGATAAAATAAAAAGAAACAATCAGCATGATCAGCGTCATCACATACTGTATCCCTAATAGAAGATGACGGGTAAAATTCTGACTCTTAGACACTCCCGATGTTTTCACCGCCATCGCAGGCTGAAGTTTCCGGTATTTCCACAGGGAATATAAAGAGACGATTCCCGGAACCAGAAGCAAGATCCCAACACACAAAAACGAATCGAACCGAATATCCATACGAACCGGTAACCCCATTTCTTGCTCAATCCATCCTGCCAGGCCACCAATAACTACGACAGCCAAAATTACCCCTCCGGTCACCATGATTATATTTTCCAACCAAAAATCCAGCCAAAGATTCGGACTTCCCTCTCCGAGTACTTTCTTCACTCCCAGTTCTCTATTTCTTCTCAACAAAGCAACCTGATAGATATTCATATAATTGACC
>OMBQ01002400.1_pt1 | contig 11970 bp, 8 predicted proteins | sample 1674311 | NCBI WGS metagenome assembly OMBQ01 (sample SAMEA103958160, study PRJEB25191) | human gut metagenome | biome: human-associated habitat [ENVO:00009003]; feature: intestine environment [ENVO:2100002]; material: feces | place: Germany | collected 2013/2015 | reverse complement strand
CGCGATGCACAGAAATCATGCAAAGCATGATTTCGCGCCGCAATTCTCGGGTTTTCTGTGAACTACGTTCACAAAAAACACCTCGCGGAATAGTAACTGCAGAATAGTTACTGAAAGAAAACATAACAGAGTTTCTAAAGGAGGCTTTTATCATGAAGAATAGAAATGAAGAATTAAAGAGAAAACTGAAAAAGGCAGCAAACATTAGTCTTTGCGCAGTACTGGCAGGTGGTCTTGCAGCAGGAACATATACAGGAGTTAACTATCTGACAGGCTATGAGCAGAGCGTACAGGCAGCAAGCGAAGATAAGGTTGAGCTGCTGAAATCCGAGAAGAAATCGGATGATTCCAAGGATGACAGCAAAGATGAGAGTACAGCAAAGGGTAGCCTTGATGTATCTGATATTGTAGAAGAGACAATGCCAAGTATTGTTTCCATTACAACTAAATCTGTAGAAGAGGTTCAGAGCTACTATGGAATGTTTGGTCAGTACGGTGCTTATTCTCCTGAGCAGAGAGAGGTTCAGGGAAGCGGTTCCGGTATCATCATTGGTAAGAATGATACAGAGCTTCTGATTGCGACCAACTACCATGTAGTAGATGGTGCAGAGACATTATCCGTTGGTTTCTGCGACAGTACAGCATGCGAAGCTAAGGTAAAAGGTTATGACAGCGAGAAAGACCTTGCAGTTGTTGCAGTTTCCCTGGACGATATTGACAGCGACACAATGGATGCAATTTCCATCGCAACAATTGGTAATTCAGATAACCTGAAGGTTGGTGAGCAGGTTGTTGCAATCGGTAATGCCCTTGGTTATGGCCAGTCCGTAACAACCGGTATTGTAAGTGCTAAAAACCGTCAGCTGAATTCTGATGATACGGTTGGTGATTATGACAGCGACAGCAATTCCGCTACCAATCTGATCCAGACAGATGCAGCAATCAATCCTGGCAACAGCGGCGGTGCTCTTCTGAACATGAACGGTGAGGTTGTTGGTATCAACTCTGCAAAGCTTGCTTCCACAGAGGTTGAGGGTATTGGTTATGCAATCGCAATTTCTGATGTAACAGATACTATTGAGAGTCTGATGAATGAGGAGACCAGAGATAAGGTTGAGGATCCCGGTGTTCTTGGAATCACAGTTCAGACTGTTGACAGTGCGGTAACGGAAGCTTACGGTGTTCCGGAAGGCGTGCTGGTAAGAGAGGTTACTGAGGGCGGTGCAGCAGATGATGCTGGTATCGAAGCAAGATCCATCATTACCAAGTTCGCAGGCAAGACCGTAACTACCAAAGAACAGCTGGTTGATTTCCTTTCCTACTACGAGCCAGGCGAGGATGTTGAGCTTACCATTGAAGTTCCAGACGGAAAAGAATACAAAGAAGAGACTGTTACCGTAACTCTTGGCAAGAGCGAGGATACACAGAATGCAGACTCCAAGGATTCCCAGAATCAGGATGGTGCAACCGATGAGGACGGAAATCTCTTAGAAGACTGGCAGAACAATGAAGGCGGTGCCGGACTTCAGTATGGCGAAGGCTGGAACTAAAGAACAAAAATAAAATACAGTTTGAATTTGGAATTCAAGACTGATTCCGGGTTTGGATTTGAAACTGCAGAGACTCATCTATAACAGGTGGGTCTCTTTTTTTGCGCCTTTTGCGCTCAAAGAATCCATTGCATATCCTGACGTAAAACGGTATAATTATTGAATCACGTAATGTAGAAAAGTGTAGAAAAGAGTCGATTTGATGAACAAAGAAATTTCTCTGGTTTTTGATATAGATGACACGCTGTACAGCCAGATGGAACCGTTGCTTACGGCGTGTGAATTTAGTCTTGGAAGAGCGCTGCCGGATCCGGAGCTGTTTTACCGGATCTTTGGGAAAAGAAGCGCGGAAATGTTTCTGTTCAGCGAGAGCGGACAGGTTTCTATCCACGAGTCCAGGCTGTACAGAATTGAGAACACCATGAAGGATATGGGTATCCCTTTTACCCGGGAACAGGCGGAAGTTTTTCAGGCAAGATATAAAGAAAATCAGTCTCATCTTCATGTGTCCGATATCCTTGCGGGAATGTTAGATACATGCCAGGACGCCGGCGTGAAAATGGGGGTGATCACCAACGGCCCTTTTGCCCACCAGGTGCAGAAGTTTCATACATTGGGACTGGACAAATGGTTTACAGAGGATCAGCTGATCGTATCCGCTGGCGTAGGCGTAGCTAAGCCTGATGTGCAGATTTTCCGGATAGCAGAAGAGAAGTGGGGAATGAATCCTGCCAATACCTATATGGTGGGAGACTCTCTGGAGAATGATATTACGGGGGCCAAAAATGCCGGCTGGAAAACCATCTGGATGAATCACCACAGATATACAGTATCACCTGGTATGGCAGAACCGGATTACATCGCATATACAGAAGAAGAACTAAGAAAATTAGTAGAAAAATTAATCTGAATTCTATTTTTGCGTGTATGTTAGGCGAACTAAAGATAGACAAATAACGTTTGGTTGATTATAATAAACATATTAGTAAATTAGATGATGCCATCTGATTTGCAGCTGGCGCTGACCGTATAGCCCGGTAGTGACTGTGGCTGTGCGGTCATTTTTTTGCATCACAGGCTTCACGATGAAGAGGAAGATAAAATATGGATTCAGATTACAAAATTACAATGGAACAGGCAGAAACAGAAATGGCCTGTTATCGCAAGGTTTTCGATGATGTGTGGCTTTACGACGAAGCGGCCGTAGACGCATTGAAAAAAGAGGATGATTGTGGAGAGGAACAGCATCCCACGCACCAGTGCATGGGACATGTGGCCGTGGATGCTTTTTATAAAAAAGAAGAGTTATCCAAGCTGGAGTTCATCGGTGATGATATTTACCAGATCATGGCGAAATATCTGGAGATTGACGGCAAGCCATATGTGATGGAACTGCTCAAATCCATGGATAAGAATTACCTGGTTGCACAGGGCGACCGTGACCGCCTGATCCGCAGTCTTTCCGGCTACAATGAACGGCTGTACAGTGATGTGCTGACCAAGGTTTATAACAGACGCTATTTCGAAGAAGAACTGAAGAACCAGAAGGGTCCTGCCGGAATTGCAATGATCGATCTGGACGACTTCAAGCTGCATAATGATACATATGGACACAAGGCAGGCGATATGGCCCTTGCCACAGTAACCCAGGTGATCTCCAGATACATTCGTAAGACCGATATTCTGGTTCGTTACGGCGGGGATGAATTTCTTCTGATCATTCCCAATGTGAAAGAGGCAGAGTTTACCCACAGACTGCAGGAGATTCTGGACAGGATCCATGCAGCTACCATACCGGGATATGCCAGAATCCAGCTCTCTGTAAGCATTGGAGGTACCATTGCCAGTGCGGATGAGACCATTGAAAGTGTTGTGGGAAGAGCGGACCGCTTTATGTATCAGGCGAAGACACATAAGAACCTGGTAGTGACAGAGACGAATGAAATAAGAAATCAGGATGAGGACGGTACAGAGGTTGACCGTAATGAGCTGAAGCAGCAGATTCTGATCGTAGATGATTCTGAATTGAACCGTGAAATACTAGCGGAAATCCTGCACCCTGATTTTAAGACTATGGAGGCCTGCAGCGGGGAGGAGTGTCTGTCAATGCTGCGGCAGTATGGCGCAGGAATCTCGCTGGTATTGCTGGACATTGTTATGCCTGGTATGGACGGTTTCGCAGTTCTGGATGAAATGAACCGAAATCACTGGCTGGAAGATATTCCGGTCATTATGATCTCCAGTGAAGAGACAGAATCATATATACGCCGTGCTTACGAAATGGGAGTCTCTGACTATATCAGCCGTCCATTTGATTCCAAGGTTGTTTATCGGCGTGTATATAATACCATTAAATTATACGTAAAACAGAGGTACCTAATCACACTTGTAACGGATCAAATTCGGGAAAAAGAAAAAAATAGTCAGATTCTGGTAGATATTCTCAGCCATATCGTAGAATTTCGTAATGGAGAGAGCGGACTTCACGTTCAGCACATCAAGACGCTCACCGGACTTTTACTGGAGAGACTTGTGCAGAAGACGGATAAATACCATCTGCAGTGGTCGGATCAGTACATGATCACAGTGGCATCTGCCCTTCATGATATCGGCAAGGTGGGAATCGACGAGAAGATCCTGAACAAACCGGGCAGACTGACCAAAGAAGAGTTTGAGGAGATGAAGAAGCATACTCTGATCGGAGCCTCCATGCTGAAGAGCCTTGGCGTATACCAGGACGAGGAGCTTGTGAAGGTTGCTTATCAGATCTGCAGATGGCATCATGAGCGCTACGATGGAAAAGGCTATCCGGATGGACTGAAGGGCGAAGAGATCCCCATTTCCGCCCAGGTAGTTTCTGTAGCGGACGTATATGACGCACTGACAAGCGAGCGTGTATACAAGAAAGCCTTTACCCATGAGAATGCAATGGAGATGATCCTTGCCGGAGAATGCGGAACCTTCAACCCGCTTCTTCTGGAGTGTCTGAAGGATATTGCAGGAAATATTCCGGTAGAGATGGCGAAAGCCGCTGAGCAGCCCACCTATTCCCAGGGAAGCCATGCAGGGAAGCTGCTTGAGAGCATATAAAAAAATACGGGATTTTGAATAAAGGGAGGTACGCTCTGCTTTATGAAAAAGAAAATTCTTACATTAGCGGCAGTGGTAACACTGCCGTTTATTCTTCTGGTAATGTATCTGCTTGCTTCCATGGCAAGCTACAGCAACACATATTCGGAGATTGTAAGCAACATGACAGTTGCCAACAATTATAACCTGAATTTCAAAGAGGAAATGGATGAAAGCCTTTATAAACTGGTAGTTGGCTATGTGACGCTGGATAACATTGAGTCGGACAAAAGCCTGAAGAATCCATATGTCCTGATCGAGGAACTGCGCAGTGAGTTTACCAGACTTACGGCAATCACTACAGAATCAGAAAGTAAGCTGTGGCTGGAGAGTCTTTTGCGAAACATCAATGCTCTGGAAAAAAGAGTGGATGATATTGTGGACAGCATCGATGCCGGAGGCCGGTACAGTGAGAATATCGAGATGCTGGATAACAATATCTATATTCTTACAGAGCTGATCCAGGATGACATCCAGTATTACATTTACTATCAGACCCGGTACATGGAAAAGGTTACAGACACCCTGCAAAAACAGATTGGACGCTTTATGGTGGTGTGCAGCATTCTGATCGCGGTGCTGATTGCAGTAGTGGCTGTCAGTGCGGTGATGATCGTTTCCGGAATCCTTCAGCCCATCCGGCAATTGAATTCCGTGACGGAGAAAATTGCCCAGGGAGATTTCAATGCCAGGGCACAGGTGAATTCTGACGATGAAGTTGCGGAACTTGCGGTGAGCTTTAATAAGATGGCGGGAAATATGCAGTCCCTGATCGACAAGGTGAAGGAAGATGAGCGCAAAATGCGAAAGGCAGACCTGCGCCTCCTCCAAGAGCAGATCCAGCCGCATTTCCTTTACAACACACTCGACACCATTGTGTGGCTGATCGAATCCAATGAGCCAGACGAAGCAGTGACAATGGTTGTTACCTTGTCGGACTTTTTCCGTGAGATTCTCAGCAAAGGCAAGGAGTTTATTTCCATTAAGGAAGAGGAGAAGCACATCAGCAGCTATCTGCAGATCCAGGAAATGCGTTACCGGGATATTCTGGAATATGACATTCAGCTGGATCAGGTAATTTATAAATATCAGATCCTGAAGCTGACACTTCAGCCGGTAGTGGAGAATGCGCTTTATCATGGAATCAAATATAAGCGTGCCAAGGGATGCATTCACATTCACGGGGAAAAAGAGGGGGATATTATCCGCCTGACTGTCCGGGATGACGGCGTGGGTATGGATGAGGAAGAACTTGCGCAGCTTCGCCAGCAGATCGAGAAGCCTTGTCAGGAGACGGAGAAGGGCTTTGGGCTGGCAAATGTAAATGAGCGTATCCATATGTATTTCGGTTATGAGTACGGCATGAAGATTGAGTCTGAAAAGGGCAAAGGAACTACGGTGGAGATTGTGATTCCTGCTATTCTGGAAGCCCCGGCAGAGAATGCCGCAAATGTACAGCCACAGCAGGAGGGGGCACGCTTATGAGACAGTTTATAAAGAAAAATATCTGGGCTGTGGCGCCGGTTGTATTTGTGCTGGTAGCGCTGGTTCTTCTTGGAAGCCCTTTTGGAAGCGGCAATGTGCAGGAAACTCCTGCAGAGGATGACAACTTAATCGTAGTGGGCGTTTCCCAGGTAGGAAGTGAATCCGTGTGGAGAACCGCACACACCCAGTCTGTTCAGGATGCTTTTACCAGAGCCAATGGCTATCTGCTGATTTTTGACAATGCCAGACAGAAACAGGCCAACCAGATCAAGGCAATCCGAAGCTTTATCTCCCAGCAGGTGGACTACATTGTGCTTTCGCCCATTGAGGAAACCGGTTGGGACACTGTGCTTCAGGAGGCGAAGGATGCAGGGATTCCGGTGATCCTTATGGACCGTACTGTGGAGGTAGCGGATGATTCCCTCTATACCACATGGGTAGGCTCTGACTTTATCCGGGAAGGACAGGACGCGGGATACTGGCTGGAGGATTACCTGAAAGAACAGGGAAGAGATGAGGATGAAATAAACATTGTGGTTTTGCAGGGAACCAAAGGGGCAACTGCTACCATTGGAAGAACCAGAGGGTTCAATGAGACTGCAAAGATCCAGCATAACTGGAATATTCTGGAACAGGTAGACGGAGAATTTACCACAGCCAAAGGCAAAGAAGAGATGGCAAGGCTTCTGGAGAAATATGAGGATATTGATGTGGTGGTGTCCCAGAATGATGACATGACGTTCGGAGCCCTGGAGGCTATTCATGCTGCTGGCAAAACAACTGGCGTAAACGGCGATATCACAGTGATTTCCTTTGACGCGGTAGATGCTGGAGTGGAACTGGTAAGAAACGGTGAAATCAACATTGACGTCCAGTGTAATCCGGACCAGGGAAAATATGTGGAACAGGTTATAAAGGATATGGAAGCAGGTAAAGAAGTAGAAAAAGCGTATTATGTTCCGGAACGGGTATATACGCAGGAGAATGCAGGGGAGGATGAAGATGCTGCTGAAGGTATTTCTGGTTGAAGATGAGACTGTGATCCGGGAAGGTCTGCGTGACAGGATTCCCTGGGATCAGTTTGGATATCGCTTTGTGGGGGAAGCTGCTGACGGAGAGATGGCGCTGCCTCTAATCCGAAAAACAAGGCCGGATGTGCTGATTACAGACATTAAGATGCCTTTTATGGATGGGATTTCTTTAAGCAAAATTGTAAGCAAGGAATTTCCGCGGATGAAGATCATCATTGTCAGCGGATACGATGATTTCGAATACGCAAGACAGGCGATAGAGGTAGGAGTGGATCAGTATCTGCTGAAGCCGGTAACCAGGATGAAACTGAAAACCGTTCTTCTTGAATTGAAGGATAAGATCGAACAAGACCAGGAACAGGAGGATTACCGCACCCAGTTTCAGAATGAGATCCAGGAGTACGAGCAGTTTTCCAGACGCCGTTTTATGGAGAAAATTTTGGAAGGGGAACTTTCCGTTAAGGAGATTTACGACGAGGCAGACCGCCAGTCCATTGAGATTACCGCAGCAGGGTACAATCTTCTATTCTTATATCTTCAGGAGAAAAATAAGGACAAGATGGAAGGCTTCCTGAAAAAACAGGACGAAGTGCTTCACTATTTTCTGCGCTATCCGCAGTATCTGCTTTTCCGCTGGAATGTAAACAGCTATGGCGTTCTGGTGAAAGGAGAAATGTCCCAACTGGAAGAGCTGACCGGGAACTGTGTGGAATATATGGAAAGAACCTGCGGAGACCAGGATCAGCTGGAGTGGTATGTGGCTGTGGGAAAACCAGTCGAAAGGCTGAGTCTGCTTTCCCAGTGCTATCAGAGTGTGAACCACTATTTTGCATACCGCTTTATGGTGCCAGGGCTGCATGTTCTTACGGAAAAGACTTTGGAGAATTATGTAAACTCACAGGGAGAGAACCGGCTGGATGGAGTAGATTCTTCTCAGCTGAATCCGGAAGTCATAAAGGATTTCCTTACCAAGGGAACCAGCTGCGAAATCCAGGATTTTGTCCAGGGGTATTTAAGCGGTATGAGCAAGGCTCTGGAATCCAGAATGTTCCGGGATTACGTAGTGCTTCACATTCGTTTTACGACTATCATGTATCTGGAATCTCTTGGCGTTGCCAAGGAAGAATATGTGGGCCGGATTGATGAGAAATATGAGGAAACATGCCTGAAAGCTTCCCAGGTGGCGGAGTATTGTACGGATATGCTTCAGGCAGCAGTGGACATCCGGGATGAGAGAAGTGAATCCCAGGGGACCAGTGCCATGAGAAAGGTCCTGGATTACATTGATGAGAACTGCTGCAGGGAGAGCATTTCCCTGAACGAGGTTGCGTCAGCTGTAAATATGAGTGCCAATTATTTCAGTGCTATTTTCAGTCAGAAGATGCAGAAGACGTTTGTGGAATATCTGACTGGAAAAAGAATGGAGCGGGCGAAGAAGCTCCTGCGCGAAACGGATAAGTCATCCGGGGAGATTGCGCAGGAGGTGGGCTATAAGGATCCTCATTATTTCAGCTATGTGTTTAAGAAAAATATGGGCTGCAGTCCAAGGGAATACAGAAGCAAGGGCAGCGCATAATCGTTTTTATTTGGGCGGCAGCAGCTGCAATGGGACTTCCTGTGAAGAGACAGGGAGTCCTTTTAATTTGTCTGCAATCATCCGGGCAGCCATCTGGGCGGGCTCATGGGTTGGACTGGTCAAAGTGGCGGCGCGCAAAAGCCCGGAAGCGGTGAGATAACTGGTATTGAAGGCCGACAATGCCAGTTGGGAGATGCTGCCAGAGGGCTGTGTTTCCATAAATGGAGCAGAGGAAGAGAGGGAAAGCTTTTCCCACAACAGCCAGGCAATAAAGTCATCTTCGCAGACGATTGCAGTACAGTCAGCAGTGAGTTTTTCCAGGAATTTCTGCAGAAAACGGATATCCCGATTCTGCCTGAAATCATCCAGATCTTCTGTGGTAAACCATCCAAGGTTTCGGTCCGGAACCAAGAGCCCCTGATTTTCCATGGCGTTCAGAAAGCCCTGGCAGTGCTGATGTCCCCGCAGGTCATCCATCTGGAAAATGCCTGCAATGCAGGTATGGCCTTTGGCAGCCAGATCCTGTACCAGCAGGCTGGCTCCGTAATCCGGATTGCCGGAAAGAACCGGAACCTGTGAAAGGCCAGGGTAGGCACAGCCCAGGAAAAAGACGGCAGTTCCCTTTTGAAGAAGCATCTGATAAAGCTCGGTGTTGAGAGTGGGCAGCGCGCTTTTTACAGGTTCTGCAAGAATGGCACGAAGAGGATTTTTCAGGAGAAACTGGAGAATCTGCCGTTCCTGATCCTGATGACCGTAGGTGGGGAAAACTTTGCAGGTATAGCCGTAGGCTGCCAGGGCTGTGCGAAGGTTATTTACAAAAGCGGGGTATTGGTACTGCTGTTCATCTGGGATTAGGACACCGATCACGTTGCGGGATTCCTGGTCGGAAAGTCCGGTAATATAGGAGCCGCTGCCCTTTATCCGGCGGATTTCCTGAGATTCCTCCAGGACTGCCAGTGCAGCCCGCACGGTCTGGCGGCTGACCCGATAGCGGGCGCATAATTCCTGTTCTGCGGGCAGCCTGTTCCTTCCATTTTGAATATATTCCTGAATCAAGTCCCGCAGCTGTTCGGTGAGCCATTTATATTTGATTGCCATAGGTTCCTCCTGAATAGATGTGCCGTTTTTCCGGCAGCGTTCTTATAAATGAAAAAATTATTTACTGTGTTAAAAAAATCTCATAATTTTTCCTACCGTAAAAAATTATAAATAGAAAATTTCCTGGTTTTTTACCAAAGAAAATCTTACTTTCTTTTCGGGAAGTTAAACTTTTTTATACGTTGTTGGACAGTTTGCCGCAGTGAAAAACGGGGAAAAAAGAGGAATATTTCTGGGATATCTTAAGAAAACAAACGTTTTTCCTATATAATCCGTAAAAAATTCCACCTTTTGCAGGTTAGGAATCATTATAATACAAATCTGTATTTATTTCACTACTAAAATAACAAAATCTGTATTGGATGAACTGACGAAACTGCCAAAAACACGGAAAGTAATATTGAATTTTATGTTGATTTCAGCTAAATTATAGACATCAAGAAAAACGTAAAACCTTTAAAAAGAAAGAGAGGAACAAACACTATGAAAAAGAAATTAGCAGTTATGGCACTCGCAGCAGCAACACTCAGCATGATGGCTATGCCAGTATATGCAGATGATCTGGTAACAGTTGGATATGCACAGGTTGGACATGAGTCAGACTGGCGTACAGCAAACACCCAGAACTATCAGGATGTTTTCTCAGAAGATGCTGGATACAGCCTTGACCTTGTAGACTGCGACAATGACAATGCTGCACAGCTTGAAGCTGTTCGTACTTTCATCAGTAAAGATATGGATTATATCGTAATTGCTCCGATCCAGTCCGCTGGCTGGGACACCGTTCTTCAGGAAGCACAGGATGCCGGAATCCCGGTAATCATTGCAGACCGTGAAATCGAAGCAAGCGATGACTTATATGACGCATGGGTTGGAACAAACACCACAAACGAAGGTATCACAGCAGGAAACTGGCTGGCTGAGTATCTTGGCGATGCAGACGCTAACATCCTTGTAATCGAAGGTTCCGTAGGAGCTTCCGCAACACTTGGACGTACAGATGGATTCAATCAGGTAGCTGGCGAGCATGACAACTGGACAATCCTTGATTCCCAGTCCGGTGACTTCACACAGGCTGGCGGCCAGGAAGTTATGGAGTCCTTCATCAAATCCTACGAGGGACAGTTCAACGTAGTTATCTGCCAGAATGATAACGAAGCATACGGCGCAATGGATGCAATGGATGCAGCAGGTATCACCTATGGTGTAGACGGAGATGTAACTCTTATTTCCTTCGATGCAACACATGACGGACTTCAGTACACATTAGACGGAAAGATCAACTGTGACGTTGAGTGTAACCCAATCCAGGCTGAGACCGTTAAGGGCGTTATCGAGAAAATGCAGGCTGGCGAAGACTATGAGAAGACAACACTTGTTGAGGATCAGGCATTCGTAGCACCTGGAATCGAGAGCGAATATGCAACAACTATGACTCAGGAAGTTCTGGACGGACGTGCTTACTAATTAGAAAAGTGTGAACTTACAGGGGGAGGAAAGTCCCAGGGCGGATTTTTCCTCCCCCTTATCATTGAACAGGACTGTGGCGCAGTCCTGCCGGCAAATGAGGAGAATGAAAAAATGTTGCTCGTAACGGGAAGGGAGGAATCGCGTTGGAGGCAGGAGTAGTATTGAAAATGCAGGGAATCTGCATGACATTCCCAGGTGTAAAAGCACTGGAAGGCGTGGACCTTACATTGAAAAAAGGTGAAATCCGTGCGCTGATGGGAGAGAATGGCGCGGGTAAATCCACACTGATCAAATGCCTGACTGGCGTAAATAAATTTGAAGCCGGAGAAATCTATCTGGAAGGATTTGATCATCCCATCGTAAATAAAGATACCATGGATGCCCAGAAAAAGGGTATCTCCACTGTATATCAGGAAGTAAACCTCTGTCCGAATCTTTCAGTGGCAGAGAACCTGTACATAGGCCGTGAGCCTTTAACAAAGCTTGGCACGGTCAACCGAAAGGCCATGAACCGTCAGGCAGCAGCACTGATGAAGCAGCTGGAGCTTGACATTGATGTAACACGTAATCTTGAAGAATATTCACTGGCATTGCAGCAGATGATCGCAATTGCCCGTGCTGTAGATATGGA
>OMBQ01002388.1_pt1 | contig 12050 bp, 12 predicted proteins | sample 1674311 | NCBI WGS metagenome assembly OMBQ01 (sample SAMEA103958160, study PRJEB25191) | human gut metagenome | biome: human-associated habitat [ENVO:00009003]; feature: intestine environment [ENVO:2100002]; material: feces | place: Germany | collected 2013/2015 | reverse complement strand
AAGCTGGTGCGTCAGGCTGTGGGTGCCCGCCCGAAGGCCGGTGTGCTGGACCTGCTGGGATGAAATTTGCCTGAAAAGGAGCTGCTGCATTCGGTGCGGCGGCTCTTTTTTTCCTTCGCTCTGTACAAACGCACAGAAAAATCATGCCATAAAACAGAAAACACTGGCACTTTCCTACTTTACAACTTTATCTGGATAAAGTAAAATAACCATAGAACCAATTCCGTATGGAAAAGGCGCGGAGGTGCCGCGCAAAGGATCGCCGGGCAGTGGGGCCCGGCGGATGAGATAGAGGAGTCGAAAAGTACCGGAGAACGCCGGCGATGGATGTAAGAAACAGGGGGAACCGACGATGGAATTCAGCCTTGCAAACCTGCAGCCCAAGGAGCGCGCCTCCTTTGCGCTGCGCGCCTTGTACGAAGCGGCGGGCTGCCGCAAGTACCACATGGGCCGCTTTGAGGAGTACGGCCTGTATCAGGAGAACCGCAGCTTTTTGTCGTCCGAGCAGGTCATCACCTTTACCGATCTGGATGGCCGTCTGCTGGCCCTCAAGCCGGACGTGACCCTCTCCATTGCCAAGACGGCGCAGCCCGCCCCCGGCGAGACCCTGTGCTACTACTATCACGAGAACGTCTACCGCCCTTCCGCCGAGAGCCACACCTTTAAAGAGATCAGCCAGATGGGCCTTGAGATGCTGGGCGCGGTGGGCGAAGCACAGGTGCAGCAGGCGGTGTGTCTGGCGGCGCGGTCGCTGGATGCGCTGGGGGCCGAGTGGGTGCTGGAAGTGAGCCACATGGGCTACCTGTTCGGCCTGTTCGACGCGCTGGGCGTGCCGGATGCCGCCCGCGCAAAGCTGCTGGAAAAGCTGCGGGAGAAAAACGCCCACGAGCTGCGGGCCGCCGCCGGAGCTGCCGGTCTTGCCGATGCCGCCGCCGACATCCTGTGCAGTGTGCTGAGCCTCTGCGGCAGCTATGCCGATACCCTTGCAAAGGCCGCTGCCCTGTGCCGCAACGACGCCATGCGCGCGGCTGTGGCCGAGCTGGAAGCGCTGGCTGTGCCGCTGGAAAAGGCGGGCGGCGTCATCCGGCTGGACATGACGCTGGCCGGTGAGATGGAATACTACAACGGCCTTGTGTTTCAGGGCTATCTGAAAGCCCTGCCCCGCCCCCTGCTCAAGGGCGGCCGCTACGACCTGCTGATGCAGAAGTTCACCCCCGGTGCCGGTGCTATTGGCTTTGCGGTCTATCTGGATGAGCTGGACCGCCTGAGCGCCCCGCTGCCGCCGGTGCAGAAGAACAGCACCGACAGGGTGATGCTGAACGTGGCCCTGCCCAAGGGCCGTCTGGGCGATAAGGTGTATCATCTGCTGGCGGGCATCGGCTACGGCTGCCCGGAGGACTACAACGCCACCCGCAAGCTGGTGGTGGAAAACCCGGAGGCCGGCATCCGCTACTTCCTCGTCAAGCCCAGCGACGTTGCCATCTATGTGGAGCACGGCGCCGCCGATGTGGGCATCGTGGGCAAGGACATCCTCACAGAGGCTTCTGCCGATGTGTACGAGCTGCTGGACACCGGCCTTGGCAAATGCCGCATGTGCGTTGCCGCCCCGGCCGATTACCAAGACGACCCCAGCCGCCCGGTGCGGGTGGCCACCAAATTCGTCAGCATCGCAAAGAGCTATTACGCATCCATGGGGCGGGACATCGATATCATCAAGCTGAACGGCTCCATTGAGCTGGCCCCCATTCTGGGCCTTTCGGACGTCATCGTGGATATTGTGGAGACCGGCACCACCCTGCGGGAGAACGGCCTGAAGGTGGTCACCGAGTTCATGCCCATCTCGGCCCGGTTCATTGCCAACAAGGCCAGTTACCAGTTCAAGCACGCCGAAATGGACACCATGCTGGAAAAGCTGCGGGCAGAACTGCAGAACAAGGAGGAAGCAAAATGATCAAGCTGTATAACTTTGACGAGCTCAGGCCCGAAGAGATTCTGAACCGCGATATCCGCGCGGAAAAGAATGTGGAGGATGTGGTGGACGGCATCATTGCCGATGTGCGGGCCCGGGGCGACGATGCCCTGAAGGATTATGCGTTGAAATTTGACGGTGCAAAGATCGATGCCCTGCAGGTGACGCAGGAGGAGATCGAGGCGCTGATGGATCGCTGCCACGCGCTCGGCACGAAGGTCGTGGGCGTGACGCTCGGCTCCAGAGGCTCGATCTTCTCGGAGGAAGGAAAGCGCTACCATCAGGGCATCGTGCCCGTCGAGGCCATCGACACGATGGGCGCGGGTGACAGCTTCATCGCCGGTTTCCTGACCCGCCGCATTTTGGGCGACGGCATGGAGGACGCGCTTCGCTTTGCGGCCACCGCGGCGGCCAACACCTGCAAATTCCACGGCGGCTTCGGCTATCCGCATCCGCTTGACTAAAGAAGGGAAAGCAAAAAGGACATGAAGCCGCTGGATAACAACAACGCCGTCCCTCTGTATGAGCAGATGATGATGATGCTTCGTGAGCGACTGGATAACCATGTGCTCGACGCGGGGGAGAAGCTCCCGTCCGAAGCGGAGCTATGCAAAAGCTACGGGGTGAGCCGGATCACGGTGCGCCGCGCGATTGATGAACTCGTCGAAGAAGGCTATCTTGAAAAGAAACAGGGGAAGGGAACGTTTGTTACCCAGAAACGCGCGGCTGTTCCGGTCATGTCCATCAGCGAGCATGCGACCGTGGGCTTTTCCGGCCGATACGGGCAGGATAGCGGGCGGCTGCACAGCATCGTCATCAGCAAAAAGGAATACAAGGCGAACCGGAATGAGCAGAAGATGCTCAATCTCGAAGAGGGGGACGAGGTGCTCGTCCTGACGCGGCTTATGATCCTGGATGATAAGCCGTGGATGATCGACCGGGCGACCTATTCCGCCAAGCGCTATCCCGGTTTCCTTGAGCAGATCGAGGACGGCGTTTCCACCTACAACATCATGTGCGAGCAGTACGGCGTGCGCATGAGACGCGCGTATCGCGAAATCACGCTCGCCTATGCGACCAACGAGCAGGCCAAAATGCTGGGCTGTGCGCCGTCCGCCCCGCTGTTCAAGACGTTCAAGGTGGTCTATGACGAGCAGGGGCTTCCGGTGCACATGTCCTCGACGTACACGCAGGCGGATAACGTCGTGCTGACGGTCGAAAACGGAAACTACCGCAAAGAGCTGATTGAAAAACAGAGCGGATGACGGGGCGCTTTTCCCCGAAGACAGAGACAGAGCGGCTGAAGGGCTTTTGGAAACCCTTCGGCCGCTTTTTTGCGCGACAAAAAACGCTTCGCCCGCCGTTTCATCAGACCCCTTGTAAAAACCCGTAAAAAACAGTATAATACTATATTAGGGAGCGTGTCTGCGGACGCGCACGAATCAAAAGAAGCGCGAGTCGCTTAGAAAGGTGGATGGCCATGCCCTGCACATATATCAGCTGCGTCGCGGAGCGCCACATGGGCCGGGAGAGCACGGGCACGCTGATTCAGGCAAAGTTGCCGGAGGAAGGGGAGGCTCTTCTATCGCGCTTCGGCGGGCAGGTGCAGACCATCTATCTCGACCCGCCGTTCAACACGGGCAAGCAGTTCGATATGAAGGCGCGCATCGGCGAAAAGGGCTATAAGACCGGCTCGCCCAGCCTCAGCCTGCCCGCTTACGACGACCGCTGGCCGGATCGCGCGGAATACCTGTCGATGATGAAGCAGACGCTGCTGCTCTCCCGCGAGCTGCTCAAGAAGGAGGGCACCCTCTTTCTGCATATCGACAGCCGGATGTACGCGCACCTGCGGCTGCTGATGGACGAGGTTTTCGGCGAAAGCAACTTCCTCAACGAGATCATCTGGAGTTACCAGACCGGCGGCCGCGCGCGCAGCTATTTTCCGCGCAAGCACGACGTGATTCTGTTCTACGCGCGGTCGCGGTCGTATTACTTCAACCTCAAGGCCGTGCCGGTCGCGCGGAACGAGTCGCGCAGCAACCACATGCGCCGCGCGGTGGATGAAAACGGGCGCAGCTATCGCTCGATCATGTCCGGCGGCAAGGAATACCGCTATTACGACGACGAACCGGCCTATCCCGGCGACGTCTGGGACGACATCAGCCACCTTCAGCAGAAAGACCCCCAGCGCACCGGCTATGAAACGCAGAAGCCGCTGAAGCTGCTGGAGCGCATCGTGAGCTGTTCCTCGCAGGAGGGCGACCTCATCTGCGACCTGTTTGCGGGCAGCGGCACGTCGGCCGTCGCGGCGGCGGGGCTGAACCGGCGTTTTTTGTGTGTCGATCAAAGCCCGCTGGCGATTGCGACGACGGGCAAGCGGCTGGCGCAGAGCACGGCGGGCAAGCCGCTGGATTTCACCTTCGACGTGGAAGCGCCCTGCGGCGCGGACGACTGCGTGGTGGAGGCCGAGGTCTTCCCGGCCATCAGCTCCTACACCGTGCGGCTGATCAGCTTTGAAAACGCGGCCACGCAGGCCATGGGCATCAACGGGCTGGACGCGGTGGATCAATGGAGCTGCGGCTTTGTACAGGGCGATACCTACCGCCGGTATGCATCCAGCGTGCGGAGCGTGGCGACCCCGGCGCTCGCCGCGACGCTGGAAATGCCCGTCTGCGCGGGCGAACCGTGCATTATGATTGTGGATATCTGGGGCAGCCGACGGTTCTATCTGCCCAAGCGGAGATATTGACGCGCCTGCCGCGGCGCTTAGGCCAAGGGGCTCCCTCTGGGAGGGGGCGAGGGAGAAAAAGAAACGATGACGAACGGATATATGGTTTACCTGCTCAGGATTCTGGCGGCGCAGGGCGCGCTGGCTTCCGTCTACACCGACCCGGAAGACCCGGAGGGGTTCTCCGCGGGGTTTGTGGAGGCGGTGGACGGGCAGCATGTGCTCATGTGCGATTTGAGCCCGTGGGGACAGATTGACGGCTGGCGCGTGCGGCGCAATCAGGACGTCATTCAGGTGCTCGCCGGGGAGGAATACGAACAGCGGCTGGCGATGCTGCTCGCTTACCACAAGCAGCACCATCGCTGCTTCTTTACGGAAGCGCCCGCGGAGGACACCGATCTGCTGCTCAGCGTGCTGCTGGCCTGCAAGGAGCGCGGGGAGATCGTCTCCGTCATCATGGGCGACGACATGATTACCGGCCGCGTGCTGGAGGCCAACGGACTGCGGCTCAAGCTGCGGCTGCTGGATTTCTTCGGCCGCGAGGCGGAGGAGGAAACCGTCACCCTGCGCGAAATCGAGATTCTGGAAATCGCCACGCAGGAGGAGCAGATGTACGCCGTGCTCGAAGAGATGGCGCGGCAGGAGATGACGCTGCTCTCTTCCCAGCCCACGGAGGACAAATGAAAATCACGATTCTGACCACCTTCCCGGAGATGTTCACCCCGCTGCACACGAGCATGCTCGGCCGCGCGGAAAAGGCGGGCATTTTGGAGATCCGCGAGGTGGATATCCGCGCGTATTCCAAAAACAAGCACCACAATACCGACGACGCGCCCTTCGGCGGCGGCGCGGGCATGGTGATGCTCGCTCAGCCGATTGTGGACGCGATTCGCGACGTGCAGGGCGGCAGAAAGGTGAAGCGCATCTATCTCTCCCCGCGCGGCGAAACGCTGACGCAGAAGAAGGCCGAGCAGCTCGCCAAGGAGGACGAGCTGATTTTGCTTTGCGGCCATTACGAGGGTGTGGATCAGCGCGCGCTGGATCTGTGCATCGACGAGGAGATTTCCATCGGCGATTACGTCCTGACCGGCGGCGAACTGGGCGCGATGGTGCTGGTGGACTGCGTGGCGCGGCTCGTGCCGGGCGTGCTGGGCTGCGAGGAGAGCGCGCAGACGGAGAGCTTTTCCTCCGGCCTGCTCGAATACCCGCAGTATACCCGCCCGCGCGAGTTCGAGGGGCTGACCGTGCCCGAACCGCTGCTCAACGGCAACCACGCGCACATCGTCGATTGGCAGCTCAGCGAATCGCTGTATATCACCCTGCGGCGCAGGCCGGAGATGGCGAAGGCCTATCTCGACGGGCGCAAGTTCACGCGCCACCAGCAGAAGGTGGTGGATGCGGTGTTTGACCGCATCCGCGAGGAGGACGAGGCGGCGAAAGCGCAGACGGAGGAACAGCCATGAATCTGACGCTCGGAGTTGCGGCGCACGTTGACGCGGGCAAGACGACGCTCTGCGAACAGCTTCTCAGGCGCGCGGGCGTGATTCGCGCCTGCGGCCGCGTCGATCACGGCGACGCTTTCATGGACGACGATCCGATGGAGCGCGCGCGCGGCATCACGATTTTCACCGAACAGGCGACGCTTTCGTGGCCGGTTTCGGGCGGCGAGCCGCTTTTCGTCACGCTGATGGATACGCCGGGGCACGTCGATTTTTCCGGCGAGATGGAGCGCGCGCTGTCCGTGCTGGATGCGGCGCTGCTGGTCGTCTCCTGCGCGGAGGGCGTGCAGAGCCATACCGTGACGCTCTTCAGGCTGCTGCAAAAGCGGAAAATCCCGACGATTATTTTTCTGAATAAGACGGACAGGGAGGGCGCGGACATTGCGCGCGTGACGGCGCAGATGCGCAGGCTGCTTTCCGGCGACTGCGTGCTGATGGCGGGCGACGTGCGCGAGGCGCTGGCCGAGCGGGACGAGCTTCTGCTGGAACAGCATCTGGAGGAAACCGCATCGAGGGCGGATTATCTTTCGGGCGCGCGGCGCGCGTTTGCGGCCTGCGCGCTTTATCCCGTTTTGGCGGGCAGCGCGCTGGGCGATATCGGCGTGGACGCGCTGGCGGAGGCCGTCGGAGCGCTCTGCCGGACGGATTACGCGCGGCGCGAGGGCGAGCCGTTTTCCGCCAAGGCGTATCGGGTGCGGCGCGTCGGCGGCGTTCGATATACCTATGTGAAGGTGACGAGCGGCGTTTTGCGCGCGCGCGACGAGGTGCGGACGATCTCCGGCGTCTGCAAGGTCGCGGCGATTCTCGCGCCGCAGGGCGGCAGGCTGCTGCCGATGGGCGAAGCGCACGCCGGGCAGACCGCCGCGCTGGCGGGGCTTTCGGCCAGACCCGGCGAGCGAATCGGCGACGGCTTCGGCCTTGAAGCGCCCGAAACCGTGCCGCTGATGAGCGTGCAGGTGGAGCCGACGGCGCCGCTGACGCAGAGCGCACTGCTGGCGCATCTGCGCGAAATGGAGGAGGAAGACCCGCTGCTCTCCGTTCGCCCGGAGGCGGACGGCGTTTCCGTCGGCGTGATGGGCGCGGTGCAGGTGGAGGTTTTGCAGGGCATATTGGCGGCGCGCTTCGGCGACGCGGTGCGGATGTGCCCGCCGCATGTGCTCTACAGGGAGACGATTGCCGCCCCGGTCGTGGGCATCGGGCACTATGAGCCGCTGCGGCACTATGCCGAGGTGTGGCTGAAGCTCGAACCGGGCGCGCCGGGGAGCGGCGTTTCGTTTGCGGCGGACTGCCCGCCCAATTCGCTGGACGAGAACTGGCAGCGGCTGATCCGCACGCATGTCTTTGAGCGGGCGCACCCCGGCGTGTTGACGGGGAGCCCGCTGTGCGACGTGCGGATTCGGCTGATTGCGGGGCGCGCGCACCTCAAGCACACGGAGGGCGGCGACTTTCGCGAGGCGACCTGCCGCGCGATTCGCAACGCGCTGATGCAGGCGGAAAACGTGCTGCTGGAGCCGGTGGTGCGCTTTGAATTGGCCATGCCGAACGAGGCGCTGGCGCGGGTGACGGGCGAACTGCTTCGCATCGGCGCGCAGCTCGACGCATCCGAAACGGACGGCGGGGAGACGACGCTCACGGGGCGGTGCACTGCCGCGATGTTCTGGGATTATCCGACGCGGTTCGCTGCCTCCACGCACGGACACGGGCGCATCGCGTCGCGGTTTGACCGCTATGAGCCGTGCAAAAATCAGGATGACATTGTGCGGCAGAGCGGCTATGACCCGCTGGCCGACACGCTCAACCCGCCCGGAAGCGTCTTTTGCAGCCACGGCGCGGGCTTCTATGTCGCGTGGGATCACGTTCGGGAATGGGCGCACTGCGAGGTGGAATGAACATGTTTACGTGCACACTGGAAGCGGCGAGCAAAACCCCCCTCTGCGAGCAGCTCTATACCGCGCTGAAACGCGAAATGGAGCGCGGCGGGATTCGTCCGGGGGAGCGGATGCCCTCCAAGCGGGAGCTGGCGGCGCACCTGAGCGTCAGCACCGCGACGGTCGAGGCGGCCTATGCGCGGCTCATCAGCGAGGGGCTTTGCGAGAGCCGCCCCAGAAGCGGCATTTACGCGCTGGAACAGGCGCAGCGCGTCGGCCTGACCGACGGGGAAAAGCCGCCTGTCCGCTGGAATTTCGGAACGGGCGCGGCGGACGCGGCGCATTTTCCCTACGCCACGTGGGCGCGGCTGATGCGCGAGGTGCTCAGCGAGCAGAGCGCGACCCTGCTGCTTTCCGGCGATCCGCAGGGCGAACCGGCGCTCCGCCGGGAAATCGCGGGCTATCTGCACCGCATGCGCGGCATCGACGCGCCGCCGGAGGCCATCGTTTTGGGCGCGGGCACGGAGGTGCTGGTTTCCGCGCTGGTCGCGCTGATCGGGCGCGAGCGGCTTTTCGCGGTGGAGGACCCCGGCTATTCGCGCGTTCGGCGCATCTTGGTGGTCAGCGGCGCGCGGATTGCGCCGACCCCGCTTTCCGGCGGGGCGATTGATGTGCGCGAGCTGTACCGGAGCGGCGCGGGCGCGGCCTACGTCACCCCGACGCACCAATTCCCGACGGGCGAGGAGATGCAGCCCGGCCAGCGGGCGGCGCTTCTGCGCTGGGCGCGGGAGACGGGCGGCTATATTCTGGAGGACGATTACGACAGCGAATTCCGCTTCTCCGGCGCGGGCGCGCCCGCGCTGCGCGCCATGGACGGCGGGCGGCAGGTCGTCTACATGAATACGTTTTCGCGGACGCTCGCGCCCGGTCTGCGCCTGAGCTTCATGGTGCTGCCGCAGGAGCTGGCGGCGCGCTATCGAACGATGCACGCGGCCTGCACCGTGCCGGGGTTTGAGCAGGAGACGCTGCGCAAGTTCATCGCGGGCGGCTTTTTGGAGCGGCATATCGCGCGGATGCGCGTCGTCTACCGCGCGCGGCTGGCGGCGCTGACGGAGACCGTGCAGACGCTGAACCTCGGCAGCGTCGCGCCCTGCGGCGCGGGGCTGTATGCGCTGCTCCATGTCGGCGGCAAAACGCCCGCGCGCGAGCTGGCGCCGCTGGCCGAACAGGCGGGGGTGCACCTGACGCGGCTCTCCGATTACGCGGTGATGCAGGATGATGAAAGCCGCGTCGTGCTGCTGGGCTTTTCCGGCATGGATGAAGACCAGATTCGGCAGGGGCTTTCCGCGCTGAAAAAGGCGTGGGGATGAGGCGCGGCGGCGCGCCCGACGACATCAAAGGAGCGATCAAGAAATGAAAAAGATGGGTTTGTGTCTGGCGCTGTTTGCGCTGCTGCTGTCCCTCTCCGGCTGCGCGGGCGTTGAAAGCGCGCTGCACGAGGCGGGGGAGAAGATACAGAGCAATCGGGTGGAAACGCCGCAGAACAACGGCGGGGACATCGACTGGAGCTTTGTGCCCGTCGTGCGGGAGAAAGCGGTCAGCCTGTTCACCGAGGCATTCCCGGAGGCGAAGGTGCGGGAAACCGGCGTAGCCTGCAAGAACACGAAGGCCGACCGGGTGATCGTGACCATCAGCTACGAGCTGAATGGCAAAAACGGCGATTACGGGTTTGATTACGAGAAGGACGAGAATGGGGAATATGTGCTCAAGCGCTATGGCGGCGGCGTGAGCTCGGATGATCTGTGAAAAAAAGCGACGCACTCGAATGACCGAGTGCGTCGTTTTTATGCTATTACGGCAGATTCAGCTTTCGGGTGAGAATCGTCTGGGTAATCAGCCAGAGCACCGCGTCGATGACGATTTCAACCGCCGAAACGCCGATGAGCGAACCGAAAATCGCCTTCATCTCGCCGTTCGGGCTGCTGAGCAGATCGAGGGCGAAACGGCTGAACGAATTGAGCAGAACCTCCATCCGCGTCGCGGCGAAATAGACCGCCAGCATGAAGAGAATCTGCGCGAGAAATTGCAGCGCGAAGAACGAGAGGATGCTCGCCAGCTTGCGGTGCTGGGGGAACAGACTGCCGACGGCGCAGGAGAGATACGTGTGCAGATAGCCCATGGCCATCCCGGCCAGCGCGATGACCGCGGCCAGCAGAAGCAGCGAGAGCCCGCCGCCGCGAACCATGTCGCGCCCGTCGCGCAGCATATCCGTCAGCCACGATGCGCCGGCCGGAAACGCCATCAGGGACGAGCAGACGGCCAGAAACAGGAACGTCATCAGCGTCGTCACGACGGCGGCAATCAGCTTGGCCGCGATGTGCTGGCTCATTGTCGCGGGCAGGGTGAGCTGAATGTAGCCCTCCTCGCCGAGCATGCGGTAAAAGCGGTTGACGTTCGCGAAGAAGCAGACCGCCAGCACCGAGATGAAGCAGACGGTCGCTGCGAAGGCCAGCAGCGCGCCCAGCCAGTCAAACCCGGCGGAGCTGACGCGGATTCGCGCGGTAACGGCGGAGTTGAGCGCCGTCAACGCGCTGAGCACGAGCATGCCCGCGCCGACGGGCAGCATGGAGGAAAACGCCTCCCTGAATTCAACCTTGAGCAATTTGCGGATCATGCCCGAAACACCTCCCTGAAATATTCATCCACGCTGCATCCGTGCGCCTCGCGCAGCTCGTCCACGCCCTGATGCAGGAAAACCGTGTTATCCTTGAGCATCAACACCTCGTCCAGCGCGCGCTCGATGACCTTGAGGTCCCGCTGCGCGGTATCCTGCAGCGCGAGCACGACGGCCTCCGACCGGCGGTTGCCGCGCCCGAACGGCACGAGCACCCGCAGCCCCGGCTGCACCTGCATGCCCTCCGGCACGCGGTAGGAATAGGGCTTATCGATGGCATAGACCGCCGCTGCGACCGCGAGTTGTGCGATCATGGCCATTCTCCTTTCCGGTGAGCTGATCGTCATGGCTTTTCCTATAAGGGGAAGCCTTGGGCGGTGCGCACTCCAAAGCCTCCCCTTGCAGGGGAGCCGGCCGAGCGAAGCGATGGCCTGAGAGGCTTTTCACTTTCGCCCCAGTCACCAGCTTTTTCGTCTTTTTTAAATAAAAGTCAAGATTCTGTCCAAATTTTCCCGCATTTTGTAACAACTCGGAAACATTTGTCGTTATAATAGACAGTACACCCTTTCAAAAACCCATCCTGCCGGAAGGAGGCCCCGCTATGAATCCCATCATAAACCGCAAACAGGATATTCTGTATAAAGACCTTGCCGTTGACCTTACCGCCCACCGCGTATCCCGCGCCGGGCATGAGCTGCTGCTGACCCCGCGGGAGTTCGCCCTGCTGGCCGTGCTTGTGACCCACTGCGACACAGCTTTAAGCCGCAGCCAGCTGCTCGAGGCTGCCTGGGGCTACGCCTTTATCGGCGAGAGCCGCACCGTGGACGTACATATCAACCGCCTGCGCCGCAAGCTCGGCCTGCAAAACGACATCCAGACCGTCTACAAGGTCGGCTACCGCCTGAACAGCGCCAACTGAAACCGCAAAGCGCCCTGCACTTTTTTACCGTGCAGGGCGCTTTTCTTCCTTTTCAAAAAGTTCCATATTCCCCGCCCGGCGTGTAGATCGTCCCATCGGGGCCGATGACCACATTGCTCAGCGTGTCCAGGCCGCCGTAGACGTCCGGGTCCAGCGTGACACACAGAGCGAAATCGACCTCGTCCGGGGCATAGCGCACGACCCGCAGCACACCGGAGGTATGCTTATATTCCAGCCCGTCCTCAGTGGTGGTCTGCTCCCAGCTGCCGTCCAGCGTTGTGTCCAGCTGGGTCAAAAACGCCTGCACCTGCTCCTCCGGTGTACTCTCTGCCGCGGGCAGTCGGTTGTCAAGGACGCCGACCTGCAAAAACGCGCCGTTACCGGGCAGATACA
>OMBQ01002387.1_pt1 | contig 12062 bp, 10 predicted proteins | sample 1674311 | NCBI WGS metagenome assembly OMBQ01 (sample SAMEA103958160, study PRJEB25191) | human gut metagenome | biome: human-associated habitat [ENVO:00009003]; feature: intestine environment [ENVO:2100002]; material: feces | place: Germany | collected 2013/2015 | reverse complement strand
TATCCAGCGCCCACTGCTTGGCCTCCAACAGATCCTCAAACGAGAAAACGGCCATCGTATAGGGCAGACCGTGCTTTTCGCACAGCGCCTGACGGTTGTGCCCGTCGATGATGACCATGTCCTCGTTGATGATGATGGGCGCGTAGCAGCCGTTTTTGATGAGATCTGCTTCCAGAGCGTCGAGCTGCTCCGCGCTCAAAGGCGGGAGCAGCTCGGCCATCTCCGACAGCACGGTGGGCATACGCTCCTTGCTGTTGTATCGGATGCCGGTGTTGCGCATCAGGCGGCCTCCGCTTCGGCCTGAACACCTTCCTCCACCTTCCGGGGAGAGAGGAACTCCACCTCCGTGGCTTTGATCAGGAAACCGGGCTGGCGGTCAGGGTCATCCGCAAAGGAGATGGTCTCGAAGTCGCCTGCAGCAGCCAGCTTGCAGCCCTTCCAGGCAAACTCTGCACAGCGTTCCGCCAGAGGGCCGCGTACCTTGATGGAGATAAAGTCAGTGAGCCGGTTGCCGTCCCGATCCCGGTAGCGGCGATCCGAAGCAATGCGCAGGATGGCGTAGGGCTTTCCGGTAGTCTCGCTCACCTTCAGCTCCACGTCGTTGGTCAGGTTTCCGATGGCAGTGATCTTCAGCATAGTTCATTTCTCCTTTTCATGTTGGTGATAAATATCGTTAATGAATGTTGCAAAAATATCGTGGACCTGCCCCAGAGAGCAGGTCCACGATGTATAGATCAATAGCCGGTACGGGGCAGAGGAATGGGTTTTCCATACACCTTCGTCACCCACCGGCTGATAGCCTGGACCCAGGTCCCGTTGTACACACCGCCTACATCCGCGATGTTGACGAAGCTGGAACCTGCATTCAGATTGGAAACTGCGGTACAGTTCAGATAGGGCTTCTCCACCTGGGCAAAACCTGCGGGAGCCTGACCGAACACAAACATGATCTCGGTCACACGTTCATTGCCGGCAAGACCAAGAGCAGCCGCAGAGGCGTCCAGCGTATAGCTTTTGCTGGTAGAGAGATTGTCTGCCAAAGTGCGGTGCTCTCCGCCATTCACCCGGTAGGTGATCTTATAAGTACCGGGGAAATTCCAGGTCCCGGTCACTACCGTGCTCAATCTTACCTGAGCGGGCAGGCTGTCCCGGAAATAGAAGCTGTCCAGACGGACGTTTGAGGTATTGGAAATACCGGAGAAGGTGTAACGGACCGGCTGGCCGCTCATTGCTTCCTTGGGGCCTGTCTTGGCGATGGACACACCAGTGGTCAGGCTCTTGTTGGTCACCTCAAAGCGCACGATCTGTCCCTCATGCTCCAGGTAGGCGGTCAGTTCCTGCTCATTCACGCCGTAGTTGGATGGAGCCTTGACCTCCCGGATGGTGTAGCGGGAGAGGGGCAGGGGCTTGGAAACCGCCAGCCCCCGGCTGTCAGATCGGATGGTGTCTACCACGTTCCCAGCCTTGTCCGTGATCTCAAACACGGCCCCCTCCAACAGCGTACCGGCAGGCAGTCCGGTGGTGGGGTTGTAGTCGGCGGACTTCTTCACGATCTGGATCTGCCCTGTGATGGGGGTGTTCTTCCAGGTCACTTTCGTAGTTTCCCCCGCCTTGACATAGACAGTGCGCTCCTGAGTGTCCGGGATATATCCCTCATTCTCCAATTCACGCAGGTAATAGCGGCCCGAAACAGTCAGATCCTCAAACCAGGCATAGCCCCGGTCATCGGTGGTCTGCTGGTCAATGGGGTTGTGTCCGCTGTCGTAGAGGATGAAGGACACGCCGGGGATGCCCTTGCCGTCGGCGGTGGAAATTTTATGGAGCAGGATGCCGGAGAGGGGCGCGTTGGTCACAGTGAGCGGAGGGCAGCTCCCATCTTTTACAGTGAAATAGTGGGGCGTGTTGTCCAGTTTGAAGCCCTCGGCACTCTCCGTTTCCACCGCATAATAGCTGTCATCCTCCAGCGTAACAAAGACGCTGCCAGTTTTCCCCGTGGTCACGGTGTCCACCAGAGCGTCATCGCTGACCCGCCGGATCTCGAAGGTGGTGTTGGGGATACGCTTGGTTTTGTCAGCAGAACTGACCTTGATGATCTCTACACCTCCCACGGCGTTGTTGTAAAAACGGAGGGTCTGCGTGTCGTTGGGGTTGATGGTGACGGTCTGGCTCTGGCTGTCCGGGTCGATGGTATATCCAGACACGCTCTCCAGTTCCGTTGCGATGACGGTGCCGGTTACCCCGGACAAGGTGATCTTACCTGTGGAGTCAGAATAGTAGATGCCCTTGCTGGACAGGGTGCCGCCCCCGTCATCCACATAGCGGCCATCCGCGTATTTGATCTCAAACTTGACGCCCTCCAGGGGAACGGTCTTGGTCCCGTTCCGGCCCCACTTTTCGATCACCAGATTGCCCAGGGGCTTATTCCGAAATTCCAGAGTGACGGTCTGGCCCGCCTTGACCTGGACGGTCTGGGGGACATCATCCAACAGGTATCCGGGTTTGGCCCTGGTTTCCTTCACCACCAGCGAGGTGCCGGGGGCGACATTTTCCACCAGGAAGGAACCCGCGCTGTCCGTCACAAATTTACCGTTATTGTCGCCTACCACGGCTCCGTCTGAGGTGGTCACGAAGAACTCCACCCCGGAAAGCGGGAGCTTCTTATCATCGTCCGACACCTTCTTGACCAGGACGGCCCCCTTGGGTGCGTTGGAAAAATAGAGGGTCACAATGTCCTGATCCTCGCCGGAGATATAGAAAGACTGGGGGGCGCTGTCAATGACGTGGGCCCCGTCGCTCTCCAGTTCCTCGCAGATATAGTAGCCCTTTTTGAGCCCGGTCGCTGTGAAGGAGCCGTTGGCCGAGGACACATAGTTGCCGATGACTGTGCCGCCGCTGCCGCTGACCTCGCCGCCCAGGTATTTCAGTTGGAACCGGCAGCCGGAAATTCCAGCTCCGGTCACACTGTCCTGCTTGTAGACTACCAGAGCGGACAAAGGTGTATTTTCAAACAGGAATGTATGACCCTTGCCAGCGGGGATAAACGCTTCCTGAGTGTCGCTGTCCTTGATGGAAAATCCAGTGGGCGGGGCCAACTCCTTTACTCGGAACCAGCCGTCCCGCAGACCATTGGCCGGGCCGGTCAGCTCGATGCGGCCATTTTCGTCCGTTGTGAATACGCCCAGGTCGTTGAGTTCGCCGGTTTCTGTATCATTGCTGGCGTACCACACCTGAAAACGAACATTGGGGAGGCGGTCATGGGTGATGCTGTTCTCCTTGATGATCTCAATGACAGGCCGCTTGTGGTCGTAAAAATATGCTTCCCGGTCCCGGTTGGGGTACAGGGTGATATACTGGTCCGGGGCGTCCACCAGATAGGCGTCATTTCCCACAGATCGCTCGGAAATCTTGAAAACCCCTGGCCAGAGGTTAGGGACAGTCACAGACCCGTCCGGCCCGGTGGTCACTTCGGCAACGCTGTGGCCGTCCGCTGCCTCCAACAAAAAGGTGGTGTTGGGAATGGGGATGGAGTGATCGTCGGCGTCAAATTTCCAGATGGTAAGGTTGGGCCGCTTATCATTTTGCAGGCAGATAGTGGCGTCCTTTCCGGGGAACAGCTGCACATGGTACTCGGTGGGGTCCAGCAGGTGATCCGATACTGTGGAGGTTTCAATTAGGGAATAAACGCCCGGCTCCAGGCCCTCCCAGCAGATTTCACCTGTGCCGGAAGAGGTGCGGTCCAGATACCGGGAGCCGTCCTCGATTTTGGCGAGACGATAGGTGACGCCGCCCAGGGGCTTACCATCCGAACTCTCCTTATACAGATGGAGACTGGGCAGCTTGCTATTGGTGAACACGAACTGCGCCTGTTCGCCGCCATCCAGATGGATGATGCGCTGGGCGTCGTCGATCACATAGCCCGGACAATCCAATTCAGTCACGATATAGGCGGTATCGGCGGGGAGCTTGGAGAGGTCGATGGTCCCATCCTCCGAGGTAGTGTATTCCTCCGGCCCCCAGGAACCGTCCACCGCCTCAAAGCGGAACTTCGCGTTGGCGATGGGCTTGGAGAGGTCGGAGCTGTCCACCTTGATTAAATGGATGCCTGGCAAGCGGTCATTGAAGAAAACCAGCTTTTTGATGCCGTCTCCAGCCTTCAGCTCCACCTCCTGGGGCGTGGTATCCAGCACATGGCCGTCCCCGCCGGTGTCCCGTTCCTCGGCCCGGTAAGTGGCGGGCTTGCAGTCCGTGAGGAGGATCTCGCCGAACTCATCCGTCTGAAAGATGCCCAGACTCTCAGCGTCCCGGAAGATCTCGAAGGACACATTGGGCATCGCCTTCATGGTGCCCCGCTCATACTTGATGATCCGCAGGCCGGGCAATTCCTTGTTGATGATGGTCACATCGCTGGTCTTGCCCGCCACCACGGAGACGGTCTGGACGGTATCGGTGTCCGCGATCCAGCCGGAGATGCCTGCCAGTTCCCGTACCTCCCATCCGCCGGGCTGGAGCTGATCGAAAACTGCCACGCCGCCGATCTTGGTCTTGGCGGTCTGGACCTCGCCGCTTTCAATGTGCTTGATCTGCACGGTGACGCCGTTGAGCGCGTCCCCGGTGTCACTCAACTTCTGGACCCGGATGGAACCATAGGGCGCGTTCCAAAAGGTCAGGGTGGCAACCTTGTTGTACTCCACATCGGCGTGCTGGGTACGTTCCTCCGACAGAAGGTGATACTGGGGCGGGATCTCCTCAGTGACGGTGTAATGGCCCTCAAGCGTCAGGGGGATGATGACTGTCCCATCCGGGCTGGTGGAGAAAGAGCCCACCTTGCGGCCCTCCGGGTCATAGACGGAGAATACAGCGCCCTCCAAGGGGATCTTGGTGCCCTCCTCCAGCTTCACGATCTTCAGCGCAGTCTCCTTCGGGTCAGGCTCACCGCCGCCCGTGTAGCTGCTCACTGCTGCCAGTTCCATGTGCCGGGAATTGTCCAGGTCGCAGATATAATTCTGCAAATTGCCGTACTTGTCCTTTTCCTGGCAGACTGCGTACATGGCGGCATACTGGGCAACATCCGCCGTCAGGGAGAGCTGGACGCTGCCGCTCTCGCCCTCGATGCTGTCTGCGGGGTACAGCACTTTGAATTTCCCGCCGTAGCCGTCCCCGGTCCACTTCGTAGTGACGGCGGTAATGTCCTGATCGTTCTCATCCACGATGCGGGTCCCCTGGGGCACCGAACCGGGGTCTGCAAAGGATACGGCTATATCGTAGTCATACACCCATGTTTCGCTCCAGATGGTGAATACCTGCTGTTTGTACTGCTTGCCGTCCACAGTGACAGAGTAGGCAGCAGATTTATCCGGGGTGGCCGTCATCCGGGGTTCCAGCATATAATTGTAGGTGGTGCCCCGCTTGTAGATATCCTTGGCCGCCGCCAGGATGCGGTTGCCGATGTCCAACTCAGAGCCAGTTAAGCCGGGGGCTACCTTCAAATTTGCGATGTTCCAGTTGGGGAGCAGGTAGCACCAAAGCGCCATTTTGGTAGCGTAGTAGGCTTGGTACTTGTTGTCCAGCTTCAATTCCCCCAAACTGCGGTGGGGGTAGCCGTTGGAGATGATGCCTACCACCTTGGGATCGCTGGATCGTTCATTGGCAAGATACTTGATGCTCTCACCCACGCCCACGGTCTGCGGGACGCCCTTGATATTGGGGTTGACGCAATAGGCTGGTACCTCTTTTTTCTGCCCCTTAGCGTCCACATAGTTGAAATAGGTATAGTCCTGAGTCCTGATCCGGCCATTGATGGTCAGGTATGACAGCTCATAGCCGCCGTTATAGATATCCACCTCGCCCAGTGCTTCTTCCTCCGTGTTAGCTGCAAGGGCAGCGGTGGGAAGGATGCCCAGGAGTGTGACAAAGGCCAAGAACAGCGACAATAAACGTTTTTTCATTTTGGCCAAATTCCTCCTTGTACACAAAAATAGCGGCCCCCGGCACAGTTTTGTGCCGGGGGCCGCCTCGTCTGATGTTTATAGGGTTTGCAGGTACGCCAGATAGTCCAGGGAGCCGGTGAGCAGGAGGGCCATGTCTCCACGGGTGATGGTCTCTCCCTCCAGCGTCTCCGCCTGGGCAAGTCCCAGTTCCACCGCCTTGCCGCAGGCGGTAACGTAAGTCCAGCCGTCTCGTTCCAGGTATCGGAGCATGATGGTGCAGGCCATCTGCGGGCTGACCGGGTCGTCGGAGCCAAACCGTCCGTCCCCATATCCGGCCACCACGCCCATAGAGGCGCACACGCCCACCGCCACCTGCGCCCACTCCGGTACATCGGAGAAGTTGGTGGTACACAGCTTGGCGTAGTAGTCTCGTTCCCAGGCCACGTGCTCTGGGTTGAGGACGATGGGGCTGATCAGGCAGGCCAGCTCCGCCCGGGTCAACCCCTTGTCCAGGTGCAGGTCGCCGTGTTCGTCTCCATTCATCAGGCCCTCGGCCTGCAGGCGGGTGGCGGCGATCTCCTGGGGGCTGGGGGACTCCGCTGCCTGAGCGGGACCCGTCAGCAGGGCCGCGGTCATGGCTCCGGCCAGGAGCAGGGATGCCAGGTTTCTCTGTTTCATTCTCGATTCCTCCTGTTCGAATATGGTTGGGGTCTTGCAACACGAACCATATCACAAACCCTGGCGGAAGTCGAAGCCAATCGACACACAGCCCGCAAAAATGGCAGACAGGTTTACTTGGCTACTGCGGTGACGCACCAGCGGTACTCCCGCTGGTCCCGGACACAGGTGTAGAGGGTCAGACGGTCATCGCTGGTGGCGGTGGTGCCGGAGGTATCCGTTTCCAGCACCTTCTGGACGCTGACCACCTCATAGGTGCGGGTCCCCAGCTTGGTGGTCCAGGTGACGGTATCTCCCGGCTCCAGCGTGTGGAGGTCACCAAAGTCATCTCTCACGCCCCGGTTGTGTCCCGCGATGCACACGTTGCCGGCCCAGATGCTGGTATCCAGGAAGTGGCCCGCCCCTTTCGCCAGGACGGAGCTGCCCGTACCCTGGTACACCTTGGTGGACAGGCCGATGGCGGGGATTTTGAGGGTACCCAGGTGGCCGCCGGAGTAGTAGAGGTCGCCGGTCACATCCGTCCAACCCGTGGCAGCTGATCCGGCCCCACTGTTTCCACCGGGACTGCCCCCTACGGTTGGATAGGTCACGCCTCCCGTTTGGGTGACCAGCCCTCCGCCTGTCAGCGCACCGGGAATGAGATTGGGTGTCAGGGGAGTTCCTGTGCCGGGAAGATAGCTGGTGGGGCTCCCGAAGGTGGGCGGGATCAGGGCGGTGTTCTTGCTCCGATCCACATTGGGGTTTTCCCACTCATAGATGGTGTCATCCGAGGTGGGCCTACCGAACAAATAATCGTCCGGGGCGTTCATGGTGTATTCCAGTGCACTGGCCTGCCCTACGCAGAGGGTGCAGAGCATGGCAGCCAGCAGAAGTGCGCACAGTTTCAAGCGGTCATCTCCTCTCCTTGATCTTCTTAAAGGCGACCACCCCGCCCACCGCCAGAGCGAGGATCACGCCGCCTGCCAGCAGGGGCTGTTTCAGCGCGGACAGGTCCACGCCCTGGGACGGGGTCTCTGCTCCGGGAGCCCCCTCCGCCATCGGCACCTCCTCCGGGGCCTCGGTGCTGCCGAAGATGGCGGTGTAGGTCACCATGTCACAGCCGGTCTTGGCCACCTCGCCGGTGTAGTTGGCCGTCACGGTGTAGCCGGTGGCATATCGGCTGGTGCTGGTGCCAGTGTAGCTGGCGGTGGCGGTGTAGCGGGTCACGGTGCCGCCCGCGCCGTCTGAATACTGCGCCTCGCTCCACTGGACATCAGCCAGGGTGAGGGTCTTGCCCTTGTCCTCGATGCTCTTGGGGACGAGGGATACATCTGCATCCGAGAGATTGGGGTAGCTACGGGTGGCGGAGAGGTTGTTGGTCTTGGTGGCGTAGCCGTCCGTCTTGACCTGGACGCTGGTGTGGTCCAGGTGCAGGGTGCCGGCGTAGCCCTCCGCCGTGGTGACCTCCATCTCTGCCTCCAGCGCCTGGAGGACCTGGGCCATGTCGTTGGTCTTGCTGGGCCGGGTGACCGTCTCGGTGTAGGGCTGGGTATCCACGCCCACCTCATTTTTTCGAGTCATGTCCAGCAAAGTGAACCATAGGCCGTCCCGCTCAAAGTCCTCGGTGGGGATGAGGCTGGGGTCATCCGAAAGGGACAGCTGGTAGACCTTGTTGATCCGAGGTTCCTCCAGTTCCCCGTAGGTGTACTCATCCACAGAGATGGGGTAGTAGCTAGCGTCTTGGCGCGGGGGCTCCTCCGCAGCCATGGCAGGGATGCTCCCGACCATGATAACGGCCAGCGCGCACAGTGTGGTTACAATGCGTTTCATTGTCTTTCCTCCGTTTTTGTAATGTTTAGCCTGGATCATGGGTCATCTTTCGCCGTTTTTCCGCCTCCTCTCCTCGCTGCTCCGCCGAAGCAGGTACTCGTTCCAGTCCTTGCCCTGGGCGGGAATTTGAATGGACACGGCATAGCCCTCCTGGGTGTACTCGTCCAGGAACTTCTCCGCTGCCTCCTGTCCAGGCCCATCCGCGTCCAGGCACAGGACGATCTGCTTCAGGTGGGGATTTTCCCGCAGGTAGTTGTCCAGCGGCCCCCGGTACAACCCGCACAGGGCAACGGCGTTGCTCCGCATCTGCCGGTGCAGGGTGCAGAAGCTCATCAGGTCGATGGGAGCCTCGAAAACTGCTACATGATCCAGGCCAGGGTCGCAGGGCAGGCGGAAGGCGATGTCCTTATTGCTACCAGTAACATCTCCTTTGAACCCAGGGCCATTCCGATCATAGGTGCCGCGCTTGCTGGCGAACACCGGCTGGCCCCCTCCATTCCGGCCCACAAACACGCAGTTGTGGTGGTCGGCGTCCTCATACAGTAGGCCAGCTTGGATGAAGCTCTGGATGACCATGGCGAAGGAGTTGTTGAGGGCGTCGGAGATGGTGTCCACGTCGTTGGTGAAGTAGCTCATGATGTCGCCATGGCGGCGGGTGTCGAAGAACCGGAGGGGCAGGGTCTGGAGGTGGGCGAAGAGATCCCGGGGGAGGCCCTCGCGCGGTGACCGTTGAACTCCAGCAAATAGTTGACCGCCTCCCGGAAGTCTTTTCCACAAAACTCCTGTAAGAAGGCGATCGCATCCCCACCCGTCTGGTTGGAATATCGTCTCCAGGTCCGGCGCTCTTTGATTCGAAGGCTGTCCATCTCTCTGGTGGTGTAGTAGCTGCCCACCCGCCGTACCTGATACCCCAGGTGGGTGAGCAGGTCCGGCAGGTCTGTCCCCTTGGCGATGTCCATCTCCCGCTCAGTAAAGCGGAAGGGAGTTTGTTGTCTGACCATGATTATTCACCTCCTCTCCGGCCAAACGAAAAAGGCCCCCAGGACACCCCGGTTCTCCGGGATGCCCTGGGGACCTCTCTCGTCACGATGACGTTGTGCGTTTATTCTGCCGTTCCTGTGATCCCGTCCTCATCGGACTGGCAGGCGTTCTCGCCGTCCTCCTGGGGCTGCTGGGCGTCCTCGCCGTCCCCCTGGGGCTGCTGGGTGTCCTCGGTATCCTCCTGGGGCTGGCAGGTGTTCTCGGCGGCGGTCAGGGCCTCCTCGATGAGACCCAGGACGAACTCCCGCTGGGTGTACTTCCGGCCCAGCCGCAGGCTCTCCCGGTCCAGGTGCTCCTTGATGCGCTGGAAGAGTTCCTCCGGAATTTGGAATGCCATCGTTCTGCTGCCATTGTTAGCCATATTCATGTTCCCTCCGTTTTCTTTCATCTGGTAGTATCCGGTGAGCAGGTTGGTGATGTACTGTGCGGTGGTCAGGCCCGCCTGATCCTTCTCGGTGCATACCCGGTCGTGGAGGGTCAGGGGGATCTGAGCGCAGAGGTTCTTGGTATCGGCCATCGCGTCGTTCTCCTTTCACATTTGCTGACGCAAGTATAGATGAAAAGCCACCCGAAAGCTATTACCAATACCAATAAGGAATGGCGCACAAATGGAGCATAATCGCCAAAAGGGACAAACCTGCCGCCAAAAGCAAAAGCCGCCCTCCGGCCCCATAGATCTGGGCCGGAGGGCGGCTGCGCGGTTTCTCATGTTTTTTTGAATGTTTGGGGGTTCGAATCACCTGATTTCGTAAAATGGGCCATGTGCATCTCCCAAACCGCCGTTTTCGGAGTGAGCGGACCCTCTTTTTGAAAATCTAACTTTTCTGTTCTGAATTCGCCTATTTTTTCTTTTAGACGCAAAAACACCACACTTTCGTGTGGTGTTTTTGCTGTGCATCTTTTTTATCAACACATTTTGTCATAACTCAACACTATAGATTTTTTGAAATTTGCTTTTAAAAAACGTCGTATGACAGCAAGAAAAACTTGATGCACAGAACTCACTTGTCTTTTGATTCTTCAGTTGTGTCAGAGACTGCTCCTTCCAGCAGATCTGTCACTACCTGATTAAGCTGTGCGGCATTCTTAGCAGTAATGACCGGCGTGTCTGACTGGGACTCAATGTCTTTTCTGGTTCGTCCAGCCACCTGACCGCCCGCCTTGGCAACTGCCAAATTCTCTTGGAAGGTCGTTGGTTTGCGATCTCTTGAAAACTGAGTGGTAGTGGCCTCCGCCAGCATATTCAGTACCAGTTCCAGCGTAGTCATGTTATCACGAAGGTTTTCCTTTTTCAAGCCCTTCAGATTTTTGTACTGCCGGGTGGACATGCCAGACCAGGCTCGGGAAATCTCGTCCGTGAGGATGGCGTACTCTACGCCTTTCTGCACACCGCGGGCATCCCATTCATCCGTCAGTTCTTTACGGACCTGGATGGCCTGCAGACGCTGATTGATCCACTCACGGCTGTAACCCTTCTTGAGATAGGTTTCCAGAGCGCGGTCAATGGTCAGCTCCGGGTCGATGGTCTCCTCGATACGCTCTCGACCGACCTGTGCCAGCCACAACTTGAACGGTTCTGCCTTCGGGGAAGGAATAGACTGGATGATTCGGAGAAGCTGCTCGGTATCGGCTACATCAGTCAATCGTTTTTTGCCATCCGAAGCGGTCATTTTCAACTGGTTACAAGCTGTAACCGTTTCATTTCCCTCATCCTTCAGGCGTTTCTTCGTTACCTTCCAGTAGTTACGAGCTGCCTGATAATCTGGCTGATCAGTCAGCACAGCTACCACATCAACGACGGAAAAGTACCATTCTTCCTTTTCCTCATCCCATGCGGTTCGAATACGCTTGTTTTCGAACAGTTGGATATTATCGTTTTGTGCCATTTGAATCACCTCGTTCTGTCATGAATTCTTTCATAAGTCCTTGGCAGCCATCCAGCACATCCTGCCAGGTCGCCTCGAAGTCCTCGGTGTACCACGGGTCTGCTACATTGCCTGGACGGGCGGTATGATCCATCAGGAGGGACATCTTTTCGGCATAGTCGCCGCCGCAGATACGGTACATATCCCGGAGGTTGGCCTGGTCCATGCCGATCAGGAGATCGTATTCGTCGTAATCCCGATTTGTCAACTGCCGTGCGGCATGGCCTTCGCAGGAGATCCCATGCTCGGCCAGCTTGCGCCGTGCCGGAGGATAGACTGGGTTGCCGATCTCCTCCCGGCTGGTAGCCGCTGATTCGATATGAAACTGCGACGTCAACCCGGCCTTTTGTATCAAGTCCTTCATCACGAACTCGGCCATGGGGCTGCGGCAGATATTTCCATGACAGATAAACAGGATATTCTTCATACTGTGTTCTCCCCGAAATTTCATCGTTGCCCTCATTATACCACACATCGACCTTTTCGTCGAGAACACTTTCCAAATACACAGAATCCGTAATCATTTGTAGAAGCTCTGACTTGGATAGATTCTGTGCAGCGGCCTGCTGGATGTACCAGCAGCGCTCCTCTGCGGCCAGCTCTGCCTCCATGATGACCATATTCTGCGTCCAATTCAAGTGAAGCGCTTCGCCAAGCAGTTCCGGCGTGCCGCTGTACAACT
>OMBQ01002384.1_pt1 | contig 12086 bp, 10 predicted proteins | sample 1674311 | NCBI WGS metagenome assembly OMBQ01 (sample SAMEA103958160, study PRJEB25191) | human gut metagenome | biome: human-associated habitat [ENVO:00009003]; feature: intestine environment [ENVO:2100002]; material: feces | place: Germany | collected 2013/2015 | reverse complement strand
ATCGAACATTTTGCCTGGAGAAGAAACCGTACCGGATGCTCCGATCATTGAGACGATTCTGCCAAATGATCCGCCGATCAGCGGAGAATTGTCAGACATTCCGGTAATCGATGAAAATATATTGGATGATCCGGCTTTAGAAGAAGGCGGTGTAGGAGATAAAACAGTAATAGGCGGCGGATTTGTTACAGACGCGTCAGGAATGATTTGCGGGATTTCTGATCTGTCGGTTATTTCGGAAGACGGATATCTCATACTTCCTTCAGAAGGATGTAGGGGAATTGCGGCAGGAGCATTCGCTTCCTGTAAAGATATTATTTCAGAAATCTATATTCCTGCTAATATATCAGAGATTGAAGAACGTGCGTTTACAGATTTGACTTCACTTGGATGGATTGAAATGGAGACCTCCGCAGGATATTATACAGAGGACGGAGTTTTATTTTCAAAAGACGGAACGTGTCTTTTGGCATTTCCTCCGGCAAGAACGGGAAATTATAAAGTTCCTTCACATGTGACAGAAATTGCGGACGGAGCGTTTGACCGGGCGGGAATTTCCGTCTTGGATGCTTCTGATTGTTCCGTTTTAGAAATCAGGAGTTTGCCGTCTTATATTGAACTGAGACGGTGAAAAGAAAGTATACAGCGTCTTGAACATTTTTTGCAGTTGTTTTATAATGTTGCCTGTAAGTTTTATACAGAAGACGGTTCTGTGACAGAAAAATGAAACGGCCAGAGCCGGGACGCTGCACAGAGCAGGAAAATAGAAGAAATAGAAGTGGAGAAAAAACATGGAAAATAAAGTAAGAACAAGATTTGCGCCCAGTCCGACCGGAAGAATGCATGTGGGGAATTTAAGAACAGCGCTTTATGCATATTTAATTGCAAAGCATGAAGGCGGAGATTTTATTTTAAGAGTAGAAGATACAGACCAGGAGCGTTTTGTTGAAGGCGCGCTTGATATCATATACAGAACAATGGAAAAAACAGGACTTCTTCATGATGAAGGACCTGATAAAGACGGAGGATTCGGTCCGTACGTTCAAAGTGAAAGACAGGCATCCGGACTTTATCTGGATTATGCGAAACAGCTTGTAGAACAGGGAGACGCTTATTACTGCTTCTGTGATAAAGAGCGTCTTGAAAGTCTGAAAACATCGGTTTCTGACGACGGAACAGATATTGTTGTTTATGACAAGCATTGTCTCGGCCTTAGTAAAGAAGAAGTGGAGAAAAACCTTGCGGAAGGAAAACCATGGGTGATCCGTCTGAATGTTCCGAATGAGGGAGAGACAACATTCCATGACGAGATTTACGGGAATATTACAGTGCCGAACAATGAGTTGGACGATATGATCCTGATTAAATCCGATGGATTTCCGACATATAACTTTGCAAATGTAATAGACGATCATCTTATGGGGATCACACATGTCGTACGTGGGAATGAATATCTTTCGTCCGCGCCGAAATACAATCGTCTCTATGAGGCGTTTGGATGGGAAATTCCGGTTTATGTACACTGTCCGCTTATCACAGATGAAAACCATAAAAAATTAAGTAAAAGATGCGGTCATGCTTCTTATGAGGATTTGATCGATCAGGGATTTGTGTCTGAAGCGGTTGTGAATTATGTAGCTTTGCTTGGATGGTGTCCTTCTGACAACAGAGAGATCTTTTCTTTGGAGGAATTAGTAGAGGCGTTTGACTATCGCCATATGAGTAAATCTCCCGCTGTGTTTGATACGGTAAAATTAAAATGGATGAACGGCGAATATTTAAAGGCGATGGATTTTGACAGATTTTATGAGTTGGCAGAACCGTATTTAAAAAAGGCAGTCACGAAAGACTATGACCTGAAGAAGATTGCGGCGCTTGTAAAAACAAGAATCGAGATCCTTCCGGATATTTGCGAACAAATTGACTTCTTTGAGGAAGTTCCGGAGTATGATAACGAATTATACAGACATAAGAAGATGAAAACGGATCCTGAGAAAGGACTCGTGCTTTTGAGGGAAGTGCTTCCGGTTCTTGAAGCGCAGGAAGCGTTTGACAATGATTCTTTGTTTGAGACACTCAAAAGTTTTGCGGGAGAGAAAGAATATAAGATCGGTTATGTTATGTGGCCGCTTCGTACTGCAGTATCAGGCAAACAGAACACACCGGGCGGAGCAACAGAACTGATGGAAGTTCTCGGAAAGGAAGAATCTCTTAAAAGAATTCGTGCAGGGATCGAGAAACTCAGCCAGACTGCAGAGGCAGAATAAACATCGGTCAAAGCGAGGAATCAGATGGGATTTAATAAGGCACAAAATGAAGCGATCATGCACGGAAAAGGACCGTGTCAGGTGTTGGCGGGACCGGGATCCGGAAAAACGCTGACGATCGTAAACAGAATTAAATATTTGATCGAAAGATATGAAGTAAGACCGGAAGAGATTCTGGTCGTTACTTTTACCCGTTTTGCGGCGGCAGAGATGAAATCCAGACTTTGCAGCCTGATGGGAAAATCAAATGTTCCGGTTACTGCCGGAACGTTTCATGGCATTTATTATGGCATTTTAAAGTGGGCATACAGGCTTGGACCGGATAATATTTTGTCAGAAGAAGAAAAATATCGAATTCTTCGAAGAGTATCGGAAGATTGCGGAACAGAGGCGGCAGAGGAAGAAGATTTTCTGCATGATATTGCGGAAGAAATCGGACTTGTAAAAAATAACGGGCTGAAAATAGGACAGTTTGTTTCCAAGAAATGCAGACAGGATACATTCAGAGAATTATATGAAAAATACGAAGCTCAAAGAAAAGCTCTCAGGAAGCTGGACTTTGATGATATGCTTGTGTTGTGCAAAGACTTGTTTGTAAGCCATCCTGATGTATTGAAACAATGGCAGACAAAGTTCAAGTATATATTAGTTGATGAGTTTCAGGATATCAACAGAGTTCAATACGATGTGATTCGTATGCTGGCTCTTCCGGAAAATAATCTTTTTGTAGTCGGAGACGACGATCAGGCAATTTACGGCTTCCGCGGAGCTGATTCGGAATTTATGTTTCGATTTTCGGAAGATTACCCTCAGGCAAAAAGGATCATATTGAATATAAATTATAGGTCATCGGGAAATATTGTAAAAAACTCGATGAAGGTGATAGGACATAATGAAAAGAGGTTTCTAAAAGAGTTTCAGTCTGTAAAGGAAAACGGATTCTGCGTGCATGTGCAGGAAGTGAAAGACCCGAACGAAGAGGCGCAGTACGTTGCGGACGAGATAGAAAAACGTGCAGAACTGGGGATTTCGTATGAAGAGATGGCAGTCCTTTTCCGCATTCATACAGATGCGCGTCCGGTTGCCGAAGAATTTCTGGAACGGAAGATCCCGTTTCAGATGAAAGAGCGGCTTCCGAATCTATACGACCATTTTATCGCAAAAGATATTTGCGCCTATTTCAGGCTGGCTCTTGGAAATATAGAACGAAATGATCTTTTGCAAGTTATGAACCGCCCGAAACGATATATAGGAAGAGACAGTGTTGCATCAGGGAAACCTTCTTTTGAAGAAATGAGAAAATTTTATTGCGATAAAGAATGGATGCTGGATCGGATCGATCAATTTGAATGGGATGTAAAAATGCTTCGAAAAACAGCGCCATATGCGGGAATTAATTATATACGAAAGCGGATCGGATATGATGATTTTTTGAAAGATTATGCGTTTACGAGAAAAATCGATCGAGCGAATCTCAATGAAGTGCTGGCAGAGCTGGAGGAGGCTGCGCGCCCTTTTGCAACGATAGAAGAGTGGTTTCGTCATATAGAAGAATATACGCGTTTGCTCCGGCTAAAGTCGATGAAGAGACAGGAAGACAGAGAAGGGGTTCGTCTTATGACACTGCATTCTGCCAAAGGACTTGAGTTTGATACTGTATTTCTCGTAGAAGCAAACGAGGGGAAGATGCCATATAAGAAAGCAAAGACGGATGCTGAGACAGAGGAGGAAAGAAGGCTGTTTTATGTCGGTATGACGAGGGCAAAAGAAGTGTTGAAAGTATCTTATGTAAAAACAAAAAACGGGAAAGAGACAAGTCCTTCCCGTTTTGTAGATGAATTATTAGAATAGGGATGAGCGGATGAAAAGATCAGTCCTCAAGCTCGTCGAGATCTATATCTGCAAAATCCTGTTCTTCCATCAACTCATTAAATGCATTTGAAACACGTTCAAATTCCTGATCGTCTTCGATGTTTTCCAGATCCGGCTCTGCGTCTTCGCCATTGTCGATGAAACGATAAAGAAATACTTGTCCATCGTCATTGTCTCCGTTTTCGTCAAGCGGAAGAAGGGCGATGTATTCTCTTTCTTCGGCTTCAAAGATGGAAAGAACGGCACATTCCAGTTCTTCATCATTTTCAAGTGTCAGTGTAACTGTGATTGCTTCATTTTCATTCATATGATTTTCTCCTTATCTGCATATCGTGTGTTTTATAAGATGGTATCAGAAAGAAAGAGAAAAAGCAAGAAGCAACGTGATTGTATTGACATTCATTTGAAACAAGGTAGAATAAAATAAGAACAAAAAACCTATACGGTAAAGAGGAGACGACATGAAAAAAAGAGTGATCGAATTTATATTGCTGACGGTATTTGCCGTTCTTTTTTTATCAGGCTGCAAGAAAAATGTAGGAACACCCGAAGATAATCCGGTTGTAGAAGAAGACGAAGAGTCTGTGGAACCTGCGAAAGATTATTTGTACGGATACAGTTGTGCGGATCTCAAAGATCCGTTTTATATGGCTTTGAAAGATGCTATCGGGGTTCAGGCAGAACAAAACAAAGGGCAGTTTATTGTGCGTGATGCGGGGAATGATCCGGTGAAACAAAATGAACAGCTTATGGAGATGATTGATAAGGGAGCAGACGTTGTTTTTCTTACGGCATCTGATCCTGATGCTGTCACACCGGCTTTAGAAGCTCTGGACAAAGCGGATATTCCGGTTATCTTACTTGAAACTCAAGTGAAAGAACGCGACCTGGCGAAAGCGTTTATCAGTTCGGACAATTATAATGCAGGAAAAGTGTGCGGAGAAGATTTGAAAGAGAAGATGCCTGACGGAGGAAAGCTCGTCATTGTGGAGGATAAGGCAGACCAAAACTTAAGCGAAGGAATTTCAGGATTTGAAGAAAAGATCAAAAACGGAGGATTTGAAGTTGTTAAGCGTGTTGACGGCGCTCAGACAGATGGGATGACAAAAGAATTGAATGAAATTTTGTCATCAGGTACAAAGGTTGAAGTTATTATGTGTGCAGATGATCAGATGGCTGAAGCGGTTCGCGCGACTGTGAAAGAGAGTGGAAAAAACGATATTCTCATCTATAGTATCGGCGGTTCTCCGGCGGCAAAGGCAGCGCTTTTGGCTCAGGAAGGAGCGATGGCGGGAATTGGAGCACGCTCTCCGATTATTGAAGGAAAAATTGCCGTAAAGACCGCAGATGCAATTTTAGATGACGGTTCCTATGAAGAAGAGGTTTTGATCGAAACATTTTTTATAAATAAAGAGAATGTAGAGATATACGGAACAGATGGCTGGCAGTAAGAAAGGAAACGGAATATGAGAAAAACAGAAGGAAGTCCGCTTCCGTTCGGAGCGGCTGCAAAAGAAAGAAAAGTGAATTTTTCTGTGCAGGTTCCGATGGGAAAAACGTGTGAACTTCTGCTTTACAGAGAAGGAAACACAAAGCCGGAAGTCTGCTTTGACATGCCGGAGGAAGAAGGCATAGGAGAGGTACGTTTCCTAAGTGTAGAAGAAATTGATCCTGAAAAATACGAATATAACTTTTTGATCGATGGAAAGGTATGTACAGATCCATACGCAAAAGAAATTGCAGGAAGGGAAGTATTTGGAAAACGGCAGAACGATGATAAACATGGCGTACGGGCGAAAATACAAGTTTCAGATTATGATTGGGGCGAAGATCGCCCGATTCGGCATCCATGGAATGAAGTAGTTTCATACAGTATCCATGTGAGGGGCTTTACAAAGCACAGTTCCTCAAAAGTGCTGCATAGAGGAACGTATCAAGGGGTGATCGAAAAGATTCCTTATCTGAAAGAACTTGGGGTGAACCAGATCCAGTGCATGCCGATTTATGAGTTTGATGAGTGTGCAAAAACAAAGATTAATTATTGGGGATATGGTCCGGCGTTTTATTTTGCGCCGAAGGAGGCATATTCTTCGGACGGATGTGCTGTGCGCGAGTTGAAAGATATGGTAAAAGCATGTCACAAGGCAGACATAGAGGTTGTTTTGGAAATGCCGTTTGCTGCGGGAATTTCCGAGCAAGAAGCGGCGGAGTGTCTGCGCTTTTACATGATGGAGTATCATGTGGACGGGTTTGTGGTCAATCCTTATATCGTTTCATGGGAACTTTTAAATAAAGATCCTTTTTTGAAAGGTATTCGTTTGATGCGCAAAGATGACGGGTTTCAAAATGTGATGCGCCGTTTTTTAAAAGGCGATGAGAATATGGTTAATGATGTGATCTCATCACTTGGTCACAATAGCGCTTCGGACGGAAAATGTAACTATATTACAGCGCAGACCGGTTTTACATTGAGAGACCTTGTATCATATGACTGCAAACATAACGAAGAAAATGGAGAAAATAATACAGACGGTCCTGACTATAATTATAGTTGGAATTGCGGCGCAGAGGGACAGAGCCGTAAAAGAAGTGTTGTGAATCTGCGGAAAAGTCAGATCAGAAATGCGTTTCTTTTGTTGTTGTTGGCGCAGGGAACACCGTGTCTTTTGTCGGGAGATGAATTTTACAATACGCAGAAAGGAAATAATAACGTTTATTGTCAGGATAATGCAACGGGGTGGCTTGACTGGAGCAGGCTTAAGTCTGACAGAGGATTGTTTGATTACGTAAAAGCGTTGATTACATTTCGGAGAAATCATCCGTGTTTGTGTCAGAAAGAACCGTTAAAAGGAATGGATCGTACGGCATGTGGAATGCCGGATGTCTCTTATCACGGAGAAAATGCATGGCAGGTAAAAAACGAAGTGTCAAGCCGCCAGTTGGGCGTTATGTATTCAGGAGCAGGCGTTGGAGACCGTGATTGCTTTGTCGCTTATAATATGCACTGGCTTCCTCATAGTTATGCGCTTCCATCTCCGGGAAAAGGAAAATGCTGGCATTTGGCGTTGGATACGGACAGAGGCGTTCTGTCAAAGAGTATAAAATTGGAAGATCAGAAACGTATCGAGATCAGAGAGCGGAGTATTGCAGTTCTTATAAGCTGCGAGGAAGATAAAACAGAGTTACGGAATACAAATTTTCACTCCAAAGGTAAGACCGCGGAGAAGAAATCTGTTTCGGAAACAGAAAAAACAGATATAGTAACGTCTGATGCCGAAAAAGAAAAGAAATGCAGACAGGAGTAAAGAATATGAAAGCGATCAAACATTTTCAAACGATCACAAAACATAAAATTCTCGTTATGCAGGAATGTTTTCGCGTAGGTTTGTATCGGCAGGGACTTCTTCATGATTTGTCTAAATATGGATGGACGGAATTTCGAGTCGGATGCAGGTATTATCAGGGAACAAGAAGTCCGAATAATGCAGAACGGGAAGACAAAGGGTATTCTTCTGCATGGCTTCATCACAAAGGAAGAAATAAGCATCATTATGAATACTGGCTTGATTATGATTCTCACGGAGAAGGGAAACTGGTAGGAATGAAGATGCCGGTCAGATACGTCGTAGAGATGTTTATGGATCGGATCGCGGCATGTAAAGTATATAAAGGAGCAGCATACAAAGACAGCGATCCACTGATATATTATAACAGTGGAAAAGCGGGAGATATGATGCATAAAGATACGAGGAAACTTTTGGAAAAACTTTTGCATATGCTTGCGGAACAAGGGGAAGAGACAGTGTTTTGCTATGTTCGCCGGGAAATATTGAAAAAGAAATGAAAGATATAAAAATAAGCCGTTAAAAAACGGCTTATTTAATATTTATCAGACCGGATAATTCAGTTGTTCTTCCCGAATATCCGTCAATACTTCTTCAAGAAATTTTCGGGCAAGGAAGTTTGCCATCGGAAGATTCATATCAAGATAATTTCCGCAGTCTTTGGCAGATGCTCCAGGGACTTCTCCCTTAAAAGACGCGATAAAAGAAAACATTTCTTTCATAAGAGGTACGATCTCAGAAGAAGTCAGATCATCTGCAAGAAGAAGATAGAAACCGGTTCTGCATCCCATAGGACCGAAGTAGATCACCTGATCTTTATATACTTCATGGTTGCGGAGAAATGTGGCGCCCAGATGTTCGATTGTGTGGATTTCGGCAGTATTCATGACAGGTTCATCATTCGGGCTTGTCATTCGGATGTCAAATGTCGTGATGATATGACCGTTGACAGAGTCTTTTCTTGATACATAGATTCCGGGAATGAGGCGGATGTGATCGATCGTAAAACTTGTGATTTTATTCATATTGATGTTCCTTTCTTATGTTTGTTGAGCCATACGCCCTGATTTTTTAATCTTTTATGTAAGTGTTATGATGCAACATCGTTATTATAGACATGACCGTGAAAAAAGACAAGAGAGAAAGTTGATAAAAGAAGGCGGAAAAGGGTAAGGGATCGGAAAAAAGATCTATTGATCATAGTGGGAAAATGTGAAAAATAATAAAAAATCTGCAATATACAAAAAGCGGATAAGAAAAAAGAGAAGGAGAGAAAAGAAATGCTGCTTTATATTGTTCGTCATGGGGAAACAGATTGGAATAAGGCGGGAAAAGTTCAGGGACGTACGGATATTCCGTTGAATGAAAGGGGCAGGTATCTTGCGGAAGCGACTGCAGAAGGGATGAAGGACGTCCGCATCGATTTTTGTTATACAAGCCCTTTGATCCGGGCGAAAGAGACGGCGCAGATCATACTTGGGGAAAGAGAAATTCCTCTGGTTGAAGAAAAACGCATTGAGGAGATTTGTTTCGGAAAGTGTGAAGGAATGAAGTTCCGTGGGGAAATCACAGATCCGGGGAGCGAAGCGTTTCAGCGCTTTTTTACAGATACGGAAAACTATGTTCCTTCTGAAGGAGCAGAGTCGATCAGTGAACTATATGAAAGAACAGGCTGCTTTTTGTCGGAAATTGCAGATCGGGAGGATTTGAAAGACAGTCATATTTTGATTTCAACCCATGGAGCGGCCATGACAGCTTTGTTGAACCGGATAAAAGGAAATATGCAGATAAAAGATTTTTGGAAATATAAAGTGCCGAAAAACTGTGCTGTTTCCGTAGTGGAAATAAAAGGAAAGGATATCATAATTAAAGAGGAAGGTCTCATATACTATTAAAGTTCACAAATAAAGTATGCTTTTGAAGGAGTTTTTTCAGAAATTTACTTTATATTTTTGCAAATGATGTTACAATAGAAGAAAAGTGAAAAGGGATGGTGGACTTATGAAGCTTACATTTGTCGGGGCAGCTCATGAAGTTACGGGAAGCTGTCATTTTCTTCAAGCGGCAGGAAAAAATATCTTGATAGACTGCGGAATGGAACAAGGACCGGATCTGTATGAAAATCCGGGACTTCCGATTCCGGAAAATGAGATTGACTATGTATTTTTGACTCATGCACATATCGATCATTCAGGAATGCTGCCGAAATTGGCAAAAAACGGATTTAAAGGTCAGATTTTCACAACATTTGCAACTGCCGATCTATGTAATATCATGCTTCGTGACAGCGCTCATATTCAGGAGTTTGAGGCAGAATGGCGAAACAGGAAAGGCAGAAGGGCAGGAAAACCGGAATTTGAGCCCGTGTATGTGATGCAGGATGCGTTGGATGCGATTGAACTGCTCGTGCCGTGCGGGTATGGGGAAAGGATCACGATCTGCGATGGGATACAGATTCGTTTTACCGATGTCGGACATCTGCTTGGATCGGCCAGTATCGAAGTCTGGGCAACAGAAGGTGACGTGACGAAGAAGATCGTCTTTTCGGGGGATATCGGAAATGTAGATCAGCCGATCATAAAAGATCCAAGCTACACAGATTCGGCAGATTATATCGTAGTGGAGTCTACTTACGGAAACCGGATACATACTGCCGAGAAACCGGATTATCTGGGAGAGTTTACCCGCATTATCAAGGAGACATTTGACAGAGGAGGTAATGTTGTCATTCCTTCCTTTGCAGTCGGAAGGACACAGGAGATGCTTTATTTTATCCGTGAGATCAAAGAAAAGCATCTGCTTCCGGAATACGAAGATTTTGACGTGTACCTGGATAGTCCGTTGGCGATCGAAGCGACGAAAGTATTTACAATGAATATGCGGGATTGTTTTGATAAAGAGGCAATGGAGCTTGTCAATGCCGGAATAAATCCTCTTGTATTTCCCGGGCTTCACATATCGACAACGAGCGATGATTCCAAGATGATCAATTTTATCGAGAAACCGAAAGTGATTATATCCGCATCGGGAATGTGCGATGCAGGTCGTATCCGTCATCATTTGAAGCATAATCTTTGGCGTCCGGAATGTACGATCCTGTTTGTGGGATATCAGGCAAACGGAACTCTCGGACGAAGTCTGATTGAAGGAGAAAAGAATGTAAAACTGTTTGGAGAGCCGATTGAAGTTCATGCGCATATCGAAAGCTTACACGGGGTAAGCGGTCATGCGGATATGAACGGGCTGCTTTCATGGATTGGGGCGTTTGTCAGTCCGATTGAGAGAGTGTTTGTCGTACATGGAGAAGATACGGTGACAGAAGAGTTTGCACATACGGTAGAGGAAAAGTTCGGGTATTCTGCATGGGCGCCTTACCCTTGCTGTGAAGCGGACCTTTTGAAGAATGAGATCGTGAACGAAGGAGTGCGCGTTCCGGTCAAAGCAAAGAAAGCGGCACGGCGGAAATCAGACTCTGCTTTTGAACGGCTTGTGGCAGCAGGCAGACGTCTGCTTGATATTATTTACAAAAATGAAGGACTTTCTAATAAAGATAAGGCAAAATTTGAAACACAGATCAATAATCTTTCCGATAAATGGGAAGACTAAATGGTCTGCGTGACGGGAAATACAAAAAAAGATGATTTTGTCAAGGACTAAAAGTTTATAAAAATTTGCGGGAATCGGAATATCTTTCTTATTGAATGAGAATTCTTCTAAGTAGAAACTACTTGGGAGGATTGTTGTGATGACAGTAAATAAGGTAGAACTTTGCGGGGTAAATACAGCGAAGCTTCCGCTTCTTAAAGAAGAGGAAAAAGAAGAACTTTTTGAGCGGATAAAAGCAGGGGATGAAGAAGCCCGGGAAAAGTATATTAAAGGGAATCTGCGGCTTGTTCTAAGTGTGATCAAACGTTTTGAAAACAGCAGTGAAAATGCGGATGATCTGTTCCAGATAGGATGTGTCGGACTGATGAAAGCAGTAGATCATTTTGATCCGGGGCGCATGGTGAAATTTTCCACATATGCAGTACCTATGATCATAGGGGAGATCAGACGATATTTGCGGGATAACAGTCCGATCCGTGTGAGCAGATCATTGCGCGATACAGCTTATAAGGCAATTTATGCAAAAGAAGGTTATATAAAGCGGCATATGAAAGAGCCGACCGTTCAGGAAATCGCAGAAGAGATTGGGATTGCCAAGGAAGAGATCGTCTATGCGCTTGATGCGATTCAGATGCCGATGAGTCTGCATGAGCCTGTGTACAGCGACGGACAAGATGCTCTGTTTGTGATGGATCAGGTGAGTGATGAAAAGAACGGCGACGGGCTCTGGCTGGAAAATCTTTCTCTGAGCGAAGCCATGCAGCACCTCAATGAGCGCGAAAAGAAAATCGTAAATCTACGCTTTTTTGAAGGCAAAACACAGACAGAGGTCAGCACAGAAATCGGCATTAGTCAGGCGCAGGTTTCCCGTCTGGAAAAATCCGCATTGCAGCACATGCGAAAGTTTATGTAAGGGATTATGGGAAAACGAAAAAAGGTAGTCGAATATTCCTATAAAAGGTGTAGACAATTTTCTTTTGATAGGATAAAATGAAGA
>OMBQ01002379.1_pt1 | contig 12112 bp, 10 predicted proteins | sample 1674311 | NCBI WGS metagenome assembly OMBQ01 (sample SAMEA103958160, study PRJEB25191) | human gut metagenome | biome: human-associated habitat [ENVO:00009003]; feature: intestine environment [ENVO:2100002]; material: feces | place: Germany | collected 2013/2015 | reverse complement strand
GTTCCGGGAGGAGCGCTATCGCAGTGAGAAATCCGTCCATACGGTCGGGCTCCATTGACTCATAGGGCTCCGGCATCAAAGCGAGGAGCTCACCGATTTCTACAAATTCTTCGTCGGAAAGCGGTTTATCGTAAAAGTTAACGTCTTGGGTCATGCAGATATCTTTAAGTTGACTTGGAATGCGTTCTTTCTGCGAGTTTTTCCGTCGATGATGAAAGAAGTGTTAAAGCATATCCATCAATCGCTTCACGGATGCTCTCTGTAGAACGGCGGCGCAGGAGTCCGCGAGCAAAGTCTTCACAACTTTCAGCACTGAGCTTGCGAACGCATTCTTTCATGGCGGGAATATGAGCGGCATCCATGGAGAGTGCAGAGCAACCGATGCCGATGAAAAACGGGGCCATGTTGAGGCGACTCGCCATTTCACCACAGACAGAAATACCTTTGCCCGCTTCACGCACACGTTTCACTGTCTGGGCAATAAGACGTAGAACTGCTGGGTGACACTCTTCCCACCAACGAGAGACTCGCGCATTAGTGCGGTCGACAGCAAGCGTGTACTGTACAAGGTCGTTCGTGCCGATAGAGAAGAAATCGAGTATCTGTACAAGATCTCCAATAGAGGCAACGGCGGCGGGAAGTTCTATCATGCCGCCGAGCGGAAGATTCTGTTCATATTTCAAATTTTCAGAATCAAGCTCTGCAGCAGCCTGTGCCAGACAAAGCCGAACTTCAGTAACATCAGAGGCCGACGTCACCATGGGGAGGAGAATTCGGACGGTTCCTTCCGGAGCAGAGGTGGCCGCTCGCATAATGGCTCGTAGCTGCGTAATAAAGAAAGGTCGGTGAGTAAATGCAAAGCGCAGTCCACGCAGCCCAAGTGCAGGATTTTCTTCGTCGAACTCATCTTCTCCGAGAAGTGCAAGCGCCTCTTTTGAGGGCATCTTGTCACCCCCTAAGTCAGCTGTGCGGATGGTCACGGTTTTTCCGCGCATGCCGCGTATTACTTTCTGATAAGCCGATACCTGCTCTTCCTCGTCCGGCAGTGCGTCGCGATTCAGAAATAGAAATTCTGTTCGGAAAAGACCAATGCCGTTGGCTCCTGCTTTGCGTGCATCCGGCATGTCTTCAGGAAGTGCAATATTCGCATACAGCCTCACGGAATGCCCATCTGTAGTGACAGGCATTTCATCGCGAAGTTTTTGAAGCAGACGTTTCCTCTGACGCAGACTTTTCATTGCTGCTGCCGCAGCTTTTTTCTCTTCAGGAGATGGGGCTACCTTAACCGTTCCTGCAGTGGCGTCGATCAGAATTTCTCTGCCAGTTCCGAGGCGTTCGATGGCGTTCGTAACGCCAACGAGCGTTGGAATGCCAAGACTCGCCGCAAGAATCGCTGAGTGACTTGTAACGCTACCAGTCTCCATGATGATTCCGACGATGTCGAGGTCATCACGCTCACGCAGCTGGAGCATGTCAGCTGGACCAAGCTGATCAGCAATGAGAATGAAAGAGTCGTCAAATTCTTCGGCCTTCAGCAGGCTTGCTGCAGAGCGTCTCCCGGCGAGCACACGTTGAATACGTTGGAATACGCCGGAAATGTCTTCAAGACGGTTTCGGAGGTAATCATCGTCAATTTGCTCAAAATCGCGTCGGATTTGTTCGAGACGCAGTGATAGTGCCCACTCGGCGTTGACGAGTTTTTCACGAATGATGTCTGCAGTTTCCGTGATGAGTGACGGATCCTGCAGAATTGTTTGGTAGACATCTAAAAATGCTGAAGCTTCTGCAGGAGCATCTTCATCAAGGGTTTCTGCAAGTTGTTCAAGTTGTTTGTTGGCTGATGCTGTAGCCATACGCAGACGCTGTATTTCACCACGTACTGCGGACTTGTCGATCGCGAATTGATGGATTTCCAGATCTGAGGAAGTGAGCTGAAGCGTAAGCCCCCAAGCAACGCCAGGGCAAACTTTAAGTCCTGTCAATAGATTCTCTTCGGCACCTCCTATTTGCAGCTCGACTGAGGAGTCAATCTTTCTGCTATTGACAGCTGATGCCTCTAAGGTTTGGGTTGTTGCAGCTTTGATTTCGACAGCATCAGAAGCTGCGGATGACTTGGATTTCTCCTGAGGCGGAAGGGAAATATCAGCGTCAGATTTATTTGTGGTTGGTGCAGTGTCAGTTTTGTTTTCTTCAGTAGCCATAGTCTGCGCCTCCGTCGCTAATCTTCTTCACCAAAGCGGCTTTCAAAGAGTTCGATGATGCTTTGCGCAGCAGCTTTTTCGTCGGGGCCGTCTACGGAGAGTGTGAGCTCCGTTCCGCAGGGAAGCGCCATCGTCATTAAGCCAAGGATAGATTTGGCGTCTACAGTTCGTTTTCCGCTGGTAAGGGTGATGGAGGAACGAAAAAGACCAGCAGTTTTAGCTAGTAGAGCTGATGGTCTGGCATGCAGGCCAAGCTTATTTTTAATGGTGAGCTTTATTTCAAGCATTGTCGGATCGTCCCGATTGAGAACTTAAGCCTGCTCTAGCAGCTGCTTCGGCAAGAGTCATCACTTGAGAGACGGGGGCGTCGGCAGGGGCATTCAATGCAGCAATGATGGCGGGTAGATTCGCTCCGCTAATGACGCAGATGCGCGGCTCGTCGAGCAGCCGATGAGCAATGTTTGCCGGTGTGGCACCGAGAATGTCGGTGAAGACAAGGACACCTTCGTGAGACTCTTCAAGCAGACGGCGTGTGCGTTGCTGTACCTCGATGAGTCCAGCTTCCGTGTCGACGGTACTGGGAACGTCGTATGCCTCGATGCGTTCGGCGGCCGTGTCGCCCGTCATGCTGTAAATATGCATGGCACAGGCCTTTAGCGCGGACGCGAGCGGTGCATGGGCAATGATGCATATGCCGACAGTCACGATCTCTGGCTCCAAACTACAATAAATAGGGGGAGCTGGAATTTTAGCAGTTCGAGATTTTTAGCTTATGTAGATAAATTTATCTCTCATGAATTTGTCTATATAACATTTTGTTTACTGGAGTAGGCGACAGATGGCTCTGATTCAATTCAGCTGCATTGCAACAGGCCCGTTCATTACATTCAAGGAAACGGCAGAGCGTATTTTTGAGGCTTTGGGAGAACCCTTCCACGAGCATGGCGCTTTCGCAGCAGAGGATTTGCCGAGTATTCTCGCTAAGCTTGATGCAGCCGCTGCGGCAGACAGAAAACTTGAGCAGGAAATTGAAATTGAACGTGAAAAACGGCTTCGTACAGGATCTTACGATGCTGAGCTTCGGGCGCTTGAGGCTGAAAAAGAACAAACTGACAAAACCAAGCATCATGAAAACTCGGTCCGCCTTTACCAACGGATAGCGCCGTTACAGGACATGATCCGACGAGCGATCAAACATCAGAAAGCTGTAATGTGGGGACCGCTCTAAAGAGCTCAGCGTCCGCAGTTCACAAAACTGAAACGCTATAGCCAATTTTTGCATCGTTCCGGAAAATCAGGGTTTCCAGAATGCACGCGAGAACAGAACAAAGACAGTGAAGAGCTCAAGTCGTCCGATTAACATGAGGCTCGAAAGAATGTTGAGCTGCAGATCTGAAAGTGCTTGATAGTTGCCTGCCGGTCCGACAGAGCCCAGGCCTGGCCCAAGATTGGTAATGGATGCGACTGCAGCCGAGAAGGACTCAAGTGGGGACATACCGCTGCCAAGCAGCAGTAATACACCTGTCAGTGCAGACAACAGCCAGATGAAGGCATAGGAAAGGACAGAAAAGACGATTTTGTTAGGAATCTCTGCGGCATCTATAGTGACTGGCGTAACAGCATTTGGATAAAGAAGCCTTGTAAATTCATGTCGAAGCTGACTGAAAATGATCGCGACTCGTAGCATCTTGAGGCCGCCCCCCGTGGAGCCAGCGCACGACACTACGGCCGACGACAACAGCAGAATAAAGGGGATGCCGTAAGGCCAATTAGACCAATCAGCGGAGGCATACCCCGTTGTTGAAGCAGTGCTCGCCACGGCAAAGAATGCTGTGCGAAATGCTTCCAATGGTTCTGGATAAGCGCCGGTGTAATAAAGCGCAAAAGCCGTGCCGGCAGCAAGCATTAGGAACGCTGCTAAGCAGCAGCGTGCCTCTGTACTACGCCAGTAGGCCAGCAGGCTTTTACGCCGCCAAGCGACAAAGTGCAAGGCGAAGTTGAGACTGCAGATCAACATGAAAAAGATGGCAACAGTCTCAACTTCCGCACTTTTAAAAAATGCGAAGCTAGCATCGTGTGTAGCAATGCCTGAGAGACTCACTGTTGTCATCATATGCATCACCGCATCGCGCCAGTTCATACCGGCCAGATGATAGGCAATGACGCATATCGCGGAAATTCCAAGATAGATGATATAGAGCGCTCGAGCAGTTTCTGCAACACGAGGAGTGAGTCGTGTCTCCTTCATTGGGCCAGAGGTTTCCGCCTTCATAAGCTGTGCACCGCCGATCCCTAAGAGCGGCAGAATGGCAACTGAGAAAACGATAAGCCCCATGCCACCTACCCATGAAAGGAAACACCGCCAGCCATTGATGGAAGGAGGAAGTGAGTCGAGACCTGTTATGACGGTGCTGCCTGTCGTTGTAATGCAGGAAACCGTCTCAAAATAGAGTTCAGAGAAGTTGTATTGAGGTTGATTTAAAAGCAGTGGAATCGTCGCAAAAGCGCTGGTGAGTGTCCAGGAGAGCGTTACGAGTAAAAAGCCATGGCGCGCGGTCAATTCTCGTCGAAAAGGAAGACAAGTGAAAAAAAGTATCGTTCCTGCGGCAAAGGTGATTCCGACGGAGTAAAGAAAATCCCAAACTGCCCCATCGCCTTCTGCCCAGCTGTAGAGGGCCGGTACGAGCATCAGTGCGGCAAAAGCTGCGAGCACAGATCCTAAAGCGTTAAGAACGGGAAAAAGGAGATATCTGAACATTGCGTCTGGCTCTAGAAGAACCCCACATCAACGGCAAAGAGTGCTTCAATTTTCGGAATTAGACGCCTGTTCGGGACAAAGATGATGAGTCGATCTTCAGCCTCTACAACAAGGTCGAACTGCGCCATCAATACTTCAGCATGCTCACCTTCACCGCGAATCAATGCGGCAACACTGCATCCGGCAGGCAGCGGTACGTCGTGAATGCGGCGACCGACTACTTTGGAGCTTTTTGTCGTTCCATGAGCAGCAATTTCCAACGCCTCAGCTGCGCCATGACGAAGCGTGCAGGCAGCGGTTACATCGCCGTGGCGAACATAGCGGATGATTTCGTCGAGTGCTGCCTGGGTCTGAGATACTGTGACGTCAATACGTGAGCCTTCAATCAGTTCGCCGTATATGCGGCGATTGACGAGTGCAATGGTTCGTTTTGCGCCCAGTTTTTTTGCAAGAAGTGTTGAAAGAATGTTGTTTTCATCGTCGTCCGAGAGTGCGATGAAAAGGTCACAGTTCTCCATACCGGCCGATAGGAGGGTATCTTCATCATCAAAATCTCCGCTCAAGACGATCGCTCGAGATTCAAGAGCCAGAGCGAGTTTTCGAGCTTCACGGCGATCGGCTTCTATGACACGAATAGCGGAGGGAATGGCAACGCTTTCGTCTTCATCCGCTTCGTAGAGTGCATTGACAATGCCAAGGCTTAATTCAGCATTGCCGGCAATGATGACGTTGCGAGCCGCCTTAGCCCGGCGTTTGAGTTGTGTGGTGACGAGCCGTGCATGACGAGCATCGGCGACAAAAGTGACTTCGTCGCCTGCTTCGATTAAGGTGTTTCCCGTGATGCTAAGACATTGATTGCGTCGGAATAAGGCAGCGATGCGAGCGCAGGCATTAGGGATGTGGGCATTCAATTCGCCAACGGGACCGCCAACCATAGGACCGCCGGCCTCGGCACGGACTACTACAAGACTGACTCGCCCTTCTGCAAATTCTTGTACCTGAAGCGCTTCCGGAATGTTGATTAGTTTAACGAGGTATCGGGTAAGAGCTTGTTCAGGCCAAATAATTGTAGTGGCTGAGAAACCTTCCTCTTTTAAGATGCGAGGATAGCTTCGAAGCTCTTCGTTTCTCACTCGTGCAATACGAGTTGGAATATTGAAGAGCTTGTCGGCCAAAAGTGTTGTGGCGAGGTTGGTCTCATCGCTGGAGGTGACGGCGATGAGAAGATCGGTATCGTTGGCAGATGCTTCAGTCAGAAGCGCCGGGCTCAGCGCATTGCCTACGATGCCTCGCAGGTCAAAGCGAGCCTGAAGCAGCGAGATGCTTTCGGGATTTTTATCAATGACCGTAATGTCATTGTCTTCGGAGACGAGGCTTTCGGCGACGGATGTGCCAATTCGTCCCGCTCCGATGATCAGTATCTTCATGAACTTGAAGTCTGCCTATTTGACTGGCGACCGTAAGTTGTCAAGTGTTGAACCGGTAGGAAATTCAATGGAGTTTGTCATATCCAGACGCACCACAGCATTTTCCGGCGCAAGCGGCCGCTCTTTAGGTTTTGTTTCTTCAAAATTCGAAAGGGCAGAGCTGTTGGGTTTAGCTACGGCTGGCGTATTGTATGGTGCCTGACGTGCCTCCTCACGCATGGCTTCAACGTCGAGACCGAGCATACGGATCTTGCGGTAGAGATGAGTACGTTCCATCCCTGCATGTCGTGCAAGGTCAGCCATAGAGTGATTGAGATGTTTGAGCACGGTGCGGAAATAGGCACGCTCAAAATCGTAGAGCATGTCGCGAAATGGTCTGTTGAAATCAATAGTGAGACCATATTCCTTAATATCGAAAGCCGGCAATGCTGGGCGAGGACCGCTGTTATTTGCGCGACGGCGCATGCGTCTATCGCGAGTTCGATCTTCGTCGAGCTGCTTCTGGCGGTCACTCCATTTAGCTAAACCATTCTTGATTCCACTGAGAAGCAGCTTCAGAGAAATAGGTTTTTCGATAAAGTCGATGGCGCCATCCTCTATTGCGCGTTTGGCGTGATCGAGTGAACCGTGCCCCGACATGACAATGACAGGAAACGTAAGTGCTCCGGAATATTTCCACTCCCGTAGAAGTGTTAAACCATCTCCGTCTGGCATCCAGATATCGAGGAGTATGAGATCGTAATGCCGTCCGGTTACAGCTTTTTTGGCTTCGGCGACATTAGCCGCCGTTGCAACACGGTAGCCCTGTTCACCCAGAATTTCCGACAGGATGTTGCGTATGCCGAGTTCGTCGTCGACGATGAGGATATCTGTCATTTTTCTGATGCGCGATGCTGCTCGTCGTAATTGGAAATCTGCGAGGAATGATCCTTGCGGCCGACAGCTGCAAGGTGCTCGAAGAGAATGTCAACTTGTGCGCCATAGACGAGGGAGCCGCTCGAATCTGTCCGATTGGAGAGTCGGATGACGGCGCGGTGTTCATCGAGAATTTTCTTGACCATCGGTAACCCCAGACCTGTGCCCGTGGGCTTAGTCGTTATGTAGGGCTCGAAAGCGCGATTGAGAATATTTTCGCTGAAACCAACACCATTGTCATGCAGATGAAGCTGAACGGCATTCATGCCGCTGTCCGTCACAATATGGCGCGTTTGTATGACGATACCAGGGTCTTCCCCTTCGGCTGCGTCAATACTGTTCTTAATCAGATTATGCAGGACTTGTCGTAGCTGCGCAGGATCGCCTTCAATAAGAGGAATGTTCTTTTCAAAGTCAAGTTTGATGGATGTTCCCGCCTCTTGGTAAAGCTGTGCAATTTCGGAGAGGAAATTGTTGAGATCCAACGCAGACAATTTAGCCTGCGGGAGTTTCGCGTATTCGCGGAAGTCATTCACCATTTGTTTCAAGGCGTCAACCTGAGTACTGATGGTACTGATTGCGCGATGAAGAATTAGCGCATCATCGTTGCTCAGTTTGGGGCCAAGGCGGAGCTCCAGCCGTTCTGCCGCAAGTTGAATCGGCGTGAGGGGGTTTTTGATTTCATGAGCCAACCGGCGTGCTACTTCGCCCCAGGCAGTGGCGCGCTGAGCTTCTATCAATTTCGTAACATCATCAAATACGATCACGAGTCCGAACAGTCCGTTTCCCAAAGGCATTTTCGAAAGCTTCAGGAACAATGGGATATCCCCTGTTGGGCGAGCAAGGTCATACTCTAAGTTAGCTGTTGTGGCATCAGGGCCGAGTGAAAGCGAAAGCTGACAGTTGCGCACAGCCTGTGCCAGATCAGCATTGACGCTACTGAAGGGTTTACCTCTCCGACAAACTTCTTCACCAAGGATGGCTCTAGCGGCGACGTTTGCCGTGACAATCTGCTCGGAGCGATCAAGCACCACTACGCCGGAAGAAATGTTGGCTAAGACTCGCTCCAGGTATGCCTGGACTTGTTCGGCTCGCCGGCGTTGTTCATCAATCGCTCGTCGGGAAGCAGACACTTCTCGGATCATCTGGTTAAAGGATTGAGTAAGCACATTGATTTCATTGCTGCCGGGGAATTCCCTAATAGGCTGAAAGTTGCCGTCAGCCAAACGTCGTGTGCCTTGCTCAAGTTGCTGCACAGGTGAGACAGTACGGCGTGCAAATGAAAGCGCAGAGGCTAATGCCCCAAGGGCTCCGAGCAGAAGGACAAGCAGTAGAGTACTTGCGTAAATGCTTTGGAGTGATTGGCGCGAAAGAATAAGTGTTTGATAGTCACGGTAACCGGCCACAAGCATGGCGGCGTTTTTTGCTGTATCGGCAGCTACAGGTTGAATGAGCTGCAAATAGAGCTGCTGACGATTGAGGGCTGCGGCATTTGAAGCATTTGCTGCGCCAGTGAGTCCTAGGGTTGACTGAGGTAATCCTTGTGATGGATCGTTGGTAATCGGAACAATCACGCGAATGGAGAGCTTACCTTCACGCAACGCGTCATAATTTTCGAAAGCATCGCCGTCAATTACGCTGTAGATGCCTGTGTTTTGAACGGTCTGAAGCTGTGCAGCGGTCGGCATATCAGGCATCAGAACGTTGATGCGACTTCCTGCGGCAGCCACAGCTGTGCCGTTCGATAAAAAGACTAAAGCTTCCTGGTTAGGGCGATTTTCAAGTTGCTTCAGTAGTTCAGGGAGAATCATTGAGACAGGTGTGTTGGTCAGCAAGCTGGCCATGTGCTGTGCCTGAACTTCAATCTGCTGCTGTTGCTCCGTGAGAATGCCGCGGGTGATTGTGACGCCAGAATCAAGCGCTTTTTCGACGCGGACGTCAAACCAGGAATCGATCGAACGTGAAATGAAGACTGAAGAGACAAAGTAGATGAGTGCACATGGAATGAGGACCATCCCTGCTACGGTTAGGGCGAGTCGTGCAGTCATCTTGGCACCAAACACGCGGTTCCGAACGTTTTGTATAAGTCGGAATGCCATTGCGCTTACAACGACAAAGAGCGCAGCAGCGATCGCCTGATTGATGATAAGGAGAACCGGGAACCAACGCTCAAAAAGCTTTGAATCGGAGCTGGTCGCAGCCAGGACGAAAAGCGAGAGACCGGCCAATCCCAATGCAGTGAAGAATACGACGCGCAGCCAAGCAGGCATCGCTTTACTCCTCGGCAGCCGCAGCTGCGCTCATTACCGTGGTTGGAATCGGTATTTCGGCAGGGTCGCTCACGACATTCCAGTCATCAGTGTCTTGATTAGTAACTTGCATTGGTTTAGGCAGTTTCCCAACATCGAGGCCAAACCGCAGTTCGGCGGTTGTTCCTGGTTTGGCATCGCCAGCTCCTGCCACTCGCCAACGGCGAATATTTTTAATATAGGGAAGCGCCTCTTCAAGGCTGTCGAAATTGAGCGAATAACCGCTATAGGAGACTGCGTAGCGGCGAGTGAGAGGATTGAAAGCCAGACGAATAGTGAAGGTGCTTGAAGCTACTTCCTTATCAAGCCAGTACCAACGACTTTTCGTTAGTTCGAATGAATAGGCGAAGTAAAGCGCAATGCCTCGATGCATCGCGTTGATCAGAGGGGTCGGAAGATCAAATTCGTAATGTGCTTCAACAAAGAGACCCGGCGGCTCGCCTGGTTCGTCTATGGTAATTTTTGCGCCCATCAGTTCCGCTCGGGCACACCATGCGACGTCGGCAGCCAGAGCGCAGGTCAGAACGATCGGCGCGAGTTTGGCAGCGTGACAGAGGATGCTTCGAGGGAGCATGAGATGAAAGCGTTTTTTAGAGCTTTGTTAGGAGGGCGTAGAAAAAACCGTCGTGCACGAGCGGTTCAGCTGCGTTTGGGTTAAATGGCAATTCGTGAACATGATCGGCAGGGACAAGACTCATCATACCTGTTGGGGCACCTTTGAAGGCAGTAAGTTGAGCGTCGCCATGATTGGCGGTGAAGCGACGGATTTGATCGGGGCCTTCTTCCGGGAAGATAGAGCAGGTGCAGTAGAGTAGCCTCCCCCCTTTTTTCACTAACGGCCAGAGAGCATTGAGCAGTCTTGCTTGTTCACGAGCTAGTCGCGCGGGATCCTCAGGGCGCCGAGACCAAGGGACATCTGGCTGCCGCCGCACAATACCGCTAGCCGTACAAGGAGCATCCAATAGAATGGCGTCAAATTCGCGTCCGGAATGCCATTCACTCACCATCGCTGCGTCTGCTGCCCGGACTGTCGCTTCAACCCCCAGTCGTAAAAGTGTTGACTTAATAAGTTCCGCACGTTTTGGGTCGATTTCAAGAGCTGTTACATGGCAGTCTGCACTTTCTAATAAGTGAGCTGTTTTGCCTCCTGGCGCCGCACAGGCGTCAAGGATCTGCTCATTTTTTTTGGGAGTGAGAATTTCCGCAGCGAGCTGCGTACCGGCATCCTGTACGGATACGATGCCTTCAGTAAATCCCGGAATATCTTTTACGGGCAGAGGTGACTCGAGCATGACGGCTGAGCGTCCGACACGTAAAGCAGGAATACCGCGGGCCTTAAGTTCCTCTAGATATGCAGCCGGCGTAATTCGACGAGCATTAACGCGAAGTGTCATTGGTGCGTGAAGTGTACCAATGCGCAGGATTTCTTCCCAATTGGAGGGGTGGGACTCTTTAATTCGGCGTATCCACCAAAGCGGTGCGTTGAAGCGAACATCCAAGTCTTTTTGTAGAACTGCTGAAATTTGCTCTCGTTCGCGTAAAAATCGGCGCAGCACGGCATTGATGAGCCCTGCAAAGCGTACGGTTCGGCGGTTGTTGCGTGCTGCATTGACGGTTTCATTGACGAGGGTGAAGTCACTGTAGCGCCCTTCAACGACGAGTGCTATAGCGATTTCAAGAAGCCCCATTACTGGCGGCGGTGGCGGACTGGAAAGCAAACCCGCTGCAGCAGCATTAGAGAATGCTCGGCGACGAATCGCGTCGTAGACAATCGATTGGAGCGCTGCACGAGCTTGTGCAGACAATCCAATTGAAACGGTTTCGAGCGCAGAGGAGAGCGATGCGCCTTCAAGCATACGTCGCCGAACATCGGCAGCAAGTTCAATAAGCTGCTGCAATGGGAGTTGCAGGCGGTTTGCTGCTTTGTCAGTCGTATTTTTATTGGGGGCCTTATCCATCATTGAAGCACCTCACCTTTTTGGAGGTGCAGTCCCTGTACGGCTGCCTGTGCTGAGCTTCGAGTTTTGCCTGGACGCTGAAGTTCTGTAATACGGAGAGCTCCAACACCGCAACGGACAACAAGGTCATGCTCGATCGAGAGCACTTCGCCGATTAAACCTGTATCGGCATCTTCGGCTGTGGCTGACCAGACTTTGACGACATCAGCTCCTCGATGAAATTCGAGTCCGGGGAATGGTGTAAAAGCTCGTAGTCTTCGAGCAATGACTGCAGCGGAATCGTTCCATTGAATGCGTTTTTCGCTTTTGAGCAGTTTTTCCGCGTAGAGAACGCCCTCGTCAGGCTGCGGCGTGCAAATAAGCTCATTTGCATGTTGCAGGGATTGAACTAAGAGGTTGGCACCCATGGATGCAAGGCGTCCAGTAAGTGTTGCGGTCGTGTCCTCGGCCAGGATTGGCGTTCGTGCCTCTGCCACCATTGGGCCTGTATCCAGCCCAAGCTCCATCTTCATGAGCGTAACGCCAGTTTCAGCGTCACCGGCTT
>OMBQ01002377.1_pt1 | contig 12119 bp, 11 predicted proteins | sample 1674311 | NCBI WGS metagenome assembly OMBQ01 (sample SAMEA103958160, study PRJEB25191) | human gut metagenome | biome: human-associated habitat [ENVO:00009003]; feature: intestine environment [ENVO:2100002]; material: feces | place: Germany | collected 2013/2015 | reverse complement strand
CTGAAAGCTTTTTGTATCGCGGCAGGATGTTATTGCCTGTGCATACCCTTTCATTATCATGGACGTTGGAGAATGGGTAGAAAAACATCGGCGTATCCTCCGTTGGAGGCTCATCCGCGACAACTCCCATAGAACAATCTGCTACCCTTCCGTCAGCCAAGACGCGAAGGCTGAAGACCAGCCGCGGCAGCGGAAAGTCCAAATATTCCGTATCTCGGTAGATCACGTCTGCCCGCAGCTCCGGGTTCCAGATCACATAGCGTCGCTCTGCTGCGTTCATGGCTATATGGAGACAATGCTCTGGCAGAAATCCGCTGTCCAGATAGTCGTTTGTGGTATAACTCCCATTGAGCGCAAAATAAAACTCGATTGGGTCGATCTCACGGTAGCTTACTACGCCGTTTGCAGAATGTTCCTGCACAACGACTGTATTTCGGCTGGGAGAGATGTGAAGGATCACATCCTCCGGCACCTCGGTTCGCTTATAGTCCGCCATCATGCGGCCTCCTTTCCGATGTAAGCGACGGCGTTCCGCTCATCTGCCTCAACGGCCTCTATGCGTTCGACTTCTCTCTGGCAATAGAGGATCAAGTTGACAAACGTATTGAGAAAGATATCTGGTGTACAACAATCTGGTGAGAGCGTAATGTCGAGCTTGACATTTGTTCCCGAGAAGTGGTAGCGAACATCAAAGACAGAGTAAGAGGCATCTGCCACATAGAAAAGAAAAATATCCTTGATTTTCTCCTGCCACGCGTTGATTCGAAAGGGAAACAAACCGCCGTCCTTGCAGCCCTGTGCGTAGAGCCGATCAATATAATCATGGGAAAAACGCACGGTCACCATATCGTCCTCGTCGTCCGGCGCGCCCTCATCAAAGACGGTCAGCATCAGCTCGTTCATGATCATCTCTATGTCCTCATCGCCTGCCATCGGATAGTCCTTGATGATCTCCTCCAACACTTCCGGCTGGTCCGTGTGAAGGAATTTCAGAAGCCGCAGGAACAGCAGAACATTGTTTTCATATTCGTAATCGTACATACTGCCACCTCAGAAGAAGACACGGCGGCGTGACTGAAAGGACGGTGCTTTTCTCATTCGATAAATGACCCCTTTGATCCAGCCGTTTGCGTCGCTGCCGGCACGTTCCTGAAAATAGGGGATGGTAACATCTGCTATCTCAAATGAGTTCCAATCAATGGCGGCAAGGTCAAGCGAACCTTCCTCTTTCAGCTTGTCCATCAGTGACTGGATATAAGGATTGTGTCGCGGCTCATGGAAAAACGGCTTGCTTTCGGGCACCTCGTGCAAGAGTTGCATAAAGCGTTCTCTGTTGAACTCACGCACTCTCCTTCCCCCCCTGGCTCAGCGTGACCATGCACGCTGCGTATTGACCGACATGATTCAAGACTTCGCACTTTTCCTCCTCGGTTGCGGATGCGCGGTGCAGCGCGGCATAGTAAATGCCGCAGTCCGGAACGGGAATACCTCTCTGCACGAGAATATGCCAAGCCCCATGTGCCAACAGCTCGGGATCGCTGCCGTCCACAACCGTAGAGTAGAACTGCATATTGCCGATTTTCTGTGTACTGCCAAGGTCCGCCTTGCGGATCATTGCCTCCAAGTGATAGGCGGCAGCTTCATGCTGCGCTTCTTCTCCTGCTTTGAGCAGCTCCCGAAACACCTCCGGCTCCTGCCGCCCGAGCACAACGCCAAAGGGGCGTGGGTATTTGTGCTCCCAAACACTGCCCGATGGGTTAAATTGACGGTACAGCTTTCCAAGCTCCGGGCGAAGCAGCTCCGCCACGGTTTCCCACACCTGTACGCGCATGGCTTCTTCTCCAGTGACGCCGTCCACGGGGACGATGATCACCATATCACAAGACTTCATTTTTCCTCCTCATCAATATTCATCCGATAGCATGATTGTGGTAGCCGAACGGTCTGCCTCCGTGATGATCAGGATACGGATCTTGCCGCTGATTTGATACCAAGACAAGATACGTTCCCCATCGCGGATTGCCTGCTCATTGGCTTTTTGATCCGCCATGTAGGTATCGCCCCAGTCACCGCGGATATGCCGATTCACAAGACGGATCAGCTTTTCCTTTGAGACATTCGCCAAAGCAGCCGTTGTGGCTCGGACTTCTCCGGTGGGAAACTGGACAGGTCTGTACTGCATAATAGGTAGGCCCCCTTTCTTTATGTCAATGCCTTAAAGCCGTTTGGCGTCAGGACATTGAAGATCATTTTATTTGTGATGGTTTCTTTTACCTCGCTACCAAGGTGGTTTCCGCTGGCGCTGAACTTCTCCTCGCTCTCTGTGCGCACGACCTTGACGATGCGGCCCTTGATGATGTGAGGGCTGTCGCATTCAATAAGGCCGTTTATCATGCCGGAGCCTCCGATCAGCCCAATCTGGCTGATGGAGAGTGGAAGAAGTGGGCGTTTGGCACCGCTGTCCAGCTCGCTGCGGCGCATCATCTGCGCGAAGCTGTTAGACTTGCGAAGCTGCTGCTCCAATTCCTTTTGGTTGAACCGCTCGCCCTTGAAGGTGTTGACCTGCAAAGGCTGTGCCGGAAGCGCATAGCGTCCCTCCTCAATCTTCTCAAGAGGCGGTATCGAGGCGGGGCTGCACGCAAACTGCTCCAGCCAGAGCGTATCCTTCAATTCCGTATCTCTGTGCTTTCGGACGCCGAATATAGCAACCTGTTTGAACTGCTTAAACTCGCTGTCTGTAAAGCGCCAGACGGAGAGGTCGTCGAAATTATCAACGAGAATACGGCAGATGTCCGCTGTCAGGCGGTACTGTGAGCATCTGCGGTTCATCTTTCCATAACACTGATGCGTATTGTGACAGTTCATTCGCAAAGTTCCGGTCAAACTTGCCTGGATACGTTTGAATCCGAGATTCCCTTTGAAAACTATATTTTGCCGGATCATGAGCCCTATCCGTTAAATAGGCCTCGGCATCAGATTGACGGATCAGATAGCGATGTGTTTGATCTCCAATATCAATGTAAGGAATAAGCCCGCTTTGAATCAACTTCAAGGCGTTTGCTTTCCGAACATGAGCCAATTTGCAAAATTGTTCTTTGCTGATATAGGGTATACCGTCGATAAAATATTCCCTCATACATGATCCCTCACTTTTCTTTTTGCATAGTCCTCGCTGAGCACATATTCAATTACGCTGTTTTTCGAGATATAGTAATGCGGCTTGATGAAAATGCTCTTAAATTCTTTTCATAAGGTTCTCCTTGGAACTAAGGCGATAAACTGGGTTTCCAGTCATTTTCCTCGAGCATCTTGAAATAATGATAGGTCTCAGGCGCAGCGTTTTGCAGCATTGCCATCTTTTTGCCATCACCGCGATTTTTGATCCAGTACACAAAGCAATCCGCAAAATATTCCTGCGCGTCGGTAAGTGCATATGTACGGAGGAGTGATGCTGCCGATGCAGACTCTCTTTGATAAAAGCCCTTCGTCCGGGAAGGAAAGCCCATCATTCCATCGAGGAAGTGTCCAAATTCGTGAATAGTGGATTTCGCTGAGGATACGATGATTTTACGGCCTTCATAGATGGTCGCCCCGGTGCAGCCAAGATCATATTTTTTGCTCAGCTTTGCAAGGTAATCGAAATCGATAACATACCGCCAGTCCTTTTCGGCAAATGACTGCATCATTGATTCGGGAATTTTTTGAATCTCCAACAAGTAGTTGTTCAAAGCGACGCCTGCTTTGTTGTCCAGAGGTATGTTATCTAACATAGGCGGCGGCACAACAGCAAACGTCTTGGTCAGCAGCGCATAAAGAAGCTCCGCAGCCTCTCCTCGTGTGATGATTTCTGTTCCATCGCAGGTATCTTCGCACAGGCCAAAATCCGCAGCAGCGCGAAGGACTTCGCTCTGTTGGGACAGTTTGCCCTCATTCGGGTAGAGCTGCAAACTGTAAAGGTCAACACCAAAGGCGGCAAAGCCGCTTTTGTAGATGGCATAGCGGCAAAGGTCAGAATCCGGTGCCGTAATAGCTGTCATCTCCAGCCATCCATCTGAGTAGCCCTGCCGAATACAGTCATCATCATAATTGAGCGGATTATCGTTGCCCAATGCGCGGCAGAGCATCATTGCCCACTGGCGCACGGTAACAGGTGCATCCGGTACGTATCGACCATTTCCTTCACCACGAACGATGCCGCGTTCGGCGAGATAGAATATGCTTTCATGGAACGGTGAATCATTCGGGACATCAGAAAAGGTGTCGAAAGCGGCACGCGAGAAAGTGGACAGTGATATACTGATAAGCACCATCATGAACACAGTAATAAATCCTTTGTTTGGTTTCATTGGTCATCTCCTCATGCTCTAAGAAAGAGTAATGTCTCTCTGCCATTTTTGCCGCCTACATCTTTCCTTGAAATTACGACCGCTGTCTGCTATAATCGACACCATGTGAGGTGAGAATTTTGGTTTTTACGAGCGAAGAGATCGCAATGATTGACGGCATAATCGAGACTCTTTTCTCCGGAGCAAATGTCTCCGCAGACGTTCGCGACGCATATCTGCTGGTACATCGTCACCTTACAGAAGATGCCTTAGAGGTAAAAGACTTCAAGCGCATCGCGAATGCCATGGAATTTGCAATGAAGAATCAGTTCTGTGATTCCTGCAGCAGAGAGAGTCAGCGTGTTTTGACAAGCGTCCTTATCAAGGCAACCACCGCCTCTTGAACCGCTTGTATCATTGATTAGTTAGGGCAGCGATAGAAAAACTATCGCTGCCCTTTATCGTTTTTAGTAGCCGGTTTTAGGAAGAAGAGGCTTTCTGACGGGAGTGAGATTGCGTACAATGGTAATCCAACTTGCATTAGCGGATTGCCAGGTCTCTCCAAATTTTCCACCGGCATCAGCTCGGTTTGTCACATAGTATTTATTTGCTGTTCTCGGGTTAACAGATACCATGAGAGTCGGCTTTGTCACACTCTGAAAACCAGAGGGGACAGTTCCAAAGTCGAAGTAAATATCTGTCACGACTTCGCCGGCCATAAGCTGCAAACCGCTTAGGCCAAAGGAGTAATTATTGGTGCTGAGAAGATTGCTGGCCAACACGCGATAATCGTTGTAGTTGGTCTTATAAAGGATTCGGTAAGTGAGCCGTGCATTATAGGTTCCGGTAGTCAAAGCAGACACGGTCGTTACATCATAAGGAATCTTGTCATGGAAGTAGAAATTCTGCAAATCCACATTAGAGGTGTTAGCGATTGTAAAGCGGTAGGACATTTTACTACCCGCCAGTACTTCTTTGATTCCGGTCTTCGTCAGTGTAACTCCCAGCTCAGCAGGCTTATTATAAGCCGCCAGCTTAATGATCTGTCCCGCGTATTCGAGCGTTACATCAAAGGTTTCGGCAGACACCTGATAGTACGCTGGCGCAGATACCTCTCGGATGAGATAACGGCCTAATGGCAGCGGTTTGGAAGCCGCAACGCCTCTCGCATCGGTGGTAATATAATCTACTACCTTACCGCTGCGCTCGCGGACAATTTCAAAGGTTGCCCCTTTAAGTGTAACGCCACCAGCCTGACCGGTAATAGCATTGGACTCAGCAGCATACTTGGTAATCTGAATTTGACCAGTAACAGCAGTATTCTCCCACTCGATGGTGCTGGTTTTGCCAGCTTCCACATAAACGGTTTTATACTGCTTGTCAAGGATATAACCGTCCGCCGCTTCCAGTTCACGGATATAGTATTTTCCTGCGGCCAGTTCTTTATCAATATAGGCATATCCGTCCTGATCCGTTGTGACCTCCATGATGGGGTTCCTGCCGGAATCGTAGATAACGAAGGTAACGCCATAGATGCCATCGCCGGTGTTGGCGTCGACCTTGTGGATGAGGATGGAACAGGCCTTGCGATTGGCAATCTCCAACGTGGCCGTCTGACCGTCCTTGACCTCAATACGATGAGGTGTGGTATCCAGCAGGTATCCGGACGCAGTCTCCAATTCCGTCACGGTGTACCAGCCGCTTTCAGCTTCGGGGAGATAGATGACACCGTCGCTGTCCGTTGTGTAGGTGCCGATGATTTCACCGTTCATCTTACGGATCTCGAATTTGACCCCAGCGATACGCTTTCCACTGTCTTTGTCGCTCTTGATGATCTGCAACCCGCCCACAGGCGTGTTGTAAAAATAAAGCGTCTGCGTGTCGTTGGGATTGACCACAACAGTCTGCGTGCGAGTGTTTTCATCAATGGTGTAACCGGGGATCGTTTCGATCTCTGTGACCACCACGGTGCCGGAAATACCGGAAATGGTGATTTTGCCTTCCTTATCCGTCCAGTACAGGCCGGTGGAGGACAGCGTGCCGCCTTCAGCGTCCACATAGGAGCCGTCTGCGTAGACGATCTTAAACTCGACACCTTCCAGCGGCTCCTTTGTCACGGAGTCCAGCTTTACGATGATGAGATTGCCCTTCGGCTGATTGCGGAACTCCACTGTGACAACCTCGTTGGATTTGACCTTGACTGTCTGCGGGGTATCGTCGAGAATGTAGCCCACCTTCGCACGGGTTTCCTTGATGACAAGCGTGGTGCCGGGGGCGATGTCCGTAATCGTGAACGTACCTGCGCTGTCCGTCACGAACTTGCCGTTGGCGTTGCCGATGAGATTGCCGTCCGAATCCGTGACAATGAACTCGACGTCAGAGATGGGAGCGTTCGTCACAGCGTCCACCTTTTTCACAAGCACACCGCCCTTGGGCTGGTTGCGGAACTCCAGCGTCATGACGGCATTGCGCTTGATCTTGATGCTCTGCGGGGTATCGTCGAGGATGTAGCCGTCCTTGGCACGCACCTCTTTTGCGATGACCGTCATGCCGGGCGTCAGGCCGTCAATACGGATGGTGCCCGCGCTATCGGTCACATACTTTCCGTTGGCCGTGCCGATCACGCTGCCATCCGAATCGGTGATAAAGAATTCCACATCGGAAATAGGTGCGCCGGTGACAGAGTCCTTTTTGACGATGAGCAAAGAACCCATCTTATCATTTCCGAAGGTCACGGTGATCACGTCCTGATCCTTACCGGAGAGATAGACCGTTTCAGCGGCGTCGGTGATGACGTACCCGTCCGGCGCGGAGATCTCCTCGCAGACATAAGTGCCTGCCTTGAGGCCGGTCACGACAATGGTTCCGTTGCTCGAAGTGCGGTACTCGCCGATGACCGTGCCGCCTGTACCGGAGGTGCCGCCGAGGTAGCGGATTCTAAACCATGCACCTTCCAGCGGCTGACCGCTCTCACTGTCCACCTTGCGGATGATGATGGCGGAAAGGGGCGTGTTCTCAAAGGTCAGGACTTTGCTCTCACCACCGGAGATGAAGCATTCCTGCGTGGCAGGCTCCTTGATGGCGTACCCGGACGCCGGTTCCAATTCCGTTACTTTGTACCAGCCATCCTTGATTTCAGGAAGAATGATTTTTCCGCTTGCGTCAGAAAAGTAAGTGCCGAGGTCATTGAGCTCGCCGGTGTCGGTATGGTTGCTGCCATACCAGATCTGGAACTTGGCACCCTTGACGGGATCACCGGTGACGCTATCCAACTTGCGGATTTCCAGACTGGGCTTGAGGGCATTGAAGAAGGTGACGGTAGAGGTTTCGCCGGGCTTCAATGCCACTTCCTGCGGGATGGGGCAGAGAATGACATGGTTGGGAACATTGATCTCCGTTACTTTGAATGTGCCAACAGGAACAGAGTCGAGGAAAATCCGCCCATGGTTATCGGTCGTGGCGCTGGTAGAAAAGCTGCCGTCGATCTGCTCGATACGGTAGGTCACGCCCTCGATGGGCTCACCATTGGCGATGTTCTTCTTGACAATTTCAAGACCAGGCTTTTCATAGTCAACGAAAGTGACCTCGGAGGTTTTGCCGGGGCGCAGCGCCACGGTCTGCTCGGTATTGGTTACGATGTACGGCTCGGGAACGGATTCCTCACGCACAACATAGACACCGGCAGGAATGGCCGAGAGCGTTGCGGAACCGTCCGTCCCGGTCGTGACGGAGGTGGAATAGCTGCCGGTAACGGACTTAATGGAAAACACCGTGCCGGCAATCGGTTTGCCGCTCATGGCGTCGCGCTTGATGATCTTCATATCGGGCTTTTCGTAGTTGATCGCCGCAACGGTGTATTCGCGGTCACCCTCAGTTACATCTACGTACACGCTCTTCGGCGTGGGATCGACGCAATAGCCGTCCGGTGCAGCGGTTTCCACAAAGCTCCAAAGGCCGGTGGCGGCGTTCTCAATATGAATCTCACCATTTCCGTCCGTCACGTCGCTGCCGACGATTTGGCCGTTGAAATAGATGCTGAAACGTGCACCGGCAAGACCGGTTGTGGTTCCACCGGCAGTTTTCTTCAGCGTGATCTTGCCTGTGCCGCCCGTAGGCTGCTCGGGCTGGTCAGGCGCTGGCTCGCCCGTTACGAGCTTGCGCGGTCCATAGTAGTTAAAGAATGACTGATTTTTGCGGTTGCTGGAAATCGCAAAAACCGCCCACTTTGCACTCTCATCCTCCACGATGGATGCGCGGATGCCCTGCGACTTATACTCTTCAATCTGACGCTGGAACTCGGCATCCTCAGCTGCTTTTTTTGCAAGGAGGGAGTCAATAAGGCTCAGATATAGCTCGTAGGTGTCTGCATTGGCGTAACCACCTGCGTCGCCGTCTCCACCGGGTTCGCCTTTGTAGGACTGGTTTTCCCACACATACGTCTGCACGGCCATAAAAAGCTGGCCGACATTGGACGACTTGCAGTCGTTGAGGTAGGTCATCATCCATTTGACGTTCTCGACGGTCGCGGCGTCCATTTCACTGAGGCCGCTGTTCGTGACAGCCGACTGCAATACGGCATCTGCGTCTGCACCGGTGCCGGACGTCCATGTAAAGGAATTCAGGTACGAAGGCGTTGCGTAATGATAGCCGAGGCCGCTATCCATGCAGTACACGAGCTTACCGTCCACAAGCGGCGGGCGGTAGCTGTATGGGGTACCGTTGGCGAGCAGGCGCGTGCTCCAATATGCCTGGTTGGTGGTAATTTTGAGGCCAGAACCCGTGTTCGACGCGGCAAAAGCTGCAGTCGGCAGCAGGCTCAAGATCGTCACCAGCGTCAAAAGCAGTGACAACAAGCGATGTTTAATTGACTTCATGTCTTTCTCCTTTCCAAAAAGCGCAATAAAAAGAGCAGATCTTGACGACCTGCTCTTGCGTGAAAGTTGATGATTTATTTGTTTGTGGGGGTATCCACCCGAGTGACGGAGCATCCATCGTAGAGGAAAAGCTGGACACAGTACCAGCACGGGTCACCAGTGTCATTGACACCTCTTGCCAGCCCAACGCCAATCTCAGATAGCTTTGGGTTGACCATGTTCTTGTTGTGGGTTGTCGAAGCGCTCCAATCCGCCACGGCCCGTTCGGCAAGTGTCTGGTCAGACAGCACCCAATCTGCGATGCGATGGATATTTTCGGCCATGTAGGGACAATCCGTGACGGTATTGAATTTTCCACCATTCGGTCTTGTGTGCGAATAGACGGTATGCGCAGCCATCTCGTCGGCTCGTACCTGCGCCGCCTGCATGAGCTTGTCGTTGACGCGCAGCACAGCAACGCCATTTTCTTTGCGCAGGGCATTGGTGCGGTCAATGATGTCTTGTTTCAGTGCATTCACATCGATGGTGGTAGATGTGTCCTCCGGCCGCGATAACGGTTTGTCGGGTTCCACCTTTGCAGGGGCTTCACCGGTGTAAGGTTTTCCGCTCTCCACCTGCACACAGCCGTTCTCACTATCCCAATAAACCTCGAAACCAACAGCCTTGCCGATGTCCCGCAGCTTCACATAGTTGCTGCCGTTGATGACATAGGCTTCCATCTGCGCTTCTTTTCCATCTACGACAACGCGATGGTGACTGCGCTCTGCCATGATCCCGGCAGCATACGCCGTGGTAGTGACGCCAGCCAACAGCAGGCAGGTAAGAAAACCGGCTGCAAAACTTCCTCGCTTCATGGTGTGTACCTCCAAATTCTTTGATGGGTTTATGGTATCGCGGATACCGCCGTGTGTCAAAAAATCCGCCCTGATTTTTCAGAGCGGATTTTTAGTTACACTTCGCTGAGCAGAAAGTCCAGCGCCTTTACAATTTTGATACCGTCCACGTCGCTAATAAGGTCGCAGTCCATGGCAATCACGATCTTTTCGTAATTGTCCTGCACAGCTTGCAGCGGTGCAAGCTCCCGTGCGCGGGTTTCGGGGGCGTTCATGTTGTCAGTGACTTGGATATACTTTTTCTCATTCATCTTTGTTGCGATGAAGTCGATCTCCTTTTCACCGACCTTGCCGATAGCCACCTCATAACCACGCCGCAGCAGTTCAAAATAAACGATATTTTCCAGAATGTGTCCCACATCGCCGCCCCGGTTTCCTAACAGATAGGTGCGGAGGCCGGGATCGACGATATAGTATTTGCCCAGCGTCCGCAGATAGTCCTTCCCCTTGATGTCAAAACGCTTGACCTCATAAAAGATATAGGACTCCAACAGTGCGTCGATATAGGCAGAGATGGTCTGCACCGCAGGCTTGGCCTTTCTGCCATCATCCAACAGGCCCTCGCTGACAAGGGTGCGCCCGATGGACGCCGCCGAGGTGTTGTTGCCGATGTTGTCAGCCAGAAACAGAATGATCTTGCGGAGCAGCAGCGCGTCGGTAACGGCCCGCTGTTCTTTCCGTTTGCCGCGTTCCAGAATATCCCGCACAACAACAGCGGAATAAATGCCGTCCAGCAGCATATTGGCGCGCTCCTGATCCAGCTCCGCCTCGGCCAGCGCCGGCATACCGCCAAACTGTGCGTAGGCTTCAAACAGGTCGCGCAGCTCATACGCTTCGCCGTCTTTTCCCTTGGCGCGCTGTTTCATAGTGCCGTTAGGGGCTTTGTACTCCTCCAGCAAATAGCCGTGGAAGTCCAAAAACTCACGGAAGGACAGCGGCAGCATCTTGATCTCCACATAGCGCCCGGACAGATACGTGGACAGTTCGGAGGACAGCAGGTAGGCGTTGGAGCCGGTCACATAAATGTCGCAATCCAGATCCACGCGGAAGGAATTCACGGCATCCTGCCAGTCCCGAACCTTCTGCACCTCGTCCAAAAAGAGGTAGAGTCGCTTGCCCTTGGATTCGCGTTCCGTCACATACTGATAGAGGCTCTTGCTGTCCATATCGGCAAACTGCATGGACTCAAAGTTCATCGAGAGGATCTGTTCCTCCATGACGCCCTGTTCCCGCAGATGTGCCATCATCAATTTCAGCAGGCTGGATTTGCCGCAGCGCCGGATTCCGGTCACGACCTTGATGACCTCCATATCCTGAACGGAGATGAGCTTATCAAGGTACTGCGATCTGTTTTTTAACTCCATGATCCTGTCACCACCTTTGTCAGCCATTATATCACCCCCTTTGCGTCAAGTAAAGTTTTTAACATCAATGTGAATAACTTTTTTCTTGTCGAAATTATTCACATCAATACTACTTCTGTCGAGCCTGCACACACCAGCGGTAATCCGGCTGATTCATCACGCAGGTGACAAGGGTGATGATGTTCTCCGTGCTGTCGTTTAGGACGCTGGTATCGTCCACGCCGATCTTACTGACAGAGTACACTTCATAGCTGTGTGTGCCGAGCTGGGTAGTCAGCTTGATGGTGTCGCCAATGTCAAGGGTATGAATTTTGCCAAAGTGATTGTTGACACCGCGATTGTGGCCCGCGATAGCCACATTGCCCTCCCAGATGGAGGTGCTGGCAAAATGGCCTGCGCCCTTGCGGAGTGCGTCTGCGTCTGTCCCCTGATACACCTTGACAGACAGACCGAGGGTGGGGATTTTCAGCGTACCGAGATAGCCGCCGCTGTAATAGAGGTCTTTTGTGACTGCCGTGTACTTGCTCTGCGTGTAGGAGCCGGTGTTTCCGCTGGTGCTGCCGGAAGTAAAGGGCGGCAGGACGGTCACACCGCCTGTGCCGCTGATTGTTCCCGCGACTGAACCGCTCACAAGGTTTGGTGTCAGCAGCTCTCCGGCATTCA
>OMBQ01002375.1_pt1 | contig 12132 bp, 10 predicted proteins | sample 1674311 | NCBI WGS metagenome assembly OMBQ01 (sample SAMEA103958160, study PRJEB25191) | human gut metagenome | biome: human-associated habitat [ENVO:00009003]; feature: intestine environment [ENVO:2100002]; material: feces | place: Germany | collected 2013/2015 | reverse complement strand
CGATAAACACCGCTTCCAGCACACCAATTCCCGCCGGAATATGCACGATGACGCCAGCAATACTACTAACCAGCAACACGCCCAGTACAAAGAAATAGCTTACGCTTTGACCAAGTAACAGCCAGATAATCGCTCCCATTACCATCCAGTTAACGCTGGAAATCAGCATCTGGGCGAGGGCAAATTTCCACGAAGGCAGCACCAGCTTTTGCCCTTTAATGGTCATATGGCGGTGCTTCGCGAAAGCGCAAAACCACAAATAAACCGCGATAGTCATCAGTAAGCCAATGCCGAGAATACGCAGCGTAGTTTGATCGACATACCAGTGATCCGGCAACTCCACCACGCCTGCGGTAAAGATAACCCCCGCTAGCAAAATATAGCCTAGCTAGTTGGTGGTAATACTGAGCGAAAAAATCCGCGTAATAGTGCTGCCCGGTAACCCCAGTCGGGAGTACAAACGATAGCGCATACCAATGCCGCCGACCCAGGTACTGAGTGTCAGGTTGAAGGCGTAGCAGATAAACGACACCAGCATCACCTGGCGTTTCGCCAGCTTATGCCCGCAATAGGCCCGGCCAAGCAGATCGTAGCAGCCGTAGATCAGATAGCTGACGATGACCAGCGCAATGGCGCTGAACAAGGCCAGCCGATCATAGCCGCGGATCACCTTCCATACTTCCTGCCAGTCGACCTTCTGCGCGTAAATCACCAGCAGGACGATTACGGCGATAAAAAAGAGTACGGTCAGCACTCTTTTTGCCATCCGCCAGCGAGGGTGCGATTTGCTCATAGTGGATTATCCCTGGTAGGTGACTCGACGCGATCCTGAGTTTCAATCTCCGGCTGCACCGGCGGGCTGACCCTGGCCAGCCGCGGAGTATGGGCCGGCAGCCAGCCGACCCACGCCGGAAAGTGGCGCAGAAAGTGGAAGGCCATCACGCTCACCCCCAGCCGCCACCAGTTGCGTTTCGGCAGCATCGTTTTATCGATCCGCTGACAATCCCGGGCGATAAGCCCGTTAAGATTATCGCGCAGCGTCTGGTTAAACACCCGGTCGTGGATGATCAGATTGGCTTCCAGATTCAACGACAGGCTGAGCGGATCGAGGTTGCTCGACCCGACGGTGGCCCAGTGGTCGTCCGCGAGGGCGACTTTGCCATGCAGCGGACGGCGGCGATATTCGTAGATCTGCACGCCGCCTTTGACGAGGTAGTGGTAGAGCAGGTGGGCGCCGAACTTCACAATCGGAATATCCGGTTCGCCCTGGACGATCAGCTTCACCCGCACCCCGCGCCGCGCGGCATTGCGCATCGCATGCAACAGACGGTAGCCGGGGAAAAAATAGGCGTTCGCGATTATCACCTCCCGGCGGGCGCTGGTCAGCATCTTCAGGTAGTGGCGTTCGATATCGTCGCGGTGATCCTGGTTATCGCGCCAGACGAACAGCGCCTGCGCCTCGCCGGGGGTCTGGTTGATCTCCGGCTGATGGCGACGACGGCGCCACCAGCGGCGGGCGGTTTCGCTGTTGGGCAGATTCTCCAGTTCGAACTGCAGAATATCGAGCACCACCGGCCCTTCGACCTGCACCGTGTAATCCTGTTTGGCCTCCGGGCCATAGTCGCTCATATGTTCGGCGGAGTAGTTGATGCCGCCGACAAAGGCGGTGGTGTCGTCGATCACCACGATTTTACGGTGCATGCGACGGAACAGGTTGGTACGCATTCCTATCAGCTTAGGGCGCGGGTCGTAATAGCGGAAAATCACCCCCGCGGCGGTCAGTTCACCGACAAACTCATCGCTAAGATCCGGCGAGCCGTAGCCGTCAAGCAGCACTTCCACCTGGATGCCGCGGCGGGCTGCCTTCAGCAGAACCGCGTGCAGCCGCCAGCCGACCTCATCTTCAAACCAGATAAAGGATTCGAGGATCACCCGCCGGCTGGCGCGACCGATGGCCGCAAACAGCGCCGGGTAATACTGGTCGCCGTTCTCCAGTAGCGTAATGCGGTTGCCTTCCTGCCAACGACATTTCACAAATGAATCTCCACGCTAAGGGGTGCATGATCGGACAGATGCCGCCACTGTTTGAGGGCCAGCGCCTTCGGGCGGCTGGCGTGGGCGTTCTTGACGTAAATGCGATCGAGGCGCAGCAGCGGAAAACTGACCGGAAAGGTGCGCGCCGGCCGTCCGCGGGCGCGGGTAAAGATCTCTTCCAGCCCTGCCTGGACCTTTAACGGCTGGTTAGCCTGCTGACGCCAGTCGTTAAAATCTCCGGCCACCACCACCGGCTCGCCGGCGGGCAGGGTATTGACCCACTCCGCCAGCATCGCCAGCTGCGCCTGCCGCTGGTCGGCACGCAGTCCGAGATGGACGCAAATGACGTGAATCGTAACGCCGCTCCGCGGCGGTACGATGCGGCAGTACAGCAGGCCGCGTTTCTCCCCGTTGCCGACCGAGATATCGCGATTTTCATAGTATTCAATCGGAAAGCGCGACAGCACGGCATTCCCGTGGTGACCTTCCGGATAGACCGCGTTGCGCCCGTAGGCGTAGTCGCTCCACATGGTGTCGGCAAGAAATTCGTAATGGGTCTTATCTGGCCAGTTTTCGATATGCAGCGGGTGAACTTCGTGAGCGCCCATCACTTCCTGCAGGCAAACTATGTCAGCGCTGACGCTGCGAACGGCTTCGCGCAGCTCGGGCAAAATAAAACGCCGATTAAACGCCGTAAAGCCTTTATGGGTGTTAATTGTCAGCACGTTCAACGAAAATCCCGACGTTGGCTCAGCCATAATTCTCCAGTAAATGTCACTTTCCTGAATAAAATAGTGTAGTAGACGTCACAAAAAGATGCGGTGATACGGAATTTTCCGTAAAGTGCGGTACTCTGAGTAGCAGAGAAAAATCCTTCAGGAGAGAAGCCATGAAGTGGCAACAACGTGTACGCGTCGCAACAGGTCTTAGTTGCTGGCAGATTATGTTGCATCTACTGGTCGTGGCAGTGCTGGTGATGGGATGGATGAGCGGCGCGCTGGTGCGCGTCGGATTAGGGCTGTGCGTCCTCTACAGCGTCACGCTGCTGGCGATGCTGTTTCTGCAGCGTCACCATGAGGCGCGCTGGCGCGATGTGGGAGACTTCCTTGAGGAGCTCACCACCACCTGGTACTTCGGCGCCGCCATGATAGCGCTGTGGTTGCTGTCGCGCGTGCTGCACAACAACCTGCTGCTGGCCCTCGCCGGGCTGGTGATACTGGCAGGCCCGGCGGTGGTCTCGCTGCTGGCGAAAGATAAAAAATTACGCAATCTTTCTTCGGAACATCGCATACGCCGCTGAGCCGGTGGTGGCCGCTATGACCAGTAGCGGCCACAAACTTCCCCACACAATCTCCAGACTCGCATCCTTCAAATAAATTTGCTTGGTGATATCGGTAAAGTGGCGGATCGGGTTTATCCACGTCAGATCCTGCAGCCACTGCGGCATGTTTTCCACCGGTGAAACATAGCCGGAGAGAAGAATCGCCGGCATCATAAAGACGAACACGCCAATAAACGCCTGCTGTTGCGTTGAACATAGCGATGAGATCAATAAGCCAAATCCCACCAGCGACAGACCGTAAATCACCATGGTGAAATAGAACAGCAGCAGCGAGCCGGCAAACGGGATCTGATAGGCCCAGATACCAATCGCCAGCACGATAGTCGCCTGCAGGGTGGCGACGATCAGCGCCGGTACCGCTTTACCGACAAAGATTTGCCAGGTGGCGAGGGGCGAGACCAGCAGCTGATCGAGGGTGCCCTGCTCGCGCTCGCGGGCCACCGACAGCGAGGTGACGATCATCACTCCGATGGTGGTGATCATGGCGATGAGCGACGGCACCACGAACCATTTGTAGTCGAGATTCGGGTTATACCAGTTGCGCACCACCAGTTCGCTGTTGTTCGGCTTCGCTTTGTCCTCCAGCAGTTCCTGCTGATAATTTTTCACGACCTGTTGCAGATAGTTGGCGGCGATTTGCGCGCTGTTGGAGTTGCGCCCGTCGAGCAGGAGCTGCAGCGGGGCGGTTTGATAGTTGTCGAGGTTGCGAGAGAAATCCGCCGGGAAGCGCACCACCAGCAGGGCTTTTTGTTCATCGATGGTCGGCTGGATCGCCTGCGGGCTTTTCAGCAGCAGGACATGGGTAAAGGCTTTGGCGCGGGCGAAGCGCTGAGTGAGTTCCACCGCGTGGCGACCGCTGTCTTCGTTGTAGATGGCGATGGTGGCGTTGGTCACCTCCAGCGTCGCGGCAAAGGGAAACAGCAGCACCTGAATCAGCACCGGCATGATTAAAATTGCCCGCGTCTGTGGTTCGCGCAGCAGCGACTGCAGCTCTTTGCGGATCAATGTCCATAAACGGTGAAACATAATAGCTCCTTTGGCCCATTCAACAACGCCGGGCGGCACTGCGTTTGCCCGGCTGGGGGGATCGGCGAACCGTATAATCGATGTTGGTCAAACCGTAGGCCCGGTCAGCGCAGCGCCACCGGGCAAAACCTAATCCAGACGCCGCTTGGTTTTCAACCATGTCAGACCGATAAACATCACCGCCGAAGCAATCAAAAACAGCACATTCACCAGCAGTACCACCGGAATATTGCCCGCCAGAAACAGGCTTTGCAGGGTGTTGACGAAATAGCGCGCCGGGATCACGTAGGTCACGGCGCGGATCACCGCCGGCATACTATCTATCTGGAAAATAAACCCGGACAGCATAATCGACGGTAAAAACGCGGCGTTCAGCGCCACCTGCGCGGCGTTAAACTGGTTGCGGGTAATGGTTGAGATAAGCAGCCCCATCCCCAGGGTGCTGAGCAAAAACAGACTGGTGATGACAAACAGGATCGGCAGCGAACCGCGATAGGGCACGCCGAGAATAAATACTGACACCAGCATACACAGCAGCATCGCCAGCATGCCGAGGAAGTAGTAGGGAATGAGCTTGCACAGCAGCAGTTCGGCGCGGGTGATCTCCGTCGACAGTAGCGCCTCCATGGTGCCGCGCTCCCATTCCCGCGCCACCACTAGCGAGGTCAGTATCGCGCCGACTACGGTCATGATAATGGTGATCGCCCCGGGGATAATAAAGTGCTGGCTGATAGCCGCCGGGTTAAACCAGTAGCGCATCTGCACGTCGATCAGCGGTTCAAAGGTCTCGCCACGATCTTCCGCCCGCTGCTGCTGCCAGATCTGCCAGATCCCCTCCACGTAGCCCTGGGCGAAGTTAGCGGTATTGGGCTCGCTGCCGTCGGTGATGAGCTGGAGCGGCGCGCTGGCGCCGGGGCGGGCCATCTGGCGGTCGAAGTCCACCGGAATGACCACCATGGCGCGGATGCGACCGGCCTGCATCAGCTGTATTAACTGCTGGCGATTATCGCTGACGGTGGCGTCGATGTAGGGTGAGCCGGTCATGGTATGGACGAAATCCAGCGCCTCTTCGCTCTGCTGCTCCAGCAGAACCCCCACCCGCAGCTTGCTGGAGTCGAGGTTAATGCCGTAGCCGAAGATAAACAGCAGCAATAGCGGGATCACCACCGCAATCAGCCAGCTGCTGGGATCGCGGACGATCTGCCGGGTCTCTTTCACGCACAGGGCGCGGACCCGTCGCCAGGAGAGAAGGTTACTGCTCATGGCCATTCTCCTTATCCCAACGGTTAATCAGGGTAATAAACGCCTGCTCCATGGTCGGGTCCGTCTGGTTGTCATCCGCCGCCTGGGCCTTCAGCGCGTCCGGGGTGCCGCTGGCGATAAGCTTGCCGTGATAGACCAGCCCAATGCGGTCGCAATACTCCGCCTCATCCATAAAGTGAGTGGTGACCATCACCGTCACCCCTTTATCCACCATGCTGTTGATATGCAGCCAGAATTCGCGACGAGTGAGGGGATCGACCCCGGAGGTGGGTTCGTCGAGAAACAGAATGTCGGGCTCATGCATCAGCGAGCAGGCCAACGCCAGCCGCTGCTTATAGCCGAGCGGCAGCTCGTCGGCGGCGTGGCGGGCAATGCTGTTCAGACCGAAGGCATCGCTCATGCGGGCGATTTTGTCATTTTGCGCCCGGCCGCGCAGGCCATACACGCCGGAGAAAAAGCGCAGGTTCTGCTCGACGCTGAGGTTGCCGTACAGCGAAAATTTTTGCGCCATATAGCCCAGATGCTGACGCGCCTTGCCGGAGCTGACCTTAAGATCCATCCCCAGCACCAGCGCTTTGCCGGAGGTGGGCACCAGCAGGCCGCACATCATTTTGAAGGTGGTGGATTTCCCGGCGCCGTTGGGGCCGAGCAGGCCGAAGATCTCGCCGCGCTTGACCTGGAAATCGACGTGGTCGGTGGCGGCGAAATCGCCAAATTTTTTCGTCAGCGACTGCGCCTCAATCACCGTTTCGTCTTTACTGCCGTCAACGCGATGGATAATCGCCCCCAGCGGCGATTCGGCGGTGCCGGCGCCGCCGAGCAGGTCGATAAAGGCGTCTTCAAAGCGCGGCGCGGTGTCGGCCACCTGCAGCGGCGGCATATCGGCATGTTCCTGAACCTCATCGATGCGGGCCTCCTTTTTCAGGATCAGACGCACCGATTTGCCCTGAATCACGCCGTCGCTAACCTGCGGCAGCTTCAGCGCCCGCTGCAGCAGGCGGCGGTTGTTCTCCTGCGGGCTGGAGACCAGAAAGCTGCGCCCGGCCATGGTTTGCGTCAGGGCCGTCGGCTCTCCTTGATAAAGCAATTTGCCTTCGTTCATCAGCAGCACATCGCGACACTGCTCGGCTTCATCGAGATAAGAGGTGCTCCACAGGATCAACATGCCGTCGCCGGCCAGCTCGTGCACCATCTGCCATAGCTCGCGGCGGGAGATCGGGTCGACGCCGACGCCGGGTTCATCCAGCAGCAGCACCTTCGGGTCACCCACAAGGGTACAGGCGAGCCCCAGTTTTTGCTTCATACCGCCGGAGAGCTTGCCCGCCAGCCGTTCGGTGAACGGGCCAAGGGCGGTAAAATCCAGCAGGCGGTCGAAAATTTTCTTCCGTGCCTCGCCGGTGACGCTGCGCAGGTCGGCGTACAGGGTCAGGTTTTCCATCACCGTCAGATCTTCATACAGGCCGAACTTCTGCGGCATATAGCCGAGCACCGCGTGCAGAGCGCTGTCGTCTTTTAGCGGATCAAAGCCGATCACCCTGGCGCTGCCCTCATCAGGCTTGAGCAACCCGGCGAGCATCCGCATCAGGGTGGTTTTCCCTGCGCCGTCGGGGCCTACCAGCCCGGTGACGTAGCCGGCGCGGATCGTACAGGTCAGCGGCGCCACCGCTGGCCTGTCCATCCCGGAGAAACGGCGGCTCAGGCCGTTTAAGGCGATGACGGCCTCACTCATGTCCGTTCCCGTGGTTAAAGGAGACGGTCACCGGCATCCCCTGGCGCAGGGCGCCGTCGGCATCGGTCACCACAATACGCAGACGATAAACGAGGTCGGTACGCAGATCCGGCGTTTCAACGGTCTTCGGCGTGAATTCAGCGCTTGGCGAGACAAAGCCGATTTTGCCGTGATAGGGCTTATCCGGCCGGCTGTCGGTATAGAGCAGCACCTCTTGTCCCGGCTGCGCCTGGCCGAGGTTTTTCTCATCAACGTAGGCCCGGACCCATACCGGATGGGTTAATGACAGCGTCAGCACCGTGCTGCCGGCGTTGAGCATGGTGCCGGGCTCGACGGCGCGGGTCATCAGCGTGCCGTCGGAAGGGGCGGTCAGCACCGTATCGTGCAGGTCCAGTTTGGCCTGCGCCAGCGCCGCCTGCGCCTGTTCGAGGCTGGCTTTGGCCTGGGCTATCTCCTGCGGACGGTTGCCGGCGCGGTATTGACGCAGTTTATCCTGCGCTGACTTCAGCGTTGCCTGCGCCTGGTCGCGCGAGGAGCGGGCGTTCTCCAGATCGTTGGCGGAAATGGCGCTGCTGGCGCGTAAACCCAGCTGGCGCTGATAAAAGTTTTGCGCGTAGTCGTAAGCGGCCTGCGCCTGATTTACCGCCGCCGCGGCCTGGGCAATCTCTTCCGAGCGGTAGCCGGCCATCATCAGGTCATACTGCGCCTGGGCGGTGGAGACGTTGGCCTGCGCCTGCAGCAGGGCGTTTTCATAGGGAGCTCGGTCAAGCGCGCCGAGGGTTTGCCCGGCGCGGATGCTGTCGCCTTCGTCGACGGTCAGCGAGGCCAGCCTGCCGCCGACGCGGAAGCTCATATTGACGGTGCGGATATCGACATTGCCATACAGGGTCAGCGGCTGCTGCCGGCTGCTCTGGTACCACCACCAGCCGCCGCCCAGCGCGGCGAGAAGAATCACGATCAGCAGAATGACGACGACGGGTTTTTTCATCAGCCCAAACTCCTTTGCGATAACCCATGCAGGATGAAATCGATATGACAGGTAATGACCTCAAAAATCTGTTCGGTTTTTTGCGCGTCAAACTGCGTCCAGCCGGTGCGCAGCAGGATAGTTTCACGCCCGAGACGGAAAGCGAGCACCTCGCCCAGCAGGGCGTGGGTATGAAGGATCATTTGCGTATCACCGGCATCGCGGCCAGTCCAGGCGGCGATTAGCCGGGTGAGATAGTGGTGCAGGGGGGCGATCACCTGCTGGTGGATCAGATGGTACGCGGCGGTGGGCGCCAGCTGTTCCCGGGAAATAAATTTGCTCAAGTTGACCGTATCCTCCTGGGTCAGCAGCAGGATCATGTTATGGCAGGCGCTGAGGATAAGGGCGCGGATCGCCTGGCGATCCGGCGACTCTCCGGCGAGCAGAGCCTCCGCCGCTTCGGCGTGCGGGCGAAAATTGTCACCGATAAAATCGGCGATCCACTGGCCGCAGGCGAGATACAGGTCGTCTTTCGAGCCAAAATAGTAGGTGATAGCGGCGATATTCTGCCCGGCCTGGGCGGCGATGTCGCGGGTGGTGGCGTGCTGGCCATACTCGCCAAACTGGGCGATAGCGGCCGCGATAAGCTGACTTTTTGCCTGTTCGCCTTTACTGGTCATCGCGCTCTTAAAAATTAATCAATCGATTGATTAACTTTAGGCGTCGACTGGCGCTTTGTCCACCCGCCAGGGCTAAATATGAAAGCCGTCTTCCTCTAGCTCCCCGGCGACCCAGGCGAAGAAGCGCTGCACTTTTTCCTTCTGTTCATTAGCGTGGGGAAGGACGAAGTGGTGCGCGCCGACCGGCATGCTCCGTTCGTCGGCAAACACCGGCGTCAGCTGTCCCTGGCGCACATGGCCGCCGGCCAGCAGATTGCTTTCCAGGATCACCCCCATCCCCATCCGGGCCGCCTCGATGCTCATGTACGACCGGTCGAAATTAAAAATAAAGTTTTTGTGCCAGCCGCGGACCTTGTGCCACGACAGCCAGTTGCTCCAGTTAATTAAGGTGCTGTCGGAATGGATCAGATCGCAGGCCAGCAGATCTTCCGGGGCGTGAACCGCATGGCGGGTTAAATAAGAGGCGGCGCTGTAGGGCAGGACGCACTCATTTTTAATGGTTCTGACCAGCAGCGTCGGCCACTGCGACAGCCCGTGGCGAATATCGATATCAATATTATCCCGGGAAAACTGGATGCTTTCGTAAGAGCAGGTGAGGCTGATTTTTAGCTCCGGCCACGCCTGACGGAATTTATCCAGCCGCGGCATTAGCCACAGCAGGCCGAAGCTCGGCGCCGAGTGAATGCGTAAATAATCCTGATGAATATCGTTGATCACCTGGCTGGTGGCCTGGCCAATCATATTCAGCGCTCCGGAGACCTCTTTAAGATATTTTTCTCCCACCGTGGTTAACATCACGCCTTTGCTGCTGCGGGAGAACAGTTTTTTCCCCAGCAAGTGCTCCAGACTGGCTATCTGATGGCTGACCGCCGAGGCGGTAATGTTGAGATTCTCTGCCGCCAGGTTGAGGCTGCCGGTCGCGGCGACTTCAATAAAAGCCTGGATATTGCGTAAAGAGGGCATCGGCAGATTTTTATTGGGCAGTGGTTGACTCATGGCGGCATCCTGCGCGGGGCGCGAATAAAAGAAAATGGCGAACAGCGTGGCGCAGCCGTGATGAACAGCCCAGGGAAAAGCGAAAAAACCATTTTAATTTGTGATGGGCTTAACAATTTATCTCGTTAAAAGCACGCCTCTCAGTAAACGCTAAAAATTTGCGGGGAGTCACTAACTCAATTTTTCTCAATCATAATTGAGCTTTTTTGAATACCGTTTCATTTTTGGGTTGTTATATTCCCCTCACAGGCCTGATCACAAACTGCGATGCGCTTGGGTCGCAATAATAAAACACCTAACCACCTGTTTCGCTGTGCAAAAAGACATGTCTCTCTTGTTGCGCCGGGGCGCGTGAAACGCGGCGACCCAGACGGCAACCTACGGCGAAGTGGATGAGGTATAAGATGAGGAAACCCTATGTCACGTATAGATACGCTGGTCTGTACTGACGCCAGGAAAACAAAATATCGTTTTGTGGTTTTGACGATGATTTTCCTGGTGTATGCCATCAATTACGCCGACAGAACGAATATCGGCGCGGTACTGCCGTTTATCATTGATGAATTTCATATCAATAATTTTGAGGCCGGGGCGATTGCCAGTATGTTTTTCCTCGGCTATGCGGTCAGCCAGATCCCGGCCGGCTTTTTCATCGCCAGACGCGGCACCCGGGGGCTGGTTTCACTATCCATTTTCGGCTTTTCCGCTTTTACCTGGCTGATGGGCACGGTGAGCTCCGTGTTTGGCCTGAAGCTGGTGCGGCTGGGCTTGGGGCTGAGCGAAGGTCCCTGCCCGGTGGGGCTGGCGTCGACGATAAATAACTGGTTTCCGCCGAAAGAGAAAGCCACAGCAACCGGCGTTTACATCGCGGCGACCATGTTTGCGCCGATTATCGTGCCGCCGCTGGCGGTGTGGATTGCGGTGACCTGGGGCTGGCGGTGGGTCTTTTTCTCCTTTGCCATTCCCGGGATCGTGGCGGCGATAGCGTGGTACCTGTTGGTCAAGTCAAAGCCCGCGGAGAGCGGATTTGTATCTCAAAGCGAACTGGCAGAGATCAACGCCGGGCGCGACAGCCATCATAACGACGGTGTACGCGAAAATATATTAATCGCCGATCGCTTCACCTGGCTGGATAAAATTATTCGGGTGAAAAAAATGGCGCCTGTGGATACGGCGAAGGGCTTATTTACCTCAAAAAATATTCTCGGAGACTGCCTGGCCTATTTTATGATGGTCAGCGTGTTATATGGGTTATTAACCTGGATTCCGCTGTATTTAGTGAAAGAGCGCGGTTTCGATGTGATGAGTATGGGCTTCGTAGCCAGTATGCCGTGCATTGGCGGCTTTATTGGCGCGATTGGCGGCGGATGGATTTCGGATAAATTATTAGGCCGCCGGCGCAAACCCACCATGATATTCACAGCGGTATCAACCGTAGTCATGATGTTAATTATGCTAAATATACCGGCAAGCACCCTGGCGGTCTGTATTGGTTTATTCTTTGTCGGTTTCTGTTTGAATATCGGCTGGCCGGCTTTTACCGCCTACGGTATGGCGGTTTCGGATACGAAAACTTATCCCATTGCCTCTTCTATTATAAATAGCGGTGGTAACCTCGGCGGATTTGTAGCGCCGATGGTGGCCGGTTTCTTACTGGATAAGACGGGGAGCTTTAATTCTGTATTTACCTATTTTGGTATCTGCGCCGCATTGGGTTTGGTGGTGATTCTTTTCCTCGATGAGCCACAATAACGAAAATAGATCCTGTTAATTAATATGACGTAATGTCATGGAGTGAAACTATGTTATTAAAAGATAAAGTCGCCATTATTACTGGCGCGGCCTCCGCACGCGGTTTGGGTTTTGCGACTGCGAAATTATTCGCCGAAAACGGCGCGAAAGTGGTCATTATCGACCTCAATGGCGAAGCCAGTAAAACCGCCGCGGCGGCCCTGGGCGAAGGCCATCTCGGCCTGGCGGCGAACGTCGCCGACGAAGTGCAGGTGCAGGCGGCCATCGAACAGATTTTGGCGAAATACGGCCGGGTCGATGTGCTGGTCAATAACGCCGGGATCACCCAGCCGCTGAAGCTGAT